>Ga0163199_1002136_pt1 | contig 12170 bp, 10 predicted proteins | sample PL_2010_150m_FD_113537 | JGI IMG/M metagenome (GOLD analysis project Ga0163199, IMG submission 113537) | Freshwater microbial communities from Powell Lake, British Columbia, Canada to study Microbial Dark Matter (Phase II) - PL_2010_150m | ecosystem: Environmental > Aquatic > Freshwater > Lake ...
ACTCAAGGAGGCACGTCCCTAAGTCATCGTCGACGCTTACGTGGCCGGTGCCGTGTTAACCCCGCACGAAGTGCTCTAGCAATTCATGATGGCGCTGCCGCTGTAGCTGTTGTATGAGTTGGGGATCATCCTGTCGCGCTTTGTCGTCGGCACTTCATCGCCGGACGGCGACCGTAGCCTGGAGGCCGGCAACAATTCGTGAAGCCTTGCACCGCGAAGCCGACCGATTGTCGGCAAAGCATTCCGCGGCTTCGCCTTGTCGCGGCAAATGAACTATCATAGATTGGATAAGGGCTTGATTACCCAGTCATGAAATTGTGGAGTTGGCAACAACAATTATGTACCGCCTGCGCTTGGCGGCTGAACGATTTGCCCGATAGGAGGTTGATGATGTTGAAACATTACGCACTGGCCGCGACGGCCTGCCTGGTGATGCCGCTTGCAGTGCAGGCGCAAAGCAAGGAAATCAAGATTGCCCACGTTTATGACAAGACCGGAGCGCTTGAAGCTTACGCCAAGCAGACGCAGGTGGGCCTGATGATGGGCCTCGAGTATGCGACCGGCGGCAAGATGGAAGTGGCCGGACGCAAGATCGTGGTCATCGAGAAGGATACCCAGGGCAAGCCGGACATCGGCAAGGCCCAGTTGTCCGCCGCCTATGGCGACGACAAGGTCGATCTGGCCGTTGGCGCAACCAGTTCCGGGGTGACGCTGGCAATGTTGCCGGTCGCCGAGGAATACAAGAAAGTATTGCTGGTCGAACCTGCCGTGGCCGATTCGATCACCGGCGACAAGTGGAACCGCTACATATTCCGCACCGGCCGCAATTCCAGCCAGGATGCGATTTCCAACGGCTATGCGCTGGGCAAGAAGGAGCATACCTACGTCGCCACCCTGGCGCAGGACTCGGCCTTCGGCAAGGATTTCGTCAAGGCCTTCAAGGATACATTTGCGGGCAGCAAAGGCAAGCTGGTATTCGAAGAGTATGCGCCGATGGCCACCACCGACTTCACCGCCTCGGCGCAGCGCCTGTTCGACGCGCTCAAGGACAAGTGCGACGTCGCCAAGGAGAAGGCCTGCCGCAAGATCATCTTCATCAACTGGGCCGGCGGCGGCAATCCGTTCAAGATTGCCGACCTCGATCCCAAACGTTATGGCATCGAGATCGCCACGGGCGGCAACATCCTGCCGGCGATGGCCGCCTACAAGGCCTTTCCGGGCATGGAAGGCACCAGCTACTACTATTACGAAATACCCAAGAATCCGGTCAACAAGTGGCTGGTCGACGAGCACAAGAAGCGCTACAACGGCGCGCCCCCGGACTTCTTCACCGCCGGCGGCATGGCGGCGGGCATCGCCGTGGTCGAGGGCATCAAGAAGGCGGCCGGCACCGATACCGAGAAACTCATTGCCGCGATGGAAGGCATGAGTTTCGAGACACCGAAGGGCAAGATGATTTTCCGCAAGGACGACCATCAGGCGCTTCAATCCATGTATCACTTCAAGGTCAGGGTCGATCCGGCGGTGGCGTGGGCGATTCCGGAACTGGTCGACGAAGTGACCATCGACGAGATCAAGCTGCCGATACGCAACAAGAAATAGACCCGTTAGCTGCCGCTGCCTGAATTCCCCTGCTCGCCCCGCGGGTGGGGGTTGGCGCCGGGAGCCATCGCGACGATCGTGCCAAATGCCTTGGAGAATTCGGCTGCTCAGGCTGTGCTGGAATCGCGCGGCCTGACCGTGCGTTTCGGCGGACACGTGGCGGTCAATGCAGTCAGTTGCGCTTTCCACCGCGGCACCCTGACGGCCATCGTCGGTCCAAACGGGGCCGGCAAGACGACTTATTTCAACTTGATGTCGGGACAGATCCCGGCGACCGCGGGCGAGGTGTTCCTCTTCGGCAAGAACATTTCACACTTGGCCGCGCCGCTGCGCACCCGGCGCGGCATCGGGCGTGCGTTTCAACTGACCAACCTGTTCCCGTCTCTCAGCGTGCACGAGAACGTTCGCATCGCCGTCCAGTCCAGGGCCAAGTTGGGCATCCAGCTGTTCAGCCTGTGGAACAGCCGCCGCGACCTGATCGACAAGGCGGACGCGATTCTCGAGGAGGTGGCGCTGGCGCGCCAGCGCGACGTGCCCGCGATGACCCTGCCGCACGGCGACCAGCGCAAACTCGAGGTGGGCATGATGCTGGCCCTGGAGCCCGAGGTCTTCATGTTCGACGAACCGACGGCGGGCATGAGCGTCGACGAAGTGCCGGTGATCCTCGACCTGATCAAGCGCATCAAGGCCAAAGGCGACAAGTGCATCCTGCTCGTCGAGCACAAGATGGATGTGGTGAGCGAACTCGCCGACCGCATCATAGTGCTCCACAACGGTAGCCTGGTGGCGGACGGAGCGCCGCAGGAGGTGATCGCCTCGCCAGTGGTGCAGGAGGCCTACCTGGGCGTCGCGCCCAAGGTCCGGGAGTCCGCCGCGTGAATGCCGAGCCGCCGCTGCTGGAACTGGCCGGGGTGCAAACCCACATCGGCCCGTACCACATCCTCCATGGTGTCGACCTGGTGGTGCCGAAGGGTGGCATCACCATGCTGCTCGGCCGCAACGGGGCCGGCAAGACCACCACGTTGCGTACCATCATGGGCTTGTGGCAGGCCTCGGCCGGGGAGATCCGCTTCGAGGGACGCAACATCGTCGGTCTTGAAACGCCCGCTGTCGCGCGTCTCGACATCGCCTACGTGCCCGAGAACATGGGCATCTTCAGCGACCTCACGGTGCGCGAGAACTTGTTCCTGGCGGCCCGCCAGGGCCCCCTCGACAATGCCCGGCTGGACTGGATCTTCGGTTACATGCCGGCGTTGAAGACATTCTGGCAGCAACCGGCCGGCCTGCTCTCGGGCGGACAGAAACAGATGCTGTCGATCGCGCGCGCCATGGTGGAACCAAGACGATTGTTGCTGGTGGACGAGCCGTCCAAGGGTCTGGCCCCGACCATCATCCAGAACCTGATCCTGGCCTTCCATGCATTGCGCGATGAGGGCGCGGCGATCCTCCTGGTCGAGCAGAACTTCAATTTCGCCAGCAATGTCGGCGATACCGTCGCGGTCATGGACAACGGGCGCGTCGTCCATGCCGGGAGCATGGCGGATCTGGTTGCCGACGCGGCGCTGCAAACCCGACTGCTCGGCTTGTCGCTCGATTCCCACCAATAGGATACGGCCCATCATGAGCACCACGACTTCCGTCGCACCCACCGTTGAAGACCTGCCCGCCGCGCCGCGCGACTGGTTGCCGGTCCTGCTGGTGCCCCTGTTGATCCTGGCGGCGCTGCCTCTGGTCGGTAGCCTTCCCACCTGGGGTACGCTGACGATTGCCGGACTCGCCATGGGTTTGATCATCTTCATGGTGGCCTCGGGCCTGACCCTGGTATTCGGCCTGATGGACGTCATGAACTTCGGTCACGGCATCTTCGTTGCGCTGGGTGCCTTCGTCGGCGTTTCCACCCTGACGGGCTTGAGTACCTGGATCGCCAGCCAGTCCTTCGCGCTCAATCTGGCCGCGCTGGCCTGTGCCGGACTGGCGGCTGCCGTGGTCGCGGGTGCGGTGGGGGTGCTCTTCGAGCGGGTGGTGGTGCGGCCGGTGTATGGGCTGCATCTCAAACAAATCCTTGTCACCATGGGCGGCATGATCATTGCCGAGCAGGTGATCCTTGCCCTGTGGGGGCCAGAAGCGCGGCCGATGATGCGGCCGGCGAGTTTGCAAGGCGCCTTCTTCGTTACCGATGTGGCGATCGAGAAGTTCCGCCTGCTGGCGGTGTGCGTAGGCTTGACCATCTTCGCCGGAATGTTCCTGTTGCTCAACCGGACCAAACTGGGCTTGCTGATCCGCGCCGGTGTCCAGGACCGGGAAATGGTCGAAGCCCTGGGCTACCGCGTGCGCTTCCTGTTCATAGGCGTGTTCGCCGCGGGCTCGGCCCTGGCCGGCCTGGGCGGGACCATGTTCGGGCTGTATCAGGAGTCGGTGACTACGGCGATCGGTGCGCAGATGATGGTGCTGATTTTCATCGTCATCATCATCGGCGGCCTCGGTTCGGTCGGCGGCTGCTTCGTCGGCGCGCTGCTGGTCGGCCTCACCGCCAACTACGTCGGTTTCGTCGCGCCGAAGGTGAACCTGTTTTCGAACATCCTGTTGATGGTGATGATCCTGCTGTGGCGGCCGCGCGGCCTGTTTCCGGTGGCGAAGCGGTAGGGGGCCGGCATGCTAAACAGCCTCCTGTCGCAGGACCTGCCGCGCAGCAAAGTGTTGTCGGCATTGCTGCTGATCATTCTGGTCGGCTTGCTGGTGACGCCGTTCCTGTTTCCGGGTGCCCGCTCCCTCAACGTCGGCGCCAAGATCGCGGTATTCATCCTGCTCGGGGCGAGCTTCGATCTGCTGCTCGGCTACACCGGCATCGTCTCGTTCGCGCACACGATGTTCTTCGGCGTCGGCGCCTACGGCATCGGCATCGCCTCGACCCAGATGGGTCCGACCTGGACCGCCATGGCCGTTGGCAGCGTCGCGGCGATCCTGTTGTCGACGCTGCTGGCGCTGCTCATCAGCCTGTTCTCGCTGCGCGTCCGGGCGATCTTCTTCGCCATGATCACCTTGGCGGTGGCTGCCGCCTTCATGACCATGGCATCCCAGCTTTCGGACTGGACCGGCGGCGAGGACGGCCTCAATTTCAAGGTTCCCGAAGTCATTTCCCCGGCTTTTTCCCTGTCCGATGAGAAATTCCTCGGCGCCAACCTCGATGGCAAGCTGATTGCCTACTACCTGGTCCTGTCGGTTTCGGGCGGCCTGTTCCTGCTGTTGCTGCGCATCGTCAATTCGCCGTTCGGCCGGGTCCTCATGGCGATCCGCGACAACGACTTCCGCAGCGAAGCCATCGGCTATCGCAACGTTACCTACCGCAGCCTGTCGTCGGTGCTGGCGGCACTGTTCGCCACCGCCGCCGGAATACTCTATGCCTTGTGGCTGCGCTACAACGGGCCGGGCACCACCTTGTCCTTCGACATCATGATCGACGTGCTGTTGATCGTCGTCATCGGCGGCATGGGGACGCTCTACGGCGCGGTCATCGGTTCTGCCGTGTTCAACATTGCCCAGGGCTATCTGCAGGACCTGCTCAAGCTGGCCCATGGCAATATCGACACGCTTCCGGTCGTCGGTGCCCTGTTCCACCCGGATCGCTGGCTGTTCTGGCTTGGCCTGCTGTTCGTCTTGTCGGTCTATTTCTTCCCGTTCGGAATTGTCGGGAAATTGCGTACGGCGGCATTGGCCAAGAAGCCCGCCTCTCTAGGCGGCTCATAGGCACCACCGGCAACGAAGGGCTCCCATGACTAACGCCACAGGCTACGACCACAAGCGGATCAGCATCGAAGAGGCGCTGAGCAAGATCGAGACCGACGCCTGCGTCATCTCGGCCCTCGGCGCCGCGGAGCCCAACGGGCTGCTCGAGCAACTGCACACCATCGCGCCGCGGGTCAGCAATGTCTCGGTGTCGACGGTCTTGCCGATGCGGCCGTTCAAGTGGTTCATGGATCCGGCCATGAAGGGCCATTTCGAGCACCATGCCTGGTTCTACTCGGCGGGCATACGCCAGGCCGCGCTCGAAGCCCACACCTGCACCTATGTGCCGAACCACTTGCATGCGGCCGGGATGGACAGGATCCTCTATCGCAAACCCAACGTATTCCTCGGCAGCTGTACCCCCCCGGATCGCAACGGCTACGTGTCGCTGTCCTTGTCGGTGACCTACGAGCGCGAGCTGATGGAAGCTGCCGACATCGTCATTTTGGAGATCAATGACCAGATGCCCTTCACCTGGGGAGATACCATCGTCCATCTCGACGAGGTCGACTTTCTGGTGGAAAACTCGATGAAGCTGTTCGAACTGCCGATCCCCGAAACGAGCGATCGCGACCGGCTGATCGGCGGTTTCATCGCCGAGCATATCGAAGACGGTTCGACCATCCAGTTGGGCATCGGCGGAATTCCCAATGCGGTGGCGGCCGAGTTGATGCACAAGAAAAATCTCGCCATCCATACCGAGATGCTGACCGACGGAATGGTGGATCTGTATGAGGCGGGGGTGATAGCTCGGGCTGCCCAGAGCCTCGGCAGGAAGATCCTCAGCGGCAAGATGGTTGCCACCTTCGCCCTCGGCTCGCAGAAGTTATACGACTTCCTTGACCACAACCCGGCCGTAGCGCTGATGCGGGGTTCCTGGGTCAATGATCCGTATGTCATCGCCCACAACAAGAAGCAGGTGTCGATCAATACGACCCTGGAAGTCGACCTCACCGGACAGGTGTGTTCGGAGTCGATCGGTCACCGCCAGTATTCGGGTACCGGCGGGCAATCCGACACTGCCATCGGTGCGCAGATGTCCGAAGGCGGCAAGTCCTTCATCGCCTTGTATTCGACGGCCGAAGTGAAACAGCCGGACGGAACGCGCAAGACCGTCTCGAAGATCTCCGCGACGCTGACACCGGGGGCGGCCGTTACCTTGCATCGGGCCAATGTCGACTACGTCGTCACCGAATTCGGTGCGGTGCGCCTGCGCGGCGCGCCGGTGATCGAACGGGCGCGCCGCCTGATCTCGATTGCCCACCCGGATTTCCGGGCCGGGCTGCAGGAGCAGGCGGAGACGCTCGGCTATATCTGAGGCGAACTCGCAACCAGCGGTTGCAACCCTGCTCCGTGCGGGTGGGGCAGCTTCACAGCGTCATCCGAACCGCGGCCGCTGCTTGGTTGTAACCGACGCCCGAGCCGATCATGACAACCAGATCGCCGCGCTTGATCTTGCCGAGTTCGATGGCATCGTCGAGGGCCATGGCGATGCAGGCGGACCCGGTGTAGCCGTATTTCTCCATGATCGTGTGGCACTTTTCCATGGGTACGCCGCAGCGCTCGGCGGCGATCGCGATCGTCGGTTTGCGCACCTGGGTGAATATCATCTGGTCCACATCGTCCGCAGTGAAACCGTTCTCGGCCGCCAATCGCTTGAACAGGCGCGGCCAGCCCTCTTCGTTGACCTCCGCAGGGTAGGGATGAACCAGCCGCACCTGGGTGCGTCCGGCCTTCACCGCTGCTTCACTGGCCGGCTCGAAGGTGCCACCGGCGAAAATTCCCCAATTCGACGCGTACGAGCCGTCGGCCTGGAAGGCCGCGCCGACGAAGCCTTGCAGCTTGCCGCCTTCGAGGACCGCGGCGCCGGCTCCGTCGCCATAGAAGAAGCAAACCGGATCGTTGGGATCGCTGAGACGGTGCATCATATAGACGCCGATCACCAGCACCGTCTTGAGCCCCGGGTTGGTGGCGATGAGACCGGCGCCGATGGCAATTCCCGCGGGGAAAGAGGCGCAGGCGCAACCGATATCGAAAGTGCCGGCATTCTTCGCACCGATCTTGTGCTGCACCACCACAGAGGTGTCGGGCGTGATGTAGTCCGGTGAGTCGGTGCCGACGATGATCAGGTCGACGTCTTCGGGTCTGCGGCCCGCACGCTTGAGTGCTTCGCGTGCTGCTGGCAGCGCCAGGTCGGAGGTTGCCCAATCATCCGGGGCGTAGAATCGCCGGGTGATGCCGGTGCTGGCGGCGAACTTGTCGATCACTTCGGGAATACCCAACGCCGCGAAGCGGGCGGTCAATTCGGCATTGGTGACGACGCGCTCCGGCAAGTAACGCGCGGTCGAAACAATCTGAGCGATGCGTGCCACTTCAAGCCTCCTTGGCGCCGTTCCGGAAACGCATGATTTCCAGCAGCTGAGCCCATGGTAGGCTCGACCGCCGGCCTCGGCAATGACATGGATCAAACTAGCCGTATCGGACCCAAGGTATTATTTCAAAGGAGTAACGCGATGACCCCACGACCATGAAAGTACCCGATTGGCTAGTCAAGCATTCGCGGCAGTTCCCCGAAAGGATTGCGCTGGTCGACCTCCATAGCGGTCGTCGTGTCAGCTATGCCCAACTCGACGAGAGAGCCAGCCGCTTCGCCGAGTTTCTGCGCACACGCTGGCAAGTTCAGCCTGGCCAACGGGTAGCCGTACTTGCGCACAGTTCCTCGGACTTTGTCGAGATGCTCTATGGGTGCGGCAAGCACGGGGCGGTCATGGTGTGCCTCAACTGGCGGTTGTCGGTCGAGGAGCTCAAGAGCATCCTCGCCGATGCCCAACCGGTGGCCCTGATCTGGGGCGAGGAGTTCTCTCAGGAGGGTGCCGCATTGGCCGAGGAATGCCAAATCGAGCAGCGGATGGTCATCGGAAAGGAAGGTCCGGGCACCGCAGGGTATGCAGCCTCGTCGGCCGGGATGTCCGGCGCGACCGTCGTCATGCCCTGGCGCAATCACGACGATGTCTGGTACCTGCTCTATACATCCGGCACCACGGGCAAGCCCAAGGGTGTTTTGCAGACCTGGGGGATGGCCTTCACCAATGCGATTAACAACATGCTCTCCGCCGGATTGCGGCACGACGACGTGATGCTCTCGGTGTTGCCGTATTTCCACACCGGCGGCCTCAACCTCTACATGAATCCCATGGTCATGTGCGGTGGCACGACGCTGATCATGCGCCAGTTCGATGTGGACACGACCATGAGGCTGCTGCAGCAGGAGGCCACCGTGATGTTCGGGGTGCCGGCGATCTACCTGTTCCTGAGCCAGCACCCGCGCTTCGCGGCCGCCGATTTCTCGCGAGTGCGCAGCTGGGCCTGCGGCGGCGCACCCATGCCCAAGGTCCTGCTCGAGCAGTACCTGGCCAAGGGTGTGACGATTTGTTTTGGATTCGGCATGACCGAGACCGGGCCGACCGTATTCCTCACCGATGAAGCGACCGCACGCAGGAAGGTAGGTACCGTCGGCAAGCCGGTGATGTATGTCGAGGCCAGGGTGGTAGACAGCCAGACGCGCCAAACCGTGGGCGCCAATCGGCGCGGCGAGATGTTGCTGCGCGGTCCCGGCATCACGCCGGGCTATTGGAATAATCCCGATGCCACGACCAAGGCCTTCGAGGACGGCTGGCTGTGCTCCGGGGACATCGCCTATTACGACGAGGATGGCGACTACTACATCGTCGACCGCACCAAGGACATGTACATCTCGGGGGGTGAGAACGTCTATCCGGCCGAGGTCGAAAACGTGCTGTTCCAGCTGGAGGGGATCGCCGAAGCGGCGGTGATCGGCGTGCTTGACGACAAGTGGGGCGAGGTCGGCAAGGCCATCATCGCCTTGAAGCCGGGGGCGCAGGTGAGTGCGGCGGCGGTGGTCGCCCACTGCAAGGAGAAGTTGGCCGGTTTCAAGGTTCCCAGGCATGTGGCGTTCGTTCCTGCCCTGCCGCGCAATGCCGCCGGCAAGGTGGAAAAGCCCAGGCTGCGCAGCGAGTTCGGGCAGGAGGGGAAGGTATCGTGAGTGCGGAATACCGGCGCGTCCTGCTGCAGTCCGACTTCGACCGCTTTGCAAGCCTGTCTCTGGACGACAATCCGATTCATTGCGATCCGGCCTTCGCCGCGAAATCCCATTTCGGCGCCACCGTGGCGCACGGCATGCTGCTCTACGGCTGCATCTGCAAGGGGCTGGCGGAACTGGTTCCCGGACCGGGCGCGGTGCAGCTCGAACAAAGCCTGATGTTCCCCAATCCTACGTTTGTTGGCGACCTCATCGCCGTCAGCCTGGCGGTTGAAGCCGATCGCGACGGCATTTTGGACATCGCCACGGTCATCACCAAAGCGGCCTCGGATGGCGGGAGCCTGACGACGGCAACGGGAACGACCCGGGTCGTGCCGCTGGATATCGCTGTGCCGGCGCTCGCGCCATCCCCGCCGACGATGGAGCGGGGCGACCCGGCCTTGTATGGTTTGACGCCGGGCATGAGGGCGAGCGATACCCGGGTGTTTTCGGTCGCGGACCTCGACGAATACGGCGACCTGATCGGAGACCGCAACCCGCTCTTTCGCGACGATGCGGCCGCGCGCCGGCGCGGATTCAGCGGGCGCATCGTGCCCGGACCGCTTCTCGCCGGGATGTTCTCCTGCCTGCTCGGCACCCGGCTGCCCGGGCGCGGCACCGGCTGGATGAAGCAAGTGCTGCGCTTTCCGCGGCCGGCCCATCCCGGCGAAACGCTGACCGCAAGCGTCATTATCAACCGCTTGCGCGCGGACAAGGAATTGGTCAATCTCGGCACCCGCATCATCGCCCAGGACGGCCGCGTGGTTTGCGACGGCGAGGCGCTGGTGCTGGTCCGCAATTTGGAAAATAAATTGGAGAACAAAGGATGAGCAACGATGTGGGGATACTCGGCTACGGCATCTACCTGCCCGATCGCCATATGACCGCCGCCGACATCGCGGCCGCCACCGGCGGGCGCTGGAGCGAACAAGCAGTGCGCGAAAAACTTGGCATCGTCAGGAAGAGCGTCCCCGGGCCGGGCGACGGCACCCAGGAAATGGGCGTCAAGGCGGCCCTCGATGCAATCGCCAGGACCGGCATCGATCCGCTGGAAATCGACCTGATCCTGTGCATGGGCGAGGAGTGGAAGGAATACCCGCTGACTACTTCGGCGATTTACATCCAGGAGCGCATCGGCGCCCATCGCGCCTGGGGTATCGACATCCAGCAGCGCTGCAACACTACGGTGGCGGCCATCAAGATCGCCAAGGACATGATGACCGCCGACCCGGACATCGCCACTGCGTTGATCGTCGGCGGCTATCGCAACGGCGACCTGATCGACTACACCGATGCGGATGTGTCCTTCATGTACGACCTGGCCGCGGGCGCCGGCGCACTGTTGTTGCGTCGCGGCCTAGGCCGAAATCGGGTCCTCGGTTCGCACATCATCACCGACGGTTCGCTGGCACGCGACAGCGGCCTCTGGTACGGTGGCATCGAACACCCGATCGAAAGCCTGCCGGAAGCCGAACTGGCTCAATTGCGCGCGAACGGCAACCGCAGCCTGCGAGTGTTCGACGCGGAGCACATGAAAGCGCGCCTCAACGACGTGTCGATGTCGAACTGGCTCGCCTGCATCGACAAGGCGCTGGCCAAGAGCGGCGCCAGCCGCGCCGACATCGGCTATCTCAATACCCTGCATTTCAAGCGCTCCATGCACGCCAGCCTGCTTGATACCCTGGGCCTGCGCCAGGAGCAGTCGGTGTACCTGGAGGACTACGGCCACCTGGGACAGGTCGACCTGATGATCTCGATGCACGAAGGCCTCGCGCAGGGGCGTTTGAAGGACGGTGACCTGATGGTGGCGATTGCCGCGGGGATCGGCTATGTCTGGGGCGCCGTGGTGGTGCGCTGGGGATAGCACCCCAGACTCAAAGGCGGGCACTGGTACCCCAGACTCAAAGGCGGGTAACGGTAGCTGCCGATGGAATTCTGGGATTCATGGAGGCTGCCGGCGCACAAATTCATCCAGAGCAAGGGCATCAGAGATCTGCTTGTCCAATGGCTGGATTGTGCTGCAACCGGTTTACGGCTGCGAACTTTAAGAGGTGAGTGGCTCTTGGCGCCATACTGCCGACGTTGACCTCCAGATTCTGTCGGGCCGGTTCACCTCTAGTTACGGTCATTGGCGGCCCGGCACATTTGAAAGGCATGAATTCGAATCTGAACGGCCGCTTACAAAGATAGTTTTCTGGCCGTTTCGTGCCCTTTGGCGGCGTTCAACTTTCTACGATGCGGTCGTTCCGCGCGACTCTTTTCATGCCAATTGAGAATCTACAAATCGGTCGGTCGCGAACTTCCGCCATCAGCCTTGGAAGAGACACTCAGCTTTCTGGCGCGAGGGTCTGCAACGTCGTTGCTGCCATTAGCCGGCAAGGTAGTGGTAATGAGCTTACTACCGGGCTACTCGCTATTGGGGTCGCCGAGTATGTCCCTCACGGGCTTAATGCACCGCGCTCTTGACGCGGTGTAATGGGTTTACCCAAATGCCGTCTTTGTACGCACAGTATTCAATGATCAGCCTTCAATTGCTGAACAACATCCTGGCACCGCTCATAAAACACGAACTGGTCCACGTTGTAGAGCATTATCTTTACACGGAGAGCCCCGCGCTGCTATTGGGTTTGCCCACCGTCACTTATTGCACCAAAAAACGACTGGACCCCCAGTTCCATCGCGCCGA
>Ga0163199_1002137_pt1 | contig 12169 bp, 6 predicted proteins | sample PL_2010_150m_FD_113537 | JGI IMG/M metagenome (GOLD analysis project Ga0163199, IMG submission 113537) | Freshwater microbial communities from Powell Lake, British Columbia, Canada to study Microbial Dark Matter (Phase II) - PL_2010_150m | ecosystem: Environmental > Aquatic > Freshwater > Lake ...
GAGCAACAGCACGAGCAAGTGCTCCAACAGAGCCGGCAGTTGCACGACGCCATCGCCTCGGCGCAAACAGCAGCGGGCGCGCCGGGTGAACTTGGCGACGAGTTGCTGCGCGCCGGCTACGACCAGTTCCGCGGCCAGTATGACGACGAGCACGGCGGTTTCGGCGGCGCGCCGAAGTTTCCGCGACCGGCGCAGTTCAACTTCCTGCTGCGCTACTGGAAGCGGACCGGCGAGACGAAGGCGCTGGAGATGACGGCGCACACGCTGCGGCGGATGGCGCTCGGCGGGATGTATGACCAGCTTGGCGGCGGCTTCGCGCGCTACAGCGTGGACGAACGCTGGCACGTGCCGCACTTCGAGAAGATGCTCTACGACAACGCCCAGCTTGTCGTCAGCTATTGCGAGGCATGGCAGATCACGCGCGAGCCGTTCTTCGCCGACGTGGCCCGTGACGTGTTGCGCTACGTCAGTCGCGACATGACGCATCCCGACGGCGCGTTCTACTCCGCCGAGGACGCTGACAGCGAGGGTGTGGAGGGCAAGTTCTACGCGTGGACGACGCAGGAATTGCGCGATGCGCTCGGCGCGGACGAGGCGAAATTCGTCGGCGAATACTTCGGCTGTGAGGAAGCCGGCAACTGGGATGATCCCGCCGGTCACGGCCCGAAGAACGCCAATGTGTTGCTCGTGGCGCGGACGTTCGAGCAGATGGCGAAGCTGTTCGGCGGCACGCCGGAACAAGCCCGCGCGCGAATCGAAGCGGCGAAGAAAACACTGGTCGAGACGAGGGCGAGGCGCGTCCGGCCGCATCTCGACGACAAGATTCTCACCGCATGGAACGGCCAGATGATCGGCGCGTTCGCCCGCGCCGCGCAGGCGCTCGACGAGCCGCAGTATCTCGCGGCAGCCACGCGCGCGGCGGAGTTCGTCCTCGCGAAGCTTTACGATCCGCAGTCGAAAACGCTGCTGCGCCGCTGGCGCGACGGCGAGGCGAAGGTGGACGGCTTCCTCGACGATTACGCCTTCTTCATCGCCGGCTTGCTGGAGCTTTACGAGGCGTCGTTCGACCCGCAGTGGCTCGATCGCGCCGTGGAGTTGACCGACACGATGATCACGCGATTCCACGACGAGGCGGGCGGCGGCTTCTGGTTCACACCGCCGGGGCAAAGCGACATCATTGCGCGGATGAAGGACGACTACGACGGCGCCCAGCCGAGCGGCAACTCCATCGCCATCGCCAATCTCCAGAGGCTCGCGCAACTCACCGACAATCCGCGCTACGCCGCCATCGCTGATGAGTCGCTCCGGCGGCGACTGCCGCGGTTCCGCCAAGCGCCGACAGCGGTGCCGCAATGGTTGTGCGCGCTCGACGCCGCGCTGGCGAAACACCAACAGATCGTCATCGTCGGCGTGCCCGACGCCGCTGACACAAAGACGATGCTGCGTGCCGTCCGCGAGCGTTACCTGCCAAATACGATCCTGCTCTTGGCTGACGGCGGCCCGCGCCAGACGGCGATGGCGAAGCGGCTGAAGTTCCTTGCCGACATCAAGCCGCTCGACGGCAAGGCCACCGCCTACGTTTGCGAGAACTACGCCTGCCGCGCGCCGACGAACGATCTCGTGACGTTTCGGAGAATGCTGGACGAGCCACAGGTCAAATAGCGCCGGGTTGTGTGCGCACGTTGGTCGGTTTAGACTGCGTGCATTGAAATTAGCCGAAGGACGACGAGACTGGCCTAACCATGAAAACCGACTACGACCTTTTCATTGACGGGCGCTGGGTGAAACCCGGCGCGAGATTCGAGGTGCGCGTGCCCTACGACGGCGCGATCTTCGGCACCGTGCCGAAGGCGAGCCGCACGGAAGTCGAGCAAGCCATCACAGCAGCGAAGAGGGCCACGCCCGCCGCCGCGCGAATGCCAAGCCACAAGCGCTACGAAATCCTGATGAAAGCCGCGACGCTGATGCAGCAGCGGACGGAGGATTTCGCGCGCGCCATCGCCAGCGAGAGCGGCAAACCGATTCGCGAAGCGCGCGGTGAGGTCGGGCGCAGCGTGCAGACGCTGATCTTCTCGGCGGAGGAGGCCAAGCGCAACGTCGGCGAGATGGTGCCGATGGACGCGCATCCCGGCGGCGCAGACCGGCTCGGCTTCACGTTGCGGATGCCGCGCGGCGTCATCGCGGCCATCACGCCGTTCAACTTTCCTCTCAACCTCGTTTGCCACAAAATTGGTCCGGCGCTCGCCGGCGGCAACACGGTGGTTCACAAGCCCGCCAGTTCGACCCCGATCTGCGGCTACATGCTCGCGGAGCTGTTCGCCGAGGCCGGGCTGCCCGCCGGTTTCCCGAACACCATCTCCGGCGGCGGTGGTGAGGTGGGCGATTTCCTGGTGGCGCATCTGGACGTGGCGATGGTGACGTTCACTGGCAGCGCGGAGGTCGGCAAACACATCCGCGCCGTCGCCGGCATGAAACCGGTCACGCTCGAACTCGGCGCGAACTGCGCCGCCATCGTGGACAGCGACGCCGACATGGAACTGGCGCTCGGCCGCTGCGCCACCGGCGGCTTCGCGCACTCCGGGCAGGTCTGCATTCACCTCCAGCGCATCTACGTCGCCGGTGAAGTCGCCGGCGACTTCACCGACGCGCTGCGCTCGCGCGTGGCGGCATTTCGCATCGGCCATCCGCTCGATGAGGCGAGCGATGTCACGTCGCTGATTGACGAGCCGAACGCCGCGCGCGTCACCGACTGGATCACCGAAGCCGAGCGAGGCGGCGCGCGCAAGCTCATCGGCGGCGAGCGCGTCGGCCGCGCCACGGTGACGCCGGCGATTCTCTCCGGCACGCAGCCCGACATGAAAGCGGTCGCCGACGAAATCTTCGGCCCGGTCGTTTGCGTCGAAGCGTTCGACTCCATCGAGCGCGCCGTCGAGATGGTGAACCGCAGCCGCTACGGTTTGCAGGCCGGCGTTTTCACGCGCGATATCAACAAGGCGCTCTGGGCCGCGCAGCGGATCGAGTGCGGCGGCGTGATGATCAACGACGTGCCGACGTTCCGCGTGGATCAGATGCCCTACGGCGGCGTCAAGGACAGCGGCGTCGGCCGCGAGGGGCCGCGCTACGCGTTGCAGGAGATGACCGAGACCAAGACGGTCGTCATCAACCTCACCGGCGCGCCGAAGTAACGATCGGGGTTGCGCCACAGGCCGGCTCAGCATGCGGCTCCGCACGCGATTTGACAGCTTTCCCCAACGCCACTACGTTCGCCGCACCGCCGGGCTTTCACCGAACGGACGCAAGCTCCGGCGCGAACGCCGGCCGCGCCGAGAACGGCGGCATCAGTTGGAAAGCGAACGAGAGCATGAGAGCGACGAAGCGATGGCGCGGCCTGCGCCTGCCGGTATTGGCACTGGTGTGCGTGATGAGTCTGAGCGCGTCGGCCACGGAGAGGTTGTTCACCTACACCTACGAGCCGGAGGTTTTTCCGAAAGGCGCGGCGGAGTTCGAGCAGTGGGTCACATGGCTCGGCGGGCGCAACGGCGCCGTCGGCCAAGCGCACTATTCGCGTTGGGAGGTGCGCGAGGAGTTCGAGTATGGCTTCACCGACAACTACACCGCTTCGCTCTACCTCAACGGCAGCTACCAGAACTTCCACAACCCCGGCACGGGCAATGACGACTCGCGGCTCGTGTGGGAAGGCATCGCCGTCGAAAACCGCTACATGCTGCTCAACCCCGCCGAGCACGCCATCGGCTTGACGCTCTACGTCGAGCCTCGCGTATCCGATCGCGTCGCTGAAATCGAAACGAAAATCATCCTTGGCCAGCGGTTCGCCGAGGACTGGAAATGGGCGCTGAACATCGGCCACGCTACCGAGTGGTTCATGAACGGCAAGCACGTCACCGAAGGCGAGGTGGAGGTGGACTTCGGCATCGCGCGAAGCATCGGCCGGTGGTCGTTGGGCGTGGAGGTGCGCGACCACAACGAGCTGCCGAAATACGACAAGTGGGAGAACACGGCGATCTACGCCGGCCCGGCGATGAGCTACCGCGCCGGGCGCTGGTGGGCCGCGCTGAGCGTGCTGCCGCAGGTTTACGGCCAGAATTTTCTGGACGATCCCGATAACAACCATCACCTTGATCTTCAAGGGCACGAGCGGATCAACGTGCGGCTGATTGTTGGAGTCGGTTTTTGATGAAACTAACGTTTGTCATTGTCGCCATCGCACTGGCCACTGCGGCCGGGTTGACGCCGAAAGAAACAGCGGCGGGCAAGAAGCTTTACGCCGAGAAATGTGGGCGGTGTCACAAGTTCTACAAGATTGAACGATATCCGGATCCCGCGTGGAACATGTGGCTGGGCCAGATGATTGTGAAGGCGAAGCTGACACCGGAACAAGCCGGCCTGCTCACGCACTACCTCCAATCGCTGCGCGCCAGCCATGACGAGCACAACGGCGGCAACGGCTCAACGCGACGCTGACCTCCTTTCCGCCGCGCGCGACCGGATGGCGTTGAGCACATGGCGCCCAACGCCGCGACGCACACTTTGATAACGCCCCTACCCTGCTGCTGTCACCGCTGGCCCGGATGGAAGCGGCAACAAGCGCCAACTCCTTGTCGCCGAAAATACTGGAACGTGCTACCGGTATGGAAAGTTGAAAGATGGCATGATGAAGACGTCGTGGATCCTGGCGGTCGGTTTGCAGGCGGCGGTCGCCGTGCTGGCGGCGCCCACTCCGTTTGAGAGCGACGCGCCAGCGGCGGTCGAAGGCGCGATAGACGGGTTTGTTTTCGGCAGGCTGAAGACACTGCGGATCGAGCCGGCCCATCTTTGTCCGGACGCCGTGTTTGTCCGCCGGACGTTCCTCGATGTCATCGGGACGCTGCCCACGGCGAAGGAGGCGGGGAATTTCATCGAGGACAGGAATCCGAAGAAGCGGAGCGCGTTGGTTGAGCGGCTGCTGGCGCGGGATGAGTTTGCGGATTACTGGGCGATGAAATGGTGCAATCTGCTGCGCGTCAAGTCGGAGTTTCCCATCAATCTCTGGCCCAATGCGGTGCAGGCGTATCACCGCTGGATTCGGACCAGCCTCAAGGACAACATGCCGTATGACCGGTTTGTCCGCGAGATGCTCACCGCCAGCGGCAGCAATTTCCGCAAGCCGCAGGTCAACTTCTACCGGGCCGTCCAGAGCAAGGACCCGCAGACGCTGGCGCAGGCCGTGGCGCTGACCTTCATGGGGACGCGCGCGGAGAAATGGCCGAAGGAGCGGCTGGCCAACATGGCGGTGTTTTTTTTGCGCGTCGGCTACAAGATCACTGCGGAATGGAAGGAGGAGATCGTCTTCTTCGATCTCGGCAAGACCGCTGCGCCGCCGTCCGCTGTTTTGCCGGACGGGACGATGGTGAATCTGTCCGCGATGCAGGATCCGCGCGCGGTGTTTGCCGACTGGCTCATCCGGCCGACGAATCCGTGGTTCACCCGCCACATCGCCAACCGCGTCTGGTGCTGGCTGCTGGGGCGCGGCATCGTGCACGAGCCTGACGACATCCGCCCCGACAATCCGCCGCGCAACCCGGAGTTGTTGAACTATCTGGAGCAGGAGTTGATCGCGTCGCGCTACGATCTGAAGCATCTCTTCCGCTTGATCCTGAACTCGAAGACCTACCAGCTTTCATCCATTCCGCGGAGCGCTCATCCCGACGCCGAGGCGGAGTTCGCCAGCTATCCGGTGCGCCGGCTGGAGGCGGAGGTGTTGATTGACGCGATCAACCAAGTCACCGGCACGACGGAAAAATACACCAGCCGCATTCCGGAGCCGTTCACGTTCATGCCGGAGGAGCAACGTTCGATTGCGCTGGCGGACGCGAGCATCACCAGCGTCTTTCTCGATTTGTTTGGGCGCTGCCCGCGCAACACGGGCCTGGAATCGGAACAACGCAGCAATCTCCCGACGGCCGCCCAGCAGTTGCATCTTCTGAATTCGAGCCACATCCGCACCAAGCTGGAACAAGGCCCCAAGCTTCGCGCCTTGCTGCAACCCGCAAACAACCCTTGCGATGTGGCCAGCGCGCTCTACCTGACGATTCTGTCGCGTTACTCGACAGCGGAAGAATCGGCAGCGGTGCAGGCGTATGCGCAGACCGGCGATCATCAGCGGCGCGTCGGTTCGGATTTGCTCTGGGCGTTGATCAACAGCGCGGAGTTCCAGTTTCGACACTGATAATGAAAAGGCGCACAACCATGAGTTCACCCATCTCTCGACGCGACATGTTGCGCCGCAGTTTGTTTGGCGCGGCAGGGTTTTGTCTGGCGGACAGTTCGCTGATCCGCGCCTGGGCTGCATCGCCAGCGTCCAAGTCCACAGGTAAGGCCAAGTCGGTGATTCAAATCTGGCTCTGGGGCGGCCCGCCGCACCTCGACTTGTTTGATCCGAAACCGGAGGCCGGCAAAGATTACTGCGGCCCGTTCAACAAGCCGGTCGAGACCAACGTGAGCGGGATCAGGATTTGCGAGATGCTGCCGCTGCTGGCCAGGCAGGCGGACAAGTATTCCATCATCCGCAGCATGACCCACGGCAACAACGCCCACGAAACCGCCACCTACATCGTGCAGACCGGACGCAAAGCGGGCGAGCGGCTCGTGTATCCGTGCGCGGGGGCCGTCGTCTCGGTGTTCAAGGGTTATGACAGCGGGTATCAAGGTCGAATCCCGCCCTACATCTTGTTGACCGAACCGTTGGGGCGGTTTGACGAGACGGGTTTCTTGGGAACGCGCTACAAACCTTTCACGACGGGCGGCGATCCGTCGCAGGCCAGGTTCGCGGTGGAAGGCGTCGTTGCGGACGGCGTCACGGACAAGCAACAGCGCGACCGGCGCGACCTGCTCAACCAGGTGGACACGCTGAGCCACGCGCTGCCGAAGAATGCGGGATTGACGGCGCTGGCCCGGTCGCGCGACCAAGCCTACGACATGATCATCGGCGATGGCGCGAAGGTCTTCGATCTTTCCGAAGAGAAGGACGCCTTGCGCGACCATTATGGCCGCGTCACGCTGCCACCAACGGCTCCGGCGACCCAGGTTGCGCCCTGGACCAAGTTCGGGCAGTCATGCCTCGTGGCGCGGCGGTTGGTCGAGCGCGGCGTTCCCTTTATCACCATCAACTATCCCGGATGGGACACGCACAAAGACAATTTCGTGGACATGAAACGCATGTTGCCGGACCTCGACAAAGGTCTGGCGACGCTCATCCAGGATTTGTCGGAGCGCGGCCTGCTCGACAGCACGATCGTCTGGTGCGGCGGCGAGTTCGGCCGCACGCCGAAGGTCCAGTGGGAAGCGCCTTGGAACGGCGGCCGCGGACATTGGGGCAATGCATTCTGCGCCTTGGTGGCCGGCGGCGGCTTCAAAGGAGGCCACGTGGTCGGCGCAACGGATGCCAAAGGCGAAGAGGTGAAGCAGCGCCCCGTTTATCCCGGCGATCTCATCGGCAGCATCTACAAACTGCTCGGCATTGATCCCGCTGCCACTCTGCCGAACCCGCAAGGCCTCGATGCCTGCGTCATGCCCACGCCAGCCGAAGGCGTTCCGATGGGCGGATTGTTGAACGAGATTATCTAAGCGCAGGAGCGATTCATGAACTCATCCCAATTATCCGCGCTGTTGTTATTTCTGATGATCGCCTCGAATGCGCCGGCGCAGCAGGGGCAGCAGATCGAACCTCATGTCGGTTACGTGTATCCTGCCGGTGGACGGCGCGGCACGACGTTTGAGGCGACCATCGGCGGGCGTTATCTCAACGCCACCGGCATTCACGTCTCCGGCACGGGCGTCAAAGCGACGATCGCCAATCAAGAGCGACAGGTGACGCCAACCGAGCAAACAAAACTGCGGGAGACGTTGAGCAAGATTCAAGAGAAGCGGAAGCAGGGCCAGCGAGTGACCCCAGAGGAGGCAAAGTTGGCCGAAGAGATACGTCAAAAACTCAACAAGTTCGGCAGACGGCTGACGAATCCATCGCTGGGTGAGTTCGTTACGCTGCAGATCACCGTGGCGCCCACGGCTCCGCTTGGCAATCGGGAGCTCAGGCTGGAGACGCCAGCCGGCCTGTCGAACCCGCTCGTATTCCAAGTGGGCGAACTGCTGGAAGCCAGCAAGAAGGATTGGAAGAACATCCCCAAAGAGAAGGGCAGCATGGACGCGGAGCTTGAGCCGAAGCCGCCCGAGAAGAACATCACCCTGCCGGTCACCTTGAACGGCCAGATTCCACCCGGCGGCCTCGACCGGTATCGGTTCTCGGCGCGGAACGGCCAGCAACTGGTCGTCGTGGTTCGGGCGCGGGAGTTGATCCCTTATATTTCCGACGCCGTGCCCGGTTGGTTCCGGGCCACGGTCACGCTGACTGATGCCAGCGGTCAGGAGCTGGTCTATACCGACGATTATCAGTTCCATCCCGACCCGGTGCTCTTCTACAAAGTTCCCTCCGACGGCGCTTATGTTCTCCAAATCAAAGACGCCCTCTACCGCGGCCGTGAGGACTTCGTCTATCGCGTCACGCTCGGCGAACTGCCGTTCCTCACCGCCATTTTTCCGTTGGGCGGCAGGATCGGCGCGCAGATGGTCGTCGCCGCCGCTGGCTGGAACCTGCCGTTCAACCAGTTGCCGCTCGATCTGCGGGACAAAGCGCCGGGCATCCATTGCCTCTCCCGCGCAGGACTCGCCAACAGTGCGCCGTTTGCGGCGGATACTCTGCCGGAGTGCTTCGAGAAGGAGCCGAACAACAGCGCCGCCACCGCGCAGGCCGTCGTGCTGCCGGTCATCATCAACGGTCGCATAGATCAGCCCGGCGACATGGACGTCTTCCGTTTCGAGGGCAAGGCGGGAGACCCGATCGTCGCGGAAGTCCATGCGCGCCGGCTCGATTCGCCGCTCGACTCCATGCTCATCGTCACCGACGCCGCCGGCAAGCAGCTCGCGTTCAACGACGACCATGAAGACAAAAACTCCGCCTTGAACACGCACCACGCCGATTCCTACCTCACGCTTACGCTTCCCGCGACTGGCTCCTACTTTGTCCACATCGGCGACACCCAGCAGGCCGGTAGCCCGGCCCATAGTTACCGGCTGCGACTCAGCGCGCCGCGCCCCGATTTCGAACTGCGGGTCACGCCGTCAAGCCTCAACGTTCACGGCGGCGCAAGCGTCCCCCTGACCATCCACGCGCTGCGCAAAGACGGGTTCACCGGCGCAATCGCATTGAGACTGAGAGACGCGCCCAAAGGTTTCACATTGACCGCCGCCGAGGTTCCGGAGAAGCAGGACAAAACGCGATTCACGCTGAACGCCTCGCCGGCGTCCCGGATGGAACCATTCAGCGTCACCATCGAAGGGCGCGCGATCATCTACGGCCGCGAGGTCGTGCGCCTCGCCATGCCGGCGGACGACATGACGCAATCGTTCGCCTACCGTCATCTCGTTCCCGCCCAGGATCTGAAAGTCACAGTGATCGGTCGCTTCAGACCCGGCGATGCCGCGCGAGTCCTCACCGCCACTCCTCTCAAGCTCCCCGCCGGTGGAACCGCCCAGCTTCAAGCGAGCGTCCCCGTTGGCCCGATGATTACCAAAGTCGAATACGAACTAAGCGAACCGCCGGACGGCATCACCATCAAGACGGTGACTTCGGCGCGCGGCAGCGGCGACATCGTGCTGCAAACCGACGCCGCCAAAGTCAAGCCCGGCACGAGAGGCAACCTGATCATCTCCGTCTTCGCGCATGCGCCTCAGGCTCCCGGCAAAGGGGACGCCGGTGGCGCTCCCCGCCGCATCGCGCTAGGTTCATTGCCGGCCATCCCTTTCGAGGTCGTTCCCGCCCGGTGAACGAAAGCTGCTCAAAAAGCCAAGCGCGCCAAGCCCACCAACACATGCGAGCAGTCGCGAAGGTAAACAGTGTCTGGCTTCGCGGTGGGTGAATGGCGGAGTTGTGGCCACGGGCCGCACTGGCGATAAATCCATTCCAAAGTCTCCGCGGCCCGACGGGAATCGCCCCAGTGTGCGTAGCCGAGGAGCAGCATCCCGGCGCCACAGAGGCGCGCGGGTTTGGTGATGGGCTTCTTCTTGTTGGGGAGGTCTTGATCGTTTTCGGTGACGCCGCCGTCCTTCCAGAAATGGTCGAGCGATTGCAGCGCCTGCGCGCGCGTCCACGGCAGCGCGACCTTGCCGCCGGCGTCGCGGTAGCCCTCGATGCCCCAGAGCGTATAGATGTGATGCATCACGTCCTCGAAACGCTCGTGGTTCAGCTTGTTCGGCAGCGGCGCGTAGTGCCAGAATGGTTTGCCGTCGTGCAGTTGCACCGTGTTCACGACAGCCTTCGCGAGCGCGTCGCAACGCTGTTGCGCGAGTCGGCGATCCGCACCGTCAAATCTGTCGTCGTGCTCGTGAAGCAGTCGCGCGAGACTGCCTAAAAACATTGACGGCGCGTTGACGCCGAAGATGTCGTCGAGCTTCGACGGGCTATACCAGAAATAGCCGCCGCCGTAGCCATCGGACCACATCTCTTTGCACCATCGCATCGCCACCTGCACACACAATGCGAGCATCTCATCGCGCTCCGCGGCGGAACAGAAGTCGCGAATCGCGAGCGAATCCAGCAGGCCATTGAGGACGATAGCCGTGGTGATCGTGTAGGGTTGGTGGTGCGGGTTCGGGGCGTGGCCCCACGCGGGCCAGGCTTGCGGCAATCCCCAGCCCGGCTTGCCGTCGCCGTCGAGGTCGCGATTATCAATGAGCCAACGGACGGCCTTTCGCACGCGGCGCGCACTCTCCGCGTTGCGGTCGCATCGGAAATGAAGCGCCTCTGCCGACAAGACAAACCCATACGTCATCGGCTGGTGGTCGGTGACCAGCTCAGGCCCGTCCGCGTTCTTGTCCGCGTCCTTGCTGAAGCCCTGGCGATCCTCCGGAAAAATGGCCAACAGCTCTTGATAGAGTGCCTGCGGTGCCGGTGATGGCGCGGCGGCGGCATTTGCCGGTTTGGATTCCGCCCAACTGTGGAACAGCTCTTTGATTAAGCGATACTTCTCCGCTTGAGTCGTCGGGTTCTGATGGCAATAGACCAGCACCCCATCGGCGGACTTCCGCGCGTCGCTCATCACCTGCCGCACGTAATCGGTCGTCGTGCCGCCGAGCGTGCTGTGCGCGGTCGCATACACGTCCACGATCACGGGCAGCGGCGCGTCGGCCATCGCACGGATGTTCTGCACCTCCGCCGCGACGAGGTCGGCATCCGTCAGGTTGATCTTGGCCGACTCGTGACGATACGGGAACAGGATGCCATCCACGCTGTCGCGGTAGTCGCTGATGAACTTTGGCTTGATCCCCGGCAGATAACAACAAGGCACGAAGGCCAGCCGCGGATTGATTTTGCGCGCCTCGCCGACGATGCCGCGCATCTTCTCCGGCGTGTAGAACCGCAGGTTGTGGGTGAAATCGTCAATGCTCCACGCCACCAGATTTGGCTCGGCGACACTGAGCTTCGCGATCTCCGCCGCCCATCGCTCGTAGTCGAGCCGGAATGGTTCCGCATACGCCTTGTTGTGCGGAGGCGACTCCGAAGGCGGCACCAGCGTCACCCACACTCGAATCCCTTTTTCCCGCGCCTGGGGCAGGAACAGCTTCAAGTCATCCCAATCCGTGGACCGGGCGTGGATGAGCCAATTGTAGGTGTTGACGCGCAGCTCCGCCAATTCCTTCACCAACCGCGCGCAGTCAACGCGCTGGTCCTTCCCGCGCGGCGGCGCGTCATACGTGCCGTAGCAACTGCGCAACGCCTGCGTCCGATCCGTCTGTGTCAGAAGCGTGTCGTATGCCACCACTTGACCGTTGGTGAGCGCCAGCAGCAGCAGCGGACCGCGCGGTGACGACGTCAATGCCAGCGAGCGCGCCGACGAGGGCGGTCGAAGCTCGCGCAGCAGTTTGCCGTGACCGTCGGCAATGCGCACCGGGCCGCTTTCATCGCAGTAGGCCACACGATTCCCTGCGGGCGTGGGGACGACGATGACGTCGTTGACGTTGTTCCCGATGCGATCCTGCCACGCGACTTTGCCCACGGCGTCGAGGACGTAGAGATAACCCGCGCCGCTCGCGACGAGCACCTGCGTTTTGCCATCGC
>Ga0163199_1002139_pt1 | contig 12162 bp, 5 predicted proteins | sample PL_2010_150m_FD_113537 | JGI IMG/M metagenome (GOLD analysis project Ga0163199, IMG submission 113537) | Freshwater microbial communities from Powell Lake, British Columbia, Canada to study Microbial Dark Matter (Phase II) - PL_2010_150m | ecosystem: Environmental > Aquatic > Freshwater > Lake ...
GCGTGTCGTTCGTGCTCATCGCGGTGAACATCGGCTTTGCGGCCTACGCGCACCGGCTGTTCCGGGAGGGGCTCACGGGGCTGAACAAGCGTAGCCAGGAATTTTTCCTCGCGCTGTTCCTCGTGCTGGCGTGTTTCAGCATTTTTGTGCAGGAGACGTTCAACCGCGGACTTTACGCCGTGCCGCTCGCGCGGGTGGCGTTCGTGCAGCCGGACATCCCGCAGGACGTGAAATGGGATCCGGCCAAGGCGCCGGAGATTTTCGGGGCCCTCGAAAAAACCACGCTGACCGCCGCCGCCACCAAGCCCGACCTCATCCTCTGGCCCGAGGCCGTGACGCCGTTTCCGGCGCGGGATAACGTGAACATGAAAGCGTTCGTCGAGTCGCTCGCGAAGCGCGCCCAGGCGCCGTTGCTGCTCGGGTCCATTGTCGTGGAGCATCGCGAGCAACCGGGCGAGCGCTGGTTCAACGGCGCGCTGCTCGTCACGCCGGACGAGGGTGTGCAGCAGAAGTTCTATGCGAAGCGCCAGCTCGTGCCGTTCGGCGAATTCGTGCCGCTGCGACCGGTGTTCGGATGGCTGTCGAAGTTCGTGCCGATCGGGCCGGAGGATTTTTCGCGCGGCACGGATTCTTCGCCGCTGCTCGTGACGTTGAAGGACCAATCGTTCGTGTTCGGGCCGCTGGTTTGCTATGAGGACATTTTCCCGGAGCTCGCGCGCCACAGCGTGCTGGGCGGTTCCGAGGTGCTGGCGGTCGTGACCAACAGCGCGTGGTATGGCCAAGGTGGGGCGGCCTACCAGCACGCTGCGCATGCGGTGCTGCGGGCGGTCGAGACACGCCGCCCAGTCCTGCGCTGTGGCAATGCCGGCTGGAGCGGCTGGATCGACGAGTTTGGCACGGTGCGCACCGTGCTTGTCGACGAACGCGGCAGCATCTATTACCGCGGCACCAAGACGGCGACGGTGACGCGCGACTCGCGCTGGATTGGCCGCCGGAGTTTCTACGTCGAGCACGGCGACTGGTTCGTGCTGGTGTGCGCGGTGCTCGCGACCGCCGGGGCGATGCTGCTCGCGCCCGCCCCGCGCCCCGGACCGAAAATAGACTTGCCAGCCTGACTGTCTGACAGTGCCCGCGTTTACGGCGGCATGAGGGCAGGCTACCGGGTAGTTCCACCTCACCCCGTAGCTCTTGCCACCCCGTCTGCGATCGGTCGCGCCCCGCTTTCTGCCCTCGTCCGGGCCGGCCGCATTGGGATCGGGTGACTCCCCGTAATCTCAACCAAACCCTGCCAAGCTCGGAATCACCATGAACTCACCCCTACGCTTCGTCCTGTTCACGCGACTGCTGATTCTCCCGCTCGCGTTCGCCGCCTGGGCCGTGCGCCCCGCCTGGGGGCAATCCGTCGCCGCCAGCAGCCCCGCCGTCGACGCCAAAGCGCTGGCAAAATACGACAAGAATAACAACGGCAAGCTCGACGCCGACGAACTCGCCGCGATGCGGGCCGACGAGGCAAAAGCCGAGGGTGCTGCCGTCACGACCCCGGGTGGCGCTTCGGGCAAGGATGAAATTGTCGAGCTCTCTCCCTTCGAGGTGAACGCCGGCAACGACAAGGGCTACGCCGCCTTCAATTCCCTCGCTGGCACCCGCTTCAATTCGAAGCTCGAGGACCTCGCCGGTTCCGTCTCGGTCGTCACGAAACAGCAGCTCCTCGACACGGCCGCGCTCGATATCAACGACATCTTCCTCTACGAAGTCGGCACCGAGGGCACCGGCCAGTTCACCGACCTGACAAACGACAACCGCGGTGAAGGCGTGTGGGACAACGTCGCCGGCAATCCGACCGGTGCCAACCGCATCCGCGGCCTCGCCTCCGCCAACATCGCGGTTGGCGGCTTCACCGCCAGTTCCACCATCCCGATCGACACGTATAATGTCGACGCAGTCGAAATCGCCCGCGGCCCGAACTCCAGCCTCGCCGGGCTCGCCGACGCGGGCGGCACGGTGAACCTCGTCACCAGCCGCGGCAACCTCAACCGCGAATCCAGCCAGCTCCAGACCCGTGTCGACAGCTACGGCGGTTATCGCGCGAGCATCGACCTGAACCGGCCGCTGATTCGCAACAAAGTGGGCGTGCGCTTTTCCGCCGTCTACAACGAGACCGGCTATGTGCGCAAGCCGTCGGTCGATCGGACCAACCGGCAGCAAATCGCCGTGACCGTCCGCCCCTTCCGCAACACCACACTCAACGCCTCCATCGAGCACTTCCACGAGTGGGCGCAGCGGGCCAACTCCGTCACGCCGCGCGACACGATTTCCCTTTGGCGCTCGCGCGGTAGCCCGACCTGGGACCCGATCACGCAGACCGGCACGGTCAACGGCGTGCGCCAGACCGGCACCGCCATTCCCACCGGCCTCGTCGGCGGATTCGGCGCCACCCGCATTCTGCAGTTCATCGACAACGGGAAGATCGAGCTGATCACGAAGGCCGCCAACGTCAACAATCCCACCTTGGGCCTCACCACGGCCCAGCAGATGGTCTCGCCCAGCGGCGAGGTGGCCGCCGGCCCGCTCTACAAGATCTCCGGCACCACCAACAAGGCGTTCTACGACTGGACCGAAATCAACCTCGCGGCCTCCGGATTTCAGATTCAGCGCGCGACCATTCTGAATGCCAACCTCGATCACGGCGTCTTCCAGACTCAGCGCCAGCGGCTCGATCTCAATCTCGCGTGGCGCCGGGAGGACCAGCAGGACTACCGCCGCCAGTTCATTGGCCAGCTCGATGGCGTCGGCACCACCGTGACGATCGACGTCAACGAGCGCCTGCCGGACGGTCGCGCCAATCCCTACTTCCTCCGTCCCTTCATTGGCGGCGTGAATCCGCAGTCCTTCCGGAAGCCGGTGTTCAGCGACAGCTATCGTGCGCAGGTCGCCTACCAGCTCGATCTGCGGCGCGAAAAAAACCTGTTGCTCAGGTGGTTTGGCCTCCACCGCGCCATCGGCTACGGCGAATATCGGTTGAACATCGGCGCGCCGAGCAATTTGCGCTACCACGACACCGTGATCGACAACCCGAATTTCAATCCGGGCGCGGCCAACATCACCGCCACGTCCAACATCATCGCCAACAATGGCTCGCTGATGTATCCGATCTATTATTTTGGTCGCACCAAGGGCGGTGGCGTCGAATACGCCAACACCGGCGCGGTGGTAAACAATGGCAGGTTCCTGGCCTCCTACGCGGGCGCCACCTCCACCGCCTACAACCTGGCGGAGCCGGTCACAATTCAGGAAGTCTACTTTGCGCTGGGCCAGCAGAAGAAAAAGGTGCGCACCATGGGTGGCAGCATCCAGAGCTATTTCTTCAACGACCAGATCGTCACGACGATCGGCCAGCGCAAGGATCGGGTGACCACGCGTGACAACCGGGCCACGCCGGCGTCTTACGGCTACCTCGACGAAACCTACCTCGACCTGTTCGGCGGCATCCCGCGCAACCGGTTCGGCGACACCAAGACCAAGGGCGTGGTCGTGAAACCCTTCCGGGGACTCGCGGTGCCCGACCGCGCAGCCGAGGGCACGGGCCTGACACGCTATCTGGCGCAGACGCTGCGCGGCCTGAACATCCACTACAACCGCTCCGACTCGTTCCAGCCCGCCGACACCGCCTACAACCTGTATCTGGAGGAGTTGCCGAACCCAACCGGCGAATCCAAGGAATACGGCATCGGCCTGAGCTTGTTCGACAGCAAGTTTTCGACCCGGCTCACCCATCACCAGACCACGCAGGTGCACACTCGCTCCGGCATTGGTGTCGTGGCCACCCGCGCCCTCGCGGTCGATTTCGACAACTCCGGCCAGAATCTTTCGTTTGGCCTCTACGATTTGGCGACCAGTTGGTATCAACAGCTCCACCCGGAGTGGTCGGTCACGCAGGCGCAGGATACGGCGGCGAAACTCATCGGCTACACACCAGCCTACATTGCCAGCGCCTCCGGCAAGAGCATCGCCGACGTCAACGACGCCCTCTCCGAAGGCTGGGAACTGGAACTCCAGTTCAACCCCACGCGCTACTGGACGCTCAAGGCGACTGGCAGCAAGCAGAAGGCGACCGATTCCAACATCTCCGTCTTCATGCAAAAGTTCGTCGACGAGCGCCTGCCGTTCTGGACCACCGTCCGCGTGCCCACCGACCAAATCCCCGGTGGCGGTCAGCTCGCCAATGCCGGCGCCCTCTGGTGGACGACGGCCACCGGCAGCAATGGCCAGCCGGTGAACTACTACACCACCAACATCGCGACGCCCCTTGGCCAGGCCAACGCCAATCAGGGCAAGCGCAAGCCGCAGTCGCGCGAATACTCGCTCAACCTCATCACTAGTTACCAGCTCGCCGGTCTCGGCTCATTCGCCGAATCCCGCACGTGGCTCAAGAACACCACGGTTGGCGGCTCCTATCGCTGGGCCAGCAAGGCGGCGATCGGCTACCTGGCGGCGGCGCCGGACGCCGATGGCGTGGTGCGCAAACTCGATCGCGACAAGCCCTTCTTCGACGAACCCACCGGCAACCTCGATCTCAATCTCAGCTACCGCACGCGGCTCTTCCGCAACAAGGTCAGCGTGCGGTTCCAGCTCAATGTCCGCAATGCCACCGAAAGCGGTAGCTTGAAGGGCGTCGCGATCAATCCGGACGGCAGGTTCTACTCGTATCGCATCATCGATCCCCGTCAGTTCATCTTCACGACCACATTTGATCTCTGAGCGACTCCGCCCGTTTTGCGACCCGCAGCCTTTCGCCCGCGCGGAAGGCCGTAGTGTTTCAGACTGTCAGCCTCCCATGGCGTTTGCGTGACCTGCGGTTCGGTCTACCAACGTAGATTGACCGTGTGTCGCTTTCGCGACCCGCGCGGTCGCTGCCCCGGGCAGCGTAACCTGCGTTGGGTCGTGTCGACAGGACGCGTGGTCAGCCGACCGCATCCCCCCATCTTTGAAAACCCGTAGGAATGATCACATGAAAACAACCAATGGCCTCAGACTGTCCTCGCGGCTGATCGTCCTCGCGCTCGGCTGCGCTGGATTGATCGCCCCGTCCGCTCCGGCTCAAACCGCGGCCCCGACCGCGGCCGCGGTCGACGCCCGGGCGCTGGCCCGATACGACAAGAACCAAAACGGCCGGCTCGATCCCGATGAACTCGCCGCCAAGCAGGCGGACGAAGCTAAGGCCGCCGCCCTGCCCGCGACCGCCCGGGCGGACAAGTCGGACGACATCATCGAACTCTCGCCTTTCCAGGTGAACGCCGAGGCCGACAAGGGCTACTATGCACCCAACACCCTCTCCGGCACGCGCATCAACACCAAGCTCGAGGACCTCGGTGCATCAATCACCGTCGTCACAAAGCAGCAGATGGAAGACTTCGCGATGCTGGATATCAACGACGTCTTCCTCTACGAAGCCAGCACGGAGGGCACGGGCACCTACACCGACGTTGTAATCGACCGCAACGGCGTCGCCACCGACAACGTCGCCCGCGATCCGAACAACGCGAACCGCGTCCGGGGCATCGGTCCGGCGAACCAGGCGTTCGGCAATTTCCAAACCGGCGTCCCGATCGACCCCGCGATGATTGACAGCCTCGAAATCAGCCGCGGACCCAACTCGAACATCTGGGGCCTCGGCAACGGCTCCGGCACCGTCAACGCGATCCCCTCGGCGGCCAATCTGCAGCGCGAGATCACCAGCACATCGTTCCGCACCGACAACCTAGGCAGCTTCCGCACCGTGCTCGACCTCAACCGGCCGCTCATCCGCAACAAGCTCGCGCTGCGCGGCATGGTGATTTGCGAGGAGGACGAGTTCGTCCGCCAGCCGTCGTTCGCCCGCACCAACCGTTACGACGGCATGATCACCTACAAGCCGTTCAAGAACACGACGATTCGCGGTGCGTGGGAGCACTACGAAAGCTACGCGCGCCGGCCCAACGCCATCCTCCCGCGCGACGGCCTCAGCTACTGGCAGCAGAGCGGCCGGCCCACGTGGGATGCCTCGACTTGGACGCTCACCCGCCAGGGCGTGAAGACCGTCGTGCCCTACGCCACGAGCACCGGCCCGGAAAACGCCTTGCTCGGCGCCGGCGTCGAATCGATCGGCACCTCGCTCGCACGGTCGGTCATGTTCATCGACCAGGGCCAGTTGGGCTTGTGGACCACCGGCTACATCAGCGGCATCAACGCGAACGGAATCGCTTCGCCGGATTTCCACCCGAACAGCGGGCACCAGCGCTTCATCGAAACCGCCCCCGCACCGCGCGTCGGCCCGCTCGCCGCCACGTGGATGAGCATCACCGACCGGTCGGTCTACGACTGGTCGGGCCCGAACATCGCCGCGGCCAACTGGAACCAGAACAAGACCGACAGCTATCAGGTTCAGCTCGAACAGTTCTTCTTCCGCACGCCGCGCCAGTTGCTCGCCGCGCAGCTGGGCTGGCGCCGCGAGGAGTCACGCAACTACTCGCGTTCCTTCATCGGCACCAGCGGCGAGGCGCCGATGATCGTTTACATGGACATTACGGACAAGCTGCCGGATGGGCGCGTGAATCCCTATTTCATGAAGCCCTACGTAAATGCGCTCGAGCCCAGCATTTCCCGGAGTGGGCCGTTGCGCGACGAGTATAAGAGCCAGCTCGTTTATCAGCTCAATCTCTCGCAGGAGAAGAACTGGCTGCACTGGATCGGCGACCATTCCGTCAGCGGCTACCATGAATACAAGCGGTCGCTGAACATGAACTACTCATTCCGCGACGTGATCATCGACGACCACGCGTGGTTGCCGGCTGGTTCCGCCCGCGCCGCCGGCGCCACGATCGCGCGCTCCTATTATCGCTATTACCTCGGCGACAACAAGGGCGACAACATCGACTATGGCTCGCCCGCGTGGGACAAACTCAGCGGCCGGCAGAGTTTCCACTGGTTCAATGCCCAGCTCAACCAGTGGGTGGATGAGCCCGCGGTCATCGGCGAAGCGTTCAACCCTGGCACGCGCGTCTCCGCGAACGTCATCAAGACCGTCGGTGGCGTGGCGCAGAATCACTTCTTCAACGATCGGATCGTGACGACGTTCGGCCTTCGCCGGGACTCCAACTTCAACCGCAACGCCGCCAACACCACGCTCGCCGCCGATGGCGTCACCCCGGTTTATACCTCCGACGATACCTGGCCGAACAACTGGTTTCGCCGTGACGGCCGGACCAAGACCACGGGCTTCGTCGTGCGCCCGTTCCACAGATGGAGTTCACTGGATCGCGCAGCGGTCAGCGGCGGCACGGTGAAGAGTTTCGCCGCCGAGTTCGTGCGCTCGCTGAACTTCCACTACAACCGGGCCGACAGCTTCGTGCCCCAGACGATCTCGCAGAACTTGAACCTGAAGATCCTGCCCAACCCGACCTCGCGCACGAAGGACTACGGCGTGTCGTTTGGCGTGTTCGGCAAGTTCTATGTGAAGCTGAATATCTACGAGACCGGCCAGATCAACTCGCGCACCGGCGACGCCGGCACGATCGCGACGCGCACCGGCCGACTCGACTTCGCGTTTGCGGGCAATAACGACCAGTTCAATCTCCAACGCCAGGCCGCCGCGTGGGTCGCCGCCGCGAATCCCGCGTTCACCCAGACCCAGATCGACAGCGAGGTCGCGAAGGCCATGCAGGTGCCGCTCGACCGCCTCGCCCTGATGAACGCCTACCCGATCGCCGAGACGTCGGACGTCGTGTCGAAGGGCAAGGAGATCGAAATTACCTTCAACCCCACGCGTTTCTGGACCGCGAAAGCGACGATCACGCAGCAGGAGGTCGTCGAGCAAAACGTCACGCCCGGCATCCAGGAATACATCGACAACCGGATGGCCGTATGGACCAGCGTGATCGATCCGCGCACGAACACGCCGTGGTGGACCACGCGCTATGGCAGCGCTGGCACGGCGGTTGATTTCTTCAACGGCAACGTCGTTGGCCCCTACAAGCTCCTGCGCGCGACGGAGGGCAAACGCCGGCCGCAGCAGCGTGAATGGCGCATCAACGTCCTCTCCAACTACCGGCTTGCCGGTGTGGGCGTCGAAAACAAGTGGCTCAAGCGCATGGCGGTCAGCGGCGCCGTGCGCTGGGAAGACAAGGGCGGCATCGGCTACTACGCCTATCCGAACGATCCGAACGCCTACGATCCGAGCCACGTCATCTACGACAAGGGTCACGTTTACGTGGACCTCGGCGCGAGCTACAACACGCGGATCTACCGCAACCGCATCGGGCTCAGCGTGCAGCTCAACGTCCGCAATGCCGGCGAGAACGGCCGCATCCAGCCGGTGGGCGCGCTGCCGAACGGCGTGCCGCACAGCTTCCGCATCGTGGATCCGCAGTTGTTTATCCTCACGACGACGTTCTCGCTCTAACCAAGAAAAACGTCCGATCTGCAAAACTCTCCTGCCGAAAGGCTGGAGAGTTTTTGTTTTTGCAGCTCAACTTGCCGCATGTCCGCCCGCCACGCCGCCCCTGACTTGATCGCGTTTGCACGCGCGCTGCTCGTCCGCGCTGGACTCGACGCCGACAAAGCCGCGACCACGGCGGAGATCCTCGTCGAAGCCGATCTCCTCGGCCACAACACCCACGGCCTCGCGCTCCTCGCCGGCTACCTTGGCGAAATCGAAAAAGGCTCGATGACTAAAACCGGTGAACCGCGCGTGCTCGCCGATTTGCCCGCCGCCATCACGTGGGATGGCCAGCGCCTGCCCGGCCCGTGGCTCACGGTTTGCGCGCTCGATCTCGCAATGGCGCGCGCAAAAATCCACGGCACCTGCAGCGTCGTCATCCGGCGCAGCCACCACCTCGCGTGCCTCGCAGCCTACTTGAAACGCGCGACCGATCAGGGACTCATGGTGCTGCTCACGTGCTCCGATCCCTCGGTGTTCAGTGTCGCGCCGCACGGCGGCCGGACTGCCGTCTATACGCCGAACCCGATCGCCGCCGCGTGGCCCACCGCCGGCGACCCCGTGATGCTCGACGTCTCGATGTCGATCACCACCAACGCCCTCACCAACCGCCTCCACGCCGAGAACAAGAAGTTTCCGGGCCCGTGGGCGCTCGATGCCCGTGGCGAGCCCACCGACGACCCCGCCGCTCTCACCGCCAATCCACCCGGCGCGTTGCTCCCGATGGGTGGACTCGACCACGGCCACAAAGGCTACGCGTTCGCGCTGTTCGTCGAGGCGGTCACCGGCGGACTCGCCGGCCACGGCCGCGCTGATCCGAAGGAAGGGTGGGGCGCGAGCGTGTTTCTCCAGGTGCTCTCGCCTGCGCTCTTTGGCGGCGATGCCGATTTCCGTCGCCAGACCGAACACGTCGCCGCCGCCTGCCGCGCCACGCCGCCGCGTCCCGGGGTCGAACACGTCCGGCTCCCCGGAGAAAACGGCCTCCGCCGCCGCGCCGAGCAACTCGCCCATGGGGTCGAACTCTATCCGTCGATCCTCCCCGCGCTCGCTCCTTGGGCCGAAAAACTCGGCGTGACGCTCCGGTAGCGCGACTCATGCATCGGCCGCGGCGCACCGGAGATTATCCGAACTCGCCGCACCTCCGCACGGTGCGCGCCCCGCCGCCCGCCAGTCGCGTCGCCGTCACTTGCTGCCGCTGCCAGCCGTCGCCATTTCCCGGTCGCCCCCCCCCAATCAAGTGTCACGTATTACGTGACACTGTGGACGTCTGCGTCTCCGCCCACCGTCACGTAATACGTGACACTGTTACTCCGGCGATGCGGCCTTGCCGGGGCCGGAGTCGCCCACGGCGGTCTCGCCCGCTCGTGCTTGCTTACCCGAGATCGTGGCCGGTGGACCGCGCCTGCAGCCACACCAGCAGTTGCAGCGTGCGCTCGGCGTCCGGCATGTGGTGGCGCGCGCGCAACATTTCGTGCACCCGCTGGCGCGGCATCCCCAGAATCCGCGCCAGCTTCGCTTTTTCACCATAACGCGTGAGACGGACCTGGACAGCGGCGGCCAGTTCGTTCCAGAGCGGCGTTTGCACTCCCGGCTTGAGGGTCGCGCCTCGCCGGGGCCGCCGGGCGTGGTGGACTTTCTTTACGGAGCGTTGGATGGAGGTGACGGCGGCCGCCGCGAGGGCGACGGCGAGATCGACGGGCAAGGCCAATGCCACGGGAAAGGGCGGGGGGATGTTGGGTGCGCTCATACGGGTCGGAGCCTGACCGCGCAGCCGGATCGGCGCAAGCCAAGTGTCACGTATTACGTGACACTGGGCCCGGTGGCAGGGGCAGGACGGATGACCTACGGTGGCGCGCGGGCGGCGGGCGGGGGATTGCCGGCAGGCGGCGAGTCCACGTCGACTCGCTCGCGTCTGCGGCTGCGAGTCGGTCGGGTCGAGGCCGCCGTTGGCATCAACCCAATGCGATCTCGCCGGCGGCCAGCCGGTGGAGGAACAGCGCGGCGATCTGGGCGCGTTGTGCAATCGTGGGCACGACGACGAATTCGCGCGCGCTGTGCAGGTGATCGCCCAGCGGGCCGAGTCCGTCGAGGTTGGGCAGTCCGGCCGCGGTGAGCAGATTGCCGTCCGAACCGCCGCCGGTGTGCACCCACGTGAACGGCGCCACGCCGACATCCTGCGCAGCCCGCTGCCACTCGGCAAAGACCTTTGGCTCGGGCGGGAGGCACTCCTTGGGCGGGCGGTTGAATCCGCCCGTCAGCTCCAATTTGAAGCCATCGCGCGCGTTGATGCCGGCGGCGAGGGTGTTCAGCCGCGCCATGAGCGGCTCGCGGTCGGCCACCCGCGTGACGCGCACGTCGATTTCAGACACGGCGAGGTCAGGCACGACGTTGGTCGCCGCGCCGCCGCCGCGGATGTTCCCGACATTGACCAGGACGCCGGGCAACTCGGTCGGAATCTTACTGGCCGCGAGCAGAAACTCAGCGAGCGCGAGAATTGCGTTGCGGCCGTCGTTGGGAACCTTCGCGGCGTGTGCGGCGCGGCCGTGGCAGGTGGCGACGATGCTGCCCGTGCCTTTGCGCGAGTGGACGATGTCGCCGTTCGGCCGGGCCGGTTCAAAGATCAGGGCGAACTGCGCGCGCTGCGGTGCCTCGCGAAACAGCCACGCGCTCCCATGCGAACCAGTCTCTTCGTCGGGCGTGAGCAGCACATCCCAGCCAATCGTGGCCGCGTGCGGTGTTTCCTCGAAAGCTTGGAGGGCCACGAGCATCGTCAATAAGCCGCCCTTCATGTCGGCGACGCCCGGGCCGTTGAGCCGCGTGGCGTCGAGCCACTGGCAACGCTGAAAAGGATCGTTCGCCTCGTAGACGGTATCGAAGTGGCCATTGAGGAGGAGGCGGGTCTTCGCATCGGGGCGGACGCTCACCCGCAACGCGGCGGCGGTTCCCTTGCACGGCAGTTCCTCGACGAGCGCATGGGGAAAGCAACCGAACTCCGCGCGGAGCGCGGCGCGCATGCGATCGAGGCCGGCGAGGTGGCCGGAGCCGGAATTGATCTCGGCCCACTGCACGAGGCGGGCGCCGAATTCCGCGGTGCGTTCGGGGAGGCGGGCGATGGAGGGGGGGAGCGTCACGGTGAAAGGGAGAGCTGGCCGTCGACGACCGAGCCGATCGACACGGTGGCGGGTTGCTCGACGGCGAGTTTTGGCAGGTCGAGCCGGCTGTCGGGTCCGAGCGCAATAACGCGCACGTTGCGAAACGTGAGCGGCTGGCCGGCCGCCAGCGTCGCGGCCGGTTTGCTGGGTAGCATGAGCCAGGCGCGGCCGGCGGGCGCCGTGGTGAAGACGCGGCCCGAGCCGTCGGCGTCGAGCGCGAGCGCGGTTTTCTCGTCGACGCCGAGGCCGAGCAGCCGATCGCGTTTCGTGCCGTCGGCGAGCAGTCGCGCGAGAAACACCAGCGAACGCCCGAGCCGCGCGCGCGGCGTGAAATGCGAGTCGGTGATGACACCGCGGAGCAGATCGAAGTGGAGGAAGTCGCGTTCGATTGTGATGCGCGAGTCGAGCGGGTCCTTCAGGGCGATGGCGGAGGTGAGGCTGCCCTCACCGGTCGCGGAGAAGGCGAACTCGCCGAGCACGGCGAGCCCCGCGCTCGTGCCGCCGAGCGGTCGACCGGAGCGCACGTGGGCGTTGAGC
>Ga0163199_1002140_pt1 | contig 12151 bp, 6 predicted proteins | sample PL_2010_150m_FD_113537 | JGI IMG/M metagenome (GOLD analysis project Ga0163199, IMG submission 113537) | Freshwater microbial communities from Powell Lake, British Columbia, Canada to study Microbial Dark Matter (Phase II) - PL_2010_150m | ecosystem: Environmental > Aquatic > Freshwater > Lake ...
AACCAGCACCTGTTGCAAAATACATAAAAAATGAGTTTGGGGCGATGGTAAGAATCAGTTAAAAGCTATCTTTACAGGCGAATCAAGCATGATTTCCAAATCAACAGCCGTATCAGCTTACTTAATCATGTGAATTCAACACGTTTGATCGAAACGGATTATTAACACGTTAATCGGTTAACTAATACAACCTATGAACAAACAAGAGATTTCAGCTTTAAAAATTGAAGCAGAAAACCATCTGTTGACAGAACTGCTTCCTTTTTGGACTTCCAGGATGAAGGATGAAGTCAACGGTGGATTCCTGACACATTTTGATCAATACGGGCATGATACCGGGGAGGATGAAAAATCCCTGATTGCCCAAACCCGGTGCATTTATACCATTGCTTCAGCTCACCGGGCAGGATACGGTGAAGGAAAGCTTGCCGAATTGGCTGGGCATGGCGTTGATTTTCTGATCGATAAGATGTGGGACAAGCAGTACGGGGGATTTTACTGGATGATGAGCCGCAAAGGTGAGGTAAAAATTGATCAGAAAATAATCTACGGTCACAGTTTTGCGATCTATTGCCTGAGCGAATATACGTTAGCTACAGGTGATCCACGCGGCAGGGAATATGCAGAAAAGGTATTTGACCTTTTGCAAAAATTTTGCGCTGATACGCGCTTTGGCGGTTATTGGGAGATGTTTCACCGCGACTGGACCTTATGCGGACCGGGTAGTCAGGGGGGCGACCGCAAAACCCTTGATGTGCATATGCATTTGATGGAAGCTTTTACCACCTTGTATGAATGCACCGGACAGGAGGTACACCGCAGGAAATTGCTGGAAGATATTGACCTGTTGTTGAACAAGATCATCCATCCGGTTTACAAAACGGGCATTCCTCAGTTTTTCAAGGACTGGACCGTTGCACCGCAGATCAAGTTTGACATTATCTGGGGTTGGGACCGTTTTTCGGAAGAAGGCCAGAAAGGGAATGCCACAGACAACACCTGTTTCGGACACAATGCTGAATTTGCCTGGCTGTTGCTTCATTCACTTGAAATTCTGAAAACAGATCCGGATGAATACAATGAACTATTTAAGATCATTTACGATCATACCGTTGACAATGGGATTGATATTGAATTTGGAGGCGTCTATGTTGAAGGTCCCCACTCTGGCGGTGTGTACGACAAGGAGAAGGAGTTCTGGCAGCAAGCGGAGGTATTAATTGGCTTATTGGATGCTGTCATTCTTTTCAAATCAGACAAATACTGGGATGCTTACAATAACGTTCATAGGTTTGTATACGACAAAGTAGTAAACAAAGGGGTTGGTGAATGGTACCCTTTGCTTTCACGCAAGGGAGAACCAATCTGGACACACATGGGGCACTCCTGGAAGATCAACTATCATACGGTAAGGGCAGCCATACAGAGCATCAAAAGACTTGATATATTATTGAAATAGAAGAGTAATTTTCGATTTTCGATTTTCGATTTTGGATCAGCTAACAGCTAAAGGCTAATGGCTAATAGCTTAAATGACAATTATTAACGAAAATATCCATGCAGTACAAAGGCCGGTACGAAGTTTTTGATCCTTCTCAGATCAAGACTTATCCTGTTAAGGGAAGAACGAACAAGGTTAAATACGGAGACTTAAGGCAGATAGACGAAGTTCTGAACGCCAAAATTGATTTGCCAGAAGAGGTTAAACGGAATATTGAGGCATTGGCTCTCGAAATAATTGGTCGCCGGGCAAAAGGTCAGCCGATACTGCTGTTTACTGGGGGCCATCTGGTAAAAAACGGTCTGAACAGGTTGCTGGTCGATTTGATTCACAAAGGTCTTTTCACGATCATCTCCGGAAACGGAGCCACTTCAATCCACGATTTTGAACTGGCACTGATGGGTGAAACCAGTGAATACGTCCCTCAGGCATTGGAAAAAGGCGAATTTGGCATGGCATGGGAATTTAACTTTATCAATGCAGCATTGAGCATTGGGAACAAGAAGAAACTGGGATACGGTGAATCTGTGGGTAAGATGATCTGCAAAAAATCGTTTCGGAAAAAGGTTGCCAATTATCTGGAGATTGATTCAGAAACAATCGTATTTGCCCATCCGGAGCTTAGTATTGCAGTTGCTTGTTACGAAAAGAAGATCCCTTTTACAGTTCATGTCGGAATCGGGACTGACGTGCTGGATCAGCATTACTGGTTTGACGGTTGTGCCAAAGGAGGATGTTCCGGACGGGATTTCCTGATTTACACCCAGGAGGTTTCCAAATTGACGAAAGGCGGAGTGATCCTGAATATCGGAAGTGCGGTGACCGGTCCTGAAGTTTTTCTAAAAGCGGCCTCTATGGTAGGAAATGTACATCAAACACCCAATGATATCCTGACTGCCAATTTTGATCTGAGGCCATTTAAACCTGAAACTGCCACCAACGAAACTACAGTAGGGTATTATTTCCGCGATCAAAAAAGCATTGTCGCACGCATTCCACAAGCATACGGAGGCAAAGGTTTTTACATCGAAGGCAACCAAATTCAAACAATTCCCTATCTTTATCAACAACTGATCCAACAACTTTAGTCACTTTAGTCACTTTAGTCACTTTAGCTCACTTTAGCTCACTTTAGTCACTTTTACATCAATAACTAAACTAACATTTCATGAACTTATCATTAACCCCTCTCGACTGGTTTGTTTTTTCTTTCGTAATGATTGGAAGTATGGCCTTTGGCCTTTGGATGGCATACAAGAAGAAAGCAAGCGAAAACAGCTCTAACTTCTTTTTAGGGGGGCGAAAAATTGCCTGGCCTATCGTGGGCGCATCCCTTTTTGCAACCAATATCGGAGCAGAACATCTTGTAGGGCTTTCTGGTGATTCTTACCGGTACGGTCTTTCAGCAGGTTCAGTTGAATTGACGACTGCCATAACACTTGGATTTGCATGCGCCATTCTTTTCCCTTATTACATGAAGAACAAAATCTTCACCATACCCGAATTCTTGGAACTCAGGTACGACCGACGTGCACGGACTTTCTTTTCCGGATTGATGCTGATTATTAGTGTCATGACCAAGCTTGCATTTACTTTATTTGCCGGAGCGCTTGTCTTGAATAGTATCCTTGGTTGGAATGTGATGACAACTGTCTTTTATATTGGTGCCGCAGTGGCCGTTTTTACCATCATTGGAGGGTTCACTGCAGTTGCCTACACAGATGCGATTCAGGTGATTATTATACTTTTAGGATCATCGATCATGCTTTTTTTCGGTCTGGAAAAGGTTGGTGGCTGGAGCGGACTAATGGAGAAGGTACCTGAAATGATGAAAATATCGAAGCCAATTTCTGATCCGGTTTATCCCTTCTGGGGGATTCTTGCGACGGCTTTTTATGCAGGAATCTTCTATTGGGGAATAGATCAGGTTAACGTCCAGCGGACACTGTCAGCACCTGATCTGAAAAATGCACGCTGGGGTGCCATGTTTGCCACCTTCCTGAAATTATTTCCAATCTTCATCTTCGCTCTTCCCGGGGTCATTGCCTTTGCCCTGTTTCCCAATGAATTGCAGGGTGATGCCACCAAGCAGACTTTTGTCCTGCTGTTGAATAAACTATTGCCTACAGGATTAAGGGGACTGATGCTTGCATCACTCATGGCTGCATTGGTAACTTCACTGATTGCAGTATTAAACTCGGTATCAACGCTTGTCGTACGTGATTTTATCCTGGAGTTCAGACCAAATGTATCAGAAAGGAAACAGGTTACTTTGGGTAGGTACGTAATCATACTGGTAACAATACTTGGCTTTGGGGCTGCTTACCTGGTTTACAAAAATGAGGAAGGTTTGTACAAGTACCTGCAGACTATTTCGGCTTATCTGGTAATACCTGTATTTCCTGCCATATTCTTTGGAATCGTTAGTAAAAAAGTAACGATGAAAGGGGCAATTGTATCCGTGTTTGTCGGGATAGTCCTGGCAACAATATTTGTAGTTGATCAATTGATAGGGCCTGCGGCTGGAACACAATATTTTCCCATTCTTCACCATCCGCTGACTTTGAATTTTGGTTTTAGAGGTCTTTGGGCTGAGATTCTGATCACGGGAGTACTTTTTGCTGTCTCTGCTTTTACTGAAAAAACGGCATCTGAGAAACTTGCGAAAACTACCATCAACTATTCCAAAGGAGTTGCACCGTTTGAAGGTATTACCGACTGGCGTTTGCATCTGGGTCTACTCTCGTTGGTTACTTTGTTCCTCTATGTTTGGCTGAGTTAAGTACCTGACTGGAGATTTGAATTCTTTGCAATATATAAGATTTCATCTTATGGGATATTTTGTTGTGGACAAGATGCTTATTCTCCCGCATATTGGTACTTGTGGCCCTCTCTGTGATTTTTAAATAAGCTAATTTTACGGTAATTTTAGTCCTGTAATGGATCCAGCCAGACAAAATGAACTTATTGCTTCTCTCAGCAAAGAGGAGAAGTCGGCCTTTCAGGCGCTACTGTCAAACTCTTAATACGGATTGGCTTTTTAATTTCTGTCAAACAGCTTGCCTATGAAGTATGAAAATTGAATGAGTTTAGAAGCACTTCCCCACTTCATGCTCTAATTATGCTCAGGGAAAACGGACCAGCAAAATCACATTTTTATTAAATCCAATAATTTCATGAAATAGCCATGAGGAAATTTTCGCACCAACCGAATATGATTATGTGGCTATTCCATTCGAACTTGCAAATAATCATTAATTGAGCTAAATTATTTTCGAATGAAAAAAAAATCAGGAGTTTTTAGAATTCTGTCTGCCAATTTTCCGCGAAGGCTGTTTAAAATTTTTGGAATTACCGTGTTTTTACTCATTACCCTAACCATGCATTTATTTGCATCAGGGGTTTATTCCGAAAATTTTAAGAAGGCTGTTGGCCCAGGGACAGAACAAGCTGAGGCTGCCTTGAACAGCCAACAACCTGGCATGAGCCTGTCAGGGAAAGTCACAGATCAAAGTGGAGTCTCGCTTCCAGGTGTTTCTGTAGTGGTCAAGGGAACCACCAATGGAACAATTACCAACAGCGAGGGAGTTTACAACCTTTCGAATGTTCCGGCAGGAGCAAGCATTTCCTTCTCATTCGTGGGAATGAAGACAGAAGTAATACCAGTTGGTAACAAAAAGGTTATCAATGCTGTACTTACCGAAGAAACGATAGGTTTGGGTGAAGTGGTCGCAATTGGATATGGTACGGTTAAGAAAAGTGATGTTACCGGGGCTGTGACCAGTATCAATGAAGAGACATTGAAAGAGAGGCCGGTCTCCAACGTACTTCAGGCCATGCAGGGTAAAGCTGCTGGCATTGATGTCGGCTCAAATATCAAACCCGGTGAGCTGCCGCAAATTACTATTCGCGGGAACCGCTCAATTTCTGCTTCCAATACCCCGCTTTATGTAATTGATGGAATTCCGTTTGCAGCCGGGACAATGGCGGATATAAACCCCAATGACATTGCTTCGGTCGAAATATTAAAGGATGCTTCGGCTACTGCCATCTACGGTTCCCGTGGTGCCAACGGTGTCATTCTTGTCACAACCAAAAAAGGGGAAAAAGGGAAAGTTACCATAAGTTATGAAGGCTCTGTAACCCTCGACTCCTATCAATCACTTACAGATTGGATGGATGGCGGCCAATATGTTGACAGGTGGCGATTGGGTTTAATGAACGGTGGTCTTTACGGAACAGAAAAATTCACCAATTTTAATACACCTGTCCAGCTGGGTTACCCGGATCCAGTCCTGGACGCTTCGAAATTCAGTCTGACGGAAGCTGTTTCAAAGGAATCGGTCATGATGGGTTATGAATGGGTAGACAATATTGGCGGTACCGTAAAAAAGAGGACCACTACAGCCGAAGAAAAGGCATTGGGATGGCCCGATCAGGTACCGGTTTACAATTCGGCCAATGTGCGCAGTTATGATTGGCGCAAAGAGGCATTACGTCAAGGGATTACTCAAAATCACCAGGTATCCCTCTCCTCAGGAACTGACAATTCACGCATATACGTCTCCTTTGCGGTACTCGACCAGATTGGAGTCCAAAAAGACCAGGATTACCGTCGTTACACGCTCAATCTGAACAGTGAAATCACTCCGCATAAATGGATCACGGTAGGAGCCTCCGTCAACGCCTCCTTATCCGAACAGAATTTTGGTATCCAGGGGCCCAATACTTCGAACACCGGTTCCAAAGACCTCTATTCAAGGGCCACAGACCAATTCCCCTATGCATTGCCAAAAGACAGCAATGGCGCCTGGATCAGAAATCCAGGCGGGAACCTTTCCCTGTGGAACCCGTTGATAGATATTGATCAATCGCTCAACGATCGTCGCGCAGCAGCCGTTTACGCCAATGGGTTTGCTGAGGTCAGGTTTACTCCCTGGTTAAAATACCGGTCGAATTTCGGTGTTCAATACCGTGAAAACCGTAATGGCGCATGGACTGGTCCAAACGCTACCAGTCACCTCACCAACAAACCAAACACCTCTTCCTACAGTACTTCCGAGCGTTTCACCTGGGTGTTGGAGAACCTGTTGTATTTCAATAAAAAATATGGAAAGGCCCATGATGTGGGTGTCACCCTACTGCAATCAGTACAGGATTTTCGCCAGGAAGGGGCAGCTATTTCGGCATCGGGAATGATCTATGATATCTCCCTCTGGTACGATATCTCATCCAACACGAATGGGAAACCCGATGGTTATTCAACCAATTTTACAGAGAATAAACTGATGTCGTACATGGGACGGGTAAACTATGCCTTTAACAGCAAATATTTGATAACTGCCACTGGACGTTGGGATGGCGCTTCCGTACTGGCTCCCGGAAACAAATGGGATTTCTTTCCTTCTTTCTCAGCTGCCTGGAAAATGCAGGAAGAGAGCTTTATGCATCAATTTGATTTCATCAATGAATTTAAAGTCCGCGCAGGTTACGGCGTGACCGGTAATGCAGCAGTAAACCCATATTCTACCTCCGGTCCTTTGAGCAGGAATCCTTACCTGTTCCTCGCGGTGCCGGCTACAGGTTATCTGCCGCAACAGGTCCCAAATCCATACCTGGGGTGGGAAAAAACAGGTCAGATTAACCTGGGTCTCGATTTTGGGTTCCTTAAAAACAGGATATCCGGCTCCTTCGAATTGTACAAATCCAATACTTCAGCTCTTTTGCTGAACAAAACGTTACCCGCAGTATCAGGATTTGTTTCGAAAGTTGACAACATTGGCAAAACAATGAACAAGGGTATCGAAATTACAGTGAACACTGTGAATGTTAGAACCAAAGACTTTGAGTGGTCTACCTCTCTCAACTGGTCCGCCAACCGGGAGGAGATTGTTGAACTCTTAAACAAAGATGCCAATGGCAAACCACTCGATATGTTGGCTGACCGCTGGTTCATCGGGTACCCGATCCAGGTGTACTACAATTATCAAACCAATGGTATATGGCAAAATACCGATGGAGACAAAGCCGAAATGGCAAAATTCAATGCAAATGGCCACAAGTTCTATCCGGGAACTATCAAAGTAGTAGACCAGAAAACTGTTGATTCCAACGGAGATGGTATCATGGATGCAGGTGACTACAAAATAACCGGTAATGACATGGTTATTTTGGGTACCAATCGACCCAAATGGATTGCAGGTATAACCAACACCTTCGCATACAAGGATTTCGAATTATCCTTCTTTATTTATGCCAAATTCGGGCAGATGTATTTTGGAGGGTATCCCAACTCCTATGGTGGAATCAATCCCAATGGCCGCATAGAAAATGATATGTGGTCGTGGACCAATCCGAATGGGCGTTGGCCAATGCCAAACCTGGGAAATGTGGAAAACATTTCTACGGCTAACCAATACAATGATGGTTCGTATGTGTCGGTACGAAATATCTCCCTGACCTATAATTTTCCCGAAAAATTGCGAAGGCCAATTCATATGAACCGACTATCCATGTTTGCGCAGATCACCAATCCCTTCCTTTTTGGCGGTGACATAGTCAAAATGGGTTTGAACCCTGAAGATAATACCAACTGGGATGTCGCTTCAAGCAATGGCAACCCATTGGGAGGTACGAACAACAATACCATATTGCCTCAGAGTTTTGTCTTTGGAATAAAGGCTGGTTTCTAATTGTAACCTTTAAAGATTAAATGCCATGATGAGAAAATATATTATTTGTTTCCTAATTATCTCTTCCTTCTCAGCCTGTCAGAATTTTTTGGATGAGAAGCAAGTATCGACCCTGACCCAGGATTATTACAATACAGAAAGTGGCCTGGATGCCCTGATAAACGGGTTATATGTGTACGCCAGGGTGAAACATGAATGGGACACCAACGGTGCAAAGCTGATCGATCCGGAGACTGATCAGTACATGCACGGCTCGGCCAACTCTGCCCTGGCCAAAGCCAATGCCTCTGCCTATGGGACCGATGTTAGCACCATTGCAGCAAATATCGTTGACTATATCGGGGCTGCCAACTCAAACTATGCACCAATGGGGGCTTATCCCCATATTAATAACTGCAACATTGCCCTGGATCAGATGGACAATGTAAAACCGGGAAAATTTGGGACGGATGCTGCTTACGCCAAATCACGGAAAGCCGAAATTTTGTTCCTTCGCGCATGGGCTTACTATTTGATATCTAATCAATTGGGAGACGTCCCCCTGTTGCTCGCTGCCAAACGACAGGATAATGGAATCTACTACTATCCCAAGACCCCGCTTGAAACGATTTACAGACAGATCATTGCTGATGTAAAATTCGCCTATGACAACCTGCCGGTAAGTCAGACGCAAACCGGCCGGATAACAAAACTGGCCGCAGGCCATTTTCTGGCAAAACTTTACCTTAACCGTGCACAGGGTGCCGAATTTCAAAACAGCAGTGAACAGTACCTGAAAATGTTGTACAAGGGAAATGTTTCAACTGACCTTGATTCAGTGATTTTCTATTCTTCAGCTGTCATATCGGCCGCAAAAGGCCTGGCTGCCGACTACTGGACACTTTTCGACCCTAAAGTTTCGGAAACAACACCCAGCACTGAAGTATTATGGGCAGCACAATTTGACATCAACACAACGATGAATGGCAGGTTTGGCGGAAACCGTTCCTGTAATTACCACATTGGTGATTACACCAATCAGACCGGTGTTACCCGTGTGATGGCCTATGGCCGTCCTTTCGGGACCTACAAACCAACGGACTGGGCTTACGACAATTTTGTCGACAAGGTAAACGACTCACGCTACTACAAAACATTTAGCTATGAATACATTGGCAACATGTCCGGAGGTGGCACTTCCTACACATGGGGGGCTGCTGCGGCAGCATGGTGGAATGCCAATAAACCCGCAGGTACAGCGACGGTAACTGCAAATCAGAAAAGAATTGATATCGGGAAGCGTGCTTTGATTTATATTGAAAACCAAAAATCAGAAGCCTTGGATTCAGCCATGGTCTTTAGCCAACCTTACCAGTTCATGGTGCGCTGGGTTAAATCGGCTAAAACCAACAAGTTCTATTACCGGCTGTTCATCGATGGAACTCCGATGGGACTGAATACAACCCGCACAGCGCCTTTTCTTTCTTCAAAGAAATATGTTGATCCAACCCGAGGCGGCAGTGCGGATGAAGCGAACTTTAACAGTGAATCGGGTACCCGCGATGCGATTCTGATGCGTTTGGCCGAAACATACCTGATACGTGCCGAAGCTTATGGCCGTAAAGGAAATTATCTTTCGGCTATCGACGATATCAATGTATTGCGCACGCGTGCAGCCTATAAATCAGGTGAAAACCGCCCGGAAGTTTGTGCCCTTTGGGAGCCACAGGCAACGAAATTATCAGCAGGTGAGAAGTTGTCCCCTTACACGGTAGCGGCATCAACCTACAATGCCATCAAAGTTTCCGAAAACAATTTTTCCCCGGGTACACCCGAAGCTACAGCTGAAAAATACATACCAATGGCAACAACCAAACGGGATATGTTTATTCATTTCATCTACAACGAAAAAGCCAGGGAGTTTCTCTCCGAAGGGATAGCCTGGGAAGATCAGCACAATGCCGGCATCCTCTATAACAGAATGATGTACCTGAACCAGGTGGCTTCAAGCCTGACCGGATTATGGCCTGTTGCAGATAACCCTTCCAATGGTAACGGCCAGGACGGTAACGGGAAAGGTACATACGTGAAAGCCTATACTTTCAGGGTATGGCCCAAGGCATATCTTGACTTGTTAACGGATGAAAAAGGACTCCCGCTGGATGCAGCGGCCAAAGCCGCCTATCAAAATCCGGGCTATTAATGGAGATGGTCCGGGAAAGGATCGAATGACAGATTAATCAGATTCCCCGTGCAGAAGGTAAAACTTGCGGCATGGGGAATTTTTGTATTTTTATCCAGCAATGGATCCGGCAGCACTTAATGCTCTTACTGTTTCTCTGAGGAAAGGTGAGAAATCGGCTTACGAAGAGATTTACAACGATTATTTCGGTGTGATCTACCATTTGTCCTTGCAATATCTGCACGATGAAGCCATTGCGAAAGAGATGGTTCAGGATTCTTTTATGAAATTGTGGGAAATCAGGGAGACCCTCAACGACCAGTTTAACATCCGTAGTTTCTTGTACACCATCACCAAAAACAACTGCCTGAACCACCTGCGGAATCAAAAAATTGCCTTGAAGCATCAGGAGAACCTCCAATACCTGGAGATGCAGTTTAATTACGAAGCTTTGGAAAAAATGGGGAATTGGCTCGAATTTGAAGCGCTGCGCGAGAAGATTGATCTTGCAATTGCTGTTCTACCTGTTGACCTTCGCGAGACCTTCCTGTTGAGTCGTTTCGATGAACTCTCTTACAAGGAAATAGCCATCAAGCAGACCATCAGCGTGAAGACTGTTGAAGCCAGAGTGTCGAAAGCCTTGCGGATATTGCGCCATGAACTGAAAGATTATCTTGCCATTATCTATTTAATAACCAAGCTCTTGTCATAGTCTGTTGAAACGACCATCAGAAAATGTTTCGCACATAAGCGAATGATTATTGGGAGTTCCATCTGGCCGTTAAAAAACAAAACAATAATCAGATGAAATATTTCTCTTTTTCTGCACTTTTTTGATAGGGTAAAACGATAGTTGTGTGTTTAGTGATTAATACCAACAAAAATGTCAGAAGAGATTTTCATCAGAATTTTAAACAATTCAGCCTCCGAAGCTGAAAAGGATAGCTTTTTCAAATCCATTGAAGAAGATAGCGATCAACGCGAACAGTATAAGCAGTGCAAGAACTTATATGTTGCTTCCAGTCTGAATCCCGAGTTGCATGATTCGATTCGGAAAGAGAGCTTCGAGAGGTTTTGGAATCGGGTGCATCCTGTTAAGCAACAGAAGGTTTTGAATTTGTGGTACCGTTATGCGGCCATTGTTCTGGTAACGCTTGCCATTAGTTTTTTGGTTCAATACCTGATGCCGAACCATCATCCCGGCAATGAAATTGTGCAGCAAATTGAGTATTCATCAGAGAAGGGGTCGGTTTCCAAGGTTCTGCTGGAAGATGGTTCTGCCATTTGGATAAGTTCGGCATCCAAGGTTAGGCTGGAAAAGAGAGGGAATGGAGAGATGCTCGCACGCATGAGTGGAGAGGCCTATTTCGATTTTATTCCCGATTCCAAAAGAAAGTTTTCCATTGATATGGGATCCTTCAAGGTAAAGGACATCGGCACAAAGTTCAACATCCGTGCCTACAAGGATGAGCCGGGTGTCTATACCTCACTGGTTGACGGGAAAATTGAATTTTTATCAAAGTCAGATCAGAACTTGCTTACCATGAAGCCTGGGGAATACATGCAATTCAACAAACAATCGATGAAGATGACTGTTTCTGAACAGGATCCCACCATTGCAACTGCCTGGAAAGATGGAAAATTTGTCTTCATCGACAAAACCCTGTCAGAGATCTGTCATGAACTGGAAAATTGGTACAATGTGAAAATTGTGATAGAAAACAAAACGCTGGCGGCCACGAAGTACGCCAGCGTCATCAAACGGACTACGACCATTAAATTGGTGCTGCAAATGCT
>Ga0163199_1002142_pt1 | contig 12149 bp, 10 predicted proteins | sample PL_2010_150m_FD_113537 | JGI IMG/M metagenome (GOLD analysis project Ga0163199, IMG submission 113537) | Freshwater microbial communities from Powell Lake, British Columbia, Canada to study Microbial Dark Matter (Phase II) - PL_2010_150m | ecosystem: Environmental > Aquatic > Freshwater > Lake ...
AGCCCTGCGATCTCCTTTCCGTTCTCTTCCGCGTAGCGCTTGAGGAAATGGTCGATCAGAATCGGGATGTCCTCCTTCCGTTCGCGAAGCGGCGGGATGGACATCAGAACGACGTTCAGGCGGTAGAAAAGGTCCTCCCGGAAGGCCCCCTCCCTCACCCTCTGCTCCAGGTTCCGGTTCGTCGCGCTGATCACCCGGACGTCGGTGCGGAGCGTCTGGTTCCCGCCGAGGCGCTGGAACTCGTGCTCCTGAAGGAAACGGAGGAGTTTGACTTGGACCTGCGGCGAGAGCTCGCCGATCTCGTCGAGGAAGAGCGTCCCCCCGTCCGCCTCCTCGAACCGGCCGACTCGCCTCGCCGTCGCCCCGGTGAAGGCCCCCTTCTCGTGGCCGAAGAGCTCGCTCTCCAATAAATTCTCGTGCAGGGCGCCGCAGTTGACCGCGATGATTCGCCGCGCCGCCCGCGGGCTCAACTGGTGGATCAGCCGGGCAAGGAGTTCCTTCCCGGTCCCGCTCTCCCCCTGCAGCAGGACCGTGGCACGGCTCACGGCCACCCGACCGGTCATGTTGATCAGCGCACTCATCTTCTCGCCTCGGTAGATGATCCGGTCCGTCGTCACCCCTTTTTCCCCCAATTGCTCGCGGAGGATCTCGTTCTCCCTGATCAACGTTCGCCGCTCCGAGACGCGGTCCACAAGGAGAAGGAGCTCTTCAAACTCAACGGGTTTGGTGATGTAATCCAAGGCGCCGGCCTTCATCGCATCCACGGCCGTCTCGATCGTCCCGAAGGCCGTGATGATGACGACGTCGATCTCGGGATTGATCCCTTTCACCGCCTGGAGGACCTGCATCCCGTCCATCCCGGGCATCTTGTAGTCGAGGAGAAGCAGGTCGTAGTGGCCCTCCCGGACACGCTGCACCGCCTGCTCGCCGTTTTCGGCCTCGCCGACGGTGTGCCCTTCTTTCCGGAGGAAGTCCCGCAACATTTCCCGCTGGTTCTGTCCGTCTTCCACCACCAGAATGCTGAGCTTCTTCATGAGGTTTTTGCCCCTTTGTCTTCGTGTCTCTCCGAGGGAAGCAGGATCTCGAACGTCGTCCCCTCCCCCTTCCGGCTCAGGACTCGGATCTCACCCCCGTGACCGCGTATGATCTCGTGAGCGAGCGGCAAACCGAGCCCCAGTCCTTTCTCCTTTGTCGTGTATTCGGGGTTGAAGATCCGGTCCGCCTCTTCGGTCGTGATACCGCAGCCCGTGTCGGCGACCCGGATGCTCACCCGCCCCTTCTCCGCATGCCGGATGGAAAGGGTGACAACTCCCTCACCGCTGATCGACTCCATCGCATTCTTGACGAAATTGAGCAGAGCCTGCTGGAGCTTGTCCATATCCATCGGGATGACGACCGGCTCGCTCTCCCAGTCCGTCCGGAGGCTGATGCCCTTCGCGGCAGCCTCCTCGGAAATCAGATTCACGATCTTCTGGAGGACCTCCTGAACCGGACAGTCGCGGAGCTCCAGGCGTCGGCTCTTCGAAAAGGTCAGGAACTCCTCGATGATCCCGTTGAGCCGCCGGATCTCGTCGCGGATAACACCGGCCAGAACACCGAATTCCTTATTCTTTTCCTCGTCTGCGGGCATATACTCCCGCTTCAGCCGCTGGCTCGCCATGCTGATCGCGTTCAGCGGGTTGCGGATCTCGTGGGCAACGCCGGCCGCAAGCTGCCCGAGAGAGGAGAGCCGTTCCGCCTTTTCCAATTGACGGGTCATCTCCACGATTCCCGCGAGGTGACGGTTCTGGTCGTTGTAGAGGAGCCACATGGACAGCAGCGCGATCAGGACGACAAACGTCAGAAATATAAACATGTTTCGCCGGTTCTCGTCGAGAATCTGATCCGTGTTCCCCCGGTCCAGGCCGAGGCGAATGGTCCCGGTGAGTTCGCCGCCTAGGCGTAGCGGGGCGACAATTTCAAAAACGCTCTTGCCGCCGATGTTCACCTTTTGGCTCTCGAACGGGATGGTCCCGGAGAGGATCTGCGCAACCAGCGGATTGTCTGTTTTCAACTCCTCCGGCAGGTTTCCGGCATTGCCGAGGGGCATCCCCTTCTTGTCCCGGACGGTGAGATAGACGAGGCCCTGCCCCTCTCCTAACTTCTCCATTGCCTTTTCGACCGAAACCCGCATCCCCCAGTAGCGCAAACTCTCTTTGTCCAGCGCGATGATGATCGTCCCACTTTCGTCTTTGCGGCTGAGGGCGATAAAACCGATCTTCTTCAGACGGTTCAGTTGGTTGAGGCGGTTGATCAGATCGGCAGTCCCCTTCGGATGGTCCTTCACCGTCGCGGGCGGCTTCCCGTTGAAGAGATCATCCGAAAGCGTCCGGCTCTGGAAGAGCACATCCCCCCATGCATTGAGGACAGCTACGAGCCAAAGGTTCTTTTCCTCTGCATACCGGCGGATATAGCTCCCGCTCAGATGCTCTGTCTTCCATTGGTTGTCGATCTCGCGCCCCATTGCGACGATGGCATCGGTGAGCAGCTTCTGGGGAGAGAAGGCCAACTCGCTCAGCGGGGCGGAAACGCCTCCTTCCGTCCTTTGCGAAGCAATGATCATGGTTTTCAGGTTCTCTTCAGTGAGCCGCTCGACCACCCCGATGATCCGTTTCCCCTGGTCTTCCATGAAACCGATGAGGGTCCGTTCGCTCCGTTGGAGGTCCATGATCCCCATCGTCAGGATAAGGGCGATAAATATCGCGCAGACGAGACCGACGGCCAGCGGCTGGAGGAAGGGGCGATTGAAACGAAGGGGGCGCTGCTGCCAGACGATCTTTCCTTCAGGACTCATAATGCCTTTCCATCATCTTAGGGTCAGAAATCCTCGGGCGCCATCATAGGCCATTCCCCCGAAAAGTCAACGAATTCTTGCATCGCACCCCCGAGAAGGATGGCGGGAAGAGGCCCCGAAACGAAAACCACCGTAGATGTTTCGACATTTTTGTCGATTTCCGGTCACAACCGGTTTCTGCATGCAAATGTTTATTTTCAATCGATTTCTACGATCTCTCGCCCGGAGACCGTGACATTTCTTGCCGCACGTTCCATGTCCCCGAAGATGGCGTCAAAACGGAATTCACGGAAATATTATCTTATTTCAATGCATTGCAGATTTTCGGAACTACTGGCACAGGATATGCACTCTCTTACAACCGAAAGCACCTGTTGACTGAACGCGGGCACGATCAGCCGACAGTAAAATGACCAAAGGAAAACCGACGGGTTTTCCAACTCCTGAATGCGGGGAGGCTCTCGGAGCCTCCCCGTTTTTTTTGCATCATTCATGCCGGACATCGCAGCCCCTTGACCGCCCCACCCCTCACTCGCCACGGGGCAAGCGGTTCGGCAGAAATGACGTTTCCGGCAATCACGCCTCATGATTTCCGCTGCTTTACGGCATTGGCCTCCCGGATTTGCCGCCACTGTTCGATCCGCTCCCCAATAATCTTCTCATACCCCCGATCGGTCGGCCGGTAGAACCGACCCCCCTTCCCCCGGAGTTCATCCGGCAGGTACTCCTGCGGGATATAGGCGTCGGTAAAATCGTGGGCATAGAGGTACCCCTTGCCGTAGTCCAGCTCTTTCATCAATCGGGTCGGGGCGTTCCGGATGTGGAGCGGAACGGGGAGGGTCCCCGTCTTCTCGATCGTCGCCCGGACCTGGCCGTAACCGGCGTAGAGGGCGTTGCTTTTCGAGGCGGTTGCGAGGTAGACGACCGCCTGCGCGAGGGCCAGCTCGCCCTCGGGGGAGCCGAGGAAGTGATAGGCCTGCATGGCGTCTATGGCCACGGTCAGCGCGCGCGGGTCGGCGTTCCCGACATCCTCGGAGGCAAAGCGGATCAGCCGCCGGGCGATATAGAGCGGATCCTCTCCTGCCATCAGCATCCGGCCAAGCCAGTAGAGGGCCGCGTCGGGATCGCTCCCCCGGAGGCTCTTGTGGAGGGCGGAGATGATGTTGTAATGCTCCTCCCCGCTCTTGTCGTATTGGAGGGCCTTTTTCTGGATCGCCTCTTCGACAAAGGCGCGGGTGACAAGACGGCCGCTCTCCGCTGCCTTGTCCGCAAGCGAGACCGCCGCTTCGAGGTTGTTCAGCGCGGCGCGGGCGTCCCCATCCGCCGAGCATACGATGTGGGTCAGCGCCTCCGGCTCGATATCGAGGCCGAGGGCGCCGAACCCCCGTTCACGGTCCGCCAGCGCGTTTAGGACGATCCGGGCAAGGTCCTCCTCGGTGAAAGACTTGAGGGTGAGGACGCGCATCCGGGAGAGGAGCGGCGAAATAACCTCGAAAGAGGGATTTTCCGTCGTAGCTCCGATCAGCGTGATCAGGCCGCTCTCGACATGGGGGAGGAAGGCGTCCTGCTGCGACTTGTTGAAGCGATGAATCTCGTCCACGAAGAGGATCGTCCGGCGCCGGTGGAGGCGCCACAACTCGGCGGCCTCATCAACGACGGCGCGGATCTCCTTCACGCCGGAGAGGACCGCAGAGAAGCCGATGAAGTGGGATTTGGTCTCGCCGGCCAGAATCCGGGCGAGTGTCGTCTTCCCGGAGCCGGGAGGCCCCCAGAAGATGACCGAGAAAAGGCGGTCTTCTTGAACGGCCCGCCGCAGCAGGCTGTCCGCGCCCAGCAGGTGGCCCTGGCCGACGTACTCGTCGAGACTCCGGGGCCGCATCCGGTCCGCCAGCGGCCTGTTGTCGTTCTTTTGATCCTGTTGATCAAAAAGATCCACGTTTCAATCCCCGGCGTGATCGCAATCGGTATTCAACCTTGACGGCTTCGTAAAAAGTCCGGATGCTGCGTTCAAGCTTCATCCTTCGTCATTGCGGCGTACCCTTTTTCCGTTCCCAGAGCGCTTTGCCCATTCCGAATCTCCTCCGGGAAACTCTTCACCCACTGAAAACCCTTTTCCGACACGATAACGACCCTGAATCGGAAAGTCAATTTGAAAGAGCCGACAGAAAATATCCCTTGACAAGCAAAAACAGCCCCCCTATACTTCGACCCCTCGAAAGCAATTTCTTAGTGAGCCAGGCAAAGCTTGGCAAATCCAGTCGGTTGAGAAGCCAGCCTGACAAAATTAGCCGACCGTCAGAACCGAGTTTTGCATTCATGCGGGTGATCGCATGCGTGAAGCGTAAACAGGGTGACCGCAGGTCATAATGCGAAAGCGTGAAGGTGTTCAGCATCCAACACAAAAGGGGGTGTATTTATGAAAAAATCAGTATTACTTTCGATGTCTTTGTTGTTTTTTGTCGGTTTGTTTGCGGTATGTCCACTCACGTATGCCCAAAGCACAATAAAAGTGGGCATTGTGGATACCTACACAGGGCCCGCAACGACATTTACCATGGATGTGCTGGACGGTTTCAAGCTTGCCGTCAATGAAATAAATGCAAAGGGCGGCGTCCTCGGGAAAAAGATTGAATATATGACGCGCGACGAGAAGTTCAAACCGGACATCGGCCTGGCCATGGCAAAAGAGCTGGTAATGAAGGAAAAGGTTGATATTCTGATGGGTACGATCAACAGCGCGACAGCCCTCGCCGTTTCCGATTTCGCGAAAAAAGAGAAGCTGCCGTTTTTTGTGACCTTTTCGAAAAGCGAGAAGATCATAGGCGAAAAAGGACACCCGTACGTATTCAATATGAACGAAAATACCGCTATGGCAGGAAGGGCCGCCGCCGTTGCACTGGCTAAAAAACCATTTGCAAAATACTGGATTGCCGGCGACGATTATGAATACGGCCACGCCATTGCGGATAGTCTATGGAACAACCTGAAAAAGCTGAAACCGCAGGTACAGAAGGTTGGAGAGTCGTGGTGGAAGGTCGGAGAAGCCGATTTTACCCCCTATATTACCCAGATTCTGGCAGCCAAGCCCGATTTCATCATCGTCGCCACCGGCGGCTCCGGCATGGTCAATTTCCAGAAGGCCGCAAAGGCGACCGGTTTAAGCCAGAAAATACCATTCTATCAGCATACGGCCATCGAGCTTTCCAATCTGCAACCCCAGGGACAAAATGCGCCCGAAGGTGTCTTCGGAACGGCCAACTATTTCTTCTACTATCCCGATACCCCGTCTAACCGGGCATTTGTCGATGAATTCAAGAAGGCTTACAACAGAGAGCCGAGAATCGGCGCCCTTTCCGGGTATATGACAGCCAGGTTCATAGCCGAAGGGTACAAAAAGGCCGGAAAGATTGACACGGAAGCGCTGATCAAGGCCCTCGAAGGCATGTCGCTCGACAGCCCTGTGGGCCCGCTGGCAATCAGAGGGTGTGACCACCAGCTTGAGCTTCCGATGTATTTCGGGGTGACGACTAAGAATCCAAAGTATGACTTTCTCGTAGCGGGCGATGTTCAGGCAATCCTGGCAAAAGATTACATGCCTACCTGTGATGAGGTAATCAAGAGCCGCAAGTAAGCACCTTCTCACAGGAGTTTGAGCCGCTCGTAAGAGTGAAAAAAATTGAAAATGGGACGGCTTCGTAAAAAGCTCCGCAGGCAAGGCGCGCGAGCCCTGAGGAGTGAGGCGTACTTTGGCGTACGCTGCAACGACGAAGGGCGAAGCGCAACGCAGCATCCGGACTTTTTACGAAGCCGTCAGGAGTTCGAACCATGGATGCCGTCTACTCGATCATCCCGGCGGGTGTTCTATCGCAGATTTTTGTGGGCCTGAGCCGCACCACCATACTCTTCATTGTGGCCTCAGGCCTGACCCTCATTCTGGGAGTCCTCCGAATCCCCAATGTGGCCCACGGCTCTCTCTATATGATCGGGGCATTTACCGCTTTCACGGTGACGAAGCTTGCCGGCGGCGGCTCTGCCGGTTTCTGGACGGCCCTCGTCATTGCCCCTTTGGTTGTGGCCTTGATCAGCCTTATTGCGGAAAGGGGGATGTTTCAGTTCCTCTATGAACGGGAGCACCTCATGCTCCTCCTCCTTACGTTTGCATTTTCCCTTGTTTTTGGCGACCTTGTGAAACTTGTATGGGGCGGCGAGTACAAATCGGTACCGGTGCCCCATATTTTTCAGGGTTTTGTGCCCCTCTTCGGAGGCCTTCCCTTTCCCCGCTATAACCTCTTCCTCCTCATTGCAGGTCCCGTTGTGGCCATACTCCTCTATCTGCTGACGAACAAGACAAAGATGGGGAAGATAGCACGGGCGGCGGCAGTGGACAGGGAGATGGTGGGCGCTGTCGGCATCAACGTAAGCCGGGTCTTTGCAACCGTCTTTGTCATCGGCTGTTATCTGGCCGGGCTTGGGGGCGTCCTTGTGGCGCCTACGGTGAGCGTTACGCTCGGCATGGACCATAACCTCATCATAGAGGCATTCCTCATTGTGATTATCGGAGGATTGGGAAACATCTGGGGCGCACTGCTCGGCGCCTTGATATTCGGACTTACACAGTCGTTGGGCATTCTCATATGGCCGAAATTTGGAATTATTTTCCCCTATCTCGCAGTGGTTGTCGTATTGCTGTTCAGGCCAACCGGGCTCCTCAAGTCCACATGGTAATGGAGTGCGTATGAGCCGAAAAACCATTTGGGGGCTGGGTGCGGGCATCATCGTACTTCTGTTGTGCCCTCTATTTCTGCCGCGATTTTACGTTTATCTCGTCTCGATCATTTTGCTCTACGGTCTTCTTGCCACAAGCCTGAACCTCGTCCTCGGATACGGAGGGATTTTCCAGTTCCACCATGCCGTATTCTATGGGGTTGGCGCCTATGGAACCACGCTGATGCTGACCAAAACCGGACTGCCCGCCATGCTTGCATTCATTGCAGGGCCCCTTGTATCTGCCGCATTCGGCCTTGTTCTCGGCATCATCTGCATCCGGCTTTCCAAGCTTTACTTCGGCATGCTGCAGATATCTCTCGGCTCCCTCGTCTGGGCCATTGTCTACCGCTGGTATTCCTTTACAGGTGGCGACGACGGGATACACGGCATACCCATTCCGGAGATGCTTTCATCGCCGAAGAGCGCCTACTATTTTACGTTGATCATTACCCTCGTATCTCTTTTTATCATGTGGAAAATTATCCGCTCTCCGTTCGGGAGCGCCCTCCAGGGCATCCGGGACAATCCGGTGAGAAGCGAGATGATCGGGATCAACGTCCGAATGCATCAACTCCTTTCCCTTGTCCTTGCCGGTTTTTTTGCAGGGGTTGCAGGCTCTCTCTTTGTTGTTGTCGATAATACGGTTTTCCCCGACATGCTTTTCTGGACTCTCTCCCTGGAAATCATCATCATGTGTTTGCTGGGAGGGTGGTTTACATTCCTGGGACCCATGCTCGGCGCTGCCGTCATCATTGCCCTGAGAACCTTTGTGAGTACCTATACGGACTATTGGGCGCTTGTTCTCGGCATCATCATGATGCTCGTCATCTTCTTCCTGCCCAACGGCATCCTTGGTTATGTTGAGGAAAAATTCAAAAGGGGATTTGTAGAACCGGAAATCGAGGAGCGATAAGTGTTAGAGGTAACATCCCTATCAAAAGCCTTTGCCGGATTCAAAGCGGTGAACCATGCAAACCTTGCAGTGGAAAAAGGCGAAATCGTTGCCGTCATCGGGCCAAACGGGGCCGGGAAGACAACCCTCTTCAACCTCATTACCGGGATTATCAAACCTGATTCAGGCAGGGTGCTCTTTAAAAATGAAGACATTACAGGGCTTTCTCCCCATGAAGTCTGCAGGAAGCGCATCTCCCGCTCCTTTCAGATCGTTAATGTGTTTCAAAGGCTTACCGTTTTCGAGAATGTGCAGATATCCGTATTGTCACGCGAGAAAAAGACCTGGAACCTCTTTACCCCTTCGGCAAGCCTGGCCATTAATGAAACGGATGAAATCCTTGAAAGTGTCGGCCTCTTGAAGAAAAAAAACCGCACTACAGCACTGCTCTCCCACGGTGACCGCAAAGTCCTGGAGATCGCGATGGCCTTAGGGGGGAACCCCGAGTTCCTTATCCTCGATGAGCCCACCGCCGGCATGGCCGCCGAAGAGACCTCCCGGTGCATTGACCTCATCAAAAAGCTTTCCCAAACCATGGGACTTACCATCCTTTTCTGTGAACATGACATGGAGATTGTCTTCGGGATCGCCAACCGTATTATGGTTATGGTGCGAGGCGGTACGGTTATTCAGGGGCCCTGCGAGGAGGTGCGGTGCAACGAGGCGGTACAGGATGCGTATTTAGGTGGGAGCGACATATGCTTGATGTAAGGGGGATTGAAACATATTACGGCTTAAGCCATATCCTCTTCGGCTTATCCCTCACTGTCAACAAAGGAGAGGTGGTAGGTCTTCTGGGGAGAAACGGCGCGGGCAAAAGCACCACCATGCGGAGCATCATGGGCCTTACCCCTCCCAGGAAAGGGCGCATAACCTTTAACGATGAAGATATTACAGGACTCAAACCCTTTTTGCTCTTCCGAAAAGGGATCGGTTATGTCCCTGATGATCGTCGGGTTTTTGCCGATTTAAGCGTTGACGATAACCTGGAGATCGTGTTCCGCAGGGGAACCGAATGGAACAAAGAGCGAGTATACGGGCTCTTCCCCGCTCTTGGTGAAATAAAAACAAGAAGGGCCGGGAACTTAAGCGGCGGCGAACAGCAGATGCTCACCATTGCCAGGGGCCTTATGGGGGGGCCGGAACTTCTGCTGCTTGACGAACCGACGGAAGGACTGGCGCCGCTTATTGTCCGTGATCTGGAAGAGCAGATTCTTAAGCTGCGGGATGCAGGTATCAGCATCCTCCTGTCGGAACAGAATGTAAGATCGGCACTGAAGATGATCAGCAAGGTATATGTCATCGATAACGGGAGAATTCGCTTTGAGGGGACCGTTGCCGAGCTCGAAGCGAACGAAGAGGTGAAGAAGAAGTATTTGATGGTATAGGCAATCACCCGCCTAACGGTCGAACGTAAAGTCATTGAAATTCCAAACTAAAAAAGGAGGAGTTATGTTTAAAAAATCGCTTTTTATCATCTTTGTGTTCATTGCCTTCGCTTTTTCGTCCTTTGCCGTTGTCGAGGCAAAAACGGTCGTCAAGTACGGTCATGTCGGGCCGCCGATTCACACGCAGCACTTTGGCGCATTAGCATTTGCAAAATATGTTACCGAGAAGACAAAAGGTGAAATCGAGGTACAGGTATTCCCCCTTGGTCAGCTCGGCGGTGAACGATCCATGACAGAACAGGTCCAGGCCGGAACCCTTCATATGACGGCTGTAACATCAGGGGTGCTCTCCAATTTTGTGCCTGAGATCGGTATCATTGAATTGCCTTTTATCTATCCGAATAGAGAAACGGCATATAAAGTCCTCGATGACAAGGAAGTCAAGGAAAGGTTTGCCAGATACTGTGATCCCAAAGGGTTTGTTTTCATTGGATACACCGAGAATGAATTCAGGGACATTACAAACTCAAAAAGACCTATTAAGAAACCCGACGATTTAAAAGGATTAAAGATGCGGGTCATCGAAAGCCCCATATTCATTGATACATTTAGAACGCTCGGCGCCAACCCGACCCCCCTTCCCTTCCCGGAAATCTATAACGCCCTACAGCAGAAGGTAATAGACGGGCAGGACAACCCCCTTTATACTTCAATCCTGATGAAATTCACTGAAGTAAATAAATTCGCCACCATAACGAACCATATCCTCACCGAATGCCCGGTAGTGGTGAACAAGAAATTCTGGGGCACCCTTACCCCTGAACAGCAGAAGATTTTCAGGGAAGCCGCGGAAGTCCAGATAGAGGTAAACAGGGAAGGCAACACAAAATTAAGAACCGATACGGTAGAAAAGGCAAGGGCGCAGAAGGTGGAAGTATACGTATTGACTGCCCAGGACAGGGCGGTCTTCAAAAAGGCTTTAAAACCCGTTTACGACAAATACAGAGAAGTCTTCGGCGCCGAGTGGTACGATTACTTCCTGAAGAAGGTGGATTACTACTCGAAATAAGTCGGGATGAACGATCTGATAAAAAAGCTGAATATTTTCGAGGAGGGTGTCCTTGCCTACACCCTCCTCGCCATCGCCATATTTACCTTTATCGAAACGGCCTTACGCTACACCATCTCTTATACATTCACCTGGTTTAATGAACTTGCCAACTACACAATCATTTTCTGCACGTACCTCGGGGCATCGATCGGGGTTAAATACGGCACGCACTTCTCTATGGAGGCCCTGACAGAATACTGCCCCGACAAGGTAAGCCATCTCTTGAAAACCGCGGCCTATTTTCTCTCCGGTGTGATGGCCGTCCTCTTCGTTTATTACGGAACAAAACATCTCTTCAGTTTAAAATCCTTTGGCGTGAGGAGTTCTGCCATGCAGATCCCCATGTATATTCCCTACATACCGATACCATTGTTTTCCATTTCCATCGCCTTTCGGTTTTTTGCCTTGTCGTACAGGCATTTCAACAGCTTCAGGAAGGGCGAGCCCTTTGAGCGGATCAGGAGCAAATAACCGATGACCCTGACCATCGTTCTTATCTGTTTTTTTTCCCTGCTTGCGCTCAGCATGCCCATCTCCCTGCTCCTGGCCGCGACTACCGCCGTTTACCTGATCTTTATCGCCCATGCGCCCGTAATATCCCTTATCCAGCAGCTCTTTAACGGGCTCGACAATTTCGTCCTCCTGGGGGTGCCTTTTTTCATACTTGCCGGCAATATCATGGCTGAGGGCGCCATATCCGACCGGCTGGTGGGCGTGATGAAGCTTTTTGTGGGCCGGTTCACCGGCGGCCTCGCCATGGCATCCATCCTGGCTTGCATGTTCTTTGCCGCCATATCCGGATCTTCTCCGGCCACCGTGATCGCTATCGGGAGCATCATGATGCCGGCGCTGATCAAAGAAGGCTACGGCGACAGGTTTTCCATCGGGCTGCTTACCTCCGCCGGTTCTCTGGGCATCCTCATCCCGCCCAGCATTCCCATGATCCTCTATGCCCTGGTGATGAATGTCTCCGTTGCGGAGATCTTCATGGCCGGTTTCCTGCCGGGCATCTTTATCGGGTGTTGCCTTATGGGCTACTCCTACTTCATGTCGCGCAAACACGGCTGGCGTTCCGAGGTGCATTACACCGTAAAAGAC
>Ga0163199_1002144_pt1 | contig 12136 bp, 7 predicted proteins | sample PL_2010_150m_FD_113537 | JGI IMG/M metagenome (GOLD analysis project Ga0163199, IMG submission 113537) | Freshwater microbial communities from Powell Lake, British Columbia, Canada to study Microbial Dark Matter (Phase II) - PL_2010_150m | ecosystem: Environmental > Aquatic > Freshwater > Lake ...
GACCTGGCTCTCGACGGTATGAACGCGGCCGATTTTCCCCTGGCGCACCATGTCGCGCGCGAACCGATACGACGCCGTGGAGCGGCGCTGCGTGCCGGCTTGGTAGATCGTGCCGAGCTGGCGGCAGGTCTCGACGAGCTGGCGGCCTTCGCCGATGGTGAGGCTGATCGGCTTCTCGCAGTAAATGTCCTTGCCGGCGTGTGCGGCGAACATCGAGGCCATCGAGTGCCAGCGGTTGCCGGTGGCGATGTAAACCGCATCCACGTCCTTTTGCGCGAGCAGTTCACGGAAGTCGGCGTAGGCGCGGCAATCCTTGGTGCCGTAGTGGGTATCCACCTGTTCCTTGGCCGCCGCGAGCCGCTCAGCGCGGCAGTCGCTGACGGTGGTCCACTGGATTTCGGCGAACGAAAAGAAGTTCGGCAGCGTGGCGCGCGAGCGGTTGCCGATGCCGATGCCGCCGAAGACGATGCGGTTGCTCGGCGCGACCGCCCCGTCGAGGCCGAGCACGCGGCCCGGCACGATGAACGGCGCGGTGGTGAGGGCGGCGGCGCGTTGGAGAAACTGGCGGCGGGTCAAGGAGGACGATCTCGTTTGCTTCATAGAAACCTCATCATGGGATGAGCGGCGATTCATCGTGACGGCCATCATCTTCACGGAGCCGCCTCTTGTAAAGAAATTCGTGGCGGATGAACGCCGGCCTTTCGGTTTGGCGCAAACGGAAAGTCCTTGATTCACCGGCGGTTTTTTGAGAGTTTGCGGCCCCGATGAACAAGGCGCGCGGCAAGTCTGTGCAGACGAAGTTCACGACCCCCTGATCGGGGTGAACGGCTTGCCGCGTCACACCCTCGGTTGACCATCGAGGGTTTTTTATTGGCAAGATGGCAACGGCCCTGCGCGGGCCGGCAGTTGAACAAGAGTCGCAAACGAAGTGCAGATAACAAACATGGCACTGGTCGTCCAAAAATACGGCGGCACATCGGTGGGCAACCCCGACCGCATCAAGAACGTGGCGCGGCGCGTCCTCGCCACCCAGCAGGCCGGCCATCAGGTCGTCGTGGTGGTGTCGGCGATGAGCGGCGTCACCGACAGCCTCATCAAGCTGGCCAAAGAGGTCCACGACATGCCCAGCGAGCGCGAGATGGACGTGCTGCTGGCCACCGGCGAGCAGACCACCATCGCGCTTCTGGCGATGGCGCTCCACGCACTCGGCGCGAAGGCCGCCAGCCTCACCGGCGCGCAGGCGGGCATCGTCACAGACCGCTCGCACACGAAGGCGAAGATCACCAACATCACGCCCAAGCGCGTGCATGAGCAGCTCAACGACGGCAACGTCGTCATCATCGCCGGCTTCCAAGGCGAGACGCCGGACCAGCAGATCACGACGCTCGGCCGCGGCGGCAGCGACCTGTCCGCCATCGCCATCGCGGCGGCGCTCAAGGCCGACATCTGCCAGATTTACACCGACGTGGATGGCGTCTATACCGCCGACCCGCGCATTGTGAAGGACGCGCGGAAAATCCATGAGATCAGCTACGACGAACTGCTGGAGATGGCCGCGCTCGGCTCGAAGGTCATGCAGGCGCGCTCGGTGGAGTTCGCCAAGAAATTCAACGTGGTGTTTGAAGTCCGCAGCAGTTTCAACGACAACCCAGGAACCATCGTGAAAGCAGAAACCCGCAGCATGGAGGACGTCGTCATCCGCGGCGTCGCAGTGGACAAGAAGCAAGCCAAGGTCACCGTCGCCCACGTGCCCGACAAGCCCGGCGTGGCGGCGCGCATCTTCCGCGCCGTCGCCGACGCGAACGTCAACGTGGACGTGATCGTGCAGAACGTCTCCGAGAAGGGCGCGACCGACATCACGTTCTCCGTCGGCACCGACGACCTGAAGAAGTCGTTGCTGGCGCTGGAGAAAATCGCCAGAGAGGTCGGCGCCAGCGGCGTCACCGCGCAGGACGGCATCGCGAAGGTTTCCATCATCGGCGTTGGCATGAAGAGCCATCCCGGCGTGGCCGCCGACATGTTCGAGGTGCTCGCCGCCAATCACATCAACATTGGCATGATCAGCACCAGCGAGATCAAGATTTCGGTGGTCATTGACCTGAAGGACGCCGACAAGGCCGCGAACGTGCTGCACGAGAAATTTGAGTTGGGCAAGAAGTAGGGCAGGCGTGGTCCTTAGCGTCACCGCAAATGTTCCGGCTCCCGGAACGCAGGCTGGGGGCGCATCTCAGTTTCCGGGCGTGTCGAAGCAACGGACTTGGAAGTCCGTTCTACGTCATAGCGCGTGCGAACCCGTAAAATGGATTTCCAAGTCCGTTTTCCTCATCCGACCAGAAACCGGGATTCGCCCGGCCGGTTGTCCCTTTCGCAAAAGTTGCCGGCAGAGGGGAATGCCGGTATTATCCAACCGGTCTTCTTGTCATGCATCCTGAAAAGAGCCAGGGCCAGCGGCCAACGGAACCGACGGGGGCGAAACCGCCGCCGGGGAAAGTTCCGCGCGTGGTCGTGTCTAACCCCGGCAAGCCGCGTGTGGTCGTCAAGCGGCGGCAGCCGCGCGTGGCGCAGAAGCGGACGCTGCCGCCGAATTTCAAGCCGCGCTTCCCCGACGAAGTGGATTTCCTGACCGCGCAGAAGCCGCCGCCCAAGTGGCGCACGCGATACTACGCGGTGGCCATCGTGCTGCACGTCATCTTGCTGACCTTCCTCGGCTACAAGATGGTTTACGAGCCGATCATGAAGAAGCTCCCGCCTCCAGAGCTGCCGGCGATGAAGTTTGCCGGCGACGGACTCAAGCCCGTGGGGCCGGAAAACATTCCTGCGCCGCCCGCGCCGCCCAACCACAGTCTCGACAAACTTGTGGACGTCGCGCCGAAAGTCGGCCCGACGCCCACCGTGCCGCGCGGCCTCACCGTGCCGACCCGCGTGCCGACGACCACCCGGTCGCTGCCGGTCATCGCGCTGTTCAATCCAAAAATCCCTGGCACCTTCACAGTGCCAAGCGGCGTGCAGGGCGCGGCGGGCGTCAGCAACGATCCGTTCGTCGGGCGGCGCAGCGGCCTCTCGCGCGGCGGCGCGGTGCGGCGTTACGGCGGCTCCGACGCCAGCGAGGCGGCGGTGATGAAGGCTTTGAAGTGGTTGAAGAAAAACCAGAACGCCGGGCAGGCGGAAATGGGGTCGTGGGGCGGTCAATACAAAGTCGCCATGACCGGTCTGGCGTTGCTGGCGTTCCTCGGCCACGGCGAGACGCACGAGAGTCCGGAGTTCGAGCAGACCATCAAGGACGCGCTCAATTTTCTGGCGACGCAGTCCGACCAGAGCCAGGCGCCCACCAGCGGCTACATCGGCACCGCGCGCTTCGAATACCAGCATCCGATCGCGACCTACGCGATGTGCGAAGACTACGCGATCACGCACTACGCGGCGCTGAAGCCGGTTTGCGAAGCCGCCGTCGAGCACATCATCAACGCGCAGCGGCCCGACGGCTCGTGGGACTACGACTACAACACCGGCCCCGGCGGCGTTTACAACCTCAAGAACCGCCCCAGCGGCGACAGCTCCATCAGCGCGTGGAACGTGCAGGCTCTCGTCGCCGCCAAGAACACCGGCCTGAAGATTCCCGGCCTCGACGACGCGCTGCGCCGCTCGCGCTCGTGGTTCCACGCCATCTACAACCGCGAACAAGGCCGGTTCGGCTACGCCGTGTCCGACCGCATGCACAGCGACGCCCTCGACGGCATCGGCGTGCTTTCTCTGCAACTGCTCGGCGACGGCGAGGCCGCCGAAGTGAAACAAACGCTTCCGCGCCTCCTCACGGTCGAAACCAAGTTCCGCTCAGGCAACGCCAACTCCACCTACGGCTGGTATTACATTACGCAGGCCCTCTTCCACGCCGGCGGCCACTGGTGGGCCGAGTGGAACTCGCGGCTGCGCGACCAACTGGTGGAGAACCAGGACGCCGACGGCTCCTGGGGCAGCCCCGGTTCGGCCGCATGGCAGGACAACATGACGACGAACAAAGTGAAGGGCAAGGACACCCGAGTTTATCACACCACGCTGATGTGCCTGGCGCTGGAAGTCTATTACCGCTTCCTGCCGTCGTTCAATGTCTTCAACGCGAACCGCCCGGAAGCGTCATCGGCTGGCGGCGGGCGCTGATCAATTCCGCGGTTTGCCGACGGCAACGGACTTGGAAGTCCGTTCTACGGCTTGATGCCCGTTTGCAGAAAAGTAGAACGGGCTTCCAAGCCCGTTCCGCTTGCAAAGAAATGTTGGGGACGCCCTGCTCGCGTCTGTGCCGCTTTACTTGCCGGGAGCTGACGGAAGCTCGACGAACTTCACGCCGGCGGGGGCCTCAAACATCGCCGGCGACACGCCCTCATCCACCTGCACGTCGCTGTGCTCGATCGTCACGGACTGGCCTTGCGATTCCAGGACCATGCGCATCGGGAAATTCTTCTCCTTCCACAGCCACACCTTGCCCGTCGCCGACTGGCCGCCGGACTTGTCGTTGAACCCGTAAGTTTCGCACGCCTTGTCGCCGATCTTCTCCTCGCCGGTCTTGGCTTTCTTCCACGTGTCCAGCTTGGCGAACACCTCGGTGTATTGCGCCAGTTGGTCCAGCATCCGCTGGTTCAACGGCATCCTCATGCCCATCGCGGCGCCCTCCTCGAAGACCATTGCGGCCTTGTTCCTGACGACGATCACCTGCTGCTTGCCTTCCACCACCGTCACGACGCGCATGTTGTCCGGCTTGAGGAACCACAACTCGGCCTCCACCTTCTGTCCCTTCGCCGGCGCGGCCGCGCCGATGATCACCGTCTGCTTCCAATGGGCCGACTTGTAAGGCAACAGCGAGGGCGTCTCCGCCTGCGCGCTCCACCAGCCGACCAGACAAAAACCGACAATCGCAATCAATCTCATGGTTCAATCCTTCTCGTTGGGTTTCTCGACAAGGTTCTCCTGTAGCAACAGCGCGCCTCCAAAACAAGTTTTTCTCCACGAACTTATCAAGAGCGGAAGGTGGGGCGGGGCGATTTTGCGCTTGCGCCGCTTCACGAGGTTGATAGCATGGCTGCGAGGTTGGAGCAGCCATGGAACAGGGTGTCGGTGGCAAGGTCGCGACGCGCTATTTTGATATGCAACGCGGAAAGCCTTTCCTTCTTGAAACTTCAGCGACTATTTCAATTCGCCCGTTTTCACTCGCAAGACCGGCATCACGGTTTATTTCACAACCCGAAGGGATGCAAGGAACATGAAACCTGTTTGTCTCGCACTTATCATCCTCAACGCGGTCATGAACGCCCCGGTTGAGGCGGACGACCTTCCCCCGTCCGTCCCGCCGCCCGCCGCGTCGCCGAAACTCAGCGCCGCCGAGTTGGAGAAACTTCTCGCTCCGATTGCGCTCTATCCCGATCCGCTGCTGTCGGTGCTGCTGCCGGCCGCGGCGTATCCGCTGGAAATCGTCCAAGCCGCCCGGTTCGTGAAGGACGCCGGCAATGTCGAGAAGATTGACCAGCAATCCTGGGATGTGAATGTCAAAGCGGTGGCGCGGTTCCCATCCGTGATTCAGAAGATGGACGCCGACTTGTCGTGGACCATGGACCTCGGTCACGCCTTCATGGAGCAACAGGCTGAAGTGATGAACACCATCCAGGCGTTGCGCGTCAAGGCGCAGGCTGCCGGCGCGCTGAAGGACAACGCCCAGCAAAAAGTGGTCGTCAACAGCGCGGTGGTGGAGAGGACTGTTCAACAGCAGATCGTTTACGTGACCAACACGGTGGTGCAGATTCAGCCGGTCAATCCGCAGGTGATCTACGTGCCGCAATACAACCCGGCGGTCGTCTATGTTTCGTCGCCGGACCCGCTGGTGCCGCTGCTCACCTTCGGTGCCGGTATCGCCGTGGGCGAGATTATTGTGAACAGTTTCGACTGGCACTACGGAGGCATTTTTGTCTGGGGCGGAGGTTGGTGGGGACCGCCCGGACCGCCGGGGCCTCCGGGACCACCGGGACCACCGGGACCACCGGGACCTGGCCCACATCCTGGCCCGCATCCCGGCCCCATTCCACCCGGGCCGCACCCAGGCCCGATTCCTCCCGGACCACATCCCGGCCCAATGCCTCCCGGCCCGCATCCACCCGGACCGTTGCCACACCCTCTGGTCACGTCGCCCCAAGGAGGCCAGCGATGGCAACCGGACCCGAGCCACAGGCAAAGTTCCGCTCCATCCTATTCTCCGTCCAGCGCCAAGGCGTTCGACGCGCGGGGTTGGGGATCGGGCGTCAGCGGCGAGGCGGCGCGGCCCGCCACGCCATCCACCTACACCCATTCAAGCGAGACGCCGGGTTATTCGCACAGCAGCGCGTATGACGGGATCAGTCACGGAACCGCCACGCATGAACACAGCTACCGCGGCTCCTCCAGCCGCGGCGGCGGATACTCCGGCGGCGCGCACGGCGGCGGCGGCCACAGAGGCGGACACCGGTGAGAGACATTCAATCTCGGACTTCAAGCTGACATGAAAACCCTACCAACAAGTTTTTCGACGACAACCCGCTGCTTCCTCGTGGCGCTGGTCGTGGCCGCAGTGCCCGCGCTCCGGGCGGCCGAGACGGCCAAGAGCTTCCGTTCGCCCGAAGAAGCGGTGGCGGCGCTGACGGCCGCCGTGAACGCGAAGGACGCGGTTGCCCTGAGAGCCATCTTCGGACCGGGCGCGACGGACATCGAGAACCGCGACCCCGCGCAGGCCGCCAACGAACTCACTTCGTTTGCGGCCGCGCTCAAGGAAACCAGCCGCATCGCGCGCAAGTCCGACACCCGGTGCATTCTGGAAGCGGGGAAAGAATTCTGGCCCTTCCCGATTCCGATGGTGAAGGTCAGTGGCCAATGGCAGTTCGACCTTCAGGCCGGCAAGGAGGAATTGCTGAACCGCCGTATTGGCCACAGCGAATTGCTGACGCTTCGGGTCATGCGCGCCTACGTGACGGCCCAGCGCGAATACGCCGGCCGCGATCGCGACGGCGACGAGGTGTTGGAGTATGCGCAGCGCCTCCACAGCTCTTCCGGCAAGAAGGATGGCCTCTACTGGCATCCGAAGCTTGACAGGGAGATAAGCCCGTTCGGCCCTCTCGCGGCCGAAGCCCAAGCCCACGGCGACGAAACCAAGGCAAAGGACAAGAGCAATGCGCCGCGCTCTTTCAACGGCTACTTCTTCAGGATCCTCACCCGCCAGGGGTCGCACGCTCCGGGCGGCAGATACGACTATGTCATCAATGGCAACATGATTGGCGGCTTTGCCCTGGTGGCTTGGCCGGCGGAATACGGCCGGTCTGGCATCATGACCTTCATCGTCAACCAGCAGGGCCGTGTGCATCAAAAAGACCTTGGGCCGAAGACCGCGTCATCGGTCAAAAGCATCACGAGCTACGATCCCGACAAAACCTGGACACTGTGCCGCGACTGATTTCGTATTTCAGCGAAGGCGGGCGTGAAAAGAGAAAGTGTGAGATGAAATCTCGGTCCGTTCATCCTTCGTGGCGACAGGTGTTCGCCTGGCTTCCGGCGATTGCCAGTTTGCTGATAGGCGTTTGCGCCGGCTGCAAACCCCAAATCCCGCCGCCAGGACCGCCCGAGGTGGTCGTGGCACCGGTGGCGCAACGGGACGTGCCCGTTTATTCGGATTGGGTGGGTTCCGCCGACGGCTCGACCAACGCCGCCATCCGCGCGCAGGTCACCGGTTATCTGCTCAGGCAGAGTTACGACGAAGGCAGGCTGGCCAAGCGGGGCGATTTGTTGTTTGAGATTGATCCACGCACGTTTCGGGCGGCGCTGGACCAAGCTCAAGCCAATCTCGCGCAAAGCCAGGCGCAGTCGGGAAAGACGGGGCTGGACGTGAAGCGTTACACGCCGCTTGCGAAGGAAAAGGCGATCAGCCAGGAGGAACTGGACGACGCGATTCAGGCCGATCTGGCCGCCAAGGCGCAAGTGCAGGCGGCGGCGGCGGCCGTTCAACAGGCGCAACTAAACATGGATTTCACCCGGATTATCGCGCCGATTGACGGCATCGTCGGCATCGCGAAGGTGGGCGTGGGCGATTTGATCGCGCCGACCAGCGGCGAGTTGACGACCATGTCCACTGTGGACCCGATCAAGGTCAATTTTTTCCTCAGCGAGCACGAATACCTCTCCGCGGTAAAGCATCCGAAAGTCAGCGGCTGGGGCAGTGGCGGTTCCGGCCCTGAGCTTGAGTTGTTGCTCGCCGACGGCAGCGCCTACCCGCAGAAGGGCCGCATCACGGCCACCGACCGGCAAGTGGACCCCAAGACCGGCACGATCCAGATCGCGGGGCTGTTCCCGAATCCCAACAAGATTCTCCGCCCCGGTTTGTTTGTGCGCGTGCGGGCGCTGCTCGGCGTCCGGGCGAAGGCGCTGGTGGTGCCGCAGCGCGCGGTGATGGAATTGCAGGACAAGCATCTGGTGGCCGTGGTGGGCGCTGACAACAAGGTCTCCATGCGGCCCGTGAAAGTCGGCGAACGGACCGGCTCCGAATGGGTGATTGAGGAGGGACTCAATCCCGGCGAGCGGGTGGTGGTTGAAGGGATTCAGAAAGTGCGCGAAGGCATCACGGTGGTGCCGATGCCGCTCGGTGGGCCGACAGCCGCGCCCGCCGTCAAACACGAAGCCCGATAGCGCGTCATGGCCAGGTTCTTCATCAACCGGCCGATTGTGGCCATGGTGATCGCGATCATCATGGTGGTGGTCGGCGTGGTGGCCATGCTGGGCCTGCCGATCGCGAAGTTCCCCAACATCGTCCCGCCTGAAATCCTCGTGCAGGGCACTTACACCGGCGCGGACGCCGTCACCGTTGAGGAGTCCGTTGCCACGCCGATCGAGCAGCAGATGAGCGGCGCGGACAACATGAACTACATGTATTCCGTCAACGCCAACAACGGGCAGATGACGTTGCGGGTGAATTTCGACGTGAAGACGGATCCGAACACCGACCACCTGCTGACACAGATGCGTTTCGGCCAGGCGCAGTCGCAACTCCCGGCGGAGGTCAGTAATCTCGGCGTCATCGTCAAGAAGGCCACCAGCAGCCCGATGATCATCTTTGCGCTCTATTCGCCGAAGGGAACCTACGACGAGATCTTCATCGCCAACTACGCCTACATCAACCTCGACGATCCGCTCTCGCGCGTGCCGGGCATTGGCCAGGTCCAGATCTTCGGCGCCGGCCAGTATGCCATGCGGCTGTGGGTCAAACCCGACCAACTGGCCAAGCTCGGCGTGACGGTGCCGGAGATCGTCGCGGCGATCAACCAAGAGAACAAGGTCAACCCGGCGGGGCAGATTGGCGCCGAGCCGGTGCCGGCAGGCCAGCAGTTCACCTACACGGTGCGCGCGCAGGGCCGGCTGGTGGATGAAAAGGAATTTGGCCAGATCGTCATCCGCGCCGCACCGGACGGCTCGTTGCTGCGCGTGAACGATGTCGGCCGGGTCGAGCTTGGAGCGCAGACCTACAACATCAAGGGCCGTTTCAACGGCAAGCCCGCCTCCATCGTCTGCCTCTACCAGCTTCCCGGCTCCAACGCGATTGACACCGCCAACCGCGCCAAGAAGCTGATGGAGCAGTGGAGGCAGCGTTTCCCGAAAGACCTCGACTGCGCCATCGCGCTCGACACCACCGAGGCAGTCACCGAGGGCATCAAGGAAATCGTCCACACGCTCCTGGAGGCGCTCGCGCTTGTCATCATCGTGGTGTTCGTGTTCCTCCAAGGCTGGCGGGCGACGCTCATCCCGCTGCTGGCGGTGCCGGTGTCGCTGGTGGGCACGTTCGCGGTGTTCCCGCTGCTCGGTTTCTCCATCAACACCCTCTCGCTCTTCGGCCTGGTGCTGGCCATCGGCTTGGTGGTGGACGACGCCATCGTCGTCGTGGAAGCCGTCGAACTGCACATCGAACGCGGCTTGTCGCCGAAGGAGGCCGCGCTCAAGGCGATGGAGCAGGTGTCCGGCCCCGTCGTCGCCATCGCGCTCATCCTGGCCGCCGTGTTCGTCCCGACGGCGTTCATCCCCGGCATCACGGGCCAGCTTTACCAGCAGTTCGCCGTCACGATCGCCATCTCGGTCATCATCTCCGCCTTCAACGCGCTCTCGCTCAGCCCGGCGCTGTCGGCGTTGTTGCTGCGGCCGAAGAAGAAAGGGCGCGGGCCGTTGCAGGCGTTCTACAATGTTTTCAACCGCGTCTTCGCCCGGACGACCGATGGCTACGTCAGGGTGTGCGGCGCGATGGTCCGCAAGGCGGCGTTCAGCATGATCTTCCTGGCCATCGTGGCCGTGGCCGGCGGATGGTTCGGCCACAAGGTGCCCTCCAGTTTCCTGCCGGAAGAAGACCAGGGCTACCTTTACGGCGGCATCCAGTTGCCCGACGCCGCCTCGCTCCAGCGCACCACGGAGGCGTGCCGCAAGGCGGAGGAGGTCATTCTGAAAACGCCGGGCGTCGAATACTGCACGACCGTGGCGGGCTACAGCATGATCAGCAGCGTGGCGGACACGTATAGCGGCTTCTTCTTCATCAGACTGAAACCGTGGTCGGAGCGCAAGAAGCCGGAAGAACAATACGAGGCCATCATGTCGGGGTTGACCCGCGGGTTGCAGAAGGTGCCTGATGGCTACGGATTTGTGTTTTCGCCACCGGCAATTCCCGGCTGCGGCACGGCCGGCGGCGTCACCTTCCTGCTGGAAGACCGCGCCGGCAGGGACATGGCCTTCCTGACGGAGAACACCCTGAAGTTCATCGCCGCCGCCAAGAAACGCCCGGAGCTGGCCAGCGTGATGACGACGCTGCTGCCGGCGGTGCCGCAGGTGTTCGCGAAGGTGGACCGCGACAAGGTGCTCCGGCAGGGCGTGAACCTCTCCGACGTTTACCAGACCCTCCAGTGCTTCATGGGCGGCGCGTTCGTCAACTACTTCACCCGCTTCGGCCGCCAGTGGCAGCTTTACGTGCAGGCCGAGGGCGACTACCGCACGCGCGCCGAGAACGTCGGCCAGTTCTACGTGCGCAACAGCTCCAACGGGATGGTGCCCCTCTCGTCGGTGACCACGCTGGAGTCGCGCGTCGGGCCGGAGTTCACGATGCGCTACAACCTCTATCGCTGCGCGCAACTGAACGTCTCGGCCAAGCCCGGCTACAGCTCCGCTCAGGCCATGAAGGCGCTGGAGGAGGTGTTCGCCCAGACGATGCCCGCCGAGATGGGGTTCGATTATCTCGGCATGTCCTTCCAGGAACAGAAAGCGCAGGAAGGCATCTCGCCGGCCGCCATCTTCGGGCTGTCGCTGCTGTTCGTGTTCCTCATCCTCGCCGCGCAATATGAGAGCTGGTCGCTGCCGTTCAGCGTCCTGCTCGGCACGCCCATCGCCGTCTTTGGCGCGTTTGCCGGCCTGATGGTCCGCGAGATGGAGAACAACATCTACGCCCAGATCGGCTTGGTGATGCTGATCGGCCTCGCCGCCAAGAACGCCATCCTCATCGTCGAGTTCGCCAAGACGGAATACGAGGGCGGCAAGAGCCTCGTGGACGCCACGCTCACCGGCGCGCGCATCCGGCTGCGGCCGATCTTGATGACGTCGTTTGCGTTCATCTTCGGCTGCGTGCCGCTGGCCATCGCCACCGGCTCCGGCGCGATTGGCCGGCAAGTGATGGGCACGGTGGTCATCGGCGGCATGTTGGCCGCCACGGGCATCGCCATCTTCCTCATCCCCGTCACTTTCTATCTGATCGAGAAATGGAGCGGCGGAAAGCACCCGCCGTCTGCGGAGGCGGCTCCGGCAGAAACAACTCATCAGCCATGACGCCGCGCGCCCCCCATCCGACTGCCGGCAACCGCTCCGCGGACGCAACGGCGCGGACGCGGCGAAACCTTTGGTCATGGGGCCTTGGTTATTCCTTGGTCATCCTCCTCAGCGGCTGCGCGCTCGGTCCCGACTACAAGCGCCCCGCCATCGCCACGCCCGACAGCTTTCGCGGCGTCGCCGCGTCGGCGAATACCAACTCCGTAGCCAATCTGGCGTGGTGGGACATCTACAAAGACGAGACGCTGAAACAGCTCATCCGCATCGCCCTGGAGAACAACTACGA
>Ga0163199_1002149_pt1 | contig 12125 bp, 16 predicted proteins | sample PL_2010_150m_FD_113537 | JGI IMG/M metagenome (GOLD analysis project Ga0163199, IMG submission 113537) | Freshwater microbial communities from Powell Lake, British Columbia, Canada to study Microbial Dark Matter (Phase II) - PL_2010_150m | ecosystem: Environmental > Aquatic > Freshwater > Lake ...
CTGAATTTTCTACCGGAACATAATGAAAAAACGATTGAACAAAAGCTTTGCCACCCATTTTATCGCTGTTGTTATTATCCTGATTGGCTATGTCTGCCCCGTACAGCAGGCGCTAATCAAGTCCATCGGCTTTTTTGCACTGTCCGGCGCAATAACCAACTGGCTCGCGATTTACATGCTGTTTGAGAAAGTCCCTTATTTATACGGCTCAGGCGTCATACCCGAACGCTTTGAGGACTTTAAACATTCCATCAAGCAATTGATGATGATGCAGTTTTTTACCGAAAAAAATATCGAGCAGTTTATCGAAAACGAGGAAAAACAAGGCGGCAAATTGCTGAATCTTGAACCTTTATTGAATGCCGTCAATTATGACAAAATTTACGAAGGACTGGTGTCGTCGATTATGGAATCGTCTTTCGCCGGCATGTTGCTGATGATGGGTGGTACCGACGCCCTGGCGCCGTTAAAAGAGCCTTTCACCGAAAAAATGCGCGTGACATTAACCGAAATGGCGGACTCCGAACTGTTTAAAAATGCGCTGCAGGAAGGCCTGGACGCCCATAAAATCAGCACCGACATCGTCGGCAAAATCGAAACCGTCATCGATAAGCGGCTGAGCGAACTCACGCCTCAACTGGTTAAGGAAATGGTAGAGACGATTATCCACGAACACCTGGGCTGGCTGGTCGTTTGGGGCGGCATTTTCGGCGGTTTAATGGGCGCACTGTTCGCGTTTGCATGATGGCAATTGTCGATTTGGCGTTTGAAGAATTTGGCAATGCTGACAATCCACCGCTGATTATCCTGCACGGTTTTTTCGCATCGTCTCGTAACTGGCGGCAAGTAGCGGAAAAGCTGGCGACCCATCATCATGTTTATGTGCCGGATATGCGTAATCACGGCGCATCGCCGCATCATCCCGACATGGATTATGCGGCAATGACGGCCGATTTATTACATTTTATTGACCGGCATGGTTTGATAGCGCCCAGCTTGCTCGGACACAGCATGGGCGGCAAACTGGCGATGTGGTTTGCGCTTAATCATCGAGATCGTCTTAATAAACTGGTTGTCGCCGATATTGCGCCGACCAGTTATCGGCACAGTTTTGACGAGCTGCTTGCTGCATTAGACGCGCTGCCCCTTGCAGAAATCAGCAACCGGAAACAGGCTGAAATTCAACTTGCCGCCGCTATACCCCAATTAAGTTATCGCCAGTTTTTATTACAGAACCTGATGCTTGAAAACGGCCGCTACCACTGGCGGATAGATCTGGATATTTTCCGGCATACCGCACCGAATATTGTTGCGTTTCCAGATGCAAGCCATTTAATGCCGTTTTACAATCCGGCCCTGTTTATCGCCGGTGCAGATTCCGGTTATGTGAAAACCGAAGATGTCCGTCCCTTGTTCCCTGACGCGACGCTAAGCTTCATTGCCGACGCCGGACATTGGTTGCATGTGCAGCAGCCTGCCGCGTTTGTCGCGCAGGTCGAGCGTTTTTTAGACGCTATCTGAGGAGTTTTTGATTTATATCAATTGCGGTTCGGCTATTCATGCCATAATGGCCCAGCCCTGATAAGGGTCCATAAAGCTTTCTTTCCATTGAGGGAAGAGAGTATTTTTAAACTTGGGAGATACGTCTATGAAAACTGTTAGCTATTTATTTATGTTAGTCATTGCTGCGGCAACACTTACCGCTTGTGATTCCGGTAAAGGCCCTGACAAACCGGCCAGTACGGAATCTTCGCAAACTTCAAAATAAGCGCTGGTCCGGCGAATTGGGTTGACGACAGCAGAGGGTGCGGGCTAACATCAACTCAATGGCTGCCCGGTACACAACCGGTGCGCCGGGCAATGTTCAACGATGGCGTTTAACAAATCGAGATCATTGATTTGCACGCCGCGCTGTTTAATGGTAATAACGCCTTGCCTGTTGAGCTCAGCCAGTTGACGGCTAACCGTCTCAATCGTAAGTCCAAGAAAATTGGCAATATCCTGGCGACGCATACTCAAATTAAATACGGTATTTGAAAACCCCAGAGCGCCGTAGCGCCGCGATAACATCAGCAAAAATATCGCCGTTCTTTCTTTTGCCGTACGATGCCCAAGCAACACGATTTTGTCATGATCAGCAGCAATTTCCTTGCCCAAAATGCGCATCATCTGAATCTGGAGTCCGGGTATTTCGGTGCATAACTCATTAAGGCGCGATAACGGTACGTCGCAGACCGTCCCTGTTTCCAACGCAACGGTAGAGCAGGTAAATCGGCCGTACTGCAAGGAATCGAGTCCCATCAACTCACCCGGCAAATAAAAGCCTATCGTTTGCTCGGTACCGTCCGTATTTGCAATAAAGCTTCGGAATGATCCTGATTTAACCGCATATAAACTTTGGCATTCATCACCCTGTACATACAAATATTCATCTGTCTGCAATGGCCGTTTATTTTTTACAATACCGGCAAGCTGCTTTACTTCACTGGTATGAAGACCATAAGGCAGGCATAAGTCGGCCAGTCGGCAATCAGGGCATAAAGTCCTGGCTGGTGCGAATTCCATCACATCACTATCCTTTTTGTATTATCGGCCGGGCAGTGTATCAGAAGATCACATCTAAAAATAATGTTCATCCCTCATAAAACCAGGTCTGTCTTTGGCAATAAGACAGGTGTCAGCACCCGTAAACGAACCGACTACCATGCCCGATAACAAACAAGCCCCCTTTATCAACGCAACACTGGCCTGGTTAAAAACCGTTGTTATCGGGCACGCCATCTGCCCTTTCGCAAAACAGGAATTGGAACGCGGAAGTATTCGTCTTGCCGTTAACCACGACACCGATATTGAAAACTGTCTGCTTGACCTGATCGATGAATGTGGGCGACTGGATAGTGATGACGGCATAGAAACCACACTGCTTATTTATGCCGACGCTTTTGCCGAATTTGACGATTATCTGGATTTTCTTGAACTTGCCGAAACGCTATTGCTTGACCAAGGCTATGAAGGCATTTACCAGTTAGCCGGCTTTCATCCCGATTACTGTTTTGAAGGCGCATCGCCGGATGATGCCGCCAATTACACGAATCGCTCACCCTACCCTATGCTGCATCTGTTACGGGAAGCCGGCCTGGAGCTGGCAATAAGCAAATACCCGCAACCTGAAACCATTCCTGAGCGCAATATTGCCTTAACGCGCAGTCTCGGGTTGGCAAACATGCAGGCCTTGCTGGCAGCGTGTTATATGCAGGATAAATAACCGTGCAGAGCGGGCGCACTGCACGGGTCATGCCGCTTATTCTTCAGCCGATGTTTTTCCGGTAGATGTTGTTTCTTCAGGCACGTCTTCTGTCGGCGTCTCTTCGGCAGGGATTTCATTGTTGCCGGCGACAAGCTGATCATCAGCAGCCGCAGTAGCGCTATCGGCTTTTTTGCCTAAAGCATCGATAAAATCAACAAACCATTGCTGTACTTTAATATTGTTCAAATCAGGATCAGCCAATATGTCGGCAAGCTCCGGCAGACTGCCGTTGTCCCGGGAATTTCCCAAGGCTTTCAGGCAAGCATCCTGGTCGCCGCGTAACGCATAAATACAGGCCAAATTATAAGAGGCGGTACCTTTATGAATCGCATTGGCGGTTTCAAACTGTTTTTTGGCCAGATCATATAATTCATCATCGGGCTGCACTTGGTTAAGCCTGGCCAAATCCATATAGGCAACGCCGCCATTGATCGCTGCGCCCAGATAATTGGGATTGATCAACATGCAAAATGTGAATTTACTGATAGCATCCTGGTAAATTTTCGCCGCTTCTTGGCTTGTCTTGGTTTTCGCCTGGTGTAATAACGCAAATCCCCAGTTATACAGCGTATCAGCGCGCAACGAATCATCGAGCAGCACTTCCGCATAACCTTGATATGCACCCTTGAACAAGTTATCAGCGACACTACCTTCGCTTTTTCGCGCTTGTTCAGTTTGTTTAATGCTTGCCGTCAGCTTGGATCGCTTCGTAAATGGTGATAACAGTGACATGATTGCTCCCCCCTCATTGAATAATTATAGTTAAATGGTTTATAGCCGAATCATTATAGAATAACTGCCCACTGTCTAACGACAAGCAATTTTTAACATCAACATTTAAACCATCAATGACACAAGCCGACCTGACTCTTAAGGAAAAAATAAACCTGGAAACATCACAGATTGCATGGAAAGAACTGCTGCGTTTTTTCGCCAACGGTTCGGCGGTGTTTGTCGGCCCCGACCTTGATCTGGTCGATGTCGCCTATGAATTTTCGATAGACAACAAGAACCAGGTTGCGCTATGGCTGGAAAACAAACAACTGTCGCCGGTATCCGATCGACAAGCGATCAACTGGCTGGAAGCGGATACCGAGGTTTGGGCGGTCGTTGTTAAGCCGTGGATACTGGTGCAGGAATAACGTTGATAAAGTTGCCGCAAAAGATCCAAGCTTTCGCGTTTTTATAAACGAATTAGTAAAAATCGAAAACCAAGTGATCAGTTTTAAAAAAGAGGGTAGCTTGTAAGCCAAGGGTGGGCAGGCGGTTTTGCCCACCGTTTACAGGGTGGATTTGTTTCGCGTGGGCACGAACAGCATGTGCCCACCCCACCTACTATAACCGTAGTTTTTTCTCGGAAGAGCAATGAACAGAACAGAACTGAAATAGAACAAGCCGTATTAAAAGAAATACACACCCTGCCGTTAGACAAAGTGGAGTTTGCGATTGACGAAAATTTTAAAATGACAGATGAAGATTTCCTACACTTGAAGGAGAGCAGCCATGCCAACCGTACAACCGTATCAAATAACAACCAGTAACCAGGAAGTGGTGATTACATTAAACCGTTCCTTGATAGAACAAGACAAGCTTGAGCAATTTTTAGATTACTTGACTATCAAGGCGATTCAGCAAAAAAGCCAATTATCTGAAGAGGCTGCAAACCAATTAATCAGCGAAATTGACAATACGCTGTGGGGAAAACAAAAGGGTTTATTCGAGCTATGAAAGCCTCAAAAGCGCCTGTTATTGTCGATACCAATATCCTGTTTTCGGCGTTATTAAAAAATCGCTCAAGATTTGCAGAAACATTGCTAGCTACTGACAATGACTTTTTTGTCTGTGAGATGGTTTTAGTCGAGTTATTTAAGCATAAAGAAAAAATAATAAAAGTCAGTGACTTATCTGAGGATGAGATCATTCAACTCTATCAAATTTACTTGAAAAAGATTCATTTGTACAAAGAAGAGCTGATTAGTCTTGAAAATCGCCAACAGGCTTATCAATTATGTCATGACATTGATAAAAACGATTCGGCGCATGTTGCCTTAACGCTTGACTTAAAAGGTTTGTTATGGACAGGCGATAAAATTCTTAAAGAAAGCTTGTTACAAAAGGGATTCAAGTAGTTTTTTGACTATTGACATGATCGCAAACCTAATCAAAACGCTTCTGCAAAATCTACCCCGTTACGCCGAAGGGGAAGGCGATTTTTACAGCGTGCCACACGAAACCTTGATTGACGCACTGTGTCATCAACACCCACTTGATCGCACGGTTGCTGAAAACACGGCTGTGTTAATGGAAGCCCTGCTCGATACTTTAGCCGTGTTACAGCGCTTTCAATCCACATTGATTATTCAATACCCTAAAAGCGAAGCGTTTCGGAGGTCAGGCTTTGCCTGATTGTCAGGCAAAGCCTGACCTCCAACAAGCACATATTGAACACTACCGACAATGGTGTAATCAACCTGATATGAAAACGCTGTAATAATGGTCTGGCAGATTAACACACAGCAAAGATAAGCGATTGGACTACACCATTTTACCATTACGGTTCTGTTCCGCGTGGGCACAAAAAAGCATGTGCCCACCCTAACTACCTGACTTAAAGCACCATAAAATCAGCGGCGGTCAAAGCAAGATGCGTCCCCAGGACAGCGATTTTTACCGCTAAACCCGCACCGTTACCATCAGCATCATACGATAACGCGCCGGTAGCGTTATTGTAGATGATGTAATCATTACTATCAGCGGCGGCAGTGCCCACTTTAAAATACGCGCTGTTGATAATGCCTAAGTTAGTCAGCTTAGTGAAGATGGAGTTTTCTAATTTGATTGCGTCATCTACCGGCATAAAACCATTGATTTTATCGATGTTATTATTGCTTGGCATTGTGTTGAAAATAAAGGTATCTTTACCTGTGCCGCCGCTTAATACATCATTACCCGCGCCACCAGCTAAGGTGTCATTTCCCGCGTTACCCAATAAGGTGTTGCTCAAAGCATTACCCGTTAGGGTGTCATTGAAACTGGTGCTGTTCAGATTTTCGATAGCAATAAGCGTATCAACACCAGCACCTAGCGTGTTTTGTGGATTCGTCAGATTCAGATTCACTTTCACCCCACCAGTAGCACTCCAATATTGCCCCCAGTCTATGCCATTGCCGCCATTCAGGATGTCATTGCCGTCGTTACTTTATTCCGCGCGGAGAGTAAAAGGCAGGTTTTCAGGTGAGGCGCCTGAACGACAGGCAAAAAAAAGCGGCTCAATGAGCCGCTGAAGAGAAGGATATAAAAACTCTAAGTGTCCGAGGAAGGAGCTTGCATCTCAAGAGTTGTGATTATAATAACGATATGAATTGACAAAGGAAATGTGGCAGATTGTCGCGCGTGGCAGATTGTCGCAGGTATGTGTGGTGACAATACGGCGGTGGGCTGCACGGTTCATCCCTGCGGGTGCGGGGGGAAACACATCTTGCGGTCTGGTAACGGGTGCGGTGAACACATTGAAACCTGTAGCGCCAAGTTCTAAACCGGCTCTTCCCCCCAAGGTAAAAAATTATTTAAACCACTTATAAAACGACACAGTGACTTGGAGGCAAGCAACGAATACCGAACCTTTTTACAGTAGCTACAACTTGGATCATTTGGGTTTGATAGCCGGAATGATCGATGAATTGGGGCTGCTTGAATTGATTGATGCCGTGATCAAATAAGATTATGAGCAGCGCAATGTCTCCGTGGGGCTATGCGCCAAGGCTATGGTTTTAAATGGTTTTGGTTTTATCAATCGGGCTTTATACCCGAAGCGCACACGGGCGCGCCGAACAAACGGCCAACAGACAACACCTGAAGCAAAGCCAGGCGGAGTACACGTTTCAGGCTGGTATTGGAGATCGACTACCACCCCACCGCTTTCCCTCCTTCCAAACCGTAAAAACAGAATTTTTTTATGGCAAGCGCGCGGTAATTGAAACAAAATATCACGGCGGCCTCAGGGTAGTGGCGCAGGACTGCGGATATAGAGGGCTTCAATGTTATGGCGATCAAGCGGATGTCGATATGAAGTATAAAGATTATTACAAGGTGATGGGTTTGTCCCGTGATGCCGGTCAGGATGAAATTAAGCGCGCTTATCGTAAATTGGCCCGTAAATATCATCCCGATGTCAGCAAGGAGCCGGATGCCGAGGCAAAATTCAAGGAACTCGGCGAGGCTTACGAGGTGCTTAAGGATCCTGAAAAGAGGGTGGCTTATGACCGGCTCGGCGCCAATTGGAAGGCCGGTGAGGACTTCAGGCCGCCGCCGAATTGGGATGAGGGCTTCGAATTCAGGGGCGGCGGTTTTACAGGCGACCGTGCCGGTACCTATAGTGATTTTTTTGAACAATTGTTCGGGAAAATGGGATTCGGTCCGGCGGCCGGGGGGCAGCAAGGATTTCGTACCCGGGGGCAGGACAGCCATGCAAAAATCCATATTGACCTGAAAGACAGTTTTCGCGGTACGGTGCGTAATATCTCGTTGAGCGTCCCTGAAATGAATGCGCAAGGCCAGGTACAGGTCAAGCACAGAAGCCTGAATGTTAAAATTCCCAAGGGTATCAAACCGGGGCAGCACATTAAACTGGCGGGGCAGGGCGATCCGGGATTGCGCGGCGGTCAGCCGGGCGACCTGTTTCTTGAAATCGCGTTTAACAATCACCCGCTGTACCGGGTTTTAGACGCCGATATTTATCTGGATCTGCCCGTTGCGCCGTGGGAAGCGGCGTTGGGGGCTAAAGTCAAGGTGCCTACGCCGGAAGGCTATGTCGATCTTAAAATTCCGCCGAATTCCAGGGCCGGCAGTAAGCTGCGTTTGAAAGGCCGCGGCCTTCCGGCCCAGACGCCCGGCGATTTTTTCGTGGTACTGCAAATAGTATTGCCGCCGGCAGATACCGAGAAAGCCAGGAAGGCCTACCAAAAAATGCAGCAAGAACTTGATTTTAATCCACGCCGATTTCTGGAGGTACAACGGTAATGAACTCATACGATTTATCATTAGTGCATACAGGCACGGTTATTGAAGAGGACAGTCTGACGCTGGAGCAATTATGCGATGCCTGCGGTGTCCAGCGCGATTGGGTGATTAGTTTGGTCGAAGAAAGCATTATCGAACCGCGCGGGGAAGAGCGTTCGTTGTGGTGTTTTTCAGGCGCGAGTCTTGTGCGTGTCCGTTCTGCGCTCAGGTTGCAGCGCGATCTGGGCGTTAATGTTGCCGGTATTGCTCTGGCGTTTGACCTGATCGAAGAGCTGGACAATCTTCGCGGGCAAATAAGGAAAATGGGGTATGGCTAGATGCGGCAGGCAAGGTTTTAAGTTACTCATTGAGTTAAGGAATAGTTCACATTACAATGAAATAAACGGTACCGTAGGAGCGGGCCATGCCCGCGATCAGTGCTGACCTCATCGCCCATCGCGGGCATGGCCCGCTCCTACCCGATTTTATAACCTGTTGACCTGTTAAAATCAGGTTAACTGTTCGAATTTTAATAATCATTTTCTTAACTGTTGGCAGTGAAGGTTCTGTCCTTGGGTCTATAACGCTTCACTACACTATCATCAAATACAAGCCCAGCCCTACCATCACCAAGCCGCTGATCAGCTTCAGCCGGCGCCCTTCCTTTTCCTGCAGTCTGCGCTGGCTGAGCGTGACGACGCCGATGCTCAGCACAATGACATCATCGAGCATATAGGCGATATTGTAAAGCAGCAGATAGCCGTAATAGCTCATGCCGGTGGTTTGCCGCAATGTCAGTATGCGCGTGTACAGCGCCGGAAAACCCGATGTGCATAACAGTTCCACCATCTGTACGAGTATCGCGAGTATGACCGCGCCTATCATCGCCGCGCGGAGATTCTCGGCTTGCAGGATGCCGCGGATTCTGGCGTAGATGCCCGGTTTTGCCGATTTAGGGATAGACAGCGAGACACCCCAGCCGTAGGCCCAGAAGTCCTTCAGATTGATGGCACCTGCCAGTATCGCAATGCCGGCGATGACGATTTCCGATGCGCGCGACAATCCTATCCATAGAAACAGGTTCAGCCAGGCGGCCATGAAAACAAAATAGGCGATGCCTTCGACGGCGACAAAAGCACCGGCCACGGCGAACATCCGCATTCTGTCGCCCATCGGCGCCAGCAGTGAAATCATTAGGATCAACACCCACATTGAACAGGGATTGAAGCCGTCCAACAAGCCCATCGCGACGGTGAACAGCGGCAGGCCGACCTGTTCCAGGGAAATGCGCCGGCCCAGCAAGCTGATGTCAAAATCGCCGGATACGGGTTGCGTAGCGGTGCTGCCGGCTGTACACGAAAGCGATGCTACCGCCTCGCAACTGCCCGAGGTATCGCCGGACGGCGTCGTTTCAGACCGGCGCTGCGCCAATTCCGCCCGCAGCAGTTTTCCCGTCGTTGTTTCGTCGGAATAGCCGACGATCAGGTGGCCGTTCAGATAAAAAGCAGGGACCCTGATGATGCCGACGCGTTGAGTTTCGGCTATTTCCTTCAGTCGTTGCAGAGCGGCCGGGTCGCGCTGAATATCACGGATGCGTATGTGCAGTTCCGGTTGCTCATGCTGTAAAGTTTGCAGGAATAGTTCCGCTTTTGCGCAATGAGGACAGCCTTCGCGGACAAACACGTCTATATCGGCGGCTGCTTGCCGGGCGCTCTGCAAGGTATTGACGTCGGCAATAGCCGGTCCTGCAAAATTCAATAATGATGCCAGCAACAGCAATATTGATATGTTGAACAGGATTTGATGGTTTTTCGTAGATGTCTGCATGTTGGAAATCCTCTGGATCGTGAGTGTAGAGAGATTAGCTGAGTTTCACCCGAACTGCCGCCTAAAACGCCAAACTCCGAAACTGAAGACGGCAATGCCCAGCAGCGCCAGTTCAAGCACTGAGTCCCATAAAATATCAAATCCCGCGCCTTTGAGTAAAATGTCATAGCCCAGCTCGATGAAGTAAAACAGCGGAGATACATACATCGCCCAGCGCAGGCCTTGCGGCATCGCTTCCCTGGGTGTCCACGAACCGGACAGCAGCAGTATCGGCATCAATATCAGGATCACCAGCATCGACACCTGGCCGAGATTGCGGCTGATCGTTGCAATAAACAGGCCGATGCCGGATGTCGCGAAAACATACAATGCCGTCACGGCAAAAAACAGTCCGGGACTGCCTTTAACCGGTACGTCGAACAGCGGAATCAGGATGAAATACAGGCAGGCCGCAACGCCGGCGAGGATCACCAGGCCCATCGCGATGACTTTGGGAAACAGTATCTGGAACGGGCTTAACGGAGAGACGGCCAGTTGTTCGATAGTGCCGCGCTCTTTTTCCCGGACGGCGGCAGCGGCGGGCAACATCATCGACAGCATCGTGACGACGGTCAGCAATTCCGAGATGGACATAAACCAGCTGTCGACCTGGTTCGGGTTATACAACACCCGGTGGCGGTCTTCGATAACCGGGACCGCACCGGTTTGTCCGGCGCCGATACCGCGCCTTGCCGGCGCGAAATCCTGGCCGAACCCCGCCGTTATCTGCGTGGCGTACGCACTGGCCAAGGTGCCCAGTACGGTGTTGCTGGTATCGACCTGCAGTTGTACCGACACCGGTTTGCTGCGCAATAAATCCCGCTGGAAATGTTCGGGAATATCCAGAACCATCAACAATTCGCCCTGATCGAGCAGGCGCCGGGCCTGTTGTTCGGCGTCTAGTTCCCCAAGCAGATTAAAATACGGCGGACGAAAGCGGTAGATCAGTTCCCTGGATGCGGCGCTGTGGTCATGATCGACGACCATGACGGATGCGTTGCTGAGGTTCAGCTTGATGCCTATGCCGGACATATAGACATCCAGGGTAAAAAAATAGGCAATAATCAGCAGCAATACGCGGTCACGGGACAATTGTTTGAGTTCCTTGACGGTCATTGCCGCGATGCGGTCCAGCCACGGTATCAGGTCTTGCCGGTTCATTGTTTGGGCCTTTTGTGGAAATTGACATAACCGACCGTCCACAGGATGACGGCATAAATCAGCAATGCAAGCGCATCAACCCACAGTTCGGACCAGCCCAGCCCTTTGAGAAAACTGCCCCAGCAGATGCGCAGATAATATAAGGTCGGGAACAGATGCGCTTCAAACCGGCTTGCGGGGTCCATCGATTCGATAGGAACCAGCAGACCGGAATACAGCATCGCCGGGATAAACGCAATCACCATCGTCAGCATGACGGCGGCGATTTGCGTGTTGACCAGCAGCGAGACCAGCAGGCCGACGCCCGATGTGCAGATGACATACATGACGGAGGCGAGGAAATAAAACACCGGGTCGCCTTTAAACGGGGTCTGGAAAACCTGCATGACTATCCACCAGAGCAGCAGCATATTCAGGCACGAAATCGCGAGATAAGGCAGGAATTTACCGACAATGAATTCGCCGCGGCTGATCGTCGATGCGTAAATATTGTAAATCGAGCCGTTTTCTTTTTCCCTGACGACGCCGAGCGCGGTCAGGAACGGCGGCGCGACCATCAAGACCAGCATCATCAATCCCGATGCCATCGACCATTGGCTGCGCAGGGCCTGGTTGTACAAATAACGCGGCTCCAGCCGTACCGGCGCGGCCTGCGCGAGCGCCTGTTCCTGTGTCATGCCGCGCGTCCCGGCTAAATAGGCCGCCAGCGACTCGCTGTTAAAATTGGCGATAATCGCCGATACGTATGCCTTGGAAACTTGCGCCCGATACGGAAAAACGCCGTCTATCAGGC
>Ga0163199_1002150_pt1 | contig 12125 bp, 8 predicted proteins | sample PL_2010_150m_FD_113537 | JGI IMG/M metagenome (GOLD analysis project Ga0163199, IMG submission 113537) | Freshwater microbial communities from Powell Lake, British Columbia, Canada to study Microbial Dark Matter (Phase II) - PL_2010_150m | ecosystem: Environmental > Aquatic > Freshwater > Lake ...
AACGTATAATCCTTCACTTTCGGTTGATCAAGTTGCAAAATACAGAACAAGTGTTCACGGAATGCTGAATGCCAAAGGCGATCCGAAACCTGCGGAGTGCGCAAGCTGTCACGGAAGTCACGGAATCCGCGCAACGAAGGATACAAAGTCTCAAGTGTATGCTCTGAATATTCCTGAGACATGCTCAAAGTGCCACAGCGATGCCAAATATATGGCAGGGTACAAAATACCAACCGACCAATATGCACTGTATGCAAAGAGCGTTCACGGAATAGCTTTGTTAGAAAAACATGATGTTGGTGCACCGGCTTGTAATAGCTGCCACGGAAATCATGGAGCAACACCTCCGGGAGTTGAATCTATTTCTAAAGTATGCGGAACTTGCCATGCGTTAAACGCAGATCTGTTTTCAGCGAGTCCGCACAAGCAGGCGTTTGATAAAGAAAAATTACCGGAATGCGAAACGTGCCATAGTAACCACGGAATTATGCCGGCAACAAAAGCGATGCTTGGTGTTGATAAAGATGCGGTTTGCAGTAAATGTCACACTGAAACAAAATCAACAAAAGGTTATTTGATCGCTAAAAAAATGCGCGGTTATATTGATACCCTTGATGCTTCCGAAGCTATTGCCTTGAAATTAATAAATGAAGCTGAACAAAAAGGAATGGAAGTTTCTGAAACTAAGTTCAAACTTCGCGATGCGCATCAGGCTAAACTTGAAGCACGTACGATGGTCCATTCTTTCAGTGAAGAGAAATTTAAAGAAGTTGTAGTTGGGAAAGGGTTATCCGTTACTGAAGCCTCTATAGTTGAAGCAAAAGAAGCGGTTGAGAATTATTATTTCAGACGTTACGGTTTAATGGTCTCAGTACTCATCATAAGCTTATTATCCTTTAGCCTTTATATGTACATTAAACAAATAGAAAAGAAGCAGGCGGAAAAAGTCGCGTAAGTAATTTTCGATTCTTTTTAGTCAATTGTCGTTCTTAAAAATTATTAAAGTCTAAGGGGCTGCTTTGCAATAGTCCCTTTTATTTTGATTGCACATTCTTTTTCTCTCTTGTTTTATAGGTACAGACAGCCCGGTCTTTTAACAAGTTCTAAGGAGACGCCATGAATAATCTTTCAAATGAGTCAACACATACGGAAATAGTTGAATTTCTTAAGCGTATGGATCAACGCCTGAGTGCGGTGGAGAATGCATTCCCTCTTGAGATTCAAAAAGAACCCGCAATGGATATTGATGAACAGACCATCCTCCTAGAACCTGTTGAAGAAATTTTACATCCCAAAAATGAGGAAGAATTAGAAGATCGCATCGGGCAATTTTGGTTTGCGAAAACCGGGATTATTGTTCTGTCAATCGGTATAGGATTTTTACTTACATTCCCTTACGAAAATCTCCCCTCTTTTCTCCCAAGTCTTTTTGGATGTTTTTTAGCGCTCGCCATTGGTGGGTTATCAATTTACATGCGCAAAAATTATGAATTTATCGCCGGTTATTTTCTCGGCGGAAGTTTAGTCCTTCTTTATTTCACAACGTTGCGTCTCTATTTTTTTAGTGAACAAAAAACCGTTTCGGATATCGGACTAGAAGTTGTCTTGCTTTCGCTGGTTGTGTTGCTTTGTTTTTTCATATCGCTTAAAAGGGAATCAATATATTTAACGGGGATAACAATTACGCTTGGCTTGTTAACGGCGCTTGTTAGCGATAACGCGGCTGTAATTTTACTTTATGAAACCGCAATTGCCGTTGCAGCTGTTATAATTTCATATAAAACAAAGTGGTTCAACCTTCTTATTTATACGACAGTGCTCACTTATGTTACGCACCTTTTCTGGTTTTTAAATAATCCAATTGTTGGCAACCAACTTGCATTCAGCCCATTGCCGGACATCAATCTTCTTTTTCTTCTTTTGAATGTGATCATTTTTTCAATTGGAGTATTTTTAAAAGAAATTCAAAATCCAGAATCAACCGAAGAAATTGTTGCTTCTGTTGGAAATATTAATCTTGGATATGGTCTGTTTTTATTAATATCGGTGACTAATTCTTCGGTGTTTAATTCGCTTTACCATTTCATTGCATTTTTTGTTTTTATCATTCTTTCAACATTCTTCTGGACAAAAAGGCAAAGCAAATTCTCAACATTTTTTTATGTGATGACGGCATACCTAGCGCTTAGCGTTGCAATTGTTTTACAGTTTAATATCCCGGATTATTTTATTTGGCTCTGCTGGCAAAGTCTTGTCGTGGTTTCAACTGCGGTTTGGTTTAGATCAAAATTTATCATCGTCGCAAACTTTGGAATATATCTTGCCATATTTTTTGCGTTCTTAGCTTTTGGCGGAAAGGTTGATCTTGTAAGTATCAGTTTCGGTTTGGTTGCTTTAATAAGCGCAAGAATTCTGAACTGGAAAAAAGAAAAGCTCGAACTTAAAACCGAGCAAATGCGGAATGCCTACCTGGTGGCGGCTTTGCTAATTATTCCTTACGCCCTATACAACACCAAGCCAAGCGGATTTGTGAGTTTGTCATGGATTGCAGTTTCAATTATCTATTATCTCATTAGTCTTTTATTAAAAATAGAAAAATACCGCTGGATGTCTCTGGCAACGCTTTTACTCACTGTGGTTTATGTTTTTATAATAGGAATTACAAGTTCGGATTGGTTGTACAAAATAGTTTCCTTCCTTGTTTTGGGAGTCGTTCTTCTCAGTCTTTCACTCATTTATTCAAAGAAAAAAAGTAAACGGGCATAACTGCTTGATTTATAAATCGGGGAAGCTTCTAAACTCTTGCTATTATTAGGGAAAAACTTTTTCAGTTTTTCCCTAAATTTTTTCATCAAAACTTATTCGCAAAACCTGTAACTTTGGTTATTAAAAAAATACATCAGAGGTTTTGATGAAAATCTTTTCTTTAATTCTAATAATTTTTTCAACAGTACTTATGGCACAACCGAAACATGCAATAACATTTGAAGATTTGTGGGGGATGAAACGCATCGGGAAAGTTCAACTTTCTCCCGACGGAAATGCCATCGCTTATACGGTGTCAACTTTTTCTTTTGAAGAGAATAAAGGAAACAAAGACATTTATTTAGTTGATACTGACGGCAAAAACCTTCGTCCTTTTAAAAATAGCGTGAAGAATGAAACCAATCCGAAATTTTCACCTGACGAAAAAAAAATCGCTTACGTATTTGACAGCCAAATTTGGACTGCAAATCTCGATGGATCAGACGAACAAAAATTAACCGAACTTTCAACCGGAGCTTCAGGAATTGTTTGGTCAAACGACGGAAAGAAAATGCTTTTCGTCTCTTCTGTTTATCCTGATTGCTCAACAGACGAAGCGAACAAAATAAAAGATAAACAAAAAGAAGAAAGTAAAGTTAAAGCAAGCATCTTCACAGAGCTGATGTACCGCCATTGGGATGAATGGCGCGGAGAAAAACGAAGCCATTTATTTTTACTTGATGTTGACAGTAAAGAAGTTGTTGATCTTACTTTGAACAGTAAAAGCGATGTCCCCCCGATTGCGCTTGGCAGCGATAATGATTATTCATTTTCGCCTGACGGAAACGAAGTTGTATTTACAATGAATCCCGACAAAGTAGTTGCAACGAGCACGAACAACGATATTTTTGTATTAAAATTAAAAGATGTTGATAAAACTAAACCGACCCAGTTTAAAAAGATTTCAGAAAGTAAAGGGAACGATTGCCAGCCTGTCTATTCGCCGGACGGAAATTTTATCGCATACACCTCGATGGAACGTGCCGGATTCGAGGCTGATAAAGCAAGGTTAATGTTGTATGACCGCAAATCCGGAACCACAAAAATTTTGACAAATAATATCGATCTTTCCGTAGGTGAATTTGTTTGGTCGCCTGATGCGAAATCAATCTACTTTTTAGCGGAAAACGAAGTTTACACTTCGATTTATAAATTTGAAGTTGCAACGTCAAATCTTTCTCTTCTTCAAAAAGAAGGTGACAATGCTAATCTTCTTGTTTCAAATGACGGTAAAAAACTTTTCTTCAAACAACAGAGAACAACTCTTCCGTACGAAATTTTTTCAGTTTCATCTGAAGGAAAAGAGTTGCAGCAAATTTCTTTCGTCAATCAGGAACGCTTGGCTTCAATTGAAATGAATTCCCTTGAAACATTCTGGAGCAAGGGCGCAAACGATACGAAGGTTCAATCAATTTTAGTTAAACCACCGTTTTTCGATGCAAAGAAAAAATACCCGATGATCTTTTTAATACATGGCGGACCGCAAGGACATTGGTCTGATGATTTCCATTACCGCTGGAATTTACAAATGTTTGCATCCAAAGGTTACGTTGTGGTAGCAACAAATCCACGCGGCAGTACCGGCTACGGGCAAAAATTTGTTGATGAGATTAGCGGCGATTGGGGCGGCAAACCTTATGTCGATTTAATGAACGCATATGATTTTGCAGTGAAAAACTTTTCGTTCATCGACGGGAAAAATACTTTTGCCGCCGGCGCATCGTACGGTGGTTACATGATCAATTGGATTGCCGGACACACCGACCGTTTCAACGCATTAGTTTCGCACGACGGTATGTACAACGCGGAAAGTGCATGGGGAACCACTGAAGAACTTTGGTTCAATGAATGGGAATTTAAAGGAACTCCAATTCACAACAGAAAACTGTACGAAAAGTTTTCGCCAAGCAGATTCATTCAGAATTGTAAAACTCCAATGTTGATCATTCACGGTGCGAATGATTTTCGTCTTTCAGAAGAACAAGCATTTCAACTTTTTACAGCATTACAACGGTTAGGCGTAGAGAGCAAGTTTTTATATTTTCCCGATGAGACTCATTGGGTTACAAAACCTCAGAATGCAAAACTCTGGTGGAACACGGTATTAGATTGGTTTGAAATTCACAAAAAATAATTTAACAAAGCGGAGCGGGAACATGGACGAGCAGAAACTTAAATGGCATGACATTCATTTTGAAGATGAAGAACAAAACTATAATGAAGACAACATTAAAAGCGACATAAATTATGTCGGAGAAAATCTTTGGACAAAAGTTGAACGTATCGGAAAGAAAATATCTTTCGCAAAAGATATCATGGCGCTTTACAGATACATGACCGACAATTATGTTTCCTGGCATCGTAAGGCAATTGTGGCGGCGGTATTAATCTATTTTATTTCACCAATTGATGCTATCCCGGACATCACTCCACTGATCGGATACCTTGATGATCTTGGTGTAATAACAGCCTTGCTTAAATATCTTGGCAGCGAACTTATTCCGTATTATGAAAAATAACAAATGAGCAATAACATGGAAGAAACAATCTTAAAAGAAATTCTTCAGGAGATGAAGGGTTTTCGCGAGGATAATAAATCTCTTAAATCGGAAATTGAGAAATTACGAACCGAATCAAGTTTTGAGTCAGAAAAGTTACGAAGTGAAATGAGTTCCGGGTTTGAGATTTTAGGTAGTGAAACGATTTCGGAATCTCAAAAACTGCGAAGTGAAATGACTTCTGGTCTTGAGAGCTTACGAACAGAAACAATCGCAGAATCTCAAAAGTTACAAAGTGAGATGACTTCTAGTCTTGAGAACTTACGAACGGAAACAATTGCAGAATCTCAAAAGTTACGAAGTGAAATGAGTGCGGGATTTGATAAATTAAGAGCCGAAACAACCACAGGGATACAAGAATCCCGAGAGGATAATCAAGCTCTCAAATCAGAAATAGAGAAATTAAGAGCCGAAACCAACATGGGGATGAAAGAATCCCGCGAGGATAATCAAGCTCTCAAATCAGAAATTGAAAAATTAAGAACCGAAACCAACATGGGGATGAAAGAATCCCGCGAGGATAGTCAAGCTCTCAAATCAGAAATAGAGAAATTAAGAGCCGAAACAAACACGGGGATGAAAGAATCCCGTGAGGATAACGAAGCTCTCAAATCAGAAATTGAAAACTTGCGAAGTGAAACAAATTCAGAATCTCAAAAACTGCGAAGTGAGATGAGGTCAGGTTTTGAGAAGATAGAATCAACTTTTGATAAAAAACTCGAAAAGACTAACAGTCAACTGAACGAATTAAAAAGTGAGTTCAAAGAATTCAACGAACACCAGAACGGATTGAAAGCTTCCGTCGAAGTAATGGTTTCTGCTTTTAATGATACCCGCTATCAACTCATTCAAATAAAAGAATATTTAGCGAACCGCGTTATTTGGGATAACGACTCAATAAATATTGTAGCGGAAAGCGGTAACATTATTTATGGTACAATTAAAAAAACAGAGAAAAAATCAGAATGAATTTTACAGTAACAAAAAGCGAAACTCTTTTTAAAGGAAAAGTCTTTGATCTTCAAGTTGACGAGATTGAGTACAAAAGCGGAAATAAAGGTGTACGTGAAACCGCTGTTCATAACGGCGGCGCAGTGGTGGTAGCGTTAACGAAAGATTATAAAATAGTTTTTGTAAATCAATTTCGTTACCCGCATCAAAAATATTTGCTCGAACTTCCTGCCGGAAAATTAAACGAAAACGAAGATCCGCAAACATGCGCGGTTCGCGAGCTGGAAGAAGAGACCGGGTATATTGCAAATAAAATTTCCAAACTTGGAGTTATAGCCACGACTCCCGGTTTCTGCACTGAGATGCTTCATATTTATTTAGCTGAAGAACTTACCGCCGGAGATCATAATCATGAAGAAGGAGAGTCAGGGATGGAAATTCTGGAATTCACTTTAAACGAAATTGATGAGAAAATTAAAAACGGTGAGATATACGACGCTAAAACTATTTCAGGAATAATGCTCGCAAAATACCGCATTACAAATGAGTAGTTCTTAACTAAGTAATTATTATGCTCAAAACATTATACATAAAAGATTACGCGCTGCTTGAACAAATCTCAATCGATTTTGAAAAAGGACTGAATATTATTACCGGAGAAACCGGCGCCGGGAAATCTATTTTAATTGATGCGATGAGCTTGCTGCTTGGAGAACGCGCCTCAAATGAGGTTATCCGCAAAGGAGCGGAGAAAGCGATTGTTGAAGGGATTTTTTCGACAGATAATAATAGAAAAATTGAACAGCTTCTCGCACAAAACGAAATAGAAAAAAGCGATGAATTGATCGTTCGGCGTGAGCTTTCCGTTAAAGGCTCTAACCGCTGCTTTTTGAATGACACGCCGGTCGCGTTAAATGTGATTAAAGAGATTGGCAATCTGCTGGTTGATCTTCATGGACAGCACGAACATCAATCATTACTGCGTACGGAAACACATATCGAATTTCTTGATGAGTTCGGAAGCCTTGAGCAGCCTCTCCAGGATTATAAAAAAGAATACGACAGTTTTCACACGCTTCAAAAAAACTTGAACGAACTACGCGCAAAAGAAAATCTATTAAAAGAAAAAAAAGAATTGTATGAATTCCAGCGGAAAGAAATTGAAACGGTTTCTCCCGTTGAAAATGAAGATGAAAGTATTGCCTCAGAATTACACATTCTTGAAAATTCGGAAAAACTGCTTGAGTTAACAACCGAGGTGTATCAACAGCTTTATGATTCTGAAAAATCAATTTATGATTCATTAATAAATGTTCAGCAGAAAATTACTGCGCTTGCAAAAATTGATAAAACCTTTTCCGATACTTCAGGCGAGCTGAACACGGTTGTGGCGGTAATTAATGATGTTACCGATGTTGTCCGCAAGTATAATGCACAGATTGAATTAGAACCGCAAAAGCTGGAGGAGCTTAGGTCACGGTTCCAAGCCATTAATCTTTTAAAGAAAAAATACGGCGGAACGTTACAAGCATTACTTGAACATTACAGTAAGATCGTTGAAGAAATTAAGCTTGCGGAGTCGTTTGAAGAGGAAATTGAAAAGTTTGAGAAAGCGATTCATCAACAAAAAGAAAAGCTCGCAAAACTTGCTGTAATATTATCTCAAAAAAGAAAGGAGCTCGCAAAGAAAATTTCAAAAGAAGTAAAAGAAGTTTTAAAAGACCTTGGAATTCCTCAATCAATTTTTGAAGTAAAAATATCACAAAGCATAAATGGACAAAGCTTATCCGGTAATGGAGCGCCCTTTCGGTTTAATTCTCGCGGTTATGATGAAGTTGAATTTTTCATTTCAACAAATTTGGGAGAAGACGCAAAACCATTGAGCAAGGTTGCATCCGGAGGCGAAGTTTCGCGAATTATGCTGGCGCTAAAAACCATTTTAGCTAAGAACGACAAGCTTCCGCTCCTTATCTTTGATGAAATTGATACCGGAATCAGCGGAAGAATTTCTCAAAAAGTCGGACAGGCGTTAAAGAATCTTGCCGCTTTTCATCAGATCATCTCCATCACGCATCAACCGCAAATTGCCGCGCTTTGCGATACGCATTTTTCGGTTGAGAAGAATAATGTTGAAGACAGGGTCGTCAGTTCAATTAAAAAATTAAAAAATGAAGAACGCATCCGCGAAGTGGCAAAACTGCTGAGCGGTGAAGTTGTAACAGAAACAAGTTTGCAAACAGCAAAGGAACTAATGGGCATTCAAAAGTAGAAAGGGAGACTTATGAAAGCTTTCGAATATCTTATAAAAGTTGATCAAAACGGCAAGCTGATTTTGCCGGATCAAATTAAAAACATTCTACCGAAAAACGAGACGGTACGTGTATTGTTTCTGGTTGATGAAGCCAAAGACAAAAATATTAAATCGTTATCAACCGATCCAAACTCGCAGGAATTTTCTTACTCGCTTCTGCAAAGTGATGAAGCCGTGTACGATGATTTTTAACAGACAATAAAGTTTTTTGATTCTTAATCTTTTTCTTGATCATAATCTTAATCTCCGCGGAGAAGAGATTAAGATTAAGTTTATGATTACGATTACGATGCGCTATGAAAGAATCTTCAATTTACATCCATATTCCGTTCTGTGACCACAAGTGCATCTACTGTGATTTTTATTCCATCATCACTGGTGACAATGTTCAACTTTATCTTGATGCTCTTAAAAAAGAGATCGAATATTATGCGGAAAAGTTTTCCGCCGGAAGAATATTTTCTACTATCTTTTTCGGTGGCGGAACGCCTTCGCTTTTAACGCCGGATCAAATTGAAGAAATAATTCTTCACCTAAAAAACAATTTCTCTATTTCTGATGATGCAGAAATTACGATGGAAACAAATCCCGGAACGGTTAATAGAGACAAATTAAAAGAATTTATAGACGCTGGTATAAACCGCATCAGTATTGGTATTCAAACTTTTGATGATGAAGAATTAAAATTTCTAACGCGTATTCACGATAAACAGACAGCGATTGAGACTGTGTGGCTTGCCAAGGAGGTTGGTTTTAACAACATCAATGTTGATCTCATTTTTAATCTTCCCAAACAAACAAAAGAGAAATGGCTTCTTAATTTGCAAACAGCCTTTGAACTTCCGGTAACTCATCTTTCTGCGTACAGCTTAATATTAGAACGCGGAACAATTTTGAACAAACTGGTTCTGGACAAAAAAGTTATTCTACAAGATGAAGATTACGATGCAGATCTTTATGAGTTAACAATTGATTTTATGACCCGGAATAATTTTCTTCAATACGAAGTTTCAAATTTCGCAAAGAAAGGATTTGAATGCCGCCACAATCTTGCGTATTGGCAATACAAAGATTATCTCGGGTTCGGAACGTCAGCTCACTCTTTTGTTAATGGAAAACGGTGGTGGAATTATTCACCTTTAAAATTTTATGTTGATGCTGTGATGAAAAAAGGAAATGCAGTAATCGGAGAAGAATTGTTAACCGGACAGCAGAAGAAAGAAGAATTTATCATGCTCGCTTTGCGCAGCAGCGGCTTAAATGTTGTTGAGTTTAATCAAAAGTTTGGTTTGGACTGGTATCAGAAAAAAGAAAATCAAATTAAAACATATTTACATAACGGTTGGCTAATCGACGGGAACGACACACTCTCTTTAACTCCAAAAGGCTACGCCGTTAGTGATGAAATAGTTGCTAACCTTATTTCGTAAGCGAGATCAAATCTTTTTTTGAACTTTTCGAGACAAACATTTCTATTAACGCGAACACAAAAGCAAGCAAGACAAAGTATTTCCACAACTCTGTTCCGAAGCGTTCTTGCTTAATAATATTTTCAGGACTTTCACTTTTGTTGATGAAGGTTAACTTAGCGGTTGATCTTATTTTTGAGAAATACTCGCTTATATCCGCTTGTTCGGCGAAATCCATTTTCGACTCAAGCGGATTTGCGTTTATGGCGACAGATTGAATTGTTTTGCTCAGAGATGTGAAATAATAAACGCCTAATTGTTTTGTATTAACGTATTGAAATTCGGTTTCTTTCCCATCAAATGAAATGAACTCGTTCTCATTCCCCGGCTTTATGATAGCAATCTGCCGGGAAGCGATCCCGGCAAGATTGATCATGAGTTTGTCCCCGGCTAAATTATCAGCAGTCTCTTTTTGAATTGAGGAAAGATAGAGAATCGATTCATATAAAAGAGGAGCGAATATTCCTTTTAACGGAAAGTTCGTTTGCGTCAACACCGGCGCGGTTGAAGCGACAAATATTTTTCCCGCATCCAACGAGTATTCACTTAAAAATGAAATATTGTTTGCAAGAATTATAAGTGATTTTCCATTCCCCTCTGTTCGCTGGAAAAAGGTTGAATAAATTTCCGGCGACTCAATTGATCTTTTTTTCTTTTCGGCAAAAAGCCGCGAGAATAAAGGATGTTCATAATCAACACTCGTAAATCTGAGAGGTACTCCACCGGCAGAAAGATTTTTTGCTGCAGGTATTTGAAAAGCACCGCAGAAACGTTGATAGTTATGAAGTGATGTTGTGCTGCCGGGGAAGAAGAATAAACCGTTTCCGCTTTGAACGAATTGCACAAGAGGTGAAATGTTTTCAGCGGCAACACCAATTATAATCACAGCGGAATATTTGGTTAGATCAATTGAGGGAAGTTGTTTTAGCTGCTTTACCTCAAGTTGCAATTGCCGATTTGTGTTTGCTGCTTGCAGTCCATATTGAACAAACGCTGTGTCGCTCAGCTCTTCCGCAAGAATTAAAACAGGAATTTTTTCTGGAACATAAATTTGAGTAAAACGTTTATTGTCTTGTAATATTTCATCATCCTCCACGGCTGCCGATATTTCTTGATATCCGGACTTTTTTATAATTCCTTCCAAAACAATTTCTTTTGTCTCATTATCTTTTAGTGAGAAACTTTTTTGTGCTGCACGTTCACCGTTAATAAATAAAGAAAAAACGCTGTTGTCAACTTTCTGTTTCGCATAATTTGTTATAAACGCGGAAACTTGAATAGGCTTGTCCTTTTCAAATATTTGAGAATTGACGGAGATCTTTTCTATACCAATGTTAAACACACCCTTATCGGCAAGAGGAAAAACGTAAACTCGTATTTCTTCTTTCATCACTCCGGCTAAATTGGGAAATTGATTGCCGTCCGCCATTCTGCTTTTTTGAAAATCAGAAAGCAGATAAAGCTCTTTATTGTAATTGGTTGATTCATCGAGAAGCTTTGCCGCTGCTATTAAAGCGCTTTGCACCGATCCGCTAATATTTGAAAGTGAAATAGACTCAATATTTTTTTTAAATTGAGAAAAATCCGTTGTAACTGCCGGTTGGCGGTTTACGTTTATATCTGAGACCAAAATTATAGCCGCCTCATCCCCGTCTTGCAATTGTGTTAATAATCGGAGCGCGATTTCCTTTGCCTGATTAAGATAAGACCCTTTTGCATCTACAACACCCATGCTGAATGTATCGTCAAGAATAAATACAGCCGTAGTTTTTGCGGTAGAAGAATTTCCGATGAAGATACTTTTCAACGTGGGTCTCGCAAATCCGAAGACCAAAAACAAAACAATAAGAGTGCGAAGGACAAGAAGCAGCCACTGCTTTAATTTTACTTTTCTTATCTTATTTTTTTGCAGTTCTTTTAAAAAGATGAGCGTACTGAATTCAACTTTTTTAAGTTTGCGCAAATTAAATAGATGGATCAGCACCGGTATTGATGCCGCGAGAAGTCCGAACAAAACAGCAGGATTAAGAA
>Ga0163199_1002152_pt1 | contig 12109 bp, 10 predicted proteins | sample PL_2010_150m_FD_113537 | JGI IMG/M metagenome (GOLD analysis project Ga0163199, IMG submission 113537) | Freshwater microbial communities from Powell Lake, British Columbia, Canada to study Microbial Dark Matter (Phase II) - PL_2010_150m | ecosystem: Environmental > Aquatic > Freshwater > Lake ...
CCGAGTTCATCCTCGAGTTTCTTTACCGCCACCGAGAGCGTCGGCTGGGCCACGAAGCACTTCTCTGCGGCGCGGCCAAAATGGCGTTCGCGCGCCAGCATGACGATATAACGCAGGTCGGTAAGCGTCATGGTCAGTTTCGCCTTGGCGTGGGTTGGGAGTGGGGACCCCAATCCTGCCCTTGAACAATTTCATGGCACGCGGATGACCTGGCCTCCATGCGAGTCATATCGACGCCATGGGCTGGAACAGCACCTCGAGATCGGCCGCGGTGAGCAGGTGCTGCTGCGTACCGACACCCGCGAGCAGATCGTCCGACAGGCCGCGTTTGCGATCCTGCAAGGCCAGAATCTTCTCTTCGACCGTTCCCTGCGTCAGCAGCTTGTAGACGAACACCGACTTGTCCTGCCCAATGCGGTGCGTGCGTGCCGTCGCCTGCTCTTCGACCGCCGGGTTCCACCACGGATCGTAATGAATCACGGTATCGGCGGCAGTCAGATTGAGCCCGGTTCCGCCCGCCTTGAGGCTGATCAGGAACAGCGGCACGTCGCCGGCCTGGAAACGCCGGATCGGCGTTTCCCGGTCCTTGGTCTGGCCCGTCAGCTTCAGGTAGTCGATGCCACGGTGCGAGAGTTCCGCTTCGATCAGGGCCAGCATGCTGGTGAACTGTGAAAACAGCAGCACATGGCGGCCTTCGGCGAGCAACTCCGTGAGCATTTCCAGCAACAGCTCCAACTTGGCCGATTCGTGCGGCCTGCCTGCGTAGGCGTCGCCAGGCAGCTTCACCAGGCGCGGATCGCAACAGGCCTGACGGAGCTTGAGGAGCGCGTCGAGGATCATGATCTGACTCTGGGCAACACCCCGGGCGGCCAGCACCTGGCGCAGCTTCCGGTCGAAGGCCAGCCGCAGCGATTCGTAGAGATCGCGCTGGCTGCCGGCCAGCTCCACCCAGCGGATGATCTCGGTCTTTGGGGGCAGCTCGGTGAGGACCTGTTCCTTGGTCCGCCGCAGCAGGAATGGTTTTACCCTTTCGGCCAACTGCTGCCGGCGCTGGATGTCGCCCTGTTTCTCGATCGGCGTACGGAAGGTGGCGGCGAAGCGCCGCACGTCGCCGAGCAAACCGGGCAAGAGGAAATGATATTGGGCCCACAGCTCGCCCAGATGATTTTCCAGCGGCGTGCCGGTCAGCGACAGACGATGGCGCGCCTTGAGCTGGCGCGCCACGCGATGCGACTGGGCCTTGGGATTCTTGACGAACTGCGCCTCGTCCAGGATCAGCAGGTGAAATTCCTGCGCGAGCAATACCTGCTGGTCACGAACCAGCAGCGGGTAGGTGGTGAGGATGACATCCGCCTGCGCGATCTCGTGGAATCGGGTGGCGCGCCCGGGACCGTGCAATGGCAGCACCTTCAGGTCGGGCGCGAACTGCTGCGCTTCGCTGCGCCAGTTGGTGATCAGGCTGGTCGGCAGGATCACCAGGCTGGGGCGGTCGGCGCGGCCGCTGGATTTTTCCAGGTGCAGGTGGGCCAGCGTCTGGACGGTCTTGCCCAGCCCCATGTCGTCCGCAAGTATTCCGGCAAACCCATAGCTGCGCAGGAATTGCAGCCAGTTCAGCCCGATCTGCTGGTAGGGGCGCAACTTCGCCTTGAAGCCCGGCGCCGGCAAGGCCTCGGCGATGCCCGAGAAATCCCTTAGGCGGCGACCCATCTCGCGCAACCGCTCGCCGCCGATCCAGTGACCCGGCAACCGCTCGAGTTCCACCAGGGCGCCAGCATTGAGCCGCGACAGCCGCGGCCGCTCGTGGTCGCCGGCGAATTCCAGCAAGGGCCCGAGCCACGCCCGCAGGCGCGCCACCGGAACCGGCAGGACATGCCGGTCGTCCAATGACAAGGTGACCCGTTCATCGTCGCCGAGCAGGCGCAACTCCTCGAGTATTTTCGGCCGGCCGGCGATCAGGCGGGCCAGTGGATCCACGAGGCTGGTGCGCTGGCCGTCGATGACGACGCCGAGGTCGAGGTCGAACCAGTCGCCATTGGCCTCCGCCATGTCTTCCACGACCTCGACGAACCAGTCTTCGGCCTCACTGCGATGGTAGGGAAAGTCCTCGGCGATTTCGACGTGAATGCCCGACGCCTCCAGCACCGGCGCAACGTCATCGAGAAACATCATCCAGGCGTCAACATCCTGGCGCGCCGGGACAAGGCAATCAGAGGTCGCGTCTATCCTCAGATAGTTCGGAAAGCGGCGCCGGAAATTCTCGAAACCTCGCGCCTGCAATTGTTGCCAGACGCCGCGCTCTGTTGCGAGATCGCGCAGCAGCATCACCGAGCGGCCATCGCGTTGGCTGTGCAGCAATGGAGGCGATGACTCGGAACCGGCGGTTCGTGGCAGGCCGGGATACTCAAACCACAGCGTTGCCACCGCAAGTTCGTCGGTCAGGCCGAAGGCCGTGGCATGGCGGAAACGGCCGGCTTGCAGGCGCAATATGGCCGCAGGCTTGCCGGCATGCTCTTCCGGAACCGCCGCCTCCGGCAATGGCATCGACAGGCCGCGTGATGCGCCGATCTCGCGCAGGCGATCGCGAACCAACAGGGCATCGAGTTCATCCAGCACTGGCGCCGAGAGTAGCTGCAGCGCCAAATCTTCGGGCAAGTTCAAACGGATTTCCCCGGCCTCGCGACGGGCGCTGTCCACATACCAGAGCGGTTGGGTCGGCAACAGGCTCAGGGCCTCTTCGCCATCCAGCGCCAGTCGCTGGCCTCCCTGCTCATCGCGCCGCCATGCCAGCCCGGCGTTCAGACCTTCACCCGCGGCCAGCGCAGGCTGCCTGACATCCCCCAGATGCAGGCGTCCGGTTCGCAGGGTCATGCGCAGCAGTTGGGCGCCCTCCTCGCCTCGCAGCGCGAGGGAATCCTCGACCGAAAACATGATGGTCTTCTGAAACGCCAGAATCAGGCGCAGGATCGGCAGGTCAGCCGGCTGGTAGTAGGCCGGCACATTGCCCCAGGTCAGCCGATGAAAATCCGGGCGGATCGGTTCCGGACGGCTATATCCGCCATGCTTCAACGAACGCGCCTTGAAGATCCGGAGGTGGAGATCGGGGACTGACAACACGTAGAGCACGCATTGGTCGCCGGCGCTGGTCCGCGGGTCGTCGTTTCGCTCCAGCGATTTCAGCCACGCCAAGGCCTCTGGCGTGGGCTCTTGGCGCTCGTCAAGAGCGGATTCCTCGGCAATGCGGTCGGGCGGGCACGTTTCGGGCGAATGCATGTAATTCATATACGATTGTTTTGAAGCACTAAATCCATGATTCAGGAATCAGGGCGGGACACCGCCTTGGTCGAACAGGTCAACCCGGGAGATTATCAGAGTCCGGGCCGTCGCACGCTGCAAAATCTTCAAAATATTGACCGAAGCTGTCGGTCACCCGGCGAGTGGCTGCTTGATTGACTCATATCAATATTCGAACGGCTTGTTGATCTAGGATGGTCGGGTAAGTCCAACACAAATCTCAGGAAATGCGGGGAGTACCATGGAAGACCGGCTGGTATTTGATTCCAGGTATCGGGTAGGCGTTCAACAGGTTGATCTTGAGCATCAAGAATTGTTCGAACTTGCCGGCAGGATTCACGACAGCCTGTCCCTGGACGTGATTGTCCCGATGCATCAAATTCGCACGGCGATGAACGAACTGATCAAATCCACCGAGTCCCATTTCGCCAGCGAGGAGTTGCTGATGGCGAATTCCGGCTACCCGAATCTCGAGGACCACCGCGCCCTCCACCGGAGCCTGATGTCAAGGATCCGGGATTTCGAGGCCCAGATTGCAAACGCCGACCAGCTGACGCCGGTTGATGTCTACGCGTTTCTTTGCAGTTGGTTGGGGGACCATATCCTGACAAGCGACCGGATGTTCGGGGAGTTCGTGTCGCGTCAGGCGCCTTCCGTCGCCTCATAGGGTTTGTAGGGATTGCGGATTGTCGCGGCGAGCCCTCGCGGCATCACGGGGGAACGCATGGGTCGGGTTGGCGTCCGAGCGCGGCGGACTTGATTTACCCCTACCCGCCGTGAAATTTTTCCTTTTCAGTTCGCCCGGATCGGGTCTACCCTGAGCGCGTATAGGGCGTCATCGGGGAACTTCCATCAACTCAAACCAGCAATGCGAGCTATGCCAAGGACCGGGGGGCGACATTCTCTGGGAGGACCGGCGTTGCAGGGTAATCCGGGTCGGCGGACAGGAAGGTCTCGACCATCCGGGATTCTGCCGGGTCGTCTGGCGTGACCACGTTGGCGAAATGAGCGATCTCGTTGGCCCCGATCGACACCATCTCATGGACCTGGTTTTTGCAACCGAGGTTGCCTTGCGGCGGCTCTATGCGCCCGAAAAGATGAACCTTGCCAGTCTCGGCAATCTTGTCCCCCATTTGCACTGGCATGTGATTCCGCGATTCCTTGACGACCCGCACTTCCCGGCGCCGATCTGGTCCGGGAATCGCCTGCAGCGCGTCCATGCCCTGGCCCGGCCGGCGATCAGCAACCTCGAACTGCATCAGGCGATCACCCTGGCACTTTCCAGGGGACGGGTAGAGAATGCATGAGCTTGATTGACGTGGCCCTTGGCCCGGCGCCACGGACGACGGAAAGGCCGCCGGATTTCATCGACCAGGGCTCCTGTCGGGCGTGGCTCGAAAGCTTGCCATTGACGAATCCCGTTCTGTCGCAGACGCAGTTGATGCGGCAGTTGAGTCTGCTCAATCGCTATCCGCTCGGCGTCGATGAGCGGCTCAAGATCCTCGCGCTGCTGCGCGAGCCACTAAGATTCGTCCAGGAACAATGCCTGAAGCGCTTCGCCGGCAGGCCCCTGCCTTTCAATGCAGAAGAGCAGTCGGCGTGTGATGCCAGTCAGGCACTCTGGCAGGAATTGGTCACCGCCTATCTGCATTGCCTTCCGACCACGGCTGGAGCTGAAACCGAGGTCACGCCCGCCCCCCATCTGGTCGCCTCGACCGCGGCGACCGGCGCACTGGCAGCGATGCGGGCGATTCACCTGGATGCGTGCCACGCGAATATCCTTATTGCACCGACTTTCTGGCGCCAACTGCACTCGATCTTTCATGCCGCCGAGGAATTGAAAGTTGCCCGGTTGCCAGTCGAGGCGGGTTCGCGCGGCAAGAGGACAGCCGCATCCGCCTACGTCGAAGTGCTGCTTCTGGCCGCGGCATCTCCGCACGAACTTCGACCGAAACAATTGACGCTGGTTGCAGATTGGGCGCAGCGTTGGTCCGGCAAGGTGGCTGTCCGCTTGCAGCCTCCCGCCGATCAAAGAACGCCGTCGCTCTGCATCGACCTGCGCTCCGATCGGACGGCGACCTACCGGCAGCCGCCTGCACAAAGCGACGCGCTGCGCTGGCTGGACCTCGCCGAATTGCGCAAGAGTATCAAGAAGCGGCTGGTGCGGATGGCTCAGGGTGATTCTCCCGAGGTGCTGCATCTAGGCAGGAACTGCGAACAGCCCGTCTGTGAAGCCATGCTCAAGAGGGCCTATCAGTGTTGGTGCAAGGGAGGAATGAGGGACCAGCCGGCCGGGCCCAGTGCTGTTCGGCGAGCCAGGATGGACTGCCAGCTGGTCAGTGGCTTCGACGCAATCCAATATCATTTGGCCGGGCAGATCCACCGCGACCAGAATGGCTCGATCCTTCCGGGGTACCACGAGCATGAACAGATTGCCACCTTTGGCCGTATTGCCGCGCACGGCGGGCTCGGGGACCGGGAATCGCCCGGCCTCATGCTCGAAGCATGGCGGATCGCAGACCAAAACCCCGCCGATCTGCGACTGGAACGCCCCTTGAGCCCGCCGGGCAAATCCCTGGTCGGCGACCAGCTGGTCGCGGTTCGCTTCCATGACGGCGCGGGCTTCATCCTCGGCAAGATTTTCTGGGTCGCGATGAGTGCAAGCCGCGATGCCGTGATCGCCAGAATACGACTGCTTCCCGGGAAACCAGTGGGCATTACGATACGTAATGCGGGTCCCGGATCCGGCTACTCGGATTCCGGCCGCGGCTTGTTCCTTCCGCACGCCGATCAACTCGGCGAAATGGCGAGCATGCTTGTTCCTCCGGGCTGGTTCGCGCCGAATCGCATCATCGGCGTTGAAATCGAAGCCGGCGTGGCACAGGAGGTCCGCATTGGTCGGCTGGTCGAGCGCGGTACGGACTTCGAACGGGTGACCTTCGAGAGGCTATGACCCGCTCGCTACGGCGACCTCAGGCGCTCGGGCCCGGAACTGCCGAAATCCGATACCCGCTTCCACGCACGGTCTGAATCAGCGAGTCGCAACCGCTAGGTTCAAGTGCGGCGCGTAGTCGACGGATATGCACGTCAACGGTGCGCTCTTCCACGAACACATGATCGCCCCATACCTGGTCCAGCAGTTGCGCGCGGCTATGCACACGCTCGGCATGGGTCATCAGAAAATGCAGCAGGCGGAATTCGGTTGGGCCGAGGACGATCGGCATGTCTTCGGCAGTGATCCGGTGGGTCATCGGATCAAGATGCAGGCGTCCGGTCCGCACCGGATCCTCGCCAGCCTGTGGCGCGCCACGTCGCAGGACGGCCTTGATGCGGGCCATCAGTTCGCGCGGAGAGAAGGGCTTGGTGATGTAGTCGTCGGCGCCGGTTTCGAGGCCGAGGATTTTGTCGCGCTCGTCGCCCCGGGCAGTGAGCATGATGATCGGAACCTTGCGCGTTCGCTCTCCCTTGCGCAACCAACGCGCCAGTTCGATGCCGCTCATGCCCGGCAACATCCAGTCGAGCAGGATCAGGTCGGGCAACGCCGAACTTATTTGCTGAATGGCCGATTCAGCGTCGCCGGCGGCCACCGCATCATGGCCGGCCCGCTTCAGGTTCGCAAGAATCAGGGCCTGGATGGCCGGTTCATCTTCAACGATCAGGATGCGGGGCAGGCATGTGTTGGAATGCTCAAGTTCGAATCCGTCATCCTATTGCCGGGACGTGACAGTTTGATGACGGGCACCCGCGGACAAAGGTCACCTCGGATCCCGTTCTGCGCTATCATAATCCGCTCCAATTCACTCAGGCATTCAAAAAAATGGCAGGTTTAGACAAGCATACCCCGGCGCCCACCGAGATCAAGCTGCACCAGAAATCGCGCTTGCTCGAAATCGCTTTCGCCGATGGCAAGAGCTTCAAACTCAGCCACGAGCTTCTCAGGGTTTTCAGCCCCTCGGCGGAAGTTCGCGGCCACGGGCCCGGCCAGGAGGTGCTGCAAACCGGCAAGCGCGACGTGGATATCCTGAATATCGAACCGGTCGGCAATTACGCGGTCAAGCTGAGTTTTTCCGACGGCCACGACACCGGCCTTTACTCCTGGGACCTTCTTTACAATCTGGGTGATCATCAGGACGAACTCTGGCAAGACTACCTGTCCCGGATCGAAGCGGCCGGCGCCAGCCGCGATGTGGACAGTACCGCTACCGTGCCCGCCAAGTCGGGCGGGTCCTGCGGACACCATCATTGACGTGGCAGACGGACAGACCCATTTCGGCTTCAGGCAGGTCGCTGAAGAGGACAAGGCGAACCACGTCGCCGGAGTGTTCTCGTCGGTTGCCGGAAAATACGACGTAATGAACGACCTGATGTCGCTGGGTCTGCATCGTCTTTGGAAGCAGTTCGCGATCCAGATTTCCGGCGTCAAGGCAGGGGAACGCGTACTCGACGTGGCGGGAGGAACGGCGGACTTGTCGCGGGCCTTCGCCCGGCGGGTGGGCGATTTCTCCAAGACCGGCGGGCAGGTGTGGCTGACCGACATCAACAGCGCGATGCTGAAAGTCGGCCGCGATCGGATGCTCGACGAGGGCATGCTGATGGCGGCGGCGCAATGCGACGGAGAGAAGTTGCCGTTTCCCGGAAATTATTTCGATTGCGTGACAGTTGCGTTCGGCTTGCGCAACATGACCCACAAGGACAGGGCGTTGGCAGAGATGCAGCGGGTCCTGAAGCCCGGCGGCCGCCTGCTGGTGCTGGAGTTCTCCAAGATCTGGCAACCCCTGGCGGGCGCATATGATGTATATTCGTTCAAGCTGCTTCCCTGGCTGGGCAAGACGGTCGCCGGGGATGAGGACAGTTACCGCTATCTCGCCGAGTCGATCCGAGTGCATCCCGACCAGGGCGCGCTCAAGAAGATGATGGAACAAGCGGGGCTGGAACAGGTCGAATACTTCAATCTGACCGCAGGGGTGGTTGCCCTGCACCGCGGCTATAAGTTCTAGTGTCCGACGCCGTATCTGGCGCAGCAGCACTTGTTCTTGGTTGCCGGCTGCTGGTACCGGCACCTATTTTTTGGCATCAACAGGAGGTTCGCATGAAGCGTTACTTGATTTCATTGTTCGCGGTGATTCTGGCTGCCGGTTTCACCATGTCTTCGCCAGACGCCGAAGCCAAGCGCCTGGGCGGCGGGTTTTCCTCCGGGATGAAACGCGACAGCGGCATCATGAAGCGCGACGCCGTGCCGCATGCGCCTGCCGCTCCGAGCCAGTCTATCGCGCCCAAGCCGGCGACACCGGCACCGCCTGCCGCTCCTGCCCCCTCGGGAATGGGGCGTTTCCTCGGGCCGCTGGCCGGCCTGGCCGCTGGCATCGGCATCGCTTCGCTGCTGTCGCATTTCGGCATGGGCGGACTCGGCGAGGGGTTTACCTCGATCATCATGATGCTGCTTATCGGCGCTGCGGTATTCTTCGTCGTGCGCATGCTGATGAATCGCAGGAGTTCTCAGGACGCACCGGCGAGCTCCGCCGAGCCGCTTCAGTATGCAGGCGCGAGCCCGGTTCCGGCGCAGGGATCTGCTTTTGAGACGCTGGCGCCGGCCGGAACTTCAGCCGCGGCAGCAAGCGGCGTCCCTGCGGGTTTCGACGTCGAGGGCTTCGTGCGCCAGGCCAAGCTCAATTTCGTCCGTCTGCAGGCCGCCAATGACGCCGGCGACATGGACGACATACGTGCCTTCACGACCCCCGAAATGTTCGCGGAAATTCAGCTTGAATACCAGGAGCGCGGCAAGGCCGTCCAGCAGACCGACGTGGTCCAGTTGAATGCCGGGTTGCTCGACCTAAGCACCGAAGGCAACCGCCAGATCGCCAGCGTGCGGTTTTCCGGCAGCATCAGGGAAACCGCGGCGGCGGTGCCGGAGGCATTCGACGAAGTTTGGCACCTGGTCCGTCCCGCCGACGCCAGCAGCGGCTGGGTGATCGCCGGGATACAGCAGAACGATTAGCACCCGAAACGCGAGTGCGGGCACCGGAAGACCATCGTTGCTCGACCAGGCCGCACTTGCCGCGCTGAATCATCTGCTGCTGGGCGCCTCCTGGGCAAGGGCCCGGCTGGTGCCATTCGCCGGCCGGGCTGCCCGCCTGTCGCTCCCACCGTTCCGCCTCGACTTCCGGATTGCAGCCGATGGCATGCTTTCGGAGCCGGGCACGGAGCAGGAGGACCACGATGTCGAGATCGCCCTGCCCGTCGATACTCCATTCCTTGCGCTGCGTGGACCCGAGGCGGTGGCCAAGGCAACACGAATTTCCGGCTCGGCCGAATTCGCCGATGCCCTCGGCTTCGTGTTGCGCAACCTGCGCTGGGATTTCGAAGAGGACCTGAGCAAGGCAGTCGGGGACATTGCAGCCCACCGCATCGCCGACATACTCAGGGCGTTCGGCGCATGGCAGGCGCAGGCTGGCCAAAATCTGGCCGAGAACTTCGCCGAATATCTAACCGAAGAAAACCGCGCGCTGGTCGGCAGCCGGGAACTCGGCGCATTCTCCGATGCGGTCAGCCAGCTCGACGACGATCTCGCGCGCCTCGAGTCGCGCGCCCGCCGAATCGGTGCCTGACGCCTGGTTCGGCAGCGACTACAGCCCCAGTTCCGTCCCGTAGGGCTTGCTCGGGTACTGGAATGCCACCGGACCGTCAGGTTTGGCATTGACGAACTGGTGGACGAACGGATTGTCTGAAGTCGAGATCTCCGCCGCCGGGCCTTCTGCCACAACCTCCCCGCCATGTATGAAATATGCGTAGTCCGCGACTTTCAGGGATTCGGACATGTCGTAGGTGACGATGATCGAAGTAACATTGAGCGCATCGTTGAGGCGGCGGATCAGGCTTGCGACGACATTGAGAGAGATCGGATCGAGACCGGCAAACGGCTCGTCATACATGATCAGCATCGGATCGAGGGCAATCGCCCGGGCCAGCGCCACCCGCCTCGCCATGCCACCCGACAGCTCGCCCGTCATCATGGCGGCGACGCCGCGCAGTCCCACCGCATGCAACTTCATCGATACCAGATCGCAGATCATTTCCTCGGGCAGGTCCGTCAGTTCGCGCATCGGGAAAGCCACGTTGTCGAAGACCGACATGTCGCTGTATAACCCGCCCATCTGAAACATCATGCCCATGTCGCGACGCAGCTCGTAGAGTCCCGCATCGTCGAGTTCGTGCACCACCCGGCCAGCAACCCGGACGCAGCCGCGCCGCGGTCTCAGTTGGCCGCCGAGGAGGCGTAACAACGTCGTCTTGCCGCTGCCGCTGACACCCAGTATCGCGACGACCTTGCCCCTGGGTATGTTGAGATTTATGCCTTTCAACACCAGCCTGCCGCCGTAGTCGAAATGCAGGTCCGCAATCTCGACCAGATTCTCCTGTGCCGGCCGCGTCATGGCGTAGCCTCGGCGCCTCCACCGAGGGCCTTGTACAGTTGCGCCGCCGCCGTCAGCTCGGCCCGGCGCGTCTGCACCACGGCCTGCTGGGCGGCGAAGTCGTCGCGCTGGGCGTCGAGTACTTCCAGAAAGCTCGACACGCCGGCCTTGAAGCGGGCCTCCGCCAGGCGCAAGCGCTCGCCTTGAATCTTGCCCGCGCGCTCCTGGGCGCGCAGTTGCTCGGCAAGCCGCTCGCGTGCCGCCAACAGGTCCGCGACTTCGCGGAACATCTGCTGTACAACCTTCTCATACTCCGCCACGGCGATGTTCATGCGCGCCTCAGCCAGATCAACACCGGCTGCACTGCGGCCGTTATCGAACAGGGGCAGTCGCAATGCCGGCTGGAAACTCCAGGCGCCCTGGCCTGTGCCAAACAGGCCGGACAGGGCGTTGCTGGCGGTGCCCAGCCCGGCGGCCAGGGAAATCCGGGGAAAGAAGGCAGCGCGTGCAACGCCGATGTTGGCGCTGGCGGCCTTCAGGCGTTGCTCGGCGGCACGCACGTCCGGGCGAAGCAGCATGACTTCCGAAGGAATGTTGGCAGCCACCTCGAACAATATGCCCTGGTCGGAGAGGGATCGTCCCGGTGGCAGGTTCACCGGCTCGCGGCCGACCAGCAGGATCAGTGCATTGCTGGCAGCAGCGCGCTGGCGCTCCAGACTGGCCAGTTCTGCCCGCGCCAGTTCGAGGACGCCATCCGCCTGCAGATAGTCGAGGTCGCTGGCGAACCCTGCTTCACGGCGCCGACTGACCATGAAGCGGGTCTGCTCGCGGCCGGTGACGGTGGCGCGCGCCAGCACCGCCCGCTCATCCATTTCGAGCACGGTCAGGTACGCATTGGCGACATCGGCAACCAGTGTCAACCGCATCGCCTGCTGCGCCTCCACGCTCGCAAGATAGCCGGCCAATGCCGCTTCGTTGAGACTTTTCACCCGGCCCCAAAAATCAAGTTCGAATGACGGCAGGGAGAAACCAGCGTCATAACGATGACTGATCGTCGTCCGTCCACTGAGCGAAAGATCGCCTGGGGTTCGCGCCGATGCCCCACTGGATGCCAGATCCAGGTTGGGAAAGCGGTCGGCGTTGGCGATTCCCGACAGGGCGCGAGCTTCTTCGATGCGGGCGACGGCAACGCGCATGTCGCGGTTGTTCTCGATGGCGGCGGCAATCAGCGCCTGCAGGCGCAGGTCTGGAAAGAAGCTGTGCCAATGGACAGAACTCGCCGGCTTCGCCTCGACTGGAACGGCTTGTGGCCACTTTGACGGCACCGGGAGTTCCGGTCTCCGGTACTCCGGCATCATCGAACAGCCGGCCAGGATTCCACACACGGCAAGCACCGACCGAACGCGACC
>Ga0163199_1002155_pt1 | contig 12105 bp, 7 predicted proteins | sample PL_2010_150m_FD_113537 | JGI IMG/M metagenome (GOLD analysis project Ga0163199, IMG submission 113537) | Freshwater microbial communities from Powell Lake, British Columbia, Canada to study Microbial Dark Matter (Phase II) - PL_2010_150m | ecosystem: Environmental > Aquatic > Freshwater > Lake ...
AATATAGTCTACGCAGACTTGACAAACTTTGATCAATAATCTATTTTTACGCACCAATTTTGAACAAAAAAATATTCCGCGGTAGCTCAATGGTAGAGCATGCGGCTGTTAACCGCAGGGTTGCAAGTTCGAGCCTTGCCCGCGGAGCTACTAAATCCCGATGATGAATCGGGATTTTTTATTTTAAAAAGATTTTTCTTTTAACTTTTGCAATTAAAAAAATACTTAAAAAATTCCCATCAATTTTCCAGTTGGAGTTATGCTCTTGATTTGAAGAAACTAAAACAAAAGTACAGATTAGTCAGAATAATATCTTTGATGGCGGACGAGATTTTGAATATCTACAATATTCACATATCTAACAACCAATTATTTTCCTTACATCTTGACTTGAATTTTAGTAGATTAATTTAAGATCTTAATAGTTATTAGATATTACTATTCAATACCTCTACAAATAGCTTATGTTAGACATTATGAGGTTTATATGTCTCTCAAAAAAGTGTTAATACTTCCTTTTGAATTTCAATTTTTTAATTATAAGCGCATCATAAGAATCTTGATAATTACTTTGCTCTTAATGAATGTGAATACATTTTCACAACAATTTTTGATTGCTGTCGAAGATGATGCAGCACCATGGTCGCAGAAAGATGGCACAGGTTACGCTAATGATGTAGTGACTGCTGCGTTTAAAGCTGTTGGTTCGGATATTAAACTGCTTGTAGTTCCATATGCACGTGGAAAGGAAATGGTTATTAGTGGAAAAATAGTTGCATGTTTCAGTATGTCGTGGGTTCCGGAGTTAGAAGGGGAAGTTGTATTTCCCAAAATTCCGCTTTTTACTTGTTATGTCGATTATTTTGCTAGAAAAGAAGATTCATTGAATATAAAAAAAGAAGAAGATTTAAAAAAAGGAACTGTTGTTGGAATAGTAATTGATTATGAATATCCGCACTCGGCATATAAGTTAAGAGATAAAGGGATTTTAATTTTTGACGAGTCCGAATCAGAAGAACTTAATTTGAAAAAACTGGCTTTAGGTCGTATTAATTTTGCTCTAATCACTCATAACGAGACAAAACCTTCTGAGTTGCTAATTGCAAGAGCAGGGGCAAAAGATAAAGTCATTAATGCTTTTCGTTGCGGTTCTCTAAGTTCCTATATAGGCTTTAGCGCAAAGCATCAGCAAGGTGCAAAAGCGTTGGAAGAATTTAATAGAGGAATGCAAATCATTTCGAGTAATGGATCACTAAGAAAGATAGGAAAGAAGTGGAAGGAAATTGCATTATCAGAAATAGACAAATTAACTGAGGAAATAAAAAAATAAAATGAAATCCGTTTCCACTCAAATACTTGCTTCAATATTAATAACTATGATTATTGTTTTTGGTGGATGGGGTATTATAGAAATCAAAAACACAACAGAATATGAAAAAGAAAGATTAGAAAAAAATCAAATGCGTATTGCAGAACGACTTGCTTTTAATCTAGCATATTCTCTCTGGAATCTTAATTTGTCAGAGGTAGAAAAGAATATACAAGATGAAGCAGTAGACGAAAATATCCGTTCAATTCAAGTCTTCGATGAAAACGGTGAACTCTATGCAGGTATTATTCGTGAAAATGTAAATGGTAATATTATAAAATTTGACAGGAACAACATTCAGCACAAACAATTGTACTCTTTAAAACCACAATCATTTATTCGCCAAATTTTATACAAAGAAAAACCAATTGGAAAAGTTGTTATTTATACTAACGAAGAACCTTTTCAGTTATTTATTAAGCAACTGAGATTTAACTTTTTTCAAAAATTAATAATACTCATTTTTGTTATAGCAGTCGTGCTATTCATTATTTTACGTAAAGTAGTAATCAAACCGCTTTCATTATTAAAAGATTGGGTTTCTTCTATTGAACCTAACAAGATATTGCCACCACCTAAGTTATTTCATAGTGTAGAAATTGACACCTTATTATTTTCCTTTTCTAAGATGACTGATCGCTTGGGATTCAATCTTAAAGAAATTTTTGATAAAAATCTTGCGCTCATAGAAAGAGAAAAAGAATTGAATGACAGTAACAAAGAGTTAATTTCCGCCAAGGAGGAACTACAGAAATCTGAAGAAAAATACCGCATACTTATAGACAATGCAAATGAAGCAATAATCGTTGTGCAGGAAGGAATGATCAAGTTTGTTAATTTCAAAGCATCGAAGGTAACAGGCTATTCAGAGCGAGAATTAATTTCAAAACCATTAATCGATTTTTTACATGCCGATGATTGTGAAATGGTGACAGAAAATCATAAGAAGCGAATAAAAGACGAATTGGTACCAGCAAGATATTCGTTTAGAATAATAACTAACAACGGTGCTGTTGTGTGGGTGGAAACAGGTACTACTGTGATTATATGGCAAGGTAAGCCCGCCACTCTGAATTTTCTAACCGATATCACCGAGCGCAAACATGCAGAAGAAACGCTGCATGAAAGTGAACGTCTCCTTAGGGAATCTCAATCAATTGCGCATTTGGGCAGCTATGCTTGGAACCTGTTAACGGGATTTTGGAGCAGTTCAAAAATTCTTGATGATATTTTTGGAATAAATGATAACTATGTTCGTTCTCTTGATGGCTGGGCTTCTTTAATTCATCCTGACTGGCAAGGAAAAATGACCAAATATGTCACTGAAGAAGTAGTGGGAAAGCGTCAAAAATTTGATAAAGAATATAAAATCATCAGAAAGTCAGACGGCAAAGAACTCTGGGTTCATGGCTTAGGTGAAGTTGAATTCGATAACAACAATCAGCCAATAAAATTAATTGGAACAATTAGCGACATCTCTGCGCGCAAACTTGCCGAAGAAGCATTGCGTGAAAGTGAAGAACGATATAAATCCATTATTTCAGTTTCAAATACAGGTGCCTGGGAATATCACTCCAACAAGGATTTTCTCTGGTGCAGTCCGGAATATTTCACTATGCTAGGCCTCAACCGAGCTGACTTTGACATGTCCGGAAATAAAAATCTGAAGGAAACATGGATTGACCTACTTCATCCGGACGACAGAGAGTCGGATATGAATTGCTTTGCGGAGTATTTAAAAAATGGTTCTATAGGCACCTATGAAAACTATTTCCGCATGCAACATCGGAATGGGAGTTGGATTTGGATCTGGTCTCGTGGTCAGACCTTGCGCGATGCCAATGGCGATCTGACGAACTTAACAGTGGGAACCCACATTGATATTACTGAACGCTTACGCGCAGAGGAAGCACTTCGAAAATTGAAGAAAGCTGTTGATAATTCCAGTGAAGTAATTTTTATGACCGACAAAGAAGGTGTTTTCACATATGCCAATCCCGCTTTCACTTCTATATACGGATTCACAGCCGATGAAATTATTGGTAAAGAAACACCGCGAATTATTAAGAGCGGGTTATTGAGTGAAAATGACTACAAACAGTTTTGGGAAACTCTTCTTAGCAGGAAAGAAGTGATAGTTCAATACATTAATAAAAGAAAAGACGGCACATTATTTAATGTTGAAGGCTCGGCGACTTCAATTTTGGATGACAAGAAAAACATCATCGGCTTTCTCGGAATTCAAAGAGACATTACCGAGCGCAAACGTGCCGAGAAAGAATTGATAGAAGCAAAAGAAAAAGCCGAAGAGATGAACCGAGTAAAAAATTATTTCCTCTCTAATATGAGTCATGAACTACGAACACCACTTATTTCTGTTCTTGGTTTTGCAGAATTACTTCAAAATGAATTGAATGAACCCGAACATTTGGAATTTGCAAACCACATACTCGAAGGTGGGCAAAGATTGAACAACACGTTAACAAGTATATTGGAAATGTCTAAGCTTGAAAGCGCACAATCATTTTTAGAATTAAAACCATTGAATCTTGCCGGAGAAATTGAAACGAGTGTGAAATCATTTTTACCTAAGGCTCAATCAAAAAAATTATTTCTTAATACAGAAACTAGAGATACCTACCTTCAAGCTCATATAGACGGTGAGCTATTTAGCAAAGCCCTATATCATTTATTGAACAATGCAATCAAATTTACAAAACAAGGTGGAATAACAGTATCATTGGATCATGAGCGAAAACAAGAGAATGATTGGGCCGTAATAAAAGTAATTGATACAGGAGTTGGAATACCGAGCGAAGAAATTGATAAAATCTTTGAGGCTTTTAGACAATCAAGCGAAGGTGATTCCAGAAGTCACGAAGGGACAGGTCTTGGATTAACAATCGCCAAAAGAATTGTTGAGTTAATGAAAGGTTCAATACAAGTAGAAAGTGAAACGGGAAAAGGGTCTGTGTTTTCAATATGGCTTCCCGCAGTGTTAGACCAAAGTCAAATTAAGACGAAAGTTGAAGAATTAGGAAGAACAACCATGATTGAACCCCCAACCACAAAAGAAAAAGGATTGCAAAAAGTTTTGATTGTTGATGATAATTCTTCCAATCGTTTGTTTATGAATCATTGTTTATCAAAATATATGAGAGTAATTGAAGCTGAAGATGGTCTTTCGAGTGTTTCAATTTCATCGAAAGAACATTTCGATTTGGTTCTTATGGATATAAATCTTGGAGCTGGAATAGATGGTGTTGAAGCAATGCATCAGGTGAGGAAGGTACCGAGTTACATTAGAGTACCAATAATTGCAGTTACTGCTTATGTTATGCCGGGTGATAAAGAAAGATTTTTAAATGAAGGTTTTGATAGTTATTTAGGAAAACCATTTACTAAAGACGCTCTAGTGAGTTTAGTAAAAGAAACTCTTGCCGAAGTAAAAAAATGACCTTTGTGCCGATTCATTATTCAATCCGCAACTGTAAAAGAAATTTAAATATGATCAAGAACTAATGACAATATTTTATTATCCAATCATCAGCTTCATTCTTTCCTAATTCTTTAGCTTTTTTCCAATCCACACAAGCACCATCTATATCTGATGATAAAAATTTCATATGCCCGCGGCTGAAATATGCATTTGCAAATCCTGGATCAATTTCTATTGCTTTATTAATGTCCTCAATTGCATTGGAATATTCTTTTAATTCCGCTTTAGCTAAACCCCTTAAAACTAAAGTCGCTACAACATTTGGATTAAGTTCCAAAGCTTTATCGTAATCTAAAATTGCACTCTTGTAATCATTTAATTTCGTTTTGGCATAACCTCTCTTTGCAAATGCATCAGTATAATTTGGTTTTAATTCAATAGCTTTGTCAAAGTCATCTATAGCGCCCGTTTGATTGTCAAAAATATTTTTTGCAACTCCGCGACTGTAATATCCAACTGCGTTTTTCGGATTAAGTTTTAAGGCCTTATCAAAATCTCCAATAGCGCCTGTATCTCCCTTTTTCAATTTTGAACTTGCCCGTGCTAAATATATTTCGGAATTATTTTCATCCAGATAAATTGCTTTATCAAAATCTTGAATAGCTCCTTCAAAGTCTTCTAAATTATGTTTAATGATACCTCTTTTCATTAATGGGATTGGATCCAGCGGTTTAAGTTCAATTACTTTTGTAAAATCCTCTTTCGCTCCAATAAAATCTTGAATAATGCCTTTGTCAAGTCCACGATTAAAATAAGAAGCAGTATCATTGGGCATTAGTTCAATCGCCTTGTCATAATCTTTGACGGCACTTTTGTAATCTTCTAAATTATCTTTCGTAAGGGCTCTGCTGAAATAAACTCTTTGAGATTTTGGATTTATTTGTAAAACGTAGTTAAAATCTTCTAGTGCACCATTGAAATCTTTTAAATCTTTTTTAACTAATCCTCTCTGGTAAAGATACTCTTCATCATTATTTTTTAAAGAAATAGCTGCATTGAAATCTTCGAGAGCGCCTTTTAAGATGTCTAAATTAAATTTGTCGAGTCCGCGTCTATAAAATAAATTCGAATTTTTAGAGTTAAGTTCAATAGCCTTATCAAGATCTTGAATGGCAGCGGTAAAATTTTTTTGATCCTCCAATACAAGTGCTCTATTATTAAAAGAAAATTCATCTTTCGGATTAATCTCAATTGCTTTATTGAAATCTTCAATTGCCCCGTCATTATCTTCTAATAGATATTTTGAAAATCCACGAGCATGATAAACTTCATAATCCTTAGGATTAATCTCTAAAGCATTCGTAAAATCTTGAATCGCACTTTTATATTCCTTAATAGAAAAATTTGCAAGTCCTCTGAAATAAAATGTATTCCCGTCTTTCGGATTAAGGCCTATAGCTTTATCAAAATCTTGAATAGAATTTTGATAATCCTTTAGAAATCTTTTAGTATTTCCTCTTTGAGTATAAGCTGAGGCATAATTTGGATTTATTAAAATTGCTTTGTCATAATCAAGCAATGCCCCATTGGGATCCCCCAAACCAAATTTAATAACCCCTCTGCTATAATATGCTACATCAGAATTTTGATTTATTTCAATCGCCTTATCTAAATCCTGAATTGCCCCCTTATAATCTTGCTTATCGTATTTTGAAAGGGCACTCTTTAAGAATGCTTCAGCATCATTTGAGGTTTGAGAATAAAAAATATGAGGAAATAAGGTCAATAAAAAAAGAGGAAGAATAAACTTTTTCATTTTTACTCCTGTTTCAAAAAAAAATCTTTTTGTATATAACTATGAAAAGATAACGAATGATAAGTCAGTTTTATCAAATTATCAAGAATAAGCATACCGACACAATTAAATTTTATAAAGAAAAATTGAGCTTGAATGATCAAACCCTTTCGTTTTTATGAATTATTTTAATAACCTCATTTTTATGCGGACTTAGAAGAAAATAAGTCCGAACTTCGTTTATCAAATGGAGCCAAAAGACAAAGTCCTAAATCTTATTTAGGGCTTTCTATTTTTGGGGTTGTAATTCTTTACATATTTCATCAAATTCATCATCAAAATTTTACATTATAATCTCTATAAATTTTTTACGAAATTATTTTTTAATTAAACAATAACAAATGAAATACACATGATAAAATTTATCAACGGTTTACCCAAAGCAGAGTTGCATCTTCATATAGAGGGGACTTTAAACCCCGAGTTGATGTTTAAAATTGCTAAACGGAATAAAATAGAAATTAAATACAAATCAGTTGATGAATTAAAAAAGGCGTATCATTTCGGTAATTTACAAGACTTTCTAAACCTTTATTATGAGGGTGCGGCAGTTCTACTAACTGAAGAGGATTTTTATGAGATGACATGGTCATACCTTGAAAAAGCTTCTTCGCAAAATGTTCTTCATTGTGAAATATTTTTTGATCCCCAAACACATACCAATAGGGGAATTAAATTTGAAACAGTTATTAACGGTATTCATAAAGCTTTGACGGATGCTAAAAATGATTTTGGCATTTCCGCGAAACTAATTATGTGTTTCCTTAGAGATCTAGACGAGGACTCTGCTATTAAAACACTGCAAGAGGCATTACCACACAAAGATAAAATTATTGCCGTTGGATTGGACTCCGCTGAAATAGGAAATCCTCCATCAAAATTTAAAAATGTATTTAACATGGCACTCCGGGAGGGCTTTCTTACTGTAGCTCACGCCGGAGAAGAAGGTCCGGCAAATTATGTATGGGAAGCCTTGGAACATCTTAATGTTTCCAGAATAGACCACGGCAATAATTCAATGGATGATAATAATCTGATTGATCAATTGGTGAAATCACAAATGCCGCTAACAGTTTGTCCGTTATCGAATCTAAAATTGAAAGTTGTTGATGATCTTAAAAAACATCCGTTGAAAAAAATGATTCAAAAAAATCTTTTGGTTACTATAAATTCTGATGACCCGGCTTACTTTGGCGGATATGTAAATGAAAATTATTCAGCAATTGCACTCGCATTAGATTTGTCGAAAGAGGAAATTAGTAATCTCGCAAAAAATTCTTTTCATGCTAGTTTTTTAGATAATGATCAAAAAGAAAAAATGATCGATAAGATAAATAAATATGTTGAAAATCATCGAAGCTGAGGAAAACCTACAGACTTTTTATTTCCCCATCTATTATTTTAAGGTAAAGTGGAAAATAATGTTAACCCGGTAATACTGTCTGCACTTGAACTTGAAGTTCATTATGGTGAACAAATAGTTCTAGATAAAGCTTCGCTAAGTGTTCACGAAGGCGACCGCATTGGATTAGTGGGAAGAAACGGAGCGGGGAAGTCTACATTTCTAAAAGTTATATCAGGAGCTATAGTTCCCGATGCCGGTAAAATTGCTAAGAAGAAAGATCTCGTGATTGGATTTCTCTCACAAGAATTTACACTTTATGAGACAAAAAAAGTCCATGATAATATTTTAGATGGCGCGGTACGGATTCTTGAGTTAATACACATTTATGAAAATCTATCGCATGATTCGTTGCGAAGACATCTTCTTGAAGAAAAAATTTCACAGCTCGATGGCTGGAAGTTAGAACGAAAAATTGATCTGCTTATTAACTCGCTGCATGCACCCGAACCTGGAAGAGTTGTTGCAACATTATCCGGCGGTGAGAAGAGGCGTGTTGCTTTATGCCGTGCTTTAATTTCCCAACCGGATTTACTAATTCTTGATGAACCCACCAACCATCTTGATACCGACTCAATTGAATGGATCGAAGATTTTCTTTCGCACTATAAAGGCACATGTATTTTCGTAACGCACGATCGTTATTTCTTAGATAGCATTGCAAACAGGATTGTTGAACTTTCTTCAGGGGTATTTTTTTCACATCAAGGGAATTACACCGACTACTTAATCAACAAGACGGAAAGACAAACAGTAAAAGAAATTGAAGAACAGAAACGGCAAAATTTTTTAAGACGAGAACTTGAATGGGTTAAACGTGGTCCGCGTGCAAGAAGGACAAAAGCAAAAAGCCGGCTTGATAATTTTTACGAAGTTGCTTCACAGCAAAATACAGAAGTTGAACTCGATGTTGAACTAATTATTCCTCCAATCGAGAAGTTAGGAAATAAAGTTTTAGAATTAAAAAATATCGGCATTAAGTTGGGCGGAAATATTTTGTTCAATGGATTGAGTTTTAATTTTGAACCCGGAAGAAAATTAGGCGTTATAGGTAAAAACGGAATCGGGAAAACAACTCTGCTTAAAATTATTTTGGGAAATCTTCAACCGTCATTTGGTAAAAGAGATATTGGTGAAAGAACAGAATTCAATTACGTTGATCAAGCAAGGTTATTATTAAATGATGAAGACACAGTAATTGAAGCGATTGGTGAGGGAAGTGAGACGCTTAAGTTTGGTAAAACGGAAATAAGTGTGTGGACATATCTTAGACGGTTTCTTTTTACTGATGATAGAATCAATACAAAAGTAGGAAGACTTTCCGGCGGCGAAAAAAGCCGGCTTACACTTGCAAGGATTTTAAAAAATGGCGGAAATTTTTTACTTCTCGATGAACCAACAAACGACCTTGATCTGCCGACTCTACGAATTCTTGAAGAAGCACTTATCTCTTTTGAGGGATGCGTTGTTGTGGTAAGTCACGATAGGTATTTTCTAAATCGTGTTTGTAATGGAATTCTTGCATTTGAAGGAAACGGGGAGACTTATTTCAGCGAGGGTGATTATGATTATTACATTGAGAAAAGAAAAACACGAATTAAAAACGAACTTAGCTCGGAAGTAAAAGAGAAGAAAGACGATCCGCGCGTAAAAACCAAAACAAAAAAGTTAACTTGGAAAGAAACTAAAGAATTGGAAACCATTGAAGAAGAAATCATAAATACTGAAAATGAAATAGAAAGAATTGAGGGAATATTCTCTTCGCCGGATTATTATGATAAGTATGCAATTCAAACAAACGAACTCAACACGCAATTGGAACAAGCTGAAACGAAAATAAAAAAACTGTTTGATCGGTGGGAAGAATTGGAAAAAATTAATAACAGTTAACTAATTAATATGATAATTTATTTCTTATCATCCTCCGGTTTTAATTCTTTCACATTCGGAGGATTCCATCCTACTATCGAACCGGATCTGATAACTGAAAAATATGGTGATAGTGTTGTACCCGGAAGTGTTCTAACATTATCTTCAATTTGAATCGGTCCCATACCTGTACCGGCGCCCAATTTGCAATTATTGCCAATCTCAATTAATCCGTACCGAAATTTACCCGCACCTTCGTAAGCGTGAACCGTTAATTGAGTGTAAGCACCGAGGAGAGTGTTATCACCAATGAAAATTAATTCAGGCCGAAAGTGATCTAACCAAGTCATCTGCATAATTTCTGCACCTTTCCCGATGTGTGCACCCATCCATTTATAAAATTTATTTTTTATTGGAGTACCTTTTAATAAAAAAGAAATCGCCACTTGAAATGTTAAAAGTGTTCTCCTGCCAAACGGAAGGTTTAGTGAACGCCAATGAATTGCGTTAGGTTCTTCGGGGGAACCTAGTCCCGAAAAAGTGTAGTGTCTTCGAATGGGAGTAAAAAATTTTTCTAAATTAATTTTGCCTTCATTTGTTTTGGGATTAAGTGTAAGGACGTCCGTCCCTTTTCCGCCCGAAGTGACACTAATATATATAGATCGATTTTTTTTACTTCCCAGTTTGATTGCGCGTTCAATAATTTCAGTTGTTACTAGCTTGATTACTTCTTCAGGAGATTTGTTTCGATATTTTTTCATTTCAGCTCTCTCGCAATATTTTCTTATAGCAAAAAACGAATAATTCTATTCGCTGTCAAGAAACAATTGTTGGAATAAAAAGAAAGAGGCAAACTTTTATGTCTGCCTCTTTGGAAAAACACTGGATAGTTATTTGTTAAGTTCTGAAAAAGATTAGTCTATTTTCTTAACGTTAGCTGCTCCCGGACCCTTTGGCCCATCGACGATTTCAAACTCTACTTTATCGCCTTCAGCTAGAGTTTTAAATCCATCAGATTGAATTGCAGAATGATGAACAAAAACGTCTGGTCCAGATTCTGGAGTAATAAAACCAAACCCTTTTTTGTCGTTGAACCATTTTACTGTTCCCTTTGCCATACTGTGTTGCTCTCCTTTTGATGATAAAACATTCTTACCAACTATAGTAAGAATTTAATACCCTAAAAGTATATGACTTTTTGATTATATCAAATAGTCTTTCCAAGATTATATCTTTTTCTGTCATTTGCGTCTAAATGCAATTTTCTTAAACGAATTGATTTTGGCGTAACTTCAACCAACTCATCTTCAGAAATATATTCCAAAGCTTCCTCCAAAGAGAATTTTATTGCCGGAGTTATTTTAACAGCTTTATCGGAACCCGAAGCGCGCATGTTTGATAATTTTTTCCCGCGTTGAATGTTTACTTCAATATCGTTCTCTTTAGTATGCTCGCCGATTATTTGTCCTTTGTAAACAATGTCACCCGGATCAATAAAAAATTTACCTCTATCCTGAAGAGAATCAATTGCATAAGCTGTAGATGGCCCTTCATCCATAGAGATCAGTACACCGCTTGTAACTTTGTTTATTGCGCCTTTAAAATATTCATATTGAAAAAATCTGTGATGCATTATTCCTTCACCAGAAGTTGCAGTTAAAACTTTTGTACGCAGACCAACAATTCCTCTTGTTGGAATATGAAATTCAAGTTTATTCAAATTTCCTTTGGATTCCATTTTTAATAATTCACCTCTGCGTTGACCAACAAGTTCAATAACTTTTCCGGCAAGCTCTGAAGGGACATCAACAACAAGAACTTCGATAGGCTCTGCCTTTTTTCCTTTGATCTCTCTGTAAATTACTTTCGGCTCGCGAATCTGAAGTTCATATCCTTCACGTCGCATATTTTCAATTAATATTGAAAGATGTAATATTCCTCTGCCGGAAACTTTGTAAGAATCAGGTGAGGCTGTGTCTTGCACTTTGAGAGAAACGTTGTGTTCTAATTCTTTATAAAGTCTGTCTCTTAGCTGACGCGACGTAACATATTTACCTTCTCTTCCGTAAAAAGGAGAATTATTAACGGTGAAGGTCATACTAATTGTTGGTTCATCTATCGAAATAATTTCAAGCGGTTCAGGATTTAGTGCATCACAAATCGTATCGCCA
>Ga0163199_1002156_pt1 | contig 12102 bp, 9 predicted proteins | sample PL_2010_150m_FD_113537 | JGI IMG/M metagenome (GOLD analysis project Ga0163199, IMG submission 113537) | Freshwater microbial communities from Powell Lake, British Columbia, Canada to study Microbial Dark Matter (Phase II) - PL_2010_150m | ecosystem: Environmental > Aquatic > Freshwater > Lake ...
GATGGGGGATGTTATTTAAGAGGCAAGTAGATGATCTTATTTTCCAATTCATCTTCTTGGCTGGCTTCGGCTAACAGCAAAATGTCTTCAATTGCTACGCCGATAGAGACAGAGCGGCGCATCTCAATCACCCCCGGCATTTTTTGTCCAGCACGCACGCGATCAAATGCATACTTGGTAATTGTGGCGGCATCGTGTGTCAGTAGAATTCGATTCTCTTTTGCCGCCCATTCTAAAATTTCTTCGTCAGCTGTATTTTCTAACCCCACATCTTGCACACGGGCAATGTCCAAATCAGGTTGGCGATATAGCAACCCGCGCACGACGTTGTTGTTGAAGTTTTCGTCGGCGACTAAAAGCAACACGCCCTATTTCCTCATACTAGCGCGACGAGCCAATAAGCGAGCGCGCAGACCTTTGGTGTCAAAGCGGGCTTCGTTTTGTTTCCGCACTTCCTCGGCTTCTTGCCTGCGCCGTTTGAGATATTCCTGCACTTCATCATGCTGGCGCAAATAATAAGCGATGACGGCATAAATATCTGCGAGGTGCACTGAAGGATATTGCTGGACGATCTCTTCAGCAGTGGCGCCATCTTCAAATGCGCCCACAATGGTATCCAGTGTCACACGTGTATTGCCCACGCGCATCACCCCATCCACTGTCACTTCAATAGGAATCGTTTGAGTCATCATAGTGTGACCATTATACCTTCTCGAAAATCGTTACTATTTTGATTCGTTCACCACTTCCGCTTGAGAGTCGGCAACAGTTTCCGCTTCTTTCCCATTCGCCTTCTCCTCAGGCTCGGTCAGTTTCATATCCGCCGCCGAGAGGCGAGCAACAGAGGCGACGGTGTCAGCTCCATTGAGGTTGATTAAGTGCGTGCCCATCGTAGCGCGACCTGCTTGGCGAATGCTTGACACTTTAGTGCGAAGGGCGATGCCGGCCACTGTGATCACCGTGAGATCATCATCAGGATAAACAACGCGCGCGCTAACGATACGCCCAATCGCTTTCATGCTCTTCTGGGCAATCGTGGCGATGCCACCCGTAGCGCGACCCTTGGCGGAGTATTCCTTTAATGGCGTGCGTTTGCCAAAACCTTTTTCGGTAACCACGAGTAGATCCGCATTTGGATCAACCACTTCCATCGAAGTAATGAAGTCGCCTTTCTTGAGGCGCATGGCTTTCACGCCGGAGGCGGCGCGACCCATCGGGCGCACGCTGTTGGTTGAGAATCGCAACGCTTGCCCCCTCTCGGTGATGATGATGATCTCTTGCTTTTCGAGAGTCGATCTCGCCCAACCGAGTTCGTCGCCTTCTTCAAGATTGATCGCAATCAAACCACTCGGGCGCACTGCGGCGAACTCCTCAATGGCGATGCGTTTGATCTTGCCGTTGCGCGTGACCATCGTGCAGTAATCGGCGGCGGCGAAATCGTGAACGGGTAATGCCGCCGTGACTCTTTCACCTTGTTCGAGGGCGAGAATGTTCGCCAGCGACACGCCCTTATCGGTGCGATCTGCTTCGGGGATTTGATACGCCTTCTCCGAATACACTTTGCCTTTGTCGGAGAAAAACAAAACGGTGTCGAGTGTGCGCGCCGGAAATAAAAATTCAACCGTATCTTCTTCGCGCAGGTCCTGACCGATGACGCCCTTGCCACCGCGTCCTTGGGCGCGATAGGCTTTCGCCGGAACACGTTTGACGTAACCGCGCGCGGTGATCGAGATCAATACCGACTGATCGGCGACCATGTCTTCTACGCGCAGCTCTTCAGTGGCTTCAAGCGCGATGCGCGTGCGCCTGCCGTCACCGTACGTCCCCGCCAGACCCAACACATCTTCCTTAATCAACTTCAAAATTTTCTTCGGATGTGCGAGTAGGTCTTCAAGGAAGGCGACCTGTTCTTTGACGTGTTTGTATTCTTCCTCGATCTTGAGTCGCTCCAACGCCGCTAAACGGCGCAATTGCAGATCAAGAATCGCAATGGCTTGAACCTCGCTCAGCTTAAACTTTTCCATCAAACCCGTCTTCGCCGTGTCGGCATCTTTGGCTTCGCGGATAAGTTTGACCACCGCGTCAATGTTGGCGACGGCGATGAGCAAGCCTTCGAGGATGTGGGCGCGGGCGCGGGCTTTCTTGAGTTCAAATTCTGAGCGTCGGGTGATGACCACGCGCCGATGATCAATATAGATTTGCAGGGCGCGCCGTAATGAAAGCAAACGCGGTTCGAGTCGGCCGCTTTCGCTTGGCACAAGGGCGAGCAACTGCACGCCGAAAGTGCTTTGCAGCGCGGTGAATTTATAAAGTTGATTCAAAACTTTTTTGGGTTGCGCGCCACGTTTGAGTTCAATGGTGATCCGCATCCCGCGCCGATCCGATTCGTCGCGCATGTCGGAGATGGAATCGATCTTGTCTTCGCGCACCAACTCGGCGATGCGTTCGATGAGCGACGATTTGTTGATCTGATACGGAATCTCGGTGATGATGATCTGCGATTTGTTGCCTGAAGTTTCCTCAATCGTCGCCGCGCCGCGCACCACAAGGCGCCCTTTGCCGGTTGAATACGCCGCCAAAATTCCTTCGCCGCCAACGATGATGCCGCCAGTGGGGAAGTCGGGCGCTTTAACAAAGACCATCAACTCTTCAACAGTGGCGACATCGCCTTTATCGGCTTCAATTAATTCGTCGGCTTCCACGGATGAGGCGGCGTCACCGTTCGATTCCGTTTTGACTTTCGATCCGTTTGTGTCGCCCAGAATCCGAATGATCGAATCGGCTTGCGATTCCGTTAAACCAAATTGCCGCGCCAGAGTTGCCTTGGCTTTATCGCCTTCTTTTTTGATGACGGCGATGATGTCATCACGATCAATCAGATAACTGATGGCGCTAGCGAGTTCGTTTAAGTTGTGCGGCGGGATGTTAGTTGCCATGCCCACGGCGATACCACTCGTGCCGTTGAGTAGCAGGTTGGGCAACTTGGCGGGCATCACTTCGGGCTCTTGCAGTGTGCCATCAAAGTTGTCGTTGAAGTTGACCGTCTCTTTATCAAGATCAGCGATGAGCTCTTCGGCGATCTTGGCGAGACGGGCTTCGGTGTAACGCATCGCGGCGGGCGCGTCGCCATCCACCGAACCAAAGTTGCCCTGCCCACTGACGAGCATGTAGCGCATGGAAAAATCTTGCGCCATGCGCGCCATCGCCTCATACACCGCCGAGTCGCCGTGCGGGTGATATTTACCAAGAACTTCACCGACAATACGCGCCGATTTTTTAAATGCGGTGTTAGCGCGCAAGCCCATATCGTGCATGGCATACAAAATGCGCCGATGCACGGGCTTGAGTCCGTCGCGCGCGTCGGGCAAGGCGCGCGCCACGATCACGCTCATGGCGTAATCGAGATACGCCGTGCGCATTTGTTGATCAATATCTACGTTGTGAACGTTGCCGAGGGTCATAAAAGAATTAAATCTCTCAAACGAACTTTTTAATAGGGGAATTTAAAAATGCGTCTACTCCAACAACTCTGCTTTCATATTGGGTCCATCCAAAAGCAAACGCAGCTTATTCAAGATATTTCTACCGACAATGATCTTGTCACCCCAATCATCAGCCACCAATTCAACATTAGGCAAACGTATCGAATCAAAAAGAATGACATCGGCCGTATGCACTGCGACGCGACGCACGGGCTCGGTCAGATATGAGCGCGCGTTTGTCATGTAAGCGAGCGGTAAATTCATTTCTTCAATTAGGCGCGTTGGCACAAACGTCCCATCTGCGCCCGTATCAATCAACGCGGAGTGAGTGCCGTAACGTGGGTCTTCATCAGGCAAAGCAAAACTAATCAGCAGGACAGGCGCGGGCGGAGAAAAGTCCTTACTGTTATAAGATGCAAAATTTTTCATTTGACAAGTCGTGGGCTGAAGATACGGACTTCACGCGGTCCTTCTGCCGCGATGATCAAAATGGGGGTCTTGCCGTATTTGGCGCGAATGCGTTGCCGTAACGCCAGATCATTTTTATCCTGATCGACCAATTGTTTATTATTAATTGCCACATACTTCCCTTCATATTTTGCGCGCTCTTTCAACGGTTGCTTGAGCCACCAATCCTGTTCCGCTTCAATTTTTTGGCGATCTGCCAGCGTGCGCTCGCGCAAAATTGCGGATTGCAGGAATGTCTCAACTGACAAACCGCGAACCGTCGCCTCTTCTTGAATAGTTTTGGCAAGATGATCGGAGATTTGTAGAACCACGAATCTAATTATACTTCACCGCATGATTTCGAGCATCCCTACATTTAAAGCGGTTGAACCATTTTCGAGGACGATTCGTTCCAGCGAAGGCCATTCATACCACCCCAGCGCAATGTTATATGAACCCGCAGACGTGTTCGGCGGAATCGAAACTGCCACGTTATAGGCTACCAGTTCATTTGTTCTCCAGCGCGATGTGGGGTAATCGCCGCGCGCGGGCGGAGAGTCTGTGCCCGTCACGTAATTGCCGTTTGCATCTAATATATGGGCAAACAAAGTTAAATCTCGATTGATGAGATTCGTCGGACGCCAACGCAGATTAAGCACGATGGACTCACCCGGTTTTGCCGACTTGGGTGCGGAGACGGAGATCAATTCGATCTGATCGAACCGCGCCAGAGTCTTAAGTGACGCCGACTCGGGCGCGAAAGCTAAATCCTTAATCACCAGACTCAAATCGCGCGTATCACGATTACTTGAATCACATTCAACGTTCATCGGGAAAGGACCAGCAACAGCAGAACCGCCGCGACAACGCGGGTCGCCGGTGAATTGCCAATGCCCGCCTTCGTCAATAAATTGAATCTCGTTGAGACCTGTGCGTAATTTGATCGTTGGAGTTTGATACGATGCCCAATCCCCGACTCCAAACCGCGCCGACTCTTGCCCATTCACTTTGATCAGCAGTTGCCGCAAGTTCTGTCCGGGGATAGCGGTGAATTTAAATGAGCCAGATCGATCTTCTGCACTGAAAACAAAAACTGTGGCGACTTCTTTAAACCAGCGTCCATTCGAGTCGCCCCAGGGTTCGGGTGAATACCAGTTGTCGGCGAAGATGTAGAAGATAGAAGTTGGAGGTTGGAAGTTGGAAGTTGGAACGCGATAGATATTTTCGGCGATGGGGTTGCCGAGAAGTTTGTTGAGCGATTCTTTAGCGATGCCTTTGGGGTCGCCTTCGGGTTGGTAGATGACTCGACCCACGCCGAAATAATTAAGTGCGGCGATTCGTTGATCGGGTGTGGGGGTGAGGGCGATGTCTTTCTCGAAAGGCGGGGCGACGGTGCGGCTCAAGAAGTTTTGGATGGTGTCCCCGCCGGGTTGATCGCGATACACTCGCCCGCCGATCATCGGATGTTGATGTTGAACTTGTTGCGTGAGGGTGTTGAGGTTGACAGTGTTATTTGGAACGGGGTAGTTGAAGACGGCATTAAACGAACGGTCATTAGCAAGATCGCTGAGGGCGGCTGATGGTTGAAGCGGAGTCGTCGGCATCGGGAGGCGCACCAAGTATTCAAACGGAATCACGGTAGACGCTAAAATAAAAACTGCCCACGCGAGGCGGCGTCCCCTGATCCGATGCAAGAGTCCATTCATTCCGTAAGCCGAAAGAATCATCAAGGCGAAGAGCGTAGTCTCGCTGATGCGGGCCGGTGTGCGACTCCATTGGAAGAAGGGCGCGTTGGCGAGAAAGGCGTAGGGCATGAGGACGGGGATGAATTCTTTGTCCACGTTGAGGCGAATGAGATCGCCGCCGAGGTGAAGCAGAGGACCAAGCGAGAGGACGGCGGCGATGAAGAAGAGGGCGATCCATTTTTTGCTTTCATCGCGCTGCCACCATGCGCCGAGCGCGGCGAGGATGAGTGGGACGTAACCGAGATAGGCGTTGGTCTCAAGCGGGAAGACGAGGATGCGATGGGCGAGATCGTACAGCGAAGAATCTTTGATGAGCGGATGATCGTAAGACGGGATGAAGAAGGAGAGAACATCGTTGGAGTAGCCGACGACTCCGCGCTCGACGAGGAAACCGAGTTGACCGGTTGAGGTGCTGGTGAGCGTTGGGATGAAAAGTGGAATGGTGAGGGCGGCGAAGATGATGAGGGCGAGGAAATGGAATTTGTAATTGGTAAATAGTAATTGGACGCTTCGCGTAGAAGTTAGAAGTTGGAAGTTGGAACGTTGGTCGTAGAGATAAGCGAGAGTCAGAATTACGCATGTTGGTAAGAGGAAGTAGGCGATGTTGACGGGATGAACCGTTGAAGCGAGGAAGAGACTCGCGCCAGCGAAGATGGCGTTGCGAAGTGATGGCGTGCGGAAGAGTCGCAACAAAAATAAAATGGCGATGGGCAATGTGAAGACGACGAGTTGAAAGAGATGTCCGGCGAGAGCGTGCCCGGTTTTGTTTGGGAAGAATCCCCATATCAACCCACCGATGAATGCGGCGCGATGATCTTGGGTGAGGTCGTAACACAACCAATAACCAGCGAGCGCGCACAATGGAAATGAAATGAGGTAAGTAATGTTGAAGGCGAAAGTTGGAGAGACGAGAATAGCTAGAGGCAAGCTGATGATAAACGACTGCGACATCAACGGCAGAAGCGGGAAGTTGATGCCTTCGGGATAGTTGAGGATGTTGATGTTCGTCGGGCTGATGTGCAGATCGAGCAGAGCGTGTTTGAACCACCACGTTGACCAGATGAATTCACGCGAGTCGTTGTCGCTGACGCCGGCGAAGTGTGTAGTGAGTTGGGTAACTAACGGGTATGTGATGAGGATCGTGAGGGCGAGGTAGGCGAGGGCGATAAAGAGTAATTTGTAATTAGTAATTAGGGATTGGAATTTGCCGATGGCTGATGGCTGTTGGCTGTTGGCTAATTGCTTCATAAGTGAAGGCGATTCTAATTTGTGGCGTTGTTTTGTGCCAGACGCAAAAAAAGGAGGCTTCTAAAAGAAGCCCGCCGCTCGGCAAAATTTCTTCAGCAGCTGTTTCGCCAAATCCACTTCGCGCAAGCGTATCCGCCACGCACATCCACTTATCCGCTTACAATCCGCCGCACTCAGTCTTCTCCTCTGAATGACATTTCTACTTTGCACGACTAAAGGGCATTTCTATTGTGGCTTGACACATTACAGCTATTTTACTGTCCAGATAATTACCTTAACGAGCTTCGTCTCACTAAAATCAAAATCATAATATGTCCCAGCAGGATTATTGGCATCCGCTTTATAATCTCTGTAATAAACAAATTTTGGATTTAATTGAAACTTAGGATCTCCCTCGTTTCTTATCCTAATATCCTCTCGCAAAGAACAAGACCAATACTTATTACCAAGATAGGCGCAATTGTCTTTTGGTATAAATGCGGGTCTTACTTCCCCATCGGCTTCAACTATGGGTTTATTTTCAACAACTATAGGCGTTGGTTTTGGAATGTCTGTTGGTCTGACTGGAGCTTGTGTCGGCGATTGAATCACGGCGGGTCGGGTGGGAGATGGTGTAAGTGTGGATGTGCTCGTGGCAATGGTCTCAATAGTCGCGGTGGGTTTGGGAGTTTCACTAGGAGTAACTGTCGCCGTCGCAGTAGGTTCGGCAGTTGACGTGTTAGTAGCTGTTGGTTGAACGGTGACGACTGCTGGCGTTGGGTCTGCAGCGGGACGCGGAGAAGCGTTGAAGGCAATGAGGGCGATAACGATGACGGCGGCGATAACGGGAATAGCGATGAGAAGATTTTTGCGAGACATGAGAGGACTCCTTTTGTGAAGCACACCTGACAGGTTTTTTTAAATTCGTCTTGCTGTAAGTTTGGCAAAACCTGTCAGGTGCTGGCTGAGACGATGAAATGATTTTACGCCAAAACGAGAGGCAATGGCAAGATTAATTGTTTAGGTTTTGGGTGAGGCTTGGACAGACCCTCACAAAGGATGCTATACTGCCAAGCAGAGAAGCAAATCTGCCGAAGAAAGGAGCGAGGACAATGCCTGTTGAACTAGAAGAGCGCGTGGATCGGTTGGGGATCGTTTTGGAACAATTTATTACCCAAACAACGGCGCAAATGGCTGAAGTAAACGCCGCGCTGTTGCATATGGAGCGCAACACGGAACGTCTGGAGCGGAAAACGGATCGCAACATTGAGCGGCTAGACGCCAGCATTGAGCGGATAGATAGAACCGCCGAACGGATAGATAATACTGTAAAGCGGATGGAACAAGCGGCAGAGAAAGATCGCCGCGAGCATAACACTCGCTGGGGCGATCTCGCCAACAAAATGGGCACGCTGGTGGAAGACATTATTGGTCCCAGTCTGCGGCGAATGGCGCGGGAAGAATTAAACTGCGGCGAATTTGAATCCTTTACGATGCGTGTCGAGCGGGTGCATCCTGTTTCCAAACAACAGCGCGAGTTTGACGCTGTTGCGGTCGGGCGTGAGGCGGTCATCGTCAACGAAACAAAATCTACCCCAAGGTTGGACTACGCCAAAGAGTTTGTGGAATTTGTTAAGAGCGGTGAGTTTTTTGAATACTTCCCTGAATATAAAGGGCGGACAGTGTTGCCTGTATTTTCTTCTTTGCATATCCCGTCGAATATTACCGAGTATCTCACTAAGCAGAAAGTTTATGTCGTGGCGATGGGCGACGATGCGATGCAGGTGGTGAATTTGAAAGAACTACAGCCACAAAAAGAGTAAACATCAGGAAATAGCCTTAACCAAAGTTCTTCGGGTTTGCCGATCCCGAAGAACTTTTTATTTCTCTACGACCCACTTCCCCTCTTTCAACCTCACCTCTACCCTCTTCAAATTCACAAACTCCCCTGCCTCATTCCGGTAATACATTCCTACAACAATTAACTTCGCTTGACGATCAGATGGCAACTTCACCGGATGATCTTCGCGCACGACTTCGTTGGGTGTCCATGTCGTTGTGGCGCGCCAAGCATAGACGGGCGCGGCTTGATCGTGTTTGAGGATGATGTCTTCGTCAGAATTGATTTGATCTTGATCGCTGAAGTGGACGAAGGTGCTGTAATTGCGCGAGGGTTTTGCCGTCGCCGTCCACATCAACACCACGTCGGTGACGCCGTCTTTATCTGTGGAGCGCACCTCAACGTTGATCAAGCCAATGGCATCGCCGAAGGGAATGAATGATGTTGAGGCATCGCGCAGAATCGGCGCGCGCGAGATACGGACGATGTTAGGTCCCGCCGATGAAAGATACACTTGCCCCCAACGTGATCGCCAAAAATCATTTTCGGTGAAAATGAAGAAGGTGTCGTAGTAGGTGTAAATTGAATCGGTTTTGTTGGCTAACGCGCCGTAATCAGCGTTGTGATCAATGATGGTGAATCCTTTAAGCCGCCCTTCGATTCGATTGGCATACGACAAACCATAATATCGCCATCCCCACGGAGCCATGATGTATGAGCCAGAGGGTGCTTCGATCTTTTCGATCTGCGAAACGTAATCAATGCTTTGTGGGTTGCGGGTGAGGGCGAGAACTGAGTCGCGGTGAATGATGAAGAGAGACAATGAAAGAATGAACAATGCACAATGAACAATGAAATTGCTGCGTGCCGACAGCCAATAGCTGAGAGCGTTGATGCCTAACGCAAGACCGAGAAGTAATGACAGAGAGACGAACATGAGATTCGCTTCGATCATCACCGCTTTGCGAACAAGGGCGGTGAAGACGATGTAGGACAACGCGATGCCGCTAAAAAGCAGAGCGGGTTTGCGGGTGCGGGGGGCGATGATGGCGATCAAAGTTCCGAGCGTGGCGGCGGCAAACCCTGCCCACGTCAATTCATTACCTAATACTTTTACTATGTCTACAAAATTTTGTGCTATCGTCGTAAGATCAAAGTTGGGTTTCTGCCAGTCGCTGACTTCGCTTGCCGTAAAAAGATTCCACAATCCCTGCCACGAATCTGTTTTGCCATAAACCCAGGTTGCGCCACTGGCAATGCGGCGCATGATGTCGAGGTAAGGAAGAAATCCAAGAGCGAAAAGAAGTAGACAGGCAAACAAGTAAACAGGTAGATAAGTAAACAGGTAGGCAGGTAGCCGGGTGTCGCCATGATTTTTCCCTGTTTCCGTGTTTCCCTGTATACCTTTATACCAAGCAGGCAACAACATCAACCCAACCACGGGCAACCCAACCGCTATCAACCGATGATGTGCCACACCAAGTCCGCCGACGAAGGCGAGAAGCCAGCCACGTTTGTCGTCCCACTTTTCCATGAGATCAAGTGTGAGCCAAATAATTGCAACTTCAAACGTCATGTTGAGGGCGTATACTTCGGCGATTGAGGCGTGAATCCAAACGGAGCGAGTGAGGGCGAAAACGAGAGCAATGGCAAATGATAAATGAAAAATGAAAAAACTTTGTGTCTTCGCGTCTTCGAGTCTTTGTGTCAATCGCCAAACGATCATCGCTACGCCGACGACAGCGATCAGAGTCCACATCATCGAGAATAACGACGAGCCAAGCGCGGGCGGGACGCCAAAGAAGCGCAGCAGATTCACAAATGGTGAACCGAGTAGCATATATAACGGATAGCCGGTATGGTGCGGCACGCCCCACAACGTGAGCGCCATTTGAAACTCGCCCGTGTCGTCGGTGTAAGGGCTGTCGCCGCCGTTAAACGAGAACATGATCGTGGACGAATAAGCTAACGCGCTCACGACGGCAACACCGAGCAGAATCCAGAGTCGTTTTGGTATCTTCATATAGAATGAGAGCGATTATAATCTTTCTTAAATCACACAAGGAGACTCGCCATGAAAATCTTCCGCATCGTACTCAGTATCCTCGTCATCATTATTCTCGCGTTGGGCGGCACGTTGGGTTACATCGTGCGCTCGCCTCAACCGCAGACCGCCGGGTCAATTCAAATCGAAGGATTGCAAAATTCGGTTGAAGTGATCCGCGATCAAATGGGCATCCCGCATATCTACGCCGACTCGGCGCACGATCTTTTTATGGCGCAGGGTTTCATCCACGCCCAAGATCGTTTTTGGCAAATGGAATTTTGGCGGCGCATCGGCAGCGGGCGGTTGAGCGAAATTTTTGGCGCGAGTTCGCTCGACACCGATCGCTTCACGCGCACGTTGGGTTGGGCGCGGGTGGCGGCGGAAGAAGAGAAAGCGTTGGACGCCGACACGCGCTTTCTTATGCAATCGTACGCCGATGGCGTGAACGCTTACATCGAGTCGAATGAAAATCTCGGACTCGAATTCACAGTTCTCGCCATCAACGGCGCGCGCTTCAAACCGGAGAAGTGGACCATCATCAACACGCTGACATGGGCTAAGGCGATGTCGTGGGATTTGGGCGGCAACATGGCAAATGAACTTAGCCGCGCTTTGATCATGCAGAAAGTTGGCGCGGAGATGACGTCACAGCTGCGACCACTTTATCCTGATAATCACCCGATCATCGTTCCCAAACCTGCTTCTGCTTCGCTGAGTGACGCCGCCACCGAACTATTAGCCGACATCAACGCCCTCAACAATTTAACCGGCGGCGGTTTTGAAGGGATCGGATCGAACAACTGGGTTATCTCCGGAAAATTAACTGACACCGGAAAACCATATCTCGCCGACGATCCACATCTCGGAATCCAAATGCCGTCAATCTGGTATGAAGTTGGGCTGCACTGTCGCGCGCTCACGACGGTCTGCCCGTACGACGTCGTCGGTTTTTCATTCGCCGGTGCGCCGGGTGTGGTCATCGGTCACAATAACCGCATCGCTTGGGGCGTGACGAATCTCGGACCCGATGTGCAAGATCTGTTTGTCGAAAATATCAATCCGGCGAATCCGAATCAATACGAAGTGAACGGCGCGTGGCAAGAGGCGAAAGTGATCAACGAAGTGATCACGGTGAAAGGGAAAGTTGAGCCTGATCCAAAACGCCCGAACTTGATAGTGACCTACAACGAGGGGACGAACACTTCGGCTATCGCTGTAAAAGTCCGCATCACCCGCCATGGCCCGATCATCAACGAGATCAACGATAACGCCGCCGCGCTCAAAGGCAATTATGGTGAGGCGGCAATCCCCGCC
>Ga0163199_1002157_pt1 | contig 12101 bp, 12 predicted proteins | sample PL_2010_150m_FD_113537 | JGI IMG/M metagenome (GOLD analysis project Ga0163199, IMG submission 113537) | Freshwater microbial communities from Powell Lake, British Columbia, Canada to study Microbial Dark Matter (Phase II) - PL_2010_150m | ecosystem: Environmental > Aquatic > Freshwater > Lake ...
ATTAAGGATGGAAAATAATCACATTAATTTCATGGGATATTTTAGTCGGCCTTGATTTAATGAATATCGGTCGCTATAATCCAACAGCTTTTATGTTTGGAGTTAAGCGTGACAGAATGGAGGTCGCCTGCGGTCGGTAAAATACTAGGCTATCAAATTTTGATAATAGTTATGATGGCTGTTGGATTTGCCATTGCAGGAGGGGGACAAAAAGCCTTATCTTCGGTCTTGGGTGGTTCAGCCGCTTTTATTCCCAATCTGTATTTTGCGTTGCGAATACATAAATCTGCCGGCCAAAGCGCGAGAAAGATTTTAAATTCTTTCTATGTAGCTGAGTCGGGTAAATTATTGTTAACGGTAGCGTTGTTTATACTGATTTTTCAGATTTCGAACATAGAAATATTGCCGCTGTTAGCAGGATATGTAACAGCATTATCGGTTTTTTGGTTTGCGCTGCTCATGCGCTGACATTTTTACTTTTTGAGAGAGGAACAATGGCTACCGAAGCTCATGCTGCCGAAGGTGCAACCGGATATATTATTCATCATTTAACTTCGCTAAGTGTAGGTGAGGGTTTTTGGACATTACATCTTGATACGTTATTTTTCTCGGTCGTTTTGGGTGGTTTGTTTATCTGGTTTTTTAAAACGGCGGCAGAGAAAGCAACTGCCGGTGTTCCTGGTTTAGTACAAAGTTTTGCTGAAATGCTGATCGAATTTGTCGATACGCAAGTTAAAGACAGCTTTCATGGTCACAGCAAGCTCATTGCACCGCTCGCGCTGACTATATTTTGTTGGATATTTTTGTGGAACTTCATGGATTTGTTCCCTGTTGACATATTGCCGCTGATCGGTTCGTTAATGGGTGTTGAATATTTACGCGTGGTCCCAAGTACGGATTTGAATGCAACGTTTGCGATGTCCATTTCCGTATTTTGTTTGATTATTTTCTACAGTATCAAGATAAAGGGCGCATGGGGCTTTACTAAGGAGCTGACGCTCCAGCCTTTTGGTCCTTGGCTATTGCCGTTCAACCTGCTGTTAAAACTGGTTGAAGAATTTGCAAAACCGATTTCACTCGCTCTTCGTTTGTTCGGAAACCTGTATGCCGGTGAATTGATCTTTATCTTGATTGCCTTATTGCCTTGGTATATCCAGCCGGTCTTAAGTTTTCCCTGGGCAATTTTTCATATTCTAATCATTACACTTCAAGCGTTTATCTTTATGGTATTAACCATTGTTTACCTAAGCATGGCGCATGAAGACCACTAATTTTTTTCATCATTTTTTATAACTTAACACTATACGTTTGGAGGTATTATGGAAATTGCAAGATTAATTGCAGATGTGCAAGGTATGACCGCTATTGCAGTGGGCCTGGTTCTAGGTATGGGCGCATTAGGAACTGCTATAGGTTTCGGTTTGCTTGGCGGCAAGTTTTTGGAAGGCGCTGCTCGCCAACCGGAAATGGTGCCTATGTTGCAGGTCAAAATGTTTGTTGTTGCGGGTCTGTTGGATGCGGTAACAATGATTGGTGTTGGTTTGGCATTGTTCTTTACTTTTGCAAATCCTTTCCTTTCGGCTGTACAAGCTGCGGCAGCCGGCTAACGCATTCGCTTTGTATTATTTTAACAGCAACAAGAGGAACGCATCGTGAGTATCAATGCTACTCTGATTGGGCAAATGATTACCTTTGCACTTCTGGTATGGTTTACCATGAAGTACATTTGGCCGCCTTTATTTGACTCTTTAGAAGAACGTAGGAAGAAGATTGCTGAAGGCTTGGCTGCTGCCGAAAAAGGCCAGCAAGAAATGCAACTGGCCGAGAAAAAAGCCAAAAGTGTTTTGAAAGAAGCCAAAGAGCAGTCATCAGAAATTGTAAATCTGGCTCAGAAACGGGCTAATGAACTTGTTGAAGAATCAAAAGAAACCGCTAAAAAGGAAAGTGATCGTCTGATTCTGGCAGCCAAAGCGCAAATTGAGCAGGAAATACAGCAGGCTAAAGAAAATTTGCGCCAGGAAGTCGCGGCTTTAGCATTAAGCGCAGCCGAACAAATTCTGGGTGCAGAGATTGATCATGCCAAGCACCAAGACATTATCAGCAAAGTCTCTAATCAATTGGGTTAAGCATAATGAGCGAATTGGCAACTTTAGCAAGGCCTTATGCAGCCGCGGTGTTTAAAAGAGCCAAAGAAACCGAAGCCGCTGAAAAGTGGTCGCAAAGTTTGGCGTTTATGTCGACTGTTTTAAGTAACGAAGAGATTTCTGTTTTGCTTGACAATCCTAAAGTCAGTAAACAGGATTTATTGGCCTTTATTCTGGATATTTGCCAAGGACAAATTGATGAGGAAGGTGCAAATTTCCTGAAACTGCTTGTCCATAACAGTCGATTAGCCTTGATCTCGACTATCACCAGGTTGTTTGAAGCCTATAAGGCGGATGATGAAGGTTATGTCGATGTTGAAGTCTCTACGGCTTATGAGTTTTCCGAGGACGCGCGGCTTAAGTTTGCGGCAACTTTAGAAAAAGCATTGAGCAAAAAAATCCACATGAATGTAACCCTGGATAAGTCATTAATTGGCGGCGTTCTAGTACGAGCAGGCGACAAAGTGATCGATGGTTCTATTAGAGGTCAGCTTCAACACATGCAAAAGACTCTTCAGTGAGAGTGAGAAAAAAACATGCAATTAAACCCATCTGAAATAAGTGATCTGATTAAAAAGAAGATCGAAAACTTCGACCTGAGTTCTGAAGCTCATACAGAAGGTACCGTAGTCAGCGTGTCTGACGGTATAGTAAGAGTCCATGGCCTCTCGGATGCAATGCAGGGTGAGATGCTGGAATTTCCAGGGAATACCTTTGGGATGGCGCTTAACCTCGAAAGAGATTCAGTAGGTGTGGTGATCTTGGGTTCGTACCAGCACATCTCTGAAGGTGATACTGTAAAATGTACAGGACGGATTTTAGAAGTACCTGTCGGTGAAGCATTGCTGGGCCGTGTCGTTGATGCATTGGGTAATCCCATTGACGGTAAAGGCGCAATTGACACCTCTGAAACATCCCCGATTGAGAAAATCGCTCCGGGTGTAATTGCACGTCAATCGGTTGACCAGCCCGTGCAAATCGGTTTGAAATCAATCGATGCGATGATACCTATCGGTCGAGGCCAACGGGAGCTGATCATTGGTGACAGGCAAACAGGTAAAACAGCAATTGCCGTCGATGCCATCATTAATCAGAAAGGTACAGGCATCAAATGTATCTATGTTGCTATCGGTCAAAAACGTTCTTCAATTGCCAATGTGGTTCGTAAGCTTGAAGAACATGGCGCTATGGAGCATACGATAATTGTCGCGGCATCCGCTTCGGAATCGGCGGCAATGCAATTTATCGCGCCCTATACCGGGTGTTCGATGGGTGAGTTTTTCAGGGATCGCGGTGAAGATGCGCTCATTATTTACGATGATTTGACTAAACAAGCCTGGGCCTATCGTCAGGTTTCGTTGCTGCTGCGTCGTCCGCCGGGTCGTGAAGCCTACCCAGGGGATGTGTTTTATTTACATTCACGCTTGCTGGAAAGAGCATCCCGTATTAACGCTGATGAAGTTGAGAAACTGACAGATGGCAGAGTAAAAGGTAAAACAGGCTCATTGACTGCGCTGCCAATTATTGAAACTCAGGGTGGTGACGTATCGGCTTTCGTACCGACTAACGTAATTTCGATCACTGACGGCCAGATTTTCCTGGAAAGCAGTCTGTTCAATTCAGGTATTCGTCCTGCGGTAAATGCAGGTCTTTCTGTATCTCGTGTGGGTGGCGCAGCACAGACTAAGATTATTAAGAAATTGGGTGGCGGTACGCGTCTTGATTTGGCCCAATATCGCGAGTTGGCTGCTTTTGCACAGTTTGCTTCTGACTTGGATGAAAGTACGCGTAAGCAGATCGAGCGCGGTCAACGTGTTACTGAGTTGATGAAACAAAACCAGTATTCGCCTATGTCAGTCGCGCAAATGGCGGTATCTTTGTTTGCTGCTAACGAAGGTTTTCTGGATAGCATTGAGGTGAGCAAAGTTCTTGATTTTGAGGCTGCTTTACAGTCGTACATGAAGTCAGAACATCCTGAATTGATGAATAACATTAACGCAACCGGCGATTTTAGTAATGAGATTAGTAGTGGTATAAGAGCCGCTATTGAAACTTTCATTAAAACTCATAGTTGGTAAAAGGGTCTACAAATGGCTGTTGGTAAAGAAATACGCACAAAGATCGGTAGTATCAAAAATACTCAGAAGATCACTCGCGCAATGGAGATGGTTGCAGCGAGCAAAATGCGTAAAACAAAAGACAGAATGCAGGCAACGCGCCCATATGCAAAAAAAATTGGCCAGATTATCAAGCATCTGGCTCAAGCGAATCCTGAATATAAACACCCTTTTCTCGTGCAACGTGATGTTAAGCGGGTGGGGCTTATTGTGATAAGTTCCGACAGGGGGTTGTGTGGCGGATTGAATTCAAATCTGTTCAGGAAAACGCTGTTGCAATTAATGCAATGGGATAAAGAAAATATTGCTGTAGATATTTGCACTATTGGTACAAAAGCCTTTGGTTTTTTTAGCAACCTGAAAAAAATGAATTTAACAGGCCAGGTTTCTAAATTGGGTGATACTCCGCACCTGAGCGATATACTCGGCATCATTAAAATCATGTTGGATGCTTATGAGCAAAACAAGATTGATGAATTGTATGTGATCAGCAATGAATTTGTTAATACGATGACTCAGAGACCTACTGTCGAGAAATTACTTCCTGTAGTTGCCGGTGAAATTGAAAATGGTCTAAATAAAGGTCATTGGGATTACATTTATGAACCGGATGCTAAAGAAATGCTGGATCATCTGTTGACTCGTTATATTGAATCTATCGTTTACCAAGGCTTGGTTGAGAATAATGCCTGTGAACAGGCGGCTAGAATGGTGGCGATGAAGAGTGCTTCGGATAATGCCGGAAATCTTATCAAAGAGTTACAATTGATTTATAACAAAGCCAGACAAGCCGCTATAACGCAGGAAATTTCAGAAATTGTTGCCGGTGCCGCAGCTGTTTAGACTTGCGCAAAATGACAAAATACTAAGAGGACACAAAATGAGTTCGGGTAAAATCGTTCAGATTATCGGCGCGGTTGTAGACGTGGAATTTTCACGCGAAGATCTGCCCAAAGTATATGATGCGTTAAATGTAGAAGGCAAAGATTTGGTGCTGGAAGTTCAGCAACAAATAGGTGACGGTACCGTTAGGACTATTGCGATGGGCAGCACGGACGGCTTATGCAGAGGTTTGACGGTAAATAATACTAATGCGCCTATTTCAGTGCCTGTAGGGCAAGAAACCTTAGGCCGTATCATGAATGTCTTGGGTCAGCCTATCGATGAAAAAGGACCGATTGGCGAAAAAGTCAGATGGGGAATTCACAGGGATGCGCCTAGCTATGCAGAACAAGCGGCAGCTAATGAATTATTGGAAACCGGTATCAAGGTTATCGATTTGGTTTGTCCATTCACCAAAGGCGGTAAAGTCGGATTATTCGGTGGTGCCGGTGTAGGTAAAACCGTTAACATGATGGAGCTGATCCGTAATATTGCGATTGAGCACAGCGGCTACTCTGTTTTTGCAGGTGTAGGGGAGCGTACTAGAGAAGGTAACGATTTCTATCACGAAATGACCGATTCGAACGTAATCGATAAAGTATCACTAGTTTACGGGCAGATGAATGAACCACCAGGTAACAGATTGCGTGTTGCGTTGACCGGTTTGACTATGGCGGAATATTTCCGTGATGAAGGTCGTGACGTATTATTTTTTGTTGATAATATTTATCGTTATACCTTAGCAGGAACTGAGGTGTCGGCGTTATTAGGACGTATGCCGTCAGCGGTAGGTTATCAACCGACATTAGCGGAAGAAATGGGCGTGTTGCAGGAGCGGATTACTTCGACCAAGACAGGTTCCATTACCTCTATTCAAGCGGTATATGTACCGGCCGATGATTTAACAGACCCGTCGCCGGCGACGACCTTTGCTCACTTGGATGCCACTGTTGTATTATCACGCCAAATCGCTGAATTAGGTATTTATCCTGCGATTGATCCGCTTGATTCAACCAGTCGTCAGCTTGACCCTTTGGTTATCGGTCAAGAGCATTATGATGTTGCACGTAAAGTTCAAGGTATTTTGCAGCGTTACAAGGAGCTTCGCGACATTATCGCTATTTTGGGTATGGATGAGTTGTCTGAAGAAGATAAATTAATTGTAGCCAGAGCGCGTAAGATGCAGCGCTTCTTGTCTCAGCCTTTCTTTGTTGCGGAGGTCTTTACAGGCTCTCCAGGAAAATATGTTTCACTGAAAGATACTATTGCTGGTTTTAAAGGCATTATTAATGGCGAATACGATGCGATTCCAGAGCAGGCTTTTTATATGGTGGGAACCATCGATGAAGCCCTGGAAAAAGCAAAAGCAATGAAAGCCGCGTAATTGATTGTTTAGGTAAGCAAATGACCATGACCGTTCATGTAGACATCGTAAGTGCAGAAAGGGAAATATTTTCCGGATTGGCGGAAATGGTATTTGCTCCTGCTGAACTTGGCGAAGTGGGTATTTCTCCTCGTCATGCGCCTTTCATATCAAGGCTCAATCCAGGGGAAGTTCGAGTGAAAGTGACCGATAAGGAAAGCTATCCGTTCTTTATATCAGGTGGTATCCTCGAGGTGCAGCCTCATATGGTCACTATTTTGGCTGATACAGCAATTAGAGCTAAAGATATTGATGAAGCAGCTGCGATGGAGGCTAAAGCTAAAGCCGAAGAAGCCTTATTGGATAAGTCGGGAAAAATTGACTATGAAGCCGCTCACGCGCAATTAATTCAAGCAATTATGCAGTTGAGAACCTTAGATAGGCTCAGAAAGCGCGGCGAATAATATAAAAAATGTGTAATTATTCAGTCCTCTACGCCAAAAATATACAATGTTGGTTAAAATAGTTGTACATTAATCCTGATGAGATTAAGCGACCACGATCTGCTGCAACTGAGCAAAGAAGAATTGCCGGAGGAAGTTTTGCACCGATTATCCGTCAAACTGCCTAGGACTTAAAAGAAACGCGGGAGCGGCTGAGACAAACATCATGGAATAGTTCACGGCCAGCAAGTAGTGACCTGCCGTGGGACAAGGCCGGCATCAACGATGAAGACAGCAGCCAACAACCAGGCCAAGACGCCTGTGTTGCCCGGATGAACAGCCTCTGGATACCGAAAAAGCACCCAAAACCGAACCTGAGGAAAAAACACAGGACGAGGCGAACGGGACGCAAACCCCAAGCGCAGGAAGATGAAGCGAGCGCTAGACAGAAAGCGGGCAAACAACCGGGCGCACCGGGCTATGGGCGTGAACAAAGGCTAGCGGTCACCGCAGAAGAGCATCATTATCCAGCCTATTGTGTATGCTGTGACCGTAAATTGAAGCAAGATGCCGCGATTGCTCATAGCGCATTTGAAACCGTTGACCTGGAGTTGGGCTGACCCGAAAAATCCAGGTATACGTTTGACCAATACCAAACACACGTATTATGAAACGGCCTGTGCCTGTGGGCATTGCACCCGACAGGCCACGCATCGCCAGGTCTCACACCACTTAACGCCGAACCTCTTGTTGTCGAGTGGCGTCTTGTCGGTTCAGGGCTTGCCGCACTGATTGTTTGTCGGGCTTACCGGATGCGGCTGTCATGGGCGCGAACACAAGAATTCTTTCAGTGTTGGCTGGGCTTGGCAATCAGTGTGGGTACCCTCCACGCCACACCTTGCATGAAAGCGGTGCGGCGGTGTTGCCCGTGATGAATGGGTGGAAGCGATACAAAACAGCGGTTTGCTGCTTATGGACGAAACGTCCTGGCGGGAACTGAACACGCTACTTGGGTTATGGGTATTCTGCGGTCGGTCAAGGCGTGGTTGTTTCCTGGATTGCCGACCGGATCAGAATTATTGGTCAACTTCACGGCAGCGTTTTTCAAGGCGGGCTGATGAGTGACGGTTGGCAGCTTTATCGTTCACCTCAAGCGCCTTCGTTGCTGGGCTCACTTGAATCTGTAAGGCCGAGGGATTAAACGACATACGGGACTACGGGTCCGCGGGTTTGGCGAACAGACGCGCTGGCTACTGAACACGCTGCACGGGCGGTCTATGCCGCTCGGGAAAGACCGCCCCAAGCGCTCCCTGGCGCTTTGTCGGATTACCGGTGCCATGAGCGCTCAAGCGACGCATACCAAGGCACGCGCATTGGTCAGAGAAATGCGGGGCGACTGGGAGGCCACAATCAGGTTTTGGCACAACCGCAATTACCGCTGACCAATACGAAACTGAGCAGGCATTACGTCATTGGGTGATTTTACGAAGTATTTGTCATGGCACACGAACCGAAGACGGCACGCGAATTTTAGCGATCCTGCACGCGTCATTGAAACCTGCCGTGTTTCGCCAACAGTCGCCTTGGCTTTATTTGGCGGCGGCAATTCGTCAAAGGCGGGCGGGGGTTTCTCTGCGCAGGCTTTCTTTAAGTTAAGGGGGGCTGAATAATTACAAAAATGTGTGATTGATTGTGTAGTCAATCTTGTCAGTATTTTTAAAAGCCCGGTAACGTTATGCGCTATTGGGCTTTTTTGTTGAATGGGATCTGAAATGAAAATAACCACGATTATTCTGGCAGCCGGCAAAGGGACGCGAATGCGTTCTGGATTGCCCAAGATTTTGCATAAGATTGCCAATAAGGCTTTACTGCGGCATGTTTATGATATGAGTAGTCAATTAGAGAACAATAATATCAAAATTGTATATGGCCATGGCGCTGAGCTTGTAAGAGATGTATTGTCAGATTTGCAAGTTACCTGGATCGAGCAAAAACAACAACTGGGTACAGGGCATGCTGTACAGCAAGTAAGTGATCAGATTGCTGATAATGACGTCGTTTTAATATTATATGGGGATGTGCCGCTGTTAAAGTTGTCAACGGTTAATTTATTGCTGGCAAACGTTAATCCTCAATCGCTTAGTTTGCTTACAGTTGAACTCGAAAACCCAACAGGTTACGGCAGAATAGTCAGAAACAACGCGGGAGAAGTGATAAAAAACGTCGAAGAGAAAGATGCCTTAGAGAGTGAAAAAAAGATTCGTGAAGTTAATACCGGCATTATGGCGGTGCATGGTGACAAGTTAAAGAAATGGCTGGGTCAGCTAACAAATAATAATGCACAAAGAGAATATTATTTAACTGATGTGCTTGAAATGGCGGTTGCGGAAGGTGTTGGTGTTGTGACGAGTCAACCGGAAACTGTAGAGGAGGTTTTGGGGGTTAATAACCGGATACAGCTTAGTCAACTGGAGCGTTTTTTTCAGCAAGAGCAAGCCGATTACATGATGACGCAAGGTGTTACGTTAAAGGATCCGTTGCGTTTTGATCTAAGGGGGTCGATTGATAGCTTGGGTCAGGATATAGAAATTGATGCTAATGTCATCTTTGAGGGAAGAGTGAGTATAGGCAATAATGTTATAATTGGTCCGAACACACTTATAAAAAATTCAGTTATTGGTGATCATGTAGAAATTTTATCAAACTGCGTAATAGAAGATGTCGTAATAGGGCAGGGCTGTAGAATTGGGCCATACGCAAGATTACGTCCGGAAACTATCTTGGGCGAAGGGGTACATATCGGTAACTTTGTAGAAATCAAAAAGTCATCAATAGCCAAAGGCAGCAAAATTAATCACTTAAGCTATATTGGTGATGCTACAGTCGGTAGTAGAGTGAATATTGGAGCTGGGACTATCACTTGTAATTACGATGGTGTCAACAAATTCGAAACCATCATTGAAGATGGCGCTTTTATAGGTTCTGATACTCAGTTAGTTGCTCCAGTTGTTGTAGGTAAAAATGCCACGATAGGTGCGGGGTCAACTGTTACTAAAGATGCACCTGAAAACCAGCTGACTCTAAGCAGGGTAAAACAAGTATCCCTTGCAGGATGGCAGCGACCTGTTAAACAGGAAAAATGATAATGTGTGGAATTGTCGGGGGAGTGGCTCAACGTAATATAGTCCCTATTTTACTGGAAGGTTTAAAAAGGCTGGAATATCGCGGTTATGATTCAGCCGGGTTAGCGGTAATAAACAATCGAGAGATACATCGAAAGCGTGAGGTTGGTAAGGTAAAAAGGTTGGAAGCATTGCTTGGGATTGATCCTATTTCAGGTAATATTGGTATTGCGCATACTCGATGGGCTACCCATGGAAAGCCTAGTACGGCAAATGCACATCCGCATATTTGCGGTAATAAAGTTGCAGTTGTGCATAATGGAATTATTGAAAATCATGAATTACTAAGAAATATACAGCTAAAAAAGGGATATGACTTTACGTCGCAAACAGATACTGAAGTAATTGTGCATGAAATCTTTGATGCAATGAAAGGCGATGATGGATTGGTTGAGGCCGTTAAGCAGACAATCAAGAAACTTGAAGGCGCTTATGCGTTAGGTGTAATAAGTACTGATGAACCGGATATCTTAGTCGCTTGCAGAAAAGGCAGTCCGTTAGTGATAGGCATCGGAATAGGGGAGTATTTTATTGCTTCCGATGTTGCAGCATTATTGCCTGTTACGCAGCGATTTATTTTTCTGGAAGACGGCGACATTGCTGCAATAAGTCTCGATAAGTTAGTTATTTATGATGCCAGTGACCAAGTTGTCAAACGCCCGATCAAGGAGAGTAAGTTGACTGCTGATGCGGTTGACAAAGGCAATTATCGTCATTACATGTTGAAAGAAATTTATGAGCAGCCTTTCGCTATTTCACAAACCTTGGAGGGCAGGTTCGTTAATAATCGACTACAAGAAAACTCATTTGGACACAATGCTTCCGAGGTATTCGATAATATAAAAGCTATACAAATAATAGCCTGCGGCACGAGTTTCCATGCCGGGTTAGTGGCGCGTTACTGGTTTGAAGAGCTTGCGCGCGTACCTTGTAACATAGAAGTAGCTAGTGAATTCCGCTATAGAAATCCAGTTTTAATGGCAGACACATTGATTGTAACAATCTCGCAATCAGGTGAAACCGCAGACACATTGGCAGCCTTGCAAGAGGCTAAACGATTAGGTGCCAAATATTCATTGACTATCTGCAATGTGCCGGAAAGTTCGTTAGTAAGAGAGTCTGATCTGGTATTAATGACCCGCGCGGGTCCTGAAATTGGAGTTGCTTCAACAAAAGCATTTACGACGCAACTGGTGGCGCTGATGTTGTTAGTGATAGTAATCGGCAGACGATTTAAACTAACAACTCAGGAAGAGCAAAAAATTACTTCCGAGTTATTTAGCTTGCCTGGTGAAATTGAAAAAGTATTGTTATTGAATGATGAAATTAAAGTGCTGGCAGAGCAGTTTTCCGAAAAGCATCACGCGTTATTCTTAGGTAGAGGCGCTCACTATCCGATAGCTATGGAAGGTGCGTTGAAGCTAAAAGAAATTTCATATATTCACGCTGAAGCTTATCCGGCAGGGGAGTTAAAGCATGGGCCGTTGGCGCTCATTGATGCTGATATGCCTGTTATCACGGTGGCACCGAACAATAGTTTGCTTGAAAAATTGAAATCAAATATACAAGAAGTCAGTGCGCGCGGAGGTCAACTTATTGTGTTTATGGATGAAACACTGGTCCCTGCCTCAGATAGCAATGTGCAAATTATAAAAGTGCCGCAGATTGAAAATAAGATGTCAGCTATTGCATACACGGTTCCTCTTCAATTGTTAGCCTATTATGTTGCAGTTTTAAAAGGTACAGATGTCGATCAACCTAGAAATCTAGCAAAATCGGTGACCGTTGAATAGTATGTAAAAGATATAACGGACCCCGAATCCTGGCAGTAGTTTAAGTTATGCTTTGATTTAAATAGATGCGGAAAATAAGTGAAAGCTAGTGCAAGATTTTTACAGGTGGGGCACCAAAATAAAGGTTGCAAAAGAAGCCATCAAAAGCACGAAGTTTTTATTAGCAAATAAAAATGC
>Ga0163199_1002158_pt1 | contig 12100 bp, 20 predicted proteins | sample PL_2010_150m_FD_113537 | JGI IMG/M metagenome (GOLD analysis project Ga0163199, IMG submission 113537) | Freshwater microbial communities from Powell Lake, British Columbia, Canada to study Microbial Dark Matter (Phase II) - PL_2010_150m | ecosystem: Environmental > Aquatic > Freshwater > Lake ...
GCGAGAAAATCCACCAACACCGGCGCATTGGACGCGAGGCTGCCATACGTCTTTATGTAAGTCTGGACTGCGGAAAGTAGCGTCATTTACCTTGTCCTGCGATTCGGCGCGCGCCTGAAATGATCTTATCTTTGTGGATTATCTTCATGCGCTCAAACCACATTCCGCCGCGCAATGGTCCCGTTTGAGATCCAACTTTCCGCGCCCGGTAATATTGGGCAGCTGCGTACGGTGCGATCCACTTTACTTCTCCGCTTCCGATGTCAGTGCCCAAAGTCCCTGATTTGATCAGCATAGACGTGAGCAAGGGTGTAAACGGTTCGGACAGTCTCAGTACCTCGCTGTCCACAAACATCTGCGCACGGGAGTAATTACCTTGCCATTTCTGTCTAAATGTTGCATTGAACTTCAGTTCGGCCTTGCCACTCTTGCCAATGATGATCGTGCCTTTTGGCGTTTCGATTTTTGGCGCGGTCATAATGCACCTATCTGGAAATGCTGCAACTCAAATGAGCCTGAGTCCAGCGTATCAATGGATTTGATCATTACCGTGTCGTCGTACTTGGCTTTGAGTGCGGTTACCGTGAAGCCTGTTTGAATTTCATCAGACACCAAACCCTTGACGATAAAATCACCGTCTTGCAGTGTCCACTTGCCTGTTTTTGTAACCAGTACCTGCCACGCCTTGGGCTTTACATAATTGGCGGTACGCGCCATGGGGATAAACACGGTCACGCTGTCAGCTGCTAACAATCCCGAGGCTATAACGTTGGAGGCTTTGCGGTTTTCCCATTTCACATTTGCGATCTGGGTGCGTTGATATTTCTCCGCGCCCGATACAATGTACTTGTTGTAAATGGTCATTCCGCTATTGGTTATCATCTACCGTGCCGCCATATTCACCGTCAGAGAAGCCGCGAAACATCAAGCCAGTTGATCCAAGATAAAGAGCCGCCTCGCGTTGTAACTTTTGCGTATTGGTCAGCATTTTCGAAGATGCCACTGAGTAGGATACGGAGTTCTGCCCGGTGCTCTCGCTCTGGATCGCGTCCGCTCCGCCGTTTGCATCCTGCCGTTGTAATTCCTCCGCCGCCGCGCATGTCGCCATTTTGATTTTGGCAATGGTCGCCGTGTCGGTTGCTGCAGTAACAATCGCCGCGGTACGGTCAAACGTCAGCGCGTCGATCTGCGCACTTGCCCACAATGCCAGGCGTGGAAAATCGGCAGAGACTATGGCAGTACCAAGGTAGGTCGTACTGTAATAGGTGTAGTCTACGTATGCCGCCATAGTCTCAAATCCTTATTTCTTCTTGGCTGGTTTCTTCGCGGGTTCAGCGTCGCCAGTTTCTTCGTTGTTTTCAACCGGAGCAGCAAGCTTGACGACTTTGGGGGGGTCAACTACTGAGTAGCCCGCTTGCTTGTAAAAGTTCACATCAGCAGCGTGCACAGTAATTGTGATTCCGTTCAGATACATCGTTACCATGTAGCCGCCTTACGCCGAAGCGATTCCTTCAACATAGTACAGGTACCCGGTCAGCTTGCCACTCAGTAGGGGTTTAAGAGCCATTTTTAGACCTTCCTTTTTGGGGAGGCTGTTACACCTCCCCGTTATGATCAACTAAAAACTAGCTGGCCTTGATATGGCTGTAAATGCCCTCGACCTTGTTTTCGTACACAAAGGCGTCGTGATACAGGCGGTACTGCAAAAGCCAGGCGTCAGCCGATTGATTCTCTTCGGGGGTGAAGATCTTCAGCGCAGCGAGCTTGGTGGCCTGCAAAACAGCGGTCGGGTGCAACAGGATAAAGTTGATGTCGCGGCCGGTGCTTGATGTCTTGGAAAATCCACCAGCGGATGCAGATGAACCTGCGTCCAAAGTAACGCCCTTGTAGAAGCGGGTCTGAGGAACAGAGACGATCTTCATGGAATCGAGCATTTTCACGCGACGATCAGCGCTGTTTTCATTGGCGAGAGACCGAGTAACGGCACCTTTCAGGAAGGTGTTGACGGTTGCGGACACATACAGGATGCGACCTTCAGCGGGTACTTCGGCTTCGTCCAAAACGAGGGACGCGGCATCAACAGCTGCGAGAATGGTATTCGCGGCCAGTGTGGTCGGTGAAGCAACTTCGGTCACGCCAGACCAGGACGCATATTTGCTAAAGCGATACGCATCAACTTCGGGGGCGACTTTGGTACGGATGAATTCACCAGACAATGTGCCGAACGCCATACCGAGACTTTCGTCATCATCCATGCGGTCAATGCTGAAAGCGCGTCCGCGAGAAGCAGCAAGGGTCAGCGCTTCCCAGGTGCCAGTGACATCGCCACTAGGGTAGCCAGTGGTGCGGGAATAAGTGCCAAGACCGACAAGATCGGTTTTGAAAACTTTGACAACGTTCGCGCCCATGAATTCAACGGGCTTTGTCTGCGCGTCGAGTTCGGCGGTGAGCGATGCGTCTTTGTAGACTTCATCGAGGATGGTCTGAAATTTTTCAGCAAGTGCAATTGAGTTAGCCATGATCTATTTTTCTCCGGGTTGCTCGGGCAATCCTGCGGCTTTTCTCGCCGCTCTGGTTACCGAGTCATTGATTACAGATTTTGAATTCCCACCCGCGACGATTTTCGGGGTCGGTGTGCCATCATCAAACAAGTAGTCATTTTCAGATTTGATTTTCTCGAGCTGTTCCTTGAGGCCGATAATGGATCCGTCGGCTTCGTTGAACTTGAGCGCGTCTTTACTCAGTAGGGCTTGAACCGCCTTCGAGTTTTTGACTTTCGCGCCGGTCAGCGAGCTTTCAAGCGCGTGACTGAACTTCAGTTCCGAGAGTTGCGCGATTGCGTCTCTCTGCGCTTGTTCGGCTTTGGCCTTCCAGTCATCCGCTGCGGCTTTGATGCCGTCAACGTCCAGCTTTTTGAAGCCTTCGATTGCAGTGCCAGCCTCGGTCAACTGCGCTTTTGCGCCGTCAAGTTCTGTTTGCAGGGTGGTCAACTTGGCTTTGTGGCCTTCGATGTCCTTGCCGTGCAGGATAACAACCTGGTCAGCAATTTCCTCTGACACTCCGAGCGCGATCAAATCCTTTTTATTCATTACTTGTTTCTCCTAGCTGTTCCCGCTTAAGCGTTTTACATGGTCGCTGTCATGTGGCGTCCGTCCTTTTACGTTTACGGATAACGATTTATTTGATGTAATGATACAGAGTAAGACGGTTTTTTCATATTGGCAAATGTGACTATATGGATACATCCCCCCGTGGAATCAAAAAACCGCGCGTCTGGCCTTTTTAAACCCAATAACCCTCTCCCTCGCCGGCTGCCTATACAGCCCGGTTTCCTTCACAAACGCCCGTGCACGTTCCTGCCATTGCCGTACCTTTGCCAACTCGCCTGTATTATCCTGCCCAGCCGACCCCAGCGCGTCCGCCTGTCGTTTCCAATAGCGTATTTTCCGTTCAATGCCCCGTTGATACTGAGTAGCATCATACATCGGCACATCCTGCCCGTTCAGCTTTACGGTCGTGCTTGCATAGTCATCCAAAGTAGCCTGGTTGTATGCGTTTTCCGATATGCCTTCAAAAAATGGGAAAAACGAATGCCGGCAGTTCCATCCCATGAGTCCGGGTCCCGTGCCATATCCCGTTTCAGCAACAAAATCAGGATACTTTTTGTTTGTTCCCGAGCGTGAGAAAATCTTTCCCTGCCATAACTGGTGTGACGGACGCGCCCCGCCGTGAGCAGAAATCTGCACCAGATCTACGCCCATTTGATCAGCACGCATTATTTGCAGCTTCCCTGTGGTCTGCGAGACGCCTGTCAACACCGCCCGCCGTGTAGCTACGTCGATTTTATCCACGTGCCCGCTCGCATAATTAACAACCTTTAGCCCTCCATCTGCCATCTGCTTGACAGCGTATCGAATGGCTTGGTCGTAACTCATCGCGCCAGTAGATACCTGCAAATATGCCATATCCGCCGCTTTGATAAATGCCTGTTGTCCGCTCATGGCAGTGGTCAGCGTGAGGTTACTCAGTATCCCCTGTGTCTTCCTCAACCCTGCCGCCAAAACTTGTGCCATTGCCGGGGACATATTCAACGGCAGCGGATTGAGTCCAGCCGCCTTATAAATACTATCGTCAAACTTCATAGACTTCACGCCCGCCTTCTCAAACATGGCGCGTAAATCCTTTTCGCTTTGTCCAGTTAATTTCGCAATTTGCGCGATCGCGTTTTTGTAAACACCGCCCGATTCGATCAGCCGTTGCATTTGCCATGCCGACGCGCTGGACATTCCCATTTTAGACAATCGACGCGCAATATCATTAATAACGCTCTGCTCATATTCCGAGTAGAGTGCTACGATTGGATCGGTGAGTGAATCAAGTTGATCTGCGGTTAGCATTTATGTTATCGGCGTTACAGGTTGCTGAGTGAAGAAGTCCACCGGCTGTTGTTCAGCGGCGATCATGTCAATGTATTTGCGGGCTATTTCTTCGGTTTCGCCATAGCAAACCATGCGGAATTCCACCTTGCTCATCACACCCAAGCCCAGCGCCTGCATAGACTGCGCAAACTGCGTGTCATGGTCAGCCACAATTGAATCATCAAAATAAAACACCGCGTCATATTTGCCTTTTGGCGCAAGATTGGCGAGTGTTGCCCACGTGTCCATTGCATACAGCAGCTGCTCAAGCGCCCTTTTCAACGCCTCCTGAGTTTCGGTAATGGTTGCATAAGTGCGCTGCTTGCTCATCTTTATTTCTGTCGCAGTCAGTGCTACTGAGTTCGGGTCTGAAATGGTTCCCTGCGCCAGACCACACGTAAACTCGATCCGCTTCAGGATCGCATCCAGCGCGTTCAGAATATTCGCCTCTCGCAGCGTCGGCGTCCATTCCGTGAACAAGTCTCCAGTACCGCCAATATTCCCGGTGCTGTTCAATGTTCGGTACAAACGTCGATTCGGCAAAATCGGTTTCCCGTCCTTATCCTTGCCAAACGCCAAAGTATCCACATACAGAGCACGCTTGCCCGATTCCATTTCCCATAACAGGTTTGACCATTGTTCGTCTGCCTGGCGAATCAACTCAGTAGACCTCGCGTAGCACGACACGCCCAGCGGGGATGTTGGATCAATGCTGTTCGCCAGGGGGAACTTAAAGTAGGCAAACAGCGGCTTATCAATGCCCGTGATCGTCGCACTGGGTTCCAGATCCGTCCAGGCTGCAACACTGTTCAATGAGTCAGTACTTCCAAGCGTGTTGGGCGACTGGCTCTTGTACACCGCGTTTGTGATCACACATCCCGCGTCTGTCATGTTGTGATATTCAAGCCGTGTGAAATAATCCCGTCCGACGATCCGTGTGTCTGAAAACACGCACGCGCTGATCGTCCCGTTTGCGTCAAACATCACCGGGTAAAACTGATCAGCCTGAATAAAGTCAACGTGAATATTTCCGCCCTTCACGAAGGGCTTCATCATCAGCCCGCCCTTAGCCAGGCCGTATTCCACCATCTGACGGATGTTCACCAGCGCGTTTTCCATCTGTGCATACAGATAGTCAGCCCGCGCCGAGCCTGATATTTCCACGTCCATTTCAATTGCAACCGCCCGTGACAGTTCGCTTGCGATTGCCGCCGGCAGCTGCAATGATTTGACATCGTTATTAAGCCACGGTGCCTGGTTGATGTACATAATTGACCACAGTTGAAGCGCCTCGGCCATCAACGGCGATATCGCCACGTCCACTTTCAATGCAGATTTTACGTTCGTTGGATTGATCATTTTACTTAATACCTCTCGTATCCATTGCAGGATTTTTGCAAACATGGGATTACACTCCCAAATCTTCGTACCACTCAAAATGTACTTGGTGCTGTCCAAATTCCATCACAACAGGAATATCACTTATTGGGTCAGTTGGACCTATAAAAACACGCAAGCCCTTTTCGCCAGTATTGAAACCAGTAACTACGGGTATGGGGTTTCCGTCTTCATCATGCAACAAAACTTCTTGAGTTCGTATCCCGTTTGCATTTACGTCTGTCATGCTATTCTCCTCTGCGACGCCATATCAGGTTCGTCGCATATCGTATCGAATCGATCGCGTGATTATTCGCGTCTGGGTAGGCGCTGATCAACTCACCATCTTTCGTCATTTCAAACTGATAATCCAAAAACTCAGTAGCTGTGTACGGTGCGCGCTCGTTGTCGATCACAATTTCCTTCAACGATTGCAGCCACTTTATCGAATACTTCACACTATCCTTACCCTTTTCCGCGCCCCTGCAACTCGCGCCATACTCACGGAAGTCCGCAACTGACTTGGGCTCCGCGCTGTCCGCGATAAGCAAGTCATCATTACCGTACCCGTACCTGATCAGCGCGTCATACATGTCACGGTTGCTTGTTTTCCACGCCCGCAACTCCCCATAAACGTACAAAGTCAGCCGCGCTGCGTCATAATGTACCCGGCTGTAATGATTCGGGTCCGGGTAAAAGCCCCAATCCAACCCATGCAGCACATGATCAAACCCGCCGGCCAAGCTGCCCATGCCGTCATTCACGCCATAAATTTCATCATCCGTGATCTTACGGATCGTCACATTCTCAAATATCTGCCCGCCCGTACCATTGGCCACGCCCATATATTCATGCTCGTATGCCTTCGGGTTGACATTCTTCAGATGTGCGGCTTCTTCGATGAACGTCTTGCCCAGCCATTCAACCGGCACAGTCAGATAATTTGACCGATGTTGATACTGAGTAGCCTTGGGAATGAGAATATATTTGTTCGCCCAATTATTCGCCGTCTGCGGAGGATTGAACGATTTGAAGATAAACGCTTCATCGCCGCCACGAATAACCGACTGTTCAATTTTTCGGATTGCTTCCTGCCCGTGGAACTGATCCAACTCTTCAAACCACAAAACGCCAATATACCCAAACGTCGGCTTGATCGATTTGATCTTCCCCGGGTCATCTGCCCCGCGGAAATAGATCTTCTGTCCCGTTGGCAGGTATTCGATTTCCATAGGATTGGTGATGCACTTGAATTCATCCGACAACCCCAACTCACTGATCGCCCATTGCAGCTGTGCATAAACTGAATCGCGCAAAGTGGCAGCCACCTGTCTCGTGGCCAGTCCATGCAGTAACGGATTATTCTTGATCAGGTATATGATCGCCAACGAAACGAAACTTGATTTTGTGGATCCGCGCCCACCGTTGAAAATATACTCAGTATGTCCTTTTGCCGCGACATCCCGATAAGCGTCCAGAAACGATGGCGCGATCACATCCGCCGGCAAGGCAAACGCCTGGTCATTGATCCCGCCATGATCATTTGTAATGTTTAGATCAACCTTTGCCGGTCCGTCCAGGTGCGTCACCACGAACTTGAAAAGTTCCGACCATTCCTTTGTTGCCAACTTAACTCTACGGTCCCGCTTCAGACCGGGAAAAACCATATACCCCGTTCTTAAAGCAATAACCGCCCGATGAATTATTATTTGCTTGGCCTCAACTTCATCACCAAATTTCTGATTAAGTTCAAGCTCCAATAATTCGGCGAGCGCGCGTCCTCTTTTGGGACGTCCATTCGGATTACCGCTTTGTCCAGGCTTAAATGGCATTTCTACTCAGTGTTGATCCTCGCTAATATCTCTCTGTGCGTTATCGCCGCGCCGCACTTACACACGCCGATAATCACACCATTGCTGAGTTGCAGAGAAAAGTAATGTTTGTGCAACGATGGAATTACAACCACCTTTTTGTTTACAAATAAAGAAGTTGCTTGCATGGTCACCTTTTTGCGCTTATCGCCTTTTGGCAAAAGTTGCAGTTCTGTGCGTGAGCTCTCAGTTGTGCACGGATTGCGTTTTTCTTGACTGGCAGGCGTGCGCGCCGGAGACGAATTAGCAGGCTCATTGCCTTACTGCAAACCATCTTTGACCTGCAACTTAGCTTCTAACTTACGTTTGTTTGCATTGTGCAGGCGGGATCTGCGACACCATGGGCATTGGTTATTATTGCGGCATTGGTGAGATACCCGCTTTGACTTGTTTATGTGTCGCTTCATGGTGTCTCCATTACCGAGAATTGCGGAGTTCCTATCAATCCTTCAGCCGTGATAAGTTGCATCACGCCACCAATACGATTGCGCGCCATCGGCATTTTGTCCAGCGCGTAGGTTGTTTTCATTTGCCAGCTCGGAGCGATTACACCGTGGAGCGTCCGAAACTTGAAGCCAGGCTCCCGCTGTTCAATCACTGAGTAGTAAGGTTGGTGGATATGTCCAAAGTAAAAGATAGATGGACATACCATCCCGTCTTTCACGCAAGTTACATAATAATTATTCATGAAGTTACGGAGGGCGTTTCCTTCATTCTGTCCTTTACCTACGCCGGGACCGGTGTGAGTTATGCAGGATATGACGCCGTTCGTGTTTAGTATCAGTTTGTCGTGGACGTAAAAATCACCATCCATGACCGCGCCGACTTCCTTACCAATAAAGTTTTCCAGAGACTTGACATGTATCGTCGTGCCGCGTGTGACATAGATCTCATCACCTCTGTTCCAATCAATCTTTTTCTTAAACTCATTTATGAGTTCAGCGGAGATTTCTGCCATTTCCAATTCGTCATTGGTGAAGATTTCACCGCCGCCATGATGCATACCTTCGAGCAAGTCGCCATTTAGCATTAACCTTACCTTGCGACCTTTACGGTTAATTTTTACTTCTGCCGCTGTCTTTTCAAACTGTGTTCTAATTTTCTTTTGCGCCGATGTCGGATAAATGTCGGACGTCTTTTGTCCGCGCCACACCCTGTCAACTGTTAATGCCGTGTTGCTGCCTGAGTGCAGGTCACTCATCATCACGTGCAAGGTGTCTACGTTTTCCAAGTTACTTCTTCTCTTCCAGCACAGCAACTTTGTTGCGGAGCGTTTCGATTTCCTGTTCCTGCGCGTTGACCTGTTGGCGGAGTGTGATGTTTTCCATGGCAAGCGCGTTCTTCTCTTTGCGCAACTCAGCCACTTCTTTCCTTAAGTCTTCAGTGATTTTTATCCAGTAAGCCATCTGTGCGGAGTTGTTTTTTATCATCAACTCAGTAGTTTCGGCCTCAAGTTTTTCTGCCTCGCTTTTGTTCTTTACCGCAAGGGACGCCGCTGTTCTTAGATTGCTTTGGTGGTTGAGCACCAGCCCAACTACGGTAACTACTGGCGATACTATCAGCCCAATGATCAGTACTAAATTATCCATTTGCGCCGCCTTGAATATATTTCGTAGGCAAACGCAATACTCTTGTCGAGAAATATCAAAAATATTCCGGCCCGTACAAATTCCCCCCCGTGGAACTCAATACTTATCAACGCGCCCCATTTCAGCAGCATATAAATAATTGTCATATACACAAACGAAAACAACGTGCCAATGCTGCGCATCTTCCGTATCCAAAAAACATTGTAGGCCTCACGCGCGCACGCAATGAGGCCAAGTACAACAACGTATTCTTGGGGGATTGTCAACATTATCCGACTGGCAGGTTCTTCGACTTGTTGAACGAGTCAAATACCTGAGTTTCGATCATGGCGTAGATAACATCTACATCCATGGTTAAGCCGTACTGCTTTAAAGTTTTTTCGACAATTGAAAACGCTGCATTACGCTTTTCGGAGCTGTCAGAATACATTTGTTCAGCAGCACGAACGGCAGACGAAACGACGATCTCCAACAGGTATTGCTGATCCTGCGAGAGGCTGATCTTTGCGCCCTGGTATTTCTTCAAAAACCATGCGGACGCTTGTGCGGCCAAGGCAACAGCCAACGACTGGATCAGGATCTGCAGCGCGGGTGAAATAGCCTCAAGAAAATGTGTAAAAAATTGTTGCATAGTAATCTCCTATTTTTTCACTAATAATTTCACTAATAATAAGGAGATTAAGCAAAATCTACTATTGGCAAATGTGACTATATGCTTCAGGCTGCGCATGCACCATTAACATGACAGATATGATCGGCTTATCTGTTCCCAGACGGAAACACGCATTACTGATGTGTTCACGTACAGTACGTTTTGTAATATTCAACTTAATCGCTATCTCTTTTCGAGAGTGCCCGCACGCCAATAAAAACAAAACTTCGTGCTGCCTGGGGGTGAGAAGTTCAATCTTTTTTGATGCTTCCTTTCTGCTGATTTGTAATGGATCCATTATGCGGTCTCCTCGCGTATTGACTCGATAACCGCCTTATATGCGGCGGCCATTTGCAGGTTCTTCTTGACTGTATGCAAATACCCAAATCCGGCCTTTCCTTTCCGTGCCTCTTTCTTGGCTTGTGCTATTTGTGCCGCTTTGACGTATGCGTCATGTTGCTGTTGCAGGGCAGTTACATCCCTACTCAGTAGCATCTTTATGTGCCTCTTGATTTTGAGACTTTTGATCGGCTCGGTTTCCTTTGTCATTTCCCAATCTCCCGTTTTGCATATTTGCGCCAATTGCCGGCAGTGCGTTCACTCACGCCATACAGAAAGCCGATGAATTGCCGCAGTATCGACATGTGTAACCATCTCGCGCAAGAACCTTATTTTTTATATCTTCTGGAACATTCCTACTCATCTTTTGATCTCCTGTGTGATTTCGATTGGCATTGAAATTGTTGGTTTGAATTTGCAGGTTCTCCCGTGTGCGTTCGCTGCGTTTTGGCTGGCAAACGCCTTTTCGCATCCAGCACCCGCATTGCGGCAGACGAACGAAGTCCGAGCGGATTTTGTTTTCGCTTGTTTCGCTGGAGCGGATTTCTGCGGAGCTTCAGCGGGTAGTAGCGACTTGCCGCTGATTGAGCCTGCCAAAATAATAGACAAGTCGCACGCCACCGACCAACTAAAAGTCGCCATCGTCCAGCCGAGCGTTGAGCAAATAATGACGGGTGACAGACAGAATAACAACGCCAGCGCAAGAAACGCGAGGGGCTTGCGGTTCTTGGCGATGTCGTTGATGCGTGACGATGCGAGTGCGATTGAGTAGTTGACCACCGCACCGACGCCCAGACCGACAAGCCAACCCGCGACAGGAAAGTATTCATTGCCGGCGATTGCAAACAGGATTGCTTGCACGATTGCGCCGAAGTAGGGCAGGTGTTTAGGGGAGAGGAGTTTCATTGCTCATCCGTCCAATCCACTTGGAGGGGACGGAAGTTCCATCCAGTGAGTAACATTTGTGTGTTCGTTTCCACATTGGTCTATCCATCTGTCATGCCCAACGTCATAATACATACGGGTGACTTTATCGTCACAGTAAACCAACTTGCCAACCCTGCTATTTGGTAGATTATCGTTTACGCTTGTCCAGTTAATAAACCGCTTCATTTCGCATTCATATATAATCTTCATCGCTCGTCCTTGAACGGCTGTCCCTGTTCAAAGTCTTTATAAACTTCATACGGGAGTGGTTCGCTTTTCCCCGATTCTGGTTCGTCGCACTCAGGCAAGCGCACAATGTCGGGATGTAATCCCATGTGGAATACCTGCTTGTTATATTTTTGGCAAAAGTGTTTTTCGTGCCGTTTTTGTTCGCGCTCTTTTATGGATAGCATTGGACATTCTCCGCAGAATGAATATCGCATCGCGTGTTCGTATGGGACGGGCAAAGTTACGCCATTAGCGGCTGCGATTGCTAGAAGTATGCTGGGTAATATTTTCATTTCTGTCACCTCCAAAAAAATGCCAATATCCCATACGAAATAACCAATGCGATATTTCCCCACATCAGAGAAACTTCAAAACCGATTACACAACTAAACCATCCAAGCAACAAAGGGAGAATTGGACTCTTCATTTCGTTTTCTCCTCTGAGAATTTCCCGCGCAATAAATTTGTAATAACATTGTCGAACGCGCTAAACTGCGTAAATCCATAGCCAGTATTATTGCAAACTTGCGCCAATTTCAGCGCAAGCCATAGTTCCTCTATCATCCTGCCGGCACACGCCGCGCAAATAACGCGCTTGCCGTCAAACGACATAAGCACAGACAAACAGACCGGACATTCATCCGCTTCGGTCATCTTGAATATTGGGAAGTGTTTACCGCGTTTTGCTTTCATAATGCC
>Ga0163199_1002159_pt1 | contig 12098 bp, 9 predicted proteins | sample PL_2010_150m_FD_113537 | JGI IMG/M metagenome (GOLD analysis project Ga0163199, IMG submission 113537) | Freshwater microbial communities from Powell Lake, British Columbia, Canada to study Microbial Dark Matter (Phase II) - PL_2010_150m | ecosystem: Environmental > Aquatic > Freshwater > Lake ...
AAAAATAAAGGAGCCTTCCGCGGGGCTTGTTCTGCCGATACCATCGAGCCAGCCCTCGTCGATTCCCGGAGTTATCGGCATACCGTTCTGGTTCTGGATAATCACAATTGCTATCATACTCATCCCGCACGAGTTCATGCACGGCGTGATTGCGAGAATGGAGAAGGTGAGATTGAAAAGCGTCGGCCTGCTCCTGCTTGCGATTTTTCCCGGCGCGTTCGTCGAGCCTGACGAGAAGCAGCTTGCGAAAAAAGGATTGTGGACAAGGCTTCGCGTTTTCGCCGCGGGCAGCTTCATCAACATCCTTATCGGGCTGGTTGTACTTTTTGCTGCGCAAACGTTTTTGTGGAATGCTGCGGTGCAGCCGGGCTTGCTGTTGACAAGCGTTACTCCGAATTCGCCCGCAGGCCTTGCCGGACTGAAGCCCGGAATGGTCATACAGGATTTTGACGGAACCCCGCAATTGGGTTTTAACGATTATTCCGCGCTCTTGCTTGTTTCAAAACTTCCGAACACGACTTCGGAAAAGGCTCCGCAAATGATGGGACAACTCCTTTTGCTAAGCAAGCTTTCAAAGCACAATGTAGGGGATAACGTAATCATTACCGCAATATCCGGCGAAGAAACGGCATCGATGTCGGGCGGAAGCCTGTACAACATAGTCCTCGGAAACAACACGAACATACCGAACCTCGCGTACCTCGGCGTTACAACAAGCCTCAACACAGCAAGCACCGGCAATTTCGTTGTTTTGTATCCGCTTCTCGCGTTCGTCTGGATGCTCTCCTTTTTCGTGGGAATTTTTAACATTCTTCCAATCCATCCGCTTGACGGCGGGCTGATGGTCGAGGCTGTGGCGAAAAGGTACGCAAAAAGAAAGTCGAAAAAAATCGTGCGCGCGATAACGCTCATTACGCTGTTCATACTGCTGATGAATTTTATCGGGCCGTATATTGCGAAAATAATTTAGAAGACAAACAATAATACTGAAGTTAAATTTATTAAAGGAATTGAAAAAGCTTTCGTTTTCCATTAAGAAGAATGGAGAAATTATTCAATATATCTCTTCCTAATAATATTCTATCGTTATCCCCGTTATCTATAACTTTTCGTTCAAATTTTTTTGAATTATACTTAAAGACATATGAAGTAGACATCTGCATCTCTATATTGACCTGAAAAATCTTTTACTCCTATAGTTGTTATAGGTAAGATATCAAATTTCTCAATAATGTTCTTTGGTACAGATGTAATATCTGCACCTGTATCAATTTCAGCCTTAATATTAACTGTTTGTTTATCTAAGAATTTCTTTACTTTAATATCTATACAAGGCACAGCAGGTCTTCCAACTTCATTAGAATATTCTGACATCTAATCTTCCTTTATTCTAGGTGATGATACTCTTAAGATTATTTTCTCTGTTGTAACTCTTCCTATATACATAGGAACATAACCACGTTTCCTATATAACTTTTTTATTAATTTTATTTCATTCTTATTAGAATCGACAACCTTTTCATTAATTATTGCCACATATTTCCCTTTATAACGAGTTAAGAGGTTATTAAGATTTTCTTCGAAAAATATCTTCTGTCTTTCAAATACTTCTATCTTATTAGGTTTAATCGAGAACATATCAGAAGATATTTCAAAATACTTTTGAGAAGTTAAGATAGGCTCAATAAAATAAACCAAATTATTCATGTTTGGCAAAAATGTATTCATGTTGATAATCTTCATTTGATTAAAAGGTTCTAACTTTTGCTTAATGTCTATTCCGGTTTCTACGCTTATTTCGGTGGCTCTACTTGTACTTTGTCTCGTCTTAGTATCTAGATTGTTTGGAATGTTTGGAAATTCCATAAAAATCTAACCTTCGTTTATTTGAGAAACTATATGTATTATTTTGTTTTCCATCTCCTTTGTGAGATTTTTAATGTTCTCAATATCTTGTGACCTATAAACAATTCCAATATGATACTGTTTAGGGTTTATGTATAATGGTTCTACAACGACATCATACCATTCTGTTTTATTAGGAAGCTCCTTATCCGGTGTTATCCTTATGGTGAAGAAAGAAGGATTTTTAAAGATACTCTCAAATTTCTTGAGCTTCTCTTTACCTATAAAATTGGAAATTATTTCTCTTGGTTCAGTTGTTTCTTTGGAATCTTTTGAATAACCTACTCTCACATGAGCAATAACTTCATATAAACGTATAATGTTATTATCAACTTCAGTTCCCATTATATCATTTATTAATTTTAACAGAATTTCAAAATTCTTTATTACAACAGCAAATTCATTACCACTTACTCCTATTACACCATTTTCAGGTATATAATCAATAGTTATATCTCCCTTTTCATTTTTTGCTATATGAGGCGATCTTCCAAGAATATCAGGAATATTAGATTGTATTACAACAAATTTCTTTTCCAGTAATTTATTTATTATACTCTCTCTGGAGAAAGGTTGTGTATAATTAAATACCATATTTATTGAAAACTGGTCTATCATCTGAACTCTAAATTCTTTTTCTGTCATAATAACACTTTAATAATCTTATATATAAAGTTTAATTTTCTTCTATCGCACTTCTATCTCTCTAATGTTTGAGTTTCTCTCGAGTATCTGCTTCAAAATCTTGATGTTCGAGCCGTTCTTGCCGATGACTGCGCCGCGCCTCGCAGCCTTTATCGAAGCTTTTCCGTTTTCCACTTTCACGCTTTTCGCGGAAGGCACGAGGTTCTTCACGAACTCCGCATCGTTCTCGGAATATTCGAAAACCTTTATCCTGCAGCCCATCATGTCCTCCGCGTTTTTTATGTTTTCGCCGCCCTTGCCGATTGCCTTGCCCATCCCGCCCTTGTCTATCAGGAACAGCACTTCGGGGCCTTCTTCCGAATCTATCTTGAGGCAATCGTGCACGCGGCTGCGCGTTATCCTCTCGAACGCGGATATCAGCTGGATTGTGTCGTTGTCAAATTGTCTCATAATCAAAACCTGCTGAAACCTTTAACTTTCGCCAAAAGTTCTGTTTTCGCGCACATCCTTTTTGTCTCTGGTTTTAATTTTTTCATAAATAAATATTATGAAACATGAAAATAAATAAGAGAATACCACTATACGAAAAATTAGACGAGACCAAATGTCAAATAAAATAAAAATTAGATTATCACTTATTCTTTCAATCAAAGCTGAACCAAAAAGCGTTATTCCATAATTAATATTACAAGTAGAAGATAAATCATAACCACCGCAAAATACTGCTCCTTCATTCACTTCTGCTTTTGATACAGGAAACAAAAGAAATATTATTATAGCGATTATTACCTTTCTCCAGTCAGGCTTCAAAAAAGATAATCTATTTAGTCTGTTCGAAAACGAAATCGCCATTTTTGAATTTTTTGCTATTAATATAATTAAATACGCCAGAAACAATGAAAATATTTGAAACGGTATGCTGATAAGATTATATTTTCCTGAAAAAATAAGCATTAGCGAGAAGAATCCTCCAAAAAAAGGAATTAATTCCCATTTATTATTAATAAAAACAAACGCTGGAAGTATAACAAATAAAAAAACTGTTATTACTAAAATTTCTTTCCAATTCATTTCAACACCTTATATTTGGCTGAACAATAAGCTATATTTTTTATATTTGACACTTAAGAATAAAATACCCTGATTTCAGCTTTCAATCATTTTTTTGCGTTTATTTTTTCTTCTGCTCCTCGAGGACCGCGAGGCTTGATACCGCGAAAGGCTTTCCGCAAAACACGCCGAGCTGTTTTCCCGTTCCCTCGAAGTTTTCTATCTTGGTTCCCGAAATCCTTGCGTTGCTGTTTATGTCGTTCCTTGCGCTTTCCGGGCAGTTGGAAGAAATAAAAATCATTTTCGGGCTTTTCAGCTTCAGCGCCTTCATCACGGAGCGGCTTCCGAAAAGGGCGTTCCCCTTCGCAACCGCGGCTTTCAGCTCCTCCAGAACCGCGTCGGCTTTTGCTGCCTTCTCGCTTACGACAGCCTGCACGACATCCTTTTTGCTTTCGCTCTTTTTTCTTGCCATAAGGTCACCAGACTGCACGGAAAACCTTCAGTTTTCCGGCATGCCGAAAAATCTTATTTTTCGTGCACGTTGCCGAAAACGTTTTTGCGTTTTCGCGCATAAATATCACATCAACATTACGGATTAAACACACAATATTCAGATACGCCTTTTTCGGCGATGTTATTTTTTCGCCAGTTTGATTTTTCTGTCGCGCCGCTTTGATTTTTATTTTTCGCTTATATTTTCCGCCTGTTTTTTCATTCTTGTTTTCTTATTTCCGCCTTTCGCTTTTCTCTTTATGGAATGAATTTTTTCATATGCGCTGTTCTGGCGTTCTTATATTTTAATTCCGCTTTCTATCTTACAGCTCGTCTTTTGGTCTTTTTATTCTTTTGCTTTTTCTATTTTTTTCGGGCTGAACACGAGGTCGAACATTCCGGTGCCGATAGGCACAACCTGGTTTATCATCACGTTCTCCACAATGCTTTCCAGCTTGTCAGTCTCCCCCGCAAGCGAGCCGTTCGTGAGGTGTTTTATCGTCTCCTCGAAGTTCGCCCTCGCGAGCAGGGAGCCTTTCGAGCCTGCCACGCCGTACCTTCCGATCGGCCTTATGATTCCGTCAACGGTCATCACGTCAGCTATGAGAAGTATGTGCCGAACATCAACATCCAGGCCCTGTCCGCCCAAAGTCGCCAGAGCCTCCCTGACTATCGCCGCGCGCGCAGCCTCTATTCCCAGCACTTTCGCAACCTCGTGGATATCGTTCGTGGTCGTCCTTGACGCGTCAACGCCCTCGAACGCGAGGATTTTCGCAAGGTTCGTTCCGAGCGTCTTTATCACCCACTCGTTTTCCTCCTCCGAGATTATGGCCTGGGTTATCCCCTTTATTCCCTTGATGTGAGTTTCAAGGAGCTTCGTCTTCAGCTTTTGCAGATCCTTTATCGAAGCCTCCTCGTTTTTCGGCTTTATTGTTATGCTGTACGTCTTCAACTTCGCCTCGACGGTCTTTATCTCTTTCATGATGTCAAATATCTTTGACAGGTTGAGCCCGAAAGACCTCAGCTTCTTGTCGTCGAACGCGTATTCAACCTGCATGTTCAGTATGTCGACGAACGCGCTCTCCATTATGCTTCCGAGGGTTGTCTCCTGTATTTCAGAAACAATCTGCTTCGCCTTTTCCTTCGAGTTCCAGCTCTTCAGAAGATGGATTGTCATCAGCGGCGTCTGCGGCTCCTTCCTTGCGTCGAAAATTTCTATCAGCCTCGGCAGACCCTGCGTCACCTTTATCTCCACGGTTCCCGCGAGATGGTACGAACGCATGGACATTTGCGTTCCCGGCTCCGAAACGCTCTGCGCTGTCACGACGCCCACGGCTTCGCCAGGCTCGTATCTCGACTTGTTGTAAAGCAGGACAATCTTCTCGATAGCCTTCTGCTTCTGCGTCTCCGTAAGGTTGAACTCCGCGAAAGCCTTTTTCGTGTCTTCTATAATCTTCTGCGGCAGCACGTCCTTGTAATCTTTCAGGTCTGTCATGGTTATCACTCATTATGGAAATTTCATTTTTCAGATACGTTTTTTTTTATTTCTGAAAATTTCTTTCATTATTATTTTTCGCTTAACTCTCCATCAGATGCGCTTTTTTCAGCGCTGTTATTTTTTCGCCGGCTTGATTTTTATTTTTCGCTGTTTTGCAATTTTTATTTTTCATCTGTTATTCTTATTTTTTGCTTTTGATTTTTTATATTATATAATATTTTTCAATATGCCTCTTTTGGCTTGAGGATTTTCTCGCGAGAAAAGCCTCATTTTATCACGCTTCTCACAATATTTCTGACGTCCAATATCCCCCAATCCGACTTCGCCGGGTCGATGCCGTCCTCGCCCGGAACAAATTGTATGATTATTTTCCTGTTGTCGCGGATTGTGTAATCGTATTCGAGCTTCAGGTCCTGCAGCGCGTTCATGAGCCTGCGCTCCATGTATCCGGATATCTTCGTGCGCAGCGACTTGTCCATCAGGTTTTCTCGTCCCGACATCGAGTTGAAGAAGAACTCGAAAACGTTCAGCCCCTTCTTGTAGCTGTTCGTGACGAAGCCGTGCGCCTCCGGCGAGAGCTCGCCCTGCATGAAGTGCGAAAGCGTGCGGTTCCTGTATCCGCGGTGTATCCTTTCGCCGAGAATCTTCTCCTGCCCTATCACGCCTGCCATTTGCACCAAGTGCGCCATTCCTCCCCTCGCGCCCGAGCGCGCCATCATCAGGGCGCAGTTTGTCTTCATGTCCTTCGAGACAATTCCCTCAGCCTCGTCCATCGCCCCTGTAAGCAGCTTGATTATGTGGGTTTCAAGGCTTTCGTAAAGCGTCTTCCCCGGCAGGATGTTGATGTTCCCCGCGGCAGCCTTCTCTATCATCTCGTTTACCTGCTGCTTTATCTTTTCTATTCCCGTGTTTATGTCCGACTGCGCGGACGCGGAAATGTCAACGTCGCTCAAGCCGAACGATATTCCCGTCCTCTGCAAATATTTTATTCCAAGCAGCGCCACCCTGTCTATGAACTTGTGAACCTCCTCTATTCCGTAATTCTTTTCTATGACGTCAATCAACTTTCCGCTTTCGTTGCCGATAGCCTTCGTGTCAATTACTCCGGCCTTCAGCTCGCCATCCTTTATTATCACGTACGCGTCATGCTCGCAGTCCCCTTCCGCGCATTTCTTGCAGCTCCTGAAAGCCTTTGCCTTGAAATCAATGTTCAGCCCTTTCGGCAGAAGCATTGAAAACACTTCCTTGCCCGTGTATTTTTTCTTGCCGAGCGTGAAGTCCGCGCCGGGGCGCATTCCGGTTTCGCAGAGCAGCGAGAACACGTCCTCGCGCGAAAGCTCGTTGCCGCGCCTTGTGAGCATATAAACTCCGGAGATGTGGTCCTGCTCGCAGCCGATAATCGGGCCGCCGAAGCGCGGGGAGCGTATGTGCCTCTGCACTTCCATCAGAAGCTCCGCCTCCGACTGCGCCTCCTCGTTCTGGAGAACGTGCAGGTTCATCTCGTCCCCGTCGAAGTCCGCGTTGTACGGATGACAGACACAGACGTTCATCGTGAAAGTGTTCCAAGGAGTGATGCGCACGCGGTGCCCCATGATGCTCATCCTGTGCAGCGAAGGCTGCCTGTTGAAAAGCACTATGTCGCCGTTCTGGAGGTGCCTCTCAACGGAATATCCGACTGTAATTTCTTTCGAGATTTCCTCCGCGTTCTCGGCTATGACTTTCTTCCTCCTGCCGTCCGGCCTGATAACGTAATTTGCGCCAGGCCATGTTGAGCCGTTTTTTACAAGCCCGCGCAGATATTCAATGTTCTTTTCTGTGACTGCCACCGGGATTGTCATGTCCTTTGCAATCTTGAAAGGAACGCCTACCTCGTTTATGCTTATGCTCGGGTCCGGGGAGATGACTGTTCTTGCGGAGAAATTGACGCGCTTTCCCGTGAGGTTCTGCCTGAACCTTCCGTCTTTTGTCTTGAGCCTCTGGGACAGCGTTTTTAACGGCCTGCCCGAGCGGTGCCTTGCCTGCGGAATTCCGATAAGCTCGTTGTCGTAGAAAGTTGAAATGTGATACTGCAAAAGCTCGTGCAAGTCCTCCAGGATGAAATCGGGCGCGCCAATCAAAAGGTTTTCCTTGAGAATCTGGTTTATCCTTATGATGTCAACCAGCTTGTGCGTCAGGTCGTCCTCGCTCCTGTCTCCGGATTCCAGCGTTATCGAGGGGCGCACTGACACCGGCGGCACGGGCATTATCGTCAGCACGAGCCACTCCGGCCTTCCGCCCTTCACTCCGAGCTTGTGCAAGTCCTCGTCCGGTATTTTTTCAAGCACTGCGCGGACGTCGGTCTGGGTCATCATCTTTCCGTTGTGCACGAACTGGGACGGCTTTTCCAGCTTGAGCGATTTTTTCTCAGCGCCGCAGTGCGGGCATTTTGATTTAGTAGTTTTTTTCTCCATGAGGCGGCCGCACTCGAAGCAGGTCAGCGACAGAAGTTTGTAAATCTGCTTTACGTAGAGAATGTGGATGACGGGCTTCACAAGCTCTATGTAGCCGAAATGCCCGATGCAGTCTCCGAGGGTTCCGCCGCAAGTCCTGCACCGCATTCCCGGGTCGATAACTCCGAGGTGCGGGTCCATGACTCCGCCTTCCACGGGGTAGCCGTCGTTGTCGTACAGCTCCGCCTTTATCACTTCGATTGCCGCCATCTTCTTCACCATCTGCGGCGACAGCAATCCGAAATTGATTGACTTGATTAATTGCATATGAATCACAATTTTTTAATTTTTAATAATTTTCGAGATTTTAGATATCTACAATCTTCACATTTTCTACAGGCACATCAAATTTATAGCGATACCGCTTCCCAGTATTCTCTATCTATTCCGTCAAACTTATCCGGTTTAATCAGACAAAATTCTCCATTTAATTCTGAAGTATCTTCAAAATTCTTGTAGACGTTGCCGACAAGATATAATGGCGACGCACCCGCATTAAATACATTATGACTGTCTGGATTTTTGCATGCTGTTTTTACCGCTTCGCTGATATAATGCATTCGCTCCCTTATTGCAGGATTTCTTTTGACTGATATGAAATAATTTTCCATCTCAACGCCTTTTTATTTTTCTCATTATTGATTTGAATTTGAATATTGTACCGTTTTTATTTCTGTAAAATTCTTTCATTATTATTATTTCTCTTAACTCTTTATCAGATTCGCTTTTTTGGTTGCTTTTTATTTTTTGCCTTAATTTTTCATTATGGAATGAAACTCATAATTCGGATACGCTGTTTAGATTTTTTATATTCTACTTTTTTCAATATTTTTTATTTTTTTCTATTCCCCGACATTTATCTTCGGGTAGATTCCCATCGTCTTCAATTCGTCGAGCATGAGCTTGAACGCGTAGGCCATCTCGACTTCCGCGGTTTCCGAGTCCTTGCACATCGGGCAGACATATTTGTTCTTTACCTTGTCAAAATACGCGATAAGCCCGCAGTCCTTGCACACCGCGACTGTTGTCTTGTCCGACGAGAACCTTTCCTTCAGCGCGAGAACCGCGCCGTGCGCAATCAGCACGTCCTTTTCCATCTCCCCGAGACGCAAGCCTCCCTCTTTTGCCCTTCCTTCGGTGGGCTGCTTCGTGAGCAGCGCGACCGGCCCGCGCGAGCGCGACTGTATCTTGTTCGCGACCATGTGGAAAAGCTTCATGTAATAAATTATTCCCGTGAAAATCTCGATATCCATTTTTTCGCCTGTCGTGCCGGAATACATTATTTCCTTCCCGTCGCTTCTGAATCCGAGCCCGTGCAATTTGCTGCGAAGCTCGTCCTCGCCGAGATTTGAAAATGCCGAGGCGTTCACCTTTTTTCCAGACAATGCGGAAACCTTACCGGCAAGCGTTTCCAAAAGCTGGCCGATGGTCTGCCTCGAAGGCAAGCTGTGCGGATTGAAAAGAATGTCGGGTATTATTCCGCTCGATGTGAAAGGCATGTCTTCTTCGCTGACCATTAATCCGATGACTCCTTTTTGCCCGTGCCTTGACGCGAACTTGTCTCCGATTTCGGGGATGCGCTGGTCCCTTACTGAAACTTTCACAAGCCTGTTTCCGTTCACTGTCTCCGTCAGGAAAATCCTGTCCGCGTTTCCCCTCTCGCCGTTCCTTACGGTTACCGAGGTTTCCCTCCTGTTCGCTATTCCTGTCATTAATTCCGCTGTCGAGGATAAAAATCGCAGAGGCGACGTCCTTGAAACCAAAACGGAATTTCCTGTCACCGGAGTTTCCGGATTTATTATCCCGTCCTCTCCCAGATACTTGTAAGCGTCCTCGCTGCGGTAGCCGCGCACGTCCTTGTCGGGTATCCCTACAGTATCCTCCTGACCTCCCCAATACCTTTTTTCCTCGCATCCGTAAAAGCGGAAGAAGTCGGACCTGAAAAGCCCGCGGTCCACCGAGGACTTGTTGACGACAACGGCGTCCTGCATGTTGTAGCCGTGATGAGTTATGATTGCTATGACCACGTTCTGGCCCGCCGGATGCGTGAGAAGGTTCATTGATTCGGTTGAGTACGATTCCACTATCGGGGACTGGGGATAAATCAGCAGGTCTGATTTTGTGTCGCTGCGCATTCCAAAGTTTGAGCCGAAAAGCCCGATTGCCTGCTTTGCCATTTTCGCGCCGTAGTTGACTCGGTCGCCGCGGTTGTGCTCCGGGAACGGAATTGTGGAAGCGGACAATCCGAGCATCGCGAACGGCGAGATTTCAAGGTGCGTGTATTTCGGGCCAAGCGCGTCCTCATCCACTGCCACGAGCGCATTCTCCTCCTCTTCCGCGTCAAGATATTCCATCAGCCCTGACTTCATGAGGTCGTTCCACGAAAGCTCACCGCTCTTCACTTTATTGATGTGCTCCGCTTTCAGCCTCGGCACGCCGTTCTCCACGATTATGAGCGGCCTTCGCACCCTTCCCGCGTCAACATTGATGTTCACCTCGTTCAGGTGCGGATGATGGACAATATTGACATCCGAACTGACGAGCCCGTTCCTCCTCCTGTTTCTCAGGTCCGCTACAAACCTTTCCGGATTCTCGCAGTTCCCGCAGAATGCGCCGTCAACGTAAACCGCGGAATAAGGAACCGTTTTGGAATTTCCCGCGCCGCTATTTTCCCATTTTGCTGAACTCTTTTCAGGAGTTTCGAGCTTCAGCGCGGAAATGAGTTTTGCTTTTTCAATCTCGGAGAACCCGAACGTTATCTGCGCAAGCGTGGCGAGAGTCTTTCTCAATCCTATTGTAGGGCCTTCGGGAGTCTCCGCAGGGCAAAGCCTTCCGAACTGCGTCGGGTGCAGCTCCCTTGCCTCGAAATGCTCGTGCGTGGAAGTCAGCGGGGATATTACGTTTCGCAAATGCGACAAGGAGGATATGATGTTTTCCCTGTCGAGCCTCTGCGACACTCCCGTCCTGCCGCCGACCCACGAGCCTGTTGCCATCGCGGAAGTCAGCTGGTTCGTGACAACGTTCGACTCGACCATCGTCTGCACGGACGGGAGCTTGCCGCGCTTCGCAAGCTTTTGGTAATTGTAGCTCACCCTTGCTATCAATCCCCACTTGCCGATGACTATCGACCTGAAAAGCAGCTTGAGAAGGTCCCCGGACATTCTCACCCGCTTGTTCCCGTAGTGGTCCAGGTCGTCCTCGGGTATTTTCCCAAGCGAAAGAAGAATCAGCTTCTGCAAAACTTTTGCAAAATAGCGCGCCTTTTCCGGGCGGTTCTTGACGTCCTGGCCGAAGTGCGGGAAGAAATACTTGTTCACGACCTGGTCGACCCTGTCCTTGACGTATTCCTTCTGCATAACTTTCATGTGCTTGCCGATGTATTCGACCGCGTCGTTCTTTGTGGCAACGTCCACGGCGTAAAGGTTCGCGTAAACCTCGTTTGCCACCGCCTCCTTCTGGTCTTCGGGCAGGCCGGCGGTTATCGCGTCGGTTATTTCCTTGTCAGTCTCGATTCCCAAAACCTTCAGCAGAACCAGCGGAGGAAGCTTTTTTATGTTCGCAAAACTTATCAGGATGGAGCCGTCTTCCTTTCTTTCAAGATTATGCTGCTGCACAAAGCCGTTCCTCTCGGAGTTGACCCTTATCGAGGATATTCCGTCGCTCTTTTCGAGAATCATCTTGTTGTGCGCTATCTCCTCTATCAGCACGAGCACGCGCTCGTTCCCGTTCACTATGAAATATCCGCCCAAGTCGACAGGGTCCTCGCCCGCTGTCTCTATCTCTTCTACGGACATTTTGGAAAGCGGGCAATATCTCGACTTGACCATTATCGGAAGCTCGCCTACCTGAACCTCAACCATGCCGTATTCCCTCTTGTTCACAACGGGCGTCATCTCGACTATAATCGGCGCAGAATAAGTCATGTCGCGGAGCCTTGCCTCGAGCGGCAGGATTTTTCTTATCGAGCCGTCCGCTTCCTTTAGCGAGGGCTCGCCCACCCTTAATTTTCCCAGCCTTAT
>Ga0163199_1002160_pt1 | contig 12095 bp, 8 predicted proteins | sample PL_2010_150m_FD_113537 | JGI IMG/M metagenome (GOLD analysis project Ga0163199, IMG submission 113537) | Freshwater microbial communities from Powell Lake, British Columbia, Canada to study Microbial Dark Matter (Phase II) - PL_2010_150m | ecosystem: Environmental > Aquatic > Freshwater > Lake ...
GACGGCGCCGAGCCGGCGAGCCTCGGCTACGATCCGAATTTCCCGGAGGCGTCGGCGGAGTCGCTGCTGGCGCGGTTGGAATCGGGTCGGGCGCGCGATGCGCAGTTCCGCACCACGCTGGTCGGGCCGCATCGCGACGATTTCCATTTCATGGTGAAGCACACCGCGGCGAAGGATTTCGGGTCGGAAGGCCAGCAACGCTCGCTCGTGCTCGCGCTGCGGCTGGCGCAGGCCGAGTGGTTTCGCCAGAAGAGCGGGGTGCGGCCGGTGTTGCTGTGCGACGACGTGCTGGGCGAGCTCGATCCGCAGCGCCGCCAGCGCTTCTGGTCGGCGATGGATCACGAGTCGCAGGTGATCGCGACCGGCACGAGCCTGCCCGCCACGGCGGGCAAGCCCGACGCGGAGCTGGGCGCGTGGCAGGTATTCGAGGTGAAGGACGGGGATTTCGTTGAAAAGGCGCCGCCGGCGGAGGCGCGCGCGTGAATTTCGAGCCGTGGCAGTGGGCGCTCGCGGTGGCCGGGGCGCTGCTCGCAGGATTTTCCAAGACGGGCGTCTCCGGACTCGGAATGCTGTCGGTCGTGATTTTCGCGCAGATTCTGCCGGCGAAACAGGCGACCGGCATCGTGCTTCCGCTGCTGTGCTTCGGCGATCTCATCGCGGTGGCGTCGTATCGCCAGCACGCGCAGTGGCGGCATCTGTGGCGGTTGTTTCCCTACACGGCGGCCGGCGTGGTGATCGGTTTTTTCGCCATGGACCGGATCGACGAGCGGCAGGCACGGGTGCTGACTGGCGGCATCGTGCTCACGCTGGTCGTGCTGCACCTGGTGCGGCGGCGCGTGCACGGTCACGAGGCCGAGCATGGCGCGTGGTTTCCGCCGACCATCGGCGTGCTCGCGGGATTCACGACGCTCGTGGCCAACGCAGCGGGGCCGCTGATGGCCGTCTACCTGCTGGCGATGCGGCTGCCGAAGATGGAATACGTCGGCACCGCCGCGGTGTTCTTCATGCTGATCAACCTGTTCAAGGTGCCGTTCATGGTGAACCTCGGGTTGATCAACGGGGCGAGCTTCACCGCGAATCTCTGGCTGGCGCCGGCGGTGTTTGCGGGCGCGTTGGTCGGGCGGAGGATTCTGCCGAAGATCAACCAGAAGGTGTTCGAGAATCTTGCGCTTGGCCTCTCGGCCGTGGCGGGGCTAAGGCTTCTGTTCTGAGATGGCACGCATGACCGTCAGACAAATGTGGGCGGCGAAACTGGCGGGGAAGCCCGCCTTCGCCGACACGCCGGGACGCCGGCAGGCGTCCGCCGAGTCGGCGCAGCTCGCGCTGCGGCCGCGCGCGGCGTTTGCGGGCCGCGTGCTCGGGATCGATCCGTCGCTGCGCGGCACGGGGCTGGCGCTGATCGAGTTTGCGGCGGGGCGGCAGCCGGTGCTGCTGCGGTGCCAGACGGTGAAGGTGGCGGCGAAGCAGCCGATGGCGTTTGCGCTCGCGGAGATTCACCGGGCGGTGAGCGCGATGCTCGACGGCGCGGATGTGCGCCACGTGGCGATGGAGCAGACGATTTTCGTGCAGAATTTCCAGACGGCACAGATTCTCGGCGCGGCGCGTGGCGCGGCGATGGCGGCGGCGGCGCTGCGCGAGCGGCCGGTGTTCGAGTATGCGCCGTTGCGCGTGAAGCAGGCGGTGGTGGGCGCGGGCCGGGCGAGCAAGGAGCAGATGGCGCGCACGGTGATGTCGATGCTCGGCCACGGCCGGACGCTGGCGCCCGACGAAGCCGACGCCGCGGGCGTCGCGCTTTGTCACGCGTTTACGTGGCGGGAGTAGCCGGTCGCGCCGCACTTGCGCGGGTGGCAGCCAACCTGCACGCTCGCACGCCATTTCGATGAGTGAATCCAAAGTCACCTATTTTTCATTCCGACCCAAGCTGGTCGAGTGCCTGCGCGACTATTCGCGGGAGAGGTTCTTTCGGGACGTTCTCGCCGGGCTGACGGTTGGCATCGTGGCACTGCCGCTGGCGATCGGGCTCGGCATTGCATCGGGGGTCTCGCCGGGCACGGGCATTTACACCGCGATCATCGGCGGGTTCATCGTCTCGGCGCTGGGTGGTTCACGCGTGCAAATCGGCGGGCCGGCGGGAGCGTTTGTCGGGCTGGTTTACGCGATCATCGCACAATACGGACTGCCCAATCTGCTCATCTGCACGGCGATGGCGGGCGTGTTTCTCTTCATCATCGGCGCGGCGCGGCTGGGGACGCTGATCAAGTTCATTCCCCATCCGGTGACGACTGGATTCACCTGTGGCATCGCCATCACGATCATGCTGACGCAGGTGAAGGATTTCCTCGGGCTTCAAATGGGCCCGGTGCCGGCGGAGTTTTTTGAAAAGATCGGGGCGCTGGCCCACGCCCTGCCGGACGCGAGTTGGGCGACGGTGCTGGTGGGAGCGTCGTCGGTGGCCATTATCAAGCTTTGGCCGAAGGCGTGGACGCGGTTTGTGCCGGGCTCGATGGTCGCGGTAATTCTGGGGACGGCCGTGGTTTATTTCTTGAAGCTCGACGTGGCCACGATCAGCAGTCGGTTCGGGCCGGAGGCGTTTCCGAATGGGCTGCCGCCGTTTCAGATGCTGGTGTTCGATGTCCACCATCTCGGTGACCTCGTGCGGCCGGCGGTGGCGATCACACTGCTGGGCGCGATTGAATCCCTGCTTTCGGCCGTGGTGGCGGACGGCATGATCGACGACCGGCACGATTCGAACCAGGAACTGATGGCGCAGGGCATCGCCAACTTCACGGTGCCGTTTTTCGGCGGCATCCCGGTGACGGGCGTGATTGCGCGCACCGCCACGAATGTCCGCAACGGGGCCGGCTCGCCCATCGCCGGGATCGTGCATGCGCTGGGGCTGCTGCTCATCGTCCTGCTCGCGGCACCGCTGGCCAAGTTCATCCCGCTCACCGTGCTCGGCGCGGTGTTGCTCGTGGTGGCGCTCAATATGGGCGATTGGCAGGAGTTTCGGGTGCTCGGCCGCCACACGAAAAGCGACGCGGCGGTCTTCCTGGTCACATTTGTGCTCACCGTGATATTCGATCTGACGGTCGCGGTGGAAGTGGGAATGATCCTGGCCGCGGGGCTCTTCATCAAGCGGGTGACGGACACGACGCAGGTGTCGGCGCTCGACGAGACCGGCGCGTCGGGCCAGGGCCACGAGCACGTGAAGGATGTGCCGCCGGGCGTGCTGGTTTACCGCGTGTTCGGGGCGCTGCTGTTCGGCGCCGCGGACAAGCTCGACAGCGTGATCCGGCGGACGGGGGCTGACACGCGCGTGGTGATTCTGCACATGGCGGCGGTGACGGCGCTCGATGCCACGGCGCTCAACGCGCTGGAGACATTGCACGAGAAACTCCGCCACCATAAGAAGCATCTCGTGCTAAGCGGTCCGCACACGCAGCCTTATTTCCTGATGGAGAAGGCGGGTTTCCTGGAGCGGGTGGGCGAGGACAACATCGCCGGCGATCTCGAGTCGGCGGTCGCGCGCGCGCGCGAAATCGTCGCGACGAAGAAATCAGCTACCCGGCCACCTCTTTGATCACCTTGCCGAGTTCGGTCACGCGGTAGGGTTTGGTGAGGTAGCCGCAGAAGCCCAGGTCCATGAATTTCCGGTTCATGTCGTCGTTGTCGTAACCGGTGCAGACGATCGCGCGCACCTCGGGGTCCATTTCCTTGAGCAGCTTGAAACATTCCTCGCCGCCCATGCCGCCGATCACGGTGAGGTCCATGATGACGACGTCGTAGGGCCGGCCGATGTTGAGGTAGCGCCGGTAAAACGCGATGGCCTCCTCGCCGTTTTTCGCGAGGTCGAACTTGTAGTCGAGGTTCGTGAGCATCGTCGCCGTGAGCGCGGAGATTTTCGGGTCGTCGTCCATGAACAGGACGCGGCCCGTGCCAAAGCGCATCGAGGGCGCGCGGCGGGCGCGGACCTCGACCGGCTTGGCGGCCTTCGGGAGGAAAACGGTGAATGCGGTGCCCTTGCCAACCTCGGTGTCGAGGCCGATCTGGCCGCCGTGTTTACGGACGACGGAGAGCACGGTCGCGAGGCCGAGGCCGGTGCCGTGCTTTTTCGTCGTGAAGAACGGATCGAAGATTTTCTCGCCGTGCTCGGGCTTGATGCCGCTGCCGTTGTCGCGCACATCGAACTCGACGTAGTCGCCGGCGGGCAGCGAGGGCACCTGATCGTCGGTGAGCGTGAGATTGCCGGCGCGGATTTCGAGCCGGGGCTGGTGCGGCGGCGGCGGCATCGCCTGCAGGGCGTTGACGATGAGGTTCTGAAACACCTGGAGGATTTGCGCGCGGTCGACCATGACGGGCTCGACGCCGTCGGGCACGTCGATCGTCACCACGGCGGTCGAGGCGGAGGCGGCGATCTTCTTGGCGTCCTCTAGAATTTCCTTCGCGGCGCAGGGTATCTGCGTGCCGGCGCCACCCTTGGCGAAGGCGAGGAGCTGCTTGGTGAGACCCTTGGCGGTATCGCAGGCCTTTTCGGCATCGGGCAGTCCCGAATAGTTGGGACGTTCATCCGTCGCCAGCGTCACGGCGCCGAGGATGGTGGTGAGGAGGTTGTTGAAATCGTGGGCGATGCCGCCGGCGAGGAGGCCGAGCGACTCGAAGCGGTTGGCTTTTACGAGCTCCTCGGGCGTGAGCGTCATCTCGTCGGGGTTGCGGAAAACGATGATGACGCCGCGCGGCTTGTTGTCGGGGCCATACGCAGCCCGCGCGGTCCACACGATGGGCGTGGGCGTCTCGCCCGCGATGGGCGTGGCGAGCGCATCCTCGCTGATGAGCGGAAGGGGCTTGTCGGCCGACAGCGCCCGGTCGACCGGATCGTCGCCCTGGCGACCGCTCTGGCGGTTGACCAGGTGGACGACGTCGCCGACGGGCTGGCCGAGGATTTTTTCCGCGGGGAGCTGAAGGAGGCGCGCGGCATGGCTGTTGGCAAAGATGATTTTGCCGCGCGCGTCGGCGATGAGCACGGACTCGGCGAGCGTGCCAAACGCCTCGGTGACGAGCGCCGGCGGCAGCGCGCCTTCCTCCAGCAAGGCTCCGGCGGGCAGGCGGCACGCGAAGCCGACGACGCGCGCGAGGTCGCGCCTGCGCGTGACCGTGCGGTGGGCGCCGAGCAACACGGGCACGGCGTTGCCGTCCTTGCCGCGCAGCTTCACGGCTTCGACAAACGCCTGCTGGCCTGGAGCGCGATTGAGCCACCAGGCTTCGACGCCAGCGGAGGCTTCTTCGGGCGGCAGCGCGGCCGCAAATGACGCGGCCTCGGCGGCGAGTTCGCCCTCGCCGTGGCCGAGGAGTTTTTCAAATGCCGGCGAAAACCAGAAATTCTTCCCGGCGAAATCGAGCTCGAAGGCCGCGAGAGGACCCGCGCCGCTGAGGTCCTGCAGGCGCGCATCATTCGCGAGCGATTCCTCCTCGAGTTGCTTGCGCTCGGTGATATCGAGGTGCAGCCCGACGACGCGCTCGAGTTCGCCGCCGGCGTTGATCACCTGCAGGCCAAGGCATTGGATCCAGACCCAATGGCCGAGCCGATGCTTCATCCGGAACTCGACACTGAACGGCCGCGCGCCGACGGTGAGCTTCTTGCCGATCTTGTCGGGGGTTGCGCCCGAGTCCTCGGGATGGATGAGCTGGTGCCATGTCTCCAGCGTGTTGGGCAGCTCGGCGTCGGCGTAGCCGACGAGTTTCTTCCACGCAGGCGAAAAGCGCACGACGCGGGCCTTGAGCTGAAGATCGAAGAATCCCGCGGCGCCCTTGTCCGCCAGAAGCTGAAACGCCGCCGAACGTTCTTCGCTTGGGCCGTCTGGAGTGACTGCGGCGGTGGGTAGGGGCGGCTGCACCGTGGCGATGTAGCCGGGAACGGAGCCAAGCATCTTTTCGAGCCGCATGCGGACATCGCGCGGCGCGCCTTCGCGCGGTTGGGCGCTCAGCGTGGCGTCCTTGTCGAGCGCGGTGATGAGCAGGCCCTCCCATTGTGCTTCGAGAAACTCCGGGTCGTTGGAGACGATCTCGAAGGCGAAGAGACCGGCGAAGGGCTCCCCGACGAGTTCGCCTTCACCCGTTTGCCAGAGAGCGCGCGCGGTGGCGTTGGCGGCAGTCACGCGGCCGGCCGCGTCGAGCACAAGGACGGCGCACGCGGCGGCATCGCGCGCGGCGGCGGAGGCGGTCGGGGACGCTGAAGCAGGGTCGTTCACTCGCGGCGGTCAGTGAGCCAGCGCTCGGTGCGTTTGGCGAGAAATTCGATGTAGGCCGGCTGGTCGTTCAGGCAGGGAATCTGTTGAAACGACTCGCCGCCGGCGCCGAGGAACGTCTCGCGACCCTGCTGCTGGATTTCCTCGAGCGTCTCGAGGCAGTCCGTGGTGAACGCGGGGCAAATCACGAGGAGTTTTTTCACGCCGGCTTCCGGCAGGCGTTCGAGTTCGTGGTCGGTGAACGGCCGCAGCCACGGCTCGCCGAGGAGGCGCGATTGAAACGACACGGAATGCCGCTCCTCGGCGATGCCGGCGCGGGCGACGAGGGCGCGCGTCGTGGCGAGGCACTGGGCCTTGTAACAAGTCGCATGCACCGGGGAGCAGGTGGTGCAGCAATCGGGCACGACCATGCAGTGCGCGCGCGAGGAGTCGGCCTTGCGCATGTGACGCTCGGGGAGGCCGTGGTAGGAGAAAAGCAGGTAGTCGTGGGGTTGCTGGAAGTAGGGTGCGCTGACGGTGTGGAGCGCCTCGATGTAATCGGCGTCGGCGTAGAACGGTTGCACTGTGGTCACGTGCGGCCGCGGCGTCTGGCGGGCGACCTCCTCCATCACGCGCACGACGACCGTTTCCCATGACGACATGGCGTAGTGGGGATATTGCGGAAACAGCAGCAACTCATCGATGCCGTCGTCGGCAATCTGCGCGACGACCGAGGCGATGGAGGGAGTGCCGTAACGCATCGCGAGATAGACGGGCCCGCCTTCGCCAGGCTTCGGCGCGGCAAGTGTCGCGTCGCCGATCAGTTTCGCGGCTAGCTTTTGCTGCACGCTGCGCGAGGTGACGACGAGCGGCGAGCCGTCCTTGGTCCAGACCTGCTCATAGGCGTGCGCGGATTTTTTCGGGCGCGTGCGGAGGATGATGCCCTCGAGCAGCAGGCTGCGCCAAGGCTGTGGCGGCGCGTCGATGACGCGCTCGTCGCCGAGGAATTCGCGCAAATAGCGGCGAACGTCCGCGACGGACGTGGAATCGGGCGAACCGAGATTGACGAGAAGGACAGCGCGTTTGGGCATGCGCCACAAATTCGGGACGATTTTCCAGCGAAGTCAAACGGCTGCGTGGTGCGGCGGATTGACGCCGCATGGCCCGGCGGAGGTTGGCCGGGCTAGTCGGAGTAACGCCGGCTTCCAGCCGGCCGACCAAGAATAGAAACATTCAACCGCGGATTACGCGGATTACGCGGATAAAGGCACCGGCAGGCGGATAAATTATCCGCGCAATCGTAATCCGTGGTCAATTGGTTCGGCGGTTCAACCCTCAGCAATCCAAGCAGAGTTTTTTGAACCACAGAGACACAGAGGCACGGAGAAGACCGGAGAATGAATTCGCTCTGCTCTTCGTGTCTCTGTGCCTCTGTGGTGAACTCCGTCTGCGGAATTGGGCTTCAATCAACTCGACTTTGCTGCCCGCGCAGCGTGGTTGTGCCGTCCCGACGATCAGCGCGCACATGGTGTTTTTTGCGGTTGTCCGCAGGGTAGCCATGACCATGGTTCAAACCATGACCAAGCTCGCTGAAATCCAAGAAGCCATCCTGCTACTCGACCCGAAGGAGCAGCAGGTCTTGCGGCATTGGCTCGACGAGACGGCGGAGGAGACGCCCGAAATGCTCGCGGCCATCGACGAAGGATTGCACTCGCTGGCGACCGAAGGAGGCGTGCCGATTGCTGAAGCGCGCCGCCATCTGCGCCAGTGGATTACCGGGTAATCATTTCCCAGCCGGCGTTGCGGGACTTGGGCACGATTGTCCGGTTTATCGCCCAAGGCGTTCATGGCAGTTCGGCGGCGGCCGAGAAGATCGGTGAGGAATTGATCGCCCTGTCCAAATCCTTGGCGACGCTTCCCTTTCGCGGCCCGGCGGTTCGTCGCCGGCCCGGGCTGCGCAAGTGATCCCACCGCTACTACCTGATTTTCTACCGGGTCACTCAACCGACCCGGCTGGTGGAAATTGTCCGCATTTGGGATGGCCGTCAAAACCCGTCCGGGTTGGTCCTGCCATAACCTGACTCCCTTTTTGCGCCTTCTGCGCCTTCTTGCGGCCAACCATTCTGTGGTCTGGGCTTGGTCGCGCCTTCGCCGCGCTGGGGAATCCAAGCAGAGTTTTTTGAACCACAGAGACACAGAGACACAGAGGCACGGAGCCGTTTCGGCCAGCTCAAGGCCCCGAGTTTGTCGCGGGGAAAACCGGGGAATGAATTTGCTCTGCTCTTCGTGTCTCTGTGCCTCTGTGGTGAACTCTGTCTTCCTTCGCCGTGACGAAATCGGTCTGCGAGATTTGGGTTCAATCAACTCGACTTTGATTCCCGCCCGGCGTCTTGTTGCCCGGGATCGAGAGACAAAACCGCGCGGCTGACCTCGTCATGGCTCACACAAGAATTTCACCCCGGAAAATTGGCGGGCCTTTGTCTTGCCGGCGCCTGCGCAGCCCAGCGGAGCGTGAAGAACGCTAATAACACTGAAAGCAAAAATGAATCCGCTGCCGCCCAAAGTAAATCGAGGCACACTCGGAGAGCTATTGGCCCAGCTCTACCTGCTCGCGAATGGCGTGCAGGCTGCGCCTCCGCTACGCGATAGCGGAAATGACCTGATCGCTTGCCGCCGACGGGACATTCTCGCGCTTCAAGTGAAGACAAGGAAGAAGCACAGTTTTTCGAAGCATCATTTACCAGAACTCTACGATGGAGGAGTGTTCGTCGTGCTGAGAGAAGACAGAGGAATCTGCGACATTTCTAAGCCCGACGTTTATTTGATGAGCCGCGCGGAAATCGAGGCCGCGGCGAGTTTCGGAGCGAAAGCGATGAGGCAATTTCGGATCTGTCCTGAACGAGTTGATGAAGTCTTCAGAAAGGGCCAGGCGCTGACCTCAAACTATGGGCGAAGAAATGTGTGACGCTATGATTTCCAGCATAGTCGTCGGTTTGATTACTGGTGCGCTGTCGTCTTGGTTCGTTGCCACGATTTTCTATCGAAAAGGGAAGCGCGACACGATCGCGCTGCAGCTTCAAGGGCATCTGAGCATGGTGGGCATGACGATGGAGAGATGCGACCCGACCCAGAAGAACCCCGGCCGCCGTGGCGATGATGGTCTTGAGCCGACGTCGCATTGGCTGGGGTGCATGATTGGCCTGCTTGAGCGCACCGGCTTCGCGACGACGGCCGCTGAACTTCGCCCTATCAAGCAACAGATGGACGAACTTCTCGTCGTATTCGACCAAACTTCCGAAGCAGAAAAAATCCGGAAAAAGGCAGAGTGGCAATCTGCCATCGCAGTGGTTCATTCTCGCTCCGGCTGACCCGGGATTTGTGACACTCCGAAACTATGAACCTCGAAAATTTCATCACTGACTCGCTCGATCAGATTCTGTCGGCGATTGCGAAGTCGAAGAAGAAGCACAAAGGAGTTGCACCGTTGGTTGCTCGGAAGCCTGGCTTGGAAAACGAATATCCAGGGCTAATGCGCACCCAAAAGGGGAAACCGGTCTATGCCGTCGACTTCGACGTAGCCGTGACTGTCGGCGAAGAAAATAAGAGGGGCGTCAAAGCCGGTTTCGGCGTCATTGCCCTCGGGAGCGCTGGCGGTGAGAGTGGCTCCACCCATGAAAGGCGCGCCGTTAGCAGGCTTACATTTCGCATTCCGATTTCTTACGACGAATGAAGAAGAACCAAAAATCGAAGAGAGCATTGGGTTGACCCAAGCACCGCCAGCTGAAATCTCGAATTCATGAAGCGACCCATTCTGAAGTGGTTGATCGCGTTCGCGCTTTTGAGCGAATCATGGCTCATGGCGGCTGAAGATCGCGTCGCTGACCTGACAGCGAGCGCCCAAAAAGGGGATGCCGACGCCCAACTTCTGATCGGCATCCTGTATGCCAACGGCGACGGCATTCCGAAAGACTGCTCCGAAGCCGTGAAATGGGTGCGAAAAGCCGCGGAGCAAGGTTACGCTCCTGCTCAATACGAACTCGGTTGGATGTGTAACCATACCGAGTATTCCGGCGTTCCGCGAGACTCCACTGAAGCGATGAGATGGTTCCGCAAGGCAGCCGAACAGAATTACGGTCTCGCTCAATCTGAACTCGCATGGATCTTTAGGGAGGGAACCGATGCACCCGAGGACCCCGTCGAATCAGAGAAATGGGCACGCAAGGCTTGGATGAACCTCACAGGCCAGGAACCCCCGAAGGAAAGTGACGAAGTGGAGAAATTGGTAAGCAAAGCCATCGAAGTTGGCAGAGATGGCGCTCAATGGTATCGGAGGGCTGCCGAGCAAGGGTTTCCCAGTGCCCAACTAAGACTTGGCTGGATGTATGAATGGGGCAGGGCCGTGCTGTTTGAACGCAGCACAGAAGCGGTAAAGTGGTATCGCATGGCTGCGGAACAGGGTTTCGCCCCGGCCCAATACGCCCTCGGCCGTCTGCATGAACAGGGCAAAGGTGTCCCACAGAATAACACCGAAGCACTAGCTTGGTATCGTAAGGCTGCCACTCAGGGCGACCGCCAAGCTCAATTCGCTCTCGGCTTGAAGTATTCAGTCGGGGCTACGGTTCCAAAGGATGGAGCGGAGGCCGTCAAATGGTATCGCATGGCTGCTGCGCAAGGTTCCGTTGCCGCTCTTAACAACCTCGGAGGAATGTATTCTCTCGGTATGGCGGTTCCGAAGGACAGTTTCGAAGCGGCGAAATGGTATCGCAAGGCTGCCGAGCAGGGCGACGCCGGGGCTCAAAGCATTCTCAGTAGGATATATGCTGACGGCGACGGTGTCGCCAAGGATAAGGCCGAGAGCGCCAAGTGGCTACGCAAGGCTGCCGAGAACGATGATGCCGAGTCGCAGGCTACTCTCGGCATGACGTATGCCCTTGGTGATGGTGTTCCCCGAGATAATGCCGAGGCGGTGAAATGGTTCCGCAAGGCGGCAGAACAGCAAAACAAGAACGGTGAGTATCACCTCGGGTTGATATATGCCAGCGGCAGTGGCGTCAACCGAGATGACGCGGAAGCGGCCAAGTGGCTCCGAAAGGCCGTCGCACCTCACGCCTTGTTTGGGGAACATGGGGGCGCGAAGCTAGCGCTGAGTTTCATCGAGGACCCTGCGATGAAGGCGCTGAAGCAAGCGGCGGACAGCGGTAACCCTGATGCGCAGTTCCGTATCGGCCAAATGTATGAGTCTTGTCGTTGGAACGGTCAACCCAGTTGGGACGGTAGAACCGAGGCTGTCTCATGGTATCGCCTAGCCGCTGAGCAGGGCAGCACCAAAGCCGAATTCGCACTCGCGATAAGTTATAGGGTCGGCAGAGGCGTTCCGCAGGACAGCGCCGAAGCGGCAAAGTGGTATCGCAAAGTCGCAGACAAAGGTTACCCCAACGCGCAATCCGAAATGGGCCGCAGGTGTTACTCCGGCGACGGCGTAGCGAAAGATGACTTCGAAGCGGCAGGGTGGTTTAGTAAGGCTGCGGAGAACGGTAACGCCGAGGCGCAGTTCTATCTCGGTCTGATGTATTCCAAAGGCGAGGGCGTGTTTGTGGTGGATTACGCCGAAGCCTATAAATGGTATCGTCGAGCGGCCGAGCAGGGTAACGTCAGCGCCCAGGGCAACCTTGGGAGCATGTATGCCAATGGCAAAGGCGTGCCAAAAGACACCATCGAAGGCCTCGCTTGGAGCAACATTGCCGCTGCATCGGGCGATGATATTTTCATAAAAAATCGCGAACTGCTTGAGCGCCAAGTCGGACCCGACGCAACGTTGGCGGCGCAGCAACGAAGCAAACAAATCCTGAAAGAAATCGAAGCGGCGAAACGTGC
>Ga0163199_1002163_pt1 | contig 12072 bp, 8 predicted proteins | sample PL_2010_150m_FD_113537 | JGI IMG/M metagenome (GOLD analysis project Ga0163199, IMG submission 113537) | Freshwater microbial communities from Powell Lake, British Columbia, Canada to study Microbial Dark Matter (Phase II) - PL_2010_150m | ecosystem: Environmental > Aquatic > Freshwater > Lake ...
CGTCCCAATACGGGCACCTAGGAGGGCCCACAGATGAACGCTTTCAATGCCCCCCAGCTGGGGCGCACTTCAAACGCTGTCATCTGTCGAAATTTCCTAGGTTTCGTATTGGACAGCAGCCGAAGCCGCGAAATTAGTTTTGGTTATTGGTTACTCGATAATGTTTCTGAGACGCGCGGAGTGTAGCGCAGGCGGCGAGAGCACGGCAAGGATTGCTTCGCAATCGCACCGAGCAGTTTTTCTTGTGGCGCGCGGACGGGTCGCGCTGGCACGCTGCCGCTTGGCATGAAAGAGCTTTGCATCCTCATCCTCTGTGCCCTGCTGTTGGCTCCGCTGGCCGCGCTCCATGCCGCCGGGAAAGCCGGCGCGCTTGAGTTAAAGTCGCTGCGGGTGCGATAACATTCCCCACGATCATGAAAACATTCCTGCTTATCCTTCTCTGCGCTCTTCCCGTCTCTGCGGTGCAATCTCTCGCCGCGGAGCAACCAAAACCCAACTTCCTCGTCGTTCTCACCGACGATGTCGGGTGGGGCGATTACGTGTGCTACAATCCGAAGAGCAAGATTCCCGCGCCGAACGTGGACCGGCTCGCTCGCGAAGGCATGCGGTTCACGCACGCGCACACGCCCGCCGCGCTGTGCTCGCCGACGCGCTACTCGCTCCTCACCGGCAATCATCCCTGGCGTGGACGCGCGCCGGGCAGCACCTGGGGTTTTCATGTCCCCTCGCAAATCCTGCCGGGACAGAAGACGGTGGCGAACCTGCTCAAGGACGCGGGCTATCACACCGCGATGTTTGGCAAGCAAGGTTTCGGCGGCGAACACGCGAAGCTGGCCGACGGCAATCCCGATTTCACCAAGCCGATGCTCGAAGGACTGCGCGCGTGGGGCTTCGATTACAGCGCCATCATCCCGCGCGGGCATCAGGCGCTGCCGCTGTTGTTCCTCGTCAACGAACTGCCGGAAGTCGGCGCGGACAAGCTCATCCAAGGCAAAACCGTCCAGCGTGGGGTGTGCATTGATTACTCCGAGCCGGGCTGGGACCACAGCAAAGTCGGCGCGCGGCTGCTGGATCACGCCGAGAAGTTCCTCGACCTGCATCAGCGCGAGCGGAAGGACGCGCCGTTCTTCATGCACTTCTGCACCGACGGCGGCCACGCGCCCTATGTGCCGGCCGATGAGATCCGCGGCACCGCCTTGAAAGGGCAGACGAAGATGACCGAGCACACGGATATGGTGATGGAGCCGGACATCCTGCTCGGCAAGCTCATGGCGATGCTGGAGCAACGCGGCTTGCTCGCCAACACTGTCATCTATTTCACCAGCGACAACGGCGGCCTGCCCTACGAGCGCGGCTTCGGCCACGATGCCGTCGGCGGCTTGCGCGGGAAGAAGAGCTTCATCTTTGAAGGCGGCCATCGCGTGCCGTTCCTCGTGCGCTGGCCCGGCAAGGTCGCCGCCGGCAGTGTGCGCGACCAGTTCGTTTGTATAAACGACATCGCGCCCACGCTGGTTGAACTGGCCGGCGCCAAGGTGCCCGACAACCAATGCCTCGATGCCGTGAGCATCGCACCCGTGTTGCTCGGCCAGCGCGATGACACCCAGCCCGTGCGCCGCGCCATGCTCATAGACTCCTCGCCCGGACGCGATGTGAATCAAGACGGCGGCTTCACCGACGCGAGCGTGGTGCTGACCCGCGAAGGCACGGTCGCCGCCACGCGCACGCAAGCGCCCGCCGCCAAGGCCCAAGCCAGGGCGAAAGGCAAAGCTGCGGCCAAAGGCAAAGGCGCGGGCAAGCGCCGGCCCGCTGATCTCGAAGCCCTGCCCAGCCAAGGCATCGCCCACGCGATTTACGAAGGCGACTTCAAACTGATGCTGGACGTGAACAAAGACGCGCCCGCTGCGCTCTATGATTTGAAGCACGATCTCGTCGAACAGAAGAACCTGATCGCCGAGCCTGCGCACGCCGAACGCGTGAAGCGCATGGAAGCCATCTATCGCGCCATCCGCGCCTCCAAACGCAGTGTGGACATCATCGCCGCCCCGCCGGCCCAACCATGAACGTCTCGCGCCATCATGAAACGATTCATCACACTCCTCCTTCCGTGTCTTCTGAGTCTTCCGTGGTCCGCCTCTGCGGCTGAGAAACCCAACATCCTCGTCATCGTTGCCGACGACATGGGCTATGCCGACTGCGGCGTGCAGGGCTGCAAAGACGTGGCGACGCCGAGCATTGATTCGCTCGCCAGGAACGGCGTGCGGTTCACCAATGGCTACGTCAGCGGCTGCGTGTGCAGTCCGAGCCGCGCGGGCATCATCACGGGACGTTACCAGCAACGCTGCGGGCACGACGCAAATCCAAAAGGCCAGTTCGGCCTCGACCTGAAGGAGACGACGATGGCGCAGCGGATGAAGGCGGCGGGTTACGTCGCTGGCATCACGGGCAAGTGGCACCTCGGCGAGGAAAAGGAGCAGATGCCGTTGTCGCGCGGCTTTGATGAGTTCTATGGCATACTGCCGCACGGCATCGCCGCGGAGAAGAAGGGCAGCGGCGTGCAGGTGTATCGCGGCTGGGACAAGGTGGAGACGCCGTCCGACCACACGGTGAAGTTCGGCGAGGAAGCCGGCGCATTCATCGAACGGCACAAGAGCGAGCCGTGGTTTCTCTACCTGCCGTTCACGGCGGTCCACGCGCCGCACGTCGCGCCGGAGAGCTACGTGCAGAAGTTCGCGCACATCGAGGACAAAGGGCGCCGCCAGCTTTGCGCGATGATCTCCGTGATGGACGACCGCATCGGCGCGGTGCTGGCGAAGCTGCGCGAGCTGAAGCTGGAGGAGAGAACGCTCATCTTTTTCATCAGCGACAACGGCGGGCCGCAGTCGCGGACGGTCCACAACGGCCCGTTGCGCGGCGGCAAGTGGACGGTCTGGGAGGGCGGCATCCGCGTGCCGTTCATGGTGCAGTGGAAAGGCCACGTCGCCCCCGGCCGCGTGCTCGACACGCCGGTCATCGCGCTCGACATCCTGCCCACCGCACTTGCTGCTGCCAAAGTGGACGTCTCGCTCCGCGAGACGAATTCTGCAACGAACCTCTCGCGGAGCGAGAGGACTACTTTGGCGGAAACGGCTTTGGACGGCGTCAATCTCCTGCCGCTGCTCGAAGGCAAGACCGACAAGCTCGCGCGCGAGGCGCTGTTCTGGCGGTTCGGCGTGCAGTTCGCGGTGCGCCAAGGCGACTGGAAGCTGGTGAAGGCATCCAGGGACATGCAGCCGGCATTGTTCAACCTCGCCACCGACATCGGCGAGAAGAGCGATCTCGCCGCGCAGCAGCCCGACAAGGTCAAACAGCTCGCCGCGCTCTGGGAATCGTGGAACGCGCGGAACATCCCGCCGCGCTGGGAGGACCAGCGTTGGAACGGCCTGGAAGAAAAGGCGGCGAACAAGCGGGCGAAAAAGCAGGGTCGCAGGAATTCCGCAACGAAATGATCGCCGGCGCGTTCAACCGACGCAGGAGGCAGGTTTATGAATGTAAAGTCCATCGTCGTCTGTTGCGGCGCGCTCGTCGCCGCTGCGTTGCCGGCCATTGCCGCTGAGACTTCCAAGCCCAACATCCTGCTCCTCGTCGCCGACGACCTTGGCTGGGCAGACGTCGGCTGGCACGGTGGGAAGTTTCATACGCCCGTGCTGGACCGGCTCGTGCACGAGGGCGTGGAACTCGACCGCCATTACGTGCAACCTGTCTGCACGCCGACGCGCACGGCGCTGTTGAGCGGGCGCTGGACGAGCCGGTTCGGGCCGCATGTGCTCGCGCCCTCGAACTCGCGCGCGTTCCCGCCTGGCACGCCGACGATTGCCTCCGCGCTCAAGCAGTGCGGCTACACGACGCACATCTCCGGCAAATGGCACCTCGGCGGCAAGGCCGAGTGGGGACCGAACCATTACGGGTTCGATCACAGCTACGGCGCGTTCTGCGGCGCGGTGGACCCGTGGACGCACAAGTATCGCCCCGGTCCGTTCGAGGACACGTGGCACCGTGATCTCAAGCGCCTCGACGAGGAAGGCAACGCCACCGAGTTGGTCGCGCGCGAGGCGTTGAAGTGGATCCGCCAGAAGAAGACGCCGTGGTTCATCTACGTGCCGTTCTTTGCCATCCACATCCCGGTGGACGCGCCGGAGGAATACAAGCGCCGCTACGCCGGCGTGAAGTTTGACGACGATCCGGCGAAGAACGATTCGCTGCTGCGGCTCGCGGCGTTCGTCACGCAGCTCGACACGAAGGTCGGCGAGTTCATCGCTACCTTGGAGGAGACCGGCCAGCGTCGCGACACGCTCATCGTGTTCACCTCCGACAACGGCGGCCAGCCCGGCGGAAGAAATCCCTACGTCGGCAAGGTCGCCGATTCGCCCGTGCTCAGCAGCAACCTGCCGTTGCGCGGCCACAAGAACACGCTCTATGAAGGCGGTGTGCGCGTGTCCGCGTTCGCCAACTGGCCTGGCAAGCTCAGGCCGCGCAAGCTCTCCGCACCGCTTCACGCGGCCGACTGGATGCCGACGCTGACGAAGCTCGCCGGCTGGCAGCCGCCCGTTGACCTGAAGTTCGACGGCATGGACGCGTGGCCGCTGCTGACCGGCGCGGTGGGGAAACCGGCACCGCGCACCATCTACATCCCGCACCCGTCCGGCGCCATCGTGTTGTGCGACGGCTGGAAACTCATCGTGCGCAAAGCGACGAAGAAGAACAAGGCGGGCATCGAGCTGTTCAATGTCACCGCCGATCCGTTCGAAGAGAAAGACTTGGCGCAAGCCGAGCCGGAGCGCGTGAAGCAGTTACAGGCCATTCTCGCCGACCTCCGCGTCGGCGACTTGAAGGAGATGCCGAAGGACGCTGGCGACGGTGTGGTGGACAAGGCCGACAAATAATTTTCCAACATGAACACGCAAATCCGCCTGCTACTCTGCTTAATTACGGCCGTTGTCGCTTCTGTCCTCCACGCCGCCGTCACGCCGGACAAACCCAATATCGTCCTCATCCTCGCTGACGACCTCGGCTACAACGACCTTTCATGCCAGGGCGCGACGAAGCTCAAGACGCCCGCCATTGATCGCATCGCGAAGGAAGGCGTGCGGTTCACCGACGCGCACACGCCGGCCGGCTTGTGCTGCCCCACGCGCTACGGCGTGCTGACCGGGCGGTATCCGTGGCGGCGGAGCGCTGTCACGTGGGCATCGCCCGGCGCGCCGTTGTTGATCGAGGACGGGCGGATGACGACGGCGACGTTGCTCAAGCGCGCCGGCTACACGACCGGCATCATCGGCAAGTGGCACCTCGGTTTTGGGACGCGGGAGAAGCCCGTAGATTGGAACGGTGAACTCAAGCCCGGCCCGCTGGAAGCCGGCTTCGACTATTTCTTCGGCGACGTCAGCAACCGCTGGGGCGTCTATGTCGAGAACCACCGCATTCTCGGACTCGATCCCAACGATCCGATCCAGACCGGGAAAGGCGAGAAACGCAATGGTGGCAAAGCGGCGTTCGCGATGAAGAACGAGGATAACGCCCGCGTGCTGCACGAGAAGGCCATCGCGTTCATCGAGCGGAACAAGGACAAGCCGTTCCACCTCCACTACGTGCCTAACAACATCCACACGCCGTTGACGCCGAACGCGAAGTTCGCCGGCACGAGCCAGGCTGGCAAATACGGCGACTTCGTGCATGAGCTGGACTGGTCGGTCGGCGAACTGCTCACCACGCTTGACCGGCTCAAGCTGGCCGACAACACGCTGGTCATCTTCACCAGCGACAACGGGGGCGTGTATGAGAAGGAAGGTTTCGGCGCCGGACACCGCTCGTGCGCGCCGTTCAACGGCCAGAAAGGCGATGTATGGGAAGGCGGTAACCGTGTGCCGTTCCTGGCGCGCTGGCCGGGCCACATTCCGGTGGGAAAGACCTCGGCGCGGCTGCTGTGCCTGACCGACATGGTGGCGACGTTCGCCGCAATCACCGGCCAGTCGCTCCCCGTCGACGCCGGCCCCGACAGTTTCAACGCGCTGCCGGCGTTGCTCGGCCAGAGCCAGGCCGACGGCGCACGGACGAACTTGGTCATGCAGGCGCGTTCGGCGTCCGTGTTTCGGCACAGGAAGCAGGAGGACCTCTGGGCCGTGCGCGAAGGAAACTGGAAACTGGTGATGGGCCAAGGTTCTGGCTACTCAACCGAGAAGACCGAGCGCGCGCCCTATCTCAAGTTCTCGCAGGTTGGCATGGTCAACAGCGATTTCACTCCGGACGGACAGCTCAAACCCGACGCGCTGCCGATGCAGCTCTACGACCTCGCCGCCGACCCCGGCGAAACGAAGAACGTATATCGTGAGCATCCGGAGATTGTCACGAGGCTGGCGAAACTGTTCGAGCAACTCCGCGACGCCAAGCGAAGCCGATGAAAACAAAAACAGAAGCGATGATCCGCATCGCGGCCATTTCGAGACACAAGAGCCAGTCATGCACACGGCAACCATGAACCACCGCCGAATCTCAACCGCCGCCCTCCTCCTCGCGCTCTGCCTGAGCGTGCCATGCGCGTGGCCGGCAGACACGACCGCCGGCAAATCGCTCAACGTGTTGTTCATCGGGAACAGTTTCACGGCACGGCACAACCTTTCGCAGATCGTCAAGACGATGGCCGAAGCCGGCCAGCCGGGGCTGAAGTTCGAGGTGACCACCGTCATCTACGGCGGACGCACGCTCAAGGACCACTGGCGGCTGGGAACGCAAAACTTCGTGAAGCTGGCAAGCCTGACCCGCGACGAAGAACAGGCCACGATCCAGTCGTTGCGCGAGGCCGCGAAAGATACCAAGGACAAATACGCCGCGGGCGCGTTGAAGCGGCACGAGGAGCTGGCCAAGACGCTGGGCCAGCCGCGGCGCAAGTGGGACATCGTGGTGTTGCAGTCCTATCGCGACGACATGCCCGGCGAGACGCCCTACGTCGAATACGCGCCGAAGTTTGCCGAACTCATCCGCGCGCAGGGTGGGCGCGTGGTGCTTTACGAGACCTCGCCGCAAACCCAGAACAAAAAACCGTTGAGCGCCCTGCCTGATGCCGCGCCGGTGCTCGCGAAGGAGAAGATCATCGCCTCGATGGCGAAGCGCATCGGCGCAACGGTCGTGCCGATGGCGATGGTGGCGCTGCATTGCCAGACGACCCGGCCCGACCTGACACTGCGCTTCGTCAACGATTCGCATCTGAACCAGACGATGGCCTACTTGACCGCCTGCACGTTTTACGGCGCGTTGTTCGACCGCAGCCCCGAAGGATTACCGCTCGACAAGGTCACCGACACCCGCAACCTCGACAACAAGCACCGGGACCAGGACCGCGACGGCCAGCCGATCACGCGCGTGTTTTCCGCCAAGGACCGTGCCGACCTGCAACGCATCGCATGGGAAGGCTTGAAGAGATTCCGCGCGCTGGCTGAGGAAAGCCGATGATCCCCTGCCCGAAACAAGGCTGCACCGCCGACGTGGAAAACCAAAACCAGCTCTTCAACCTCGCCGACGATCCCGCCGAGACGAAGAACCTCTGGTCGGAGAAACCCGACGTGGTGAAGAGGCTTTCAGCGTTACTCGCAGAGGCGCGAAAGAACAGCCACACTCGCCCGCGGTAATGATTATCCAACCAAAGAAAAACTAACGACGACTATGAACACACGCGTCCTCCTTCTCACCGTCGCTTTGCTCGTGTTTGTCTGCGGCCACGCTGCCGCCGAGGAACCCGCACCACCCAACATCGTCCTCATCTTCATTGACGACATGGGTTATGGCGACATCGGGCCGTTTGGCTCGACGAAGAACCGCACGCCGCAGCTCGACCGCATGGCGAAGGAAGGAATGAAGTTCACCAGCTTCTACGCCGCGCCGGTCTGCTCAGTGTCGCGCGCGCAGGTGATGACCGGCTGCTACGGGGCGCGCGTCTCGATTCCCGGCGTGTTTCCGCCGGGCTGTCCGCATGGCATCAACAAAGACGAACACACGGTGGCGGAACTGATGAAGGCGCAAGGCTACGCCACAATGTGCATCGGCAAATGGCACCTCGGCGACCAGCCGCCGTTCCTGCCAACGCGGCACGGGTTCGACCATTACTTCGGCCTGCCCTACTCGAACGACATGAAGAAGAAGGCGAAGGTCAACGGCGAACTCGTGGTGCCGCTCGTGCGCGACGAGCAGGTGATCGAGTTGCTCACTGACGAGGCGCAGGACCGCATCGTCGAGCGTTACACGGACGAGGCTGTGAAGTTCATCACGCGGAGCAAGGACAAGCCGTTCTTCCTCTACCTGCCGCACACGGCCGTGCACACGCCGGTGCATCCGGGCGCGGCGTTCGCGGGCAAGTCGGCCAACGGGCGCTTCGGCGATTGGGTCGAGGAGGTGGACTGGAGCGTCGGGCGCGTGCTCGACACGTTGCGCGAACTGAAGCTCGACCGGAACACGCTGGTCATGTTCAGCAGCGACAACGGCCCGTGGCTCATCAAAGGCGCAGACGGCGGCAGCGCCGGGCCGTTGCGCGGCGGCAAGGGCACGACGTGGGAAGGCGGCGTGCGCGAGCCGACATTGGCGTGGTGGCCGGGCAGGATTACGCCCAGCAGCGTGTGCGATGCCATCGCGGGCAACATTGATTTCCTTCCGACCTTTGTGAAGCTGGCAGGCGGCACCGTGCCGACTGACAGGAAGATTGACGGCAAAGATATTTCGCCGCTGCTGCTCGGCCAGACGAAGCAGTCACCGCACGAAGCGCGCTATTACTATCACGGTTACAAACTCCAGGCCGTGCGCGTTGGTCCGTGGAAACTTGCCATTGCCCCGCAGTCCGAGGGACGGAAGAAGGGCGATGAAATGGTCCCGGCCTCGCTGGACAAGCCGCGTCTCTACAACCTCGACACCGACATCGGCGAGCGCATGGATGTTGCCGCCGCTCATCCTGATGTGGTCAGCCGCCTCAAGACGCTCGCGTTGAAAATGGCCGCCGACATCGGCGACGGCCAACCCGGCCCCGGCGTGCGCCCGGCGGGTTTTGTTGAGGACCCGGTCACGCTTTATCCTACCGAGGACGGGCCAAAGCGTGCGAAGAAAGGGAAGAGAAAACAGCCCGCACCATAAACGAGATGGATGCCATCGTTCTGTCAGCGATGTAGAATCCAAACCCAAGACAACAAAGAACCGACGACTGCCATGAACACTCGCTTCCTCCTCTTCGCTCTCTTTCTGCTCCTGAACAGCTTCATCCACGCCGCCGACGCGCCGCCGAAACCCAACATTATCCTCATCCTCGCCGACGACCTCGGCTACGAATGCGTCGGCGCGGATGGCTGCACGTCCTACAAAACGCCGGTGCTCGACAAGCTCGCGGCCAACGGCGTGCGCTTCGAGCATTGCTACGTGCAACCGCTCTGCACGCCGACGCGCGTGCAGATCATGACCGGCATCTACAACGTCAGGAACTACACCACGTTTGGTGCGATGGACCCGAAGTGCGTGACGTTCGCCAACATTCTCAAGAAAGCCGGCTACGCCACCTGCATGGCCGGCAAATGGCAGCTCGGCGCCGATCCCGAACTGCCGAAGACGTTCGGCTTCGACGAATACGGTCTGTGGCAGCACCTGCGCGCGGGGAAAGGCGTCCCGAGCCGCTATATGAACCCCGGCCTTGAAATCAACGGCGTCGTCAAGGACTTCACCCACAAGGAATACGGCCCCGACCTCATCAGCGATTACGCGCTTGATTTCATCCAGCGCAAGAAAGACCAGCCGTTGTTTCTCTACTATCCGATGATGCTCACGCACGGCCCATTCGACGCGACGCCCGACAGCAGTGACTACGGCGGGCGGCAGGCGAAAGGGAAAGGGGCCAGAGCTGGTAACCGCCCCAACGGCATCAACCAGCATTTTGCCGACATGGTGGCCTGCATGGACAAGCTGGTCGGCAAACTGACCGCGAAGCTCGACGCGCTCGGTCTTCGCAACAACACGCTGGTCATTTTCACCGGCGACAACGGCACGCAGCGCGGAATGCTGTCCCTGATGGGCGCGCGCAAAGTCGTTGGCGGCAAAGGTCTCCCGACCGACGCCGGGATGCACGTGCCGCTTATCGTGAACTGGCCGGGCAAGGCGGCGGCGGGCAAAGTCTCGCGCGACCTCGTGGACAGCACCGATTTCCTTCCGACGGTCTGCGAAGCCGCCGGCGTGACCGTGCCCGCCGAACTGAAAATTGACGGTCGCAGTTTCCTGCCACAGGTGCGCGGTAAGAAAGGTCAGCCGCGCGACTGGTATTACAGTTGGTATGCTCCGCGGGACGAGTTCATCGCGGAGTTTGCCGCGACCCGCGACTTCAAGCTCTCGCGCAACGGCGAGTTTTACGACCTGCGGAAGGACATCGAAGAAAAGCAGCCGCTCAAGGTGGAGGCGCTGGAAGGCGAAGCCGCCGCCGCCGCGAAGCTCCTGCAAGGCGCGCTTGACCGTTACAAAAACGCCCGCCCCGCCTCGATGGCCAAACCTTTCGCGGATCGCACCCGGCTGCAAGAGCGGGGTGGATGACGGTGTGCAATCCGTGATAGTGTTGGGGCAGCGGTCGAGAGGAGAAGTGTATGCACGCAACACGGACGAGGCGCGGATGGTTGTCTTGGGCGCTGGTGATTGGCTGCGCGGCTGGCTTGGTGGAACTGCTGGCGGCGGGAGGGGAGGAGTGGCTCCAGTTGAAGTTGGACAGCCGCCACTCCGGGAACGCTCCGGAACGGGTGGTCCAGACACCGATGGGGTTGCTCGGCGCGGTGCCGCTGAGCGACGCGGTGCTCACGTCGCCGGTCGTTGCGGCGGGGCGCGTGTATGTCGTGGACGCTTCGGGGACGGCGTTCTGCATTGATGCGCGGACGTTCGAGGTCGTCTGGCGCTTCGCCACGCGCGGCGGCGCTGCAAACTGCAACAACGTCTCGTCGCCCGCGCTGGTAAAGGGGCGGCTCCACTTCGGGACGATGGCGGGGTGGTATTACGTGCTCGATGCGGCGACGGGGAAACTGGTGCGCGAGATGGACTGCGGCGAACCGATCTTCAGCGCGCCGGCGGTCAGCGGCGGGCGGGTGTATTTCGCCACGCTCGGCTCGCAGTTCTATGCGGTGGAGCCGGATGGCACGCTGTGCTGGAAGTGGGATTACGTCAGCGAGGTGCTGAAGTTCCCCGGCAACCGCTGGAGCGCGAGCGACTGGCTGGCTTACAAGAAGGGTCGCGTGAACTGGCGCGACCAGTTTTGTTGCCCGACAGACATTGCGGCGGAGGGGCGGCGCGTGGTGGCGACGCCCGGCGGGCGGATGTTGTGGCTGCAAGACGCGGGCGATCACGCGGCGATGCAGTGTCTCACGAACATTCCTTCGTTCGCCGGCAACGAGTATCCCGGCGTGTTCGGGCTGACGCTCGGCGAAGATGGCGCGGCCTATGTGCAGTGGCATCGCCGCGACAACTCCGGACGCGTGGAGATCATCGCGCTCAAGGACGGCAAGCCGCAGACCAATCACGTCCACGGCACGGAGACGGCCATCTATCTGCCGGGACTTCTGAGCTTTTGCTCGGTGAGCCTGCGCGGGGCGGAGGTGTTTCGTTGCCGGCCGGAACAAGGGCTGGGCTTCTGCCGCCACAAGCCCGGCGAGGATAAGCCCGAAGTGCTCGGCGCGGACGGTGCCATCGCACCGCCGGTGTTGTTGCGGGACTTGGCGGTCTATGGCGGACTTGACGGGCGGCTCCACGTCGTGCCGCTCGATGGGAAGGGCAGGGCGTGGTCGTTCGCGACGGCTTTTGGCCGGCCGATCAGCGCGCCGGTGGCTGTGGCCGACGGGCGCGTCTATTTCGGTTGTGAAGACGGCTATCTCTACGCGCTCGGCCCAAACGGTAATGCGCCGCTGCCGACGAAAGACCTCGGATTGCATCGCCTCCGCAGTCCGTTGTCGGGCAAGCGGGCCGGCGCGGAGCACGACTGGTTCACCAACTACGGCGACCTCGCCAACAGCAACGCCAACGATCAGAGGTTGAAAACGCCGC
>Ga0163199_1002165_pt1 | contig 12066 bp, 10 predicted proteins | sample PL_2010_150m_FD_113537 | JGI IMG/M metagenome (GOLD analysis project Ga0163199, IMG submission 113537) | Freshwater microbial communities from Powell Lake, British Columbia, Canada to study Microbial Dark Matter (Phase II) - PL_2010_150m | ecosystem: Environmental > Aquatic > Freshwater > Lake ...
AAAGTTTTCGACGAAATATTGAAACGCGCGATGACCGAAGGCGGCTTCGGGCTTTCAACGGGGCTCGGATATTTGCACGGCAAAAATACGCCTTATCAGGAAATTAAAGCTTTTTTGAAAACGGTGAAAAAATTCGGCGGCGTTTATTCCACTCATTTGAGAAAAGGAGGGGAAGGGCTCCGCGAATCCGTGGAAGAAACTCTCAAGATTTCCGCGGAAAGCGGCGCAAAAACGTTAATCAGCCATTTCATGCCTCACTTCGGAGAAGAAAAAGATTATGAATGGGCGCTCGAAGAATTCGGGAAATTGCCCGAGGGCAGAGATTTTCATTTCGACGTTTACCCGTTTGATTCGACGATAGTGCCTCTTTACACTTTTTTGCCGGAATGGGCGCAAGTTGAAAACCTGGAAACGATGAATTCTTTTCTTGACGATGAATGGCGAAGGGAAAAGATATTGAAAGAACTTCCGGCAGTATCTCCGGAGAATTTAACTGTCTCGCGAGCGACTAAAAACGACGCTGTCGTCGGACGCTCACTTAAAGAATTGAGCCTAATTTATGGCATCAAAGATTCAAAAAAAACATTGCTCCAGCTTATGCTTACCACAAAACTCAGAGCGGTCGTTTTTTACAAAAATATAAACGAGAAATTGATTAAGGCGGCCATTTTACATCCGCGTTCACTGCTTGCTTCCAACGCGGCAAGTTCTTCCGATAAAAGCATCGATAAGGCGCTTAAATCGGAACGAGCTACTTCGACATTCACTAAATTTCTTTCAATGGCCGAAAATGAAAATCTTATGCCGCTCGATGAAGCAATAAAAAAGATTACCACTGTGCCCGCAAAGAAATTCGGTATTAAGGGCAGGGGGGAATTAAAGGAAGGAAACTTTGCCGATTTAGCGATCTTTAAAAACGGGCAAGTAAAATTCACCATCGTTAACGGCAAAGTCGCTGTCAGAGACGGAGTGTTTCAAAATGTTTCCGCCGGCAAGGTTTTGCGGCATGGTTCGACATAAAAATGTTTTTCAAAAAAAGTCACCAGCCTGATTATTTTCTTATAAGCCTCATCTTCATTTTGATGATTGCCGGACTTATCATACTTGCAAGCGCGTCTTCCGAGCTGGGCAGGATAAAATTCGGCGACAGCTATTATTTTCTGAAACACCAGATTGTTTTCGGGTTGTCGCTTGGGCTCGTTGGTTTTCTTGCGGCCTATTTTATTCCTTATAAAAGCTACAAGTATGCTTCTTTCGCCCTTCTGATTTTCAGTATTATTCTTCTTGCTCTGGTTTTCACAAAAATCGGCATTTCTTCGGGCGGTTCTTCAAGGTGGCTTAAATTAGGCCCCGTTGTTTTTCAGCCCGCCGAATTGGTCAAGTTGACATTCATACTTTATCTTGCCGCATGGCTAAGCAATCTCAAAATGAACAGGAGTACTGATTTTTGGACGGGTTTTATGCCGTTCATTCTGATTTCCGGATTCATTGCGGCGCTGCTTGTCTTACAGCCGGCAACCAGCACTATGATGATATTGATGGGAACCGGAATGGCTATGTATTTCATAAGCGGAGCCAAGCTTGTTCACATAGCAAGCGTAATTTTGGCTGGCTTGGTAATCGTAGGCCTTATAATCTGGCTGACGCCTTATCGCCTTCAGCGCGTTACAACTTTTTTGAATCATGAAAAAGATGTTTCCGGCGCCGCTTATCAGATAAATCAGTCTTTGAACGCTATCGGTTCCGGGGGACTTTTCGGCGTGGGATACGGACGCTCAACCAGCAAAAGCAGTTATCTGCCCGACCCGATCGATGATTCTATTTTTGCCGTCGCCGCCGAAGAACTTGGTTTTGTAGGGTCGGGCGTTCTCATAATACTTTTCGGGCTTCTTGTTTTTCGGCTCTTCTGGCTTGCCAAGAATTTGCGCGACAAATTCGGCCAGCTGATTCTTGTCGGCTTCGGAAGTCTTTTGGCTTTCCAATCGCTCGTTAATATGGGCGCGATTTCCGGCCTTTTGCCGCTGACGGGTGTGCCGTTGCCGTTCATAAGTTACGGCGGCACCGCTCTGGTGGTTTTTATGACGCTCGGCGGCATAAGCGCGAATATTTCAAAATATGCATGAAATTGTAAATTAGAAATTGTCAGCCCTAGGCTGATCCGCCTTGGGCGGAAAAATTTATTGAAAATAGTATAACTTAATAATCGGCAGGAAATCATGATATAATAAACGCGTATTGATTTGATTTAAAATAAATAACCATGAAAACTATAAGAATTGCACTTGCAGGAGGGGGGAGTGGGGGACATATTTATCCTCTTATTGCAGTCGTTGAAAAGCTGGAAAGAATATCCGTGGAAAAAAGTTTGTTAATGGAAATAAGATATTTCGGCCCGAACGATATGTTCAGGCCGGTACTGGAAGACGCGGGCGTTAAGATAAGCACTGTGTTTGCCGGCAAAATACGGCGCTATTTTTCTTTTTTTAATTTAATCGATATTCCTAAAATCGCAATCGGATTCGTTCAGGCCCTGTTTAAGATGTACTGGTTTATGCCCGACGTCCTTTTTTCCAAGGGCGGCAGCGGAGCGTTTCCAGTTGTACTGGCAGCCTGGTTTTACAGAATTCCGGTTATAATTCACGACTCGGACGCGCAGCCCGGACTTAATAATCTTTTTTCGGCGCGCCTTGCCAAACGCATTGCCGTAAGCTTTGAAAAAGCGCTTAGCTATTTCGACGCCAAAAAAACCGCTTGCGTCGGCAACCCGATAAGAAGTTTCCTGCTTTCGGACAAACCGGAGCAGAAATTTGCCAAAGAAAAGTTAGGATTCGACCCTGAAAAGCCAGTAGTTCTTTTTTGGGGAGGTTCGCAGGGCGCGAAACGGATTAACGATTTGGTAATTACCGACCTCAAAGATTTAATTAAGGAAACACAGGTTTTACATCAGACGGGGATAACAAATTTCTCCGAAGTTGAAAATTTATCGAAATCAATAATTCCAAAAGCCTTACCCACGGATTCGACAGGCTTGCCACAAGAAGAAAAGGTTGGCTATCTGCCAATGCCGTATCTTGAGTTGGCTGAACTGAAACTCGCGCTCGCCGCGGCCGATTTGGTCGTAGCCAGAGCTGGCAGCAATATTTTTGAAATAGCAGCGTATTCGAAACCATCCATTCTCATTCCGTTGCCAGAATCGGCGAATGACCATCAGCGTATGAACGCTTACGAATTCGGAAAAACAGGAGCCGCAAAAGTGATAGAAGAAGCGAACCTTCTTCCCGGAATATTCATGAACGAAATAAAAAATACTCTTGAAAACAAGGAATTGCTGGGGAGAATGAGCTTGGCATCCGGAAACTTTTTCAAGCCGCAGGCAGCCGAAGTTTTGGCCGAAGAAATACTTAAGTTCGCAAAGTAGTCTGGATTTCCGCCATATTTTATGGCAAAATAAGGTTATGCCCCGTAGGAAACTAAGCGGAGGTGTTAAATATTTTCGCTTAAAAGCTATTGGAGCTGCCAAATTTATGCTTATTTTATTGCAGGTTAAAAGCAAAAGTCGCCGAAAATATTTGATTTCCTACGGGGTATGACATCCGCTACAAAAGTCGAATCAGTGCGGGTTCGTTTTGCGCCGTCCCCGACGGGCTTACTTCATATTGGCTCCGTCAGAACGGCATTATTCAACTGGGTTTTCGCCCGGCAGCACGGCGGCAAATTTATATTGCGTATAGAGGATACCGACACGGAACGCTCCAAACAGGAATACGAGGAAGATATTTTAAGCAATTTCAAATGGCTGGGTTTGGATTGGGACGAAGGGCCGGATATAGGAGGTCCGTTCGGCCCATACCGTCAGTCTGAGCGGAAAGAACATTATGAAAAATATCTCAAACTGCTTTTGGAACATAAAAAGGCTTATTATTGTTTTTGTTCGAAAGATCAACTTGAAGCCGACCGCCAGCAAATGCTGGTTGAAGGCATGCCGCCCAAATACACAGGCCGTTGCCGCGGTTTGTCTTTGGAAGAAAGCGAGAAAAGGCGGAGCAGCGGAGAACCGTCCGTTATCAGGTTTTATACTCCCGAAACAGAAGTTGAATTCGATGACCTTGTCCGCGGCAAAGTAAAATTCGACGCTTCGCTTATGGGAGACATTATAATCGCAAAAAATGTCAGTGAGTCACTTTATAATTTTGCCAATGTCGTCGATGACGAACTAATGCAAATAACCCATATCATCCGCGCCGAAGAGCACTTGTCCAACGTTCCGCAACAAATATTACTCCAGAACGCACTTGGATTCCGCAAACTTAAATATGCTCACATACCCCTTATTCTGAACCCAGACAGAAGCAAGATGTCTAAGCGGCACCTAGACTCTTCAGTCAACGATTATCGGGCACAGGGATATTTGCCAGAAGCAATATTGAATTTTCTGATGCTGCTTGGGTGGCATCCGAAGGACAACAAAGAAATATTCGACTCGGAAGAAATGGTAAAAGAATTCGAAATCAAACGCGTGCAAAAAGCCGGTGCGATATTCAACATAGAGAAACTTAACTGGCTTAACGCTCAAAGGATAAAAAAAATGAACAATTACGAAATTGCTGCACTGCTTGAGCCTTTCTTGAAAGAGAAAAATATTTCTGCATCCCAAGAATTTGTTGAAAAAATAATAGAAGCGGAACGTGAGCGGGTTAAAACAATAAAAGATTTTATCGAGCTTTCGGATTTCTTTTTCAAGCTGCCGGATTATGAATCAAAAATGCTGGTTTGGAAAAATGGAACTCCCGACGGGACAAAAAAAGCGCTGGCCGAATCGGAAGCGGCGCTGCTCGAAATTCCAAAGGAGAATTTTGAAAAAGAAACTGTAATTGCCGCTCTTCAAAAACTGGTTGAAAAACTGGGCAGGGGAGAGGTTTATTGGCCGTTGAGAGTCGCAGTGTCGGGGAAGCAGGCCTCGCCCAATCCGATTGTTATAATGGACGTACTCGGCAAAGAAGAAACCGAACGGCGCCTGAAAATCGCACTGAATAAAATAAACCAGCTTTAAAATGGGATTTAAAAAATTATCGGCAACAGTTTTTGTTTTTTTGCTTGTTTTTGGCACGGTGTCCCAGAAAACTTTCGGACAGCTGGCCGCGAGCAAAGAAGATCTTCAGTTTAAAATCCAGCAAAAAACACAGGAGTTGCAGGGCATAAGCACGCAGCTTCAGGAAACGCAAAAAAATCTTTCTCAAACTCAAAACCAGCGGCAAACGCTCCAAAAACAACTGAATATTTACAAAAGCACCATTGATCAGCTTAATTTGAATATTAAACAAGATTCGGTTTCCGTAGAGAAGCTGAGTTTGGAAATAGATTCCCTGAATTACGACCTTAAAGACATACAGTCATCTATGGGAGACAAAAAAGCGGCAGTAAACCAACTGCTGGTAAGCCTGCAGAAAAACGATAACGAAAATTCCAATCTTCTGGAGATATTTCTAAAAAGTAAAACTTTGGCTGACGGCATATTGGAAACGGAGTCCCTTTCAAACATTCACAATCAGATGAAAATTGAGATAGATAATTTGAAAGCGCTAAACAATCAATATCAAAATACATTAAAGGAAAAAAATAATAAGGTTTCCGACATACAAACGCATCAAACAAATCTCTCTGCCAGAAAAACGATAGTCGCGAACCAAAAAGAAGAACAACAGACAGTTTTGACGCAAACGAAAAATCAGGAAGCGATTTATCAGAAACAGCTTTCAGAACTCCAAAAACTGCAGGATCAGATTGATGCCGAAATCGAAATGATGGGCATGCAGCTAAGAAAAGACATTGACCCGAGCTTATTGCCGGCCGCCAACACATCGGTATTCATTGACCCCATACCGGGAGGAAATTTGAGCCAGAGTTACGGGCGGACGAGTTTCGCAATAAAGACTTACAAGAGTCAATGGCATAACGGCATTGATATTGCCGCCCCCGTTGGTACGGAAGTATACGCTCCCGCCGACGGAACGGTTATAAATGTCGGCAACCAGGACCGTTTTTGCCCACGAGCCGCTTACGGGAAATTCATGGAAATAAAACACAATAACGGCCTGACTACTCTCTACGGTCATTTATCTCTTTACCTAGTTTCAATAGGCCAAAAAGTCACGCGGGGCCAGCTTATCGGTTATGTCGGAAAAACAGGCTGGGCAACCGGTCCTCACACGCACTTTACGGTTTTTGCGTCACAAACGCTTACGCCGGCGCTTCCGGGATACCCTGAGGGATCGCGAAAATCGACCTGCGGTCCGATGCCGGTCGGCGGAGACATCAACCCATTACTTTATCTTTCTAAAAAATGAGTTTGGCTGGCGATAAGGATATTTGGAATAGAGAAATTTTGAATCATCCGCCCGTGGTGAGCTCTGTCGAACCATCATTTTTGCAAAGCTGGGAATGGGGCGAACTTCAAAAAAAACTTGGCCGTCACGCTTTCAGAATTAATGTTTCCGGGCTTTCGGCTTCGGCAATAGAACAAAAATTGCCGTTCGGGCAGACGTATCTTTATGCTCCACATGGTCCGGTTATCGGCTCGGCGACGGCGGACTCCTGGGAAAATTTCATAGAAGAAGCCGGGAATACAGGTGGTCCCAAAAAACCGGTTTTCCTGAGAGTTGAGCCCTTAGCTCATGAATTCCGCGGCGAGCCGATTCAAAAAATTCTTAAAGAAGCTGGCTTCCGCCAAACGAAACCGGTCCAACCCAAGACGACCCTTGTAATCGATTTGCGCAAAGACGAAAAAGAAATTCTCGACGCGATGGAGCACGATACGCGCTACTCTATTCGCGTCGCGGAGAAAAGGGGAGTGACGGTTGAATTTACGAGCGGGAAAGATAAAGAAAAAAGTTTTGAAGTTTTCTGGAAAATATTTTCTGAAACAAATCAAAGGCACGGCCTTAAATCTTATCCCAGGCCTTATTATGAAGAAGTCGCGAAATTGGATGGTTCGACCTATTCGATTGGCTCAGGGCAGGCATCACTCACCATAAAAGGGGATTGTTCATCGAAAATCGCCCTTGCCAAAGCCGAAGGAGAAATTGTAAGCGCAGCCATATTCGTTTATTTCGGAGAACGCGTTTTCTATCTTTTTGCCGGCTCCCGTGCCGGTTACGGCAAGTTCAATGCCCCGACCTACCTTCTTTGGCGTGCAATTCGCGAAGCGAAAAAATCTGGATACAAGTATTTCGATTTTTGGGGCATCAGCCATGAAAACAAAAATTGGGAGAAAATAACCGCTTTCAAAAAAAGTTTCGGCGGCGGGGAAATAACTTCGCCGGGCGCGTGGGATTATGTTTTCAACAAGCCGGCTTATTTTGCCTATAATTTAGTAAAACGATTAACCAGTTAAATCAGGATGAAAAAATTAATTAAATCTCTTGCGCCTCGTTTTTTGATAAGTTTTTATCACTGGTTTTTGGCGTACCTCGGAGCGTTTATTTACGGCTTTCCTTCCAAAAAAATGGTTATTATCGGCGTTCTCGGCACGCGCGGCAAGACAAGCACAGCCAATTTCATATGGTCAATCCTTAATGCTGCCGGCGAAAAAACAGGCTTAACGGGAACGGCAAATTTCCGGATAGGCAATGAGGAAAAATTAAATGAATATCATATGACCATGCCGGGAAGGTTTTTTCTCCAGAAATTTTTAAGAAAAATGGTCCGGGCCGGATGCCGCTATGCCGCCATAGAAACGCCTTCGGAAGGCGTCGAGCAATGGCGGCACAAGGGTATTCTTTACGACGTTGCCGTTCTGACCACTCTTTATCCCGAATATATGGCTGTTCATAATTGGAATTTCGAACGCTGCAAAAAAATGCATTTGAAAGTTTTCAAAGAGCTTCACGCCCAGCCGCGCAAAACCATAAACGGCAAAAAAATCCCCAAAGTGATCGTGGTAAATTCGGATAACGAAGATAAAAGCCTTTTTCTCAATCCGCCTGCGGACAAAAAAATAACGTACGGCCTTAAATCCGGAGCTGATTTAACGGCAACTTCCATAAAGACGGATAACGAGGTGGTTTCTTTCGAATCCGGCGGCGATAAATATGAACTTGGCATAAAGGGCAGTTTCAATGTTATTAACGCGCTGGGAGCGATTGCCGCAGCTAACGCGTTAGGTATTGATAAGAGATACATTAAAGAAGGGCTGAAAAATTTGTCCTCAGTTCCCGGCAGAATGGAAAAAATAGAAGCTGGCCAGAATTTTGATATCTTCGTAGATTACGCGCACGACGGTCCGAGCATGACGGCCGCTCTTAACTCGGTCGGCGAAATGAAAAAAGGCGGCGGTAAAATAATCGTCGTTGTCGGCGCCGAGGGCGGAGGGCGCGACAAGAAAAAAAGGCCTGTTATAGGAAAACTCGCGGCCGAGAAAAGCGATTATGTAGTGGTAACGAACGTCGACCCTTACGATGATGACCAGAATGAAATAATTGAAGACGTTGCGCGTGCCGCCGAAGCGACGGGCAAGTTAAGAAACAAGAATTTATTCACCATTGCCGACAGACGGGAGGGGATAAGACAGGCCTTTAAACTGGCAAAAGACGGTGATATAGTCATAATTACAGGCAAAGGAGCCGAACAATCGATGATTGTCGGTGCGGAAAAAATTTCCTGGGACGACAGGGATGTAGCTCGCCAAGAAATCGAAAAAAGTATTAAATTTAAATTAAATGCACCGATTTAAAAGAAATATTTTTTTGTTTTCGTTGATAGCCGTTTTATCGGCGCCGGGATTTTCCAGGGCTGATTTCCAGTCATCGCCGTCGTCGCAATCCATAAATATTAGCGGAATATTAAACAATCTGCCGCAGCCGATCAACGATTTGATAAAAGGCGCCAAAGACATAGGCAATATGGCAAGCGATCAATTCGGCAAATACATCAACGGCTCGACGCTGCAAAGCCCGGTTAACATAAATTTAAATCAGCTGAAGGATGTTAATGTGACACAATGGTTTCAGAATATTTTCCAAAACGGCTCTTCAAACGAACTGTATCAACTGGTTGTCAAAGCGCTAAGCCTGGTCGGAAATCTTTTTGTTTGGATTTTAAATATCGTGATTGAACTCATAAGACAGGGCCTGGCACTTTTGCATTAAACTTTGGGATACCAAGGCGAGCCAGGATATAATATCTTAGTATGTTTTGAGACAGGGTCATATTATATGATGTGTCGTAAAACCTGTATTGTGCGACATATACAATATAGAGCAAACCTATGAAAAACCAATATCCCCCAGCAGTAAGCCCATTCTCTTCAATAGAGCCTAAATCAATACATTTCGTAGGTGTTTTAGGCATAGGAGTCAGTTCTCTGGCCAGGTGGTTTATTGCTCAAAAATGGGCTGTTTCGGGCTCCGATGCGGCATTGAACCCAATTTACCAGGAAGTTAAAAAGGACGGCCTAAGGGCCAATATAGGCCATAAAAAGACCAATATCCCCGCCAAGTGCGGCCTTGTTATATACAGTCAGGCTATAAAGCGGGATAATCCTGAACTTAAGGAGGCAGGACGACGGAATATACCCGTGCTCTCGTATCCCGAAGCAATCGGCGAACTGACGAAGTTTTATAAAACAATTTGTGTTTCCGGAATGCACGGCAAAAGCACGACGACGGCAATGGCCGGTTTGATGCTCATGAAAGCCGGTTTGGATCCGACAATAATAATCGGAACTAAATTGAAAGAGCTCGGAAATAAAAATTTCCGGGCGGGGAGAGGCCAATATATCGTACTTGAGGCAGATGAATACAAAGATGCTTTTTTGAACTACTCCCCTGCTTTCGTCATAACAACCAATCTGGACAGAGAGCATTTGGATTATTTTAAGAACGCGGAGAGAATAAAAAAATCTTTTATGAAATTCTTTTCCGGAACGCGCGACGGCGGCGTGCTGATTTTAAACCGTGACAATGAAATGCTTCGTTCGCTGAAACAGAAAATCGATAAAGCAAGTAAATCCAACAACCTGAAAGTGAAATGGTATTCGCTCCGGGACAAAGAATCAGCGAAAATAAAAAAACACATAAAATTGCCGGGCCAACACAACATTTCGAACGCTTTGGCCGTTTTTTGTTTGGCAAAATTTCTCGGAATAAGTGAAAAAGTTTTCCTCTCATCAATTTCCGAATATGGCGGTTCATGGCGAAGGATGGAATACCGGGGCGAATTGCAAATAGCAAATCGCAAAGAGCGTATGGCAAAAAGCCATAAGCCATTAGCCATTAGCCATGTGCCGGTGTATGACGACTACGGTCATCATCCGACAGAAATAAAGGCAACGCTCCAGGCGTTCAGGGAAAAATTTCCTAAGCACAGAATAATCTGCGTTTTCCAACCGCATCAAGCCGAGCGCCTGAAACTTCTTTTCAAAGAGTTTAAAAGTGCATTCAAGGACGCGGATACGGTCATAATCATGCCAATCTATAAAGTTACAGGCAGAGAATCCGGTACGGCTTCAAAATACGATTCGGAGTCACTCGTTAAATCAATGCAAAAATCAGAACCGGGACGTCAGATTTTTTATATTAAGGAACCGAAGAATATCAAAAAAGCCATGGATGTGCTTTTATCCGATCATTCATTCCCCTGCCCTGTTGATAAAAATGCCGAGCACTCTCCACGTAGAAAACAAAAACCGGCCGTAATAGTAATGATGGGCGCCGGCGACATTGTAAATTACACGGATGTTTTGTTGAAAAGTTCTTAAAGTTGAAAGTTCATAAAGTTTTCTTTAAGATTAACTCCTTATAACTTTACAAACTTTTAAACTAAATTTATGTTTGATTATTACTCCACCCCCGAAGCGTATAAAGAAGCTAATGGATATATTATAGACGGCATCTGGTACCCGAGAGTCACCAGAATCCTTTCCATTAAAGCCAAGCCGGCTTTATATCGTTTTTATGCCGAACAGGAAAGCTTCAAGGCCAGCCAGAAAATAACGGAACAGTCGGCCGCTGAAGGAACCCTGGTGCACGAAGCCGCCGAAGCCATTCTTTTGGGCCAAAACCCCGAAGTAGACGACAAAATAAAACCGGCCATCGAGGCTTTCAGGAAGTTTCTGGAAATTAAAAATGTGCAGACGTCGCCGGAATACGTCGAGAAGCAGATAATGCATCCGGGACATCGCTACGCCGGCACGATAGACGTCATGGCTCTCATCGACGGCAAGTTCGGCGTGCTCGATATAAAAACATCTCAGGCAATCTACCGCGACTACAATCTTCAAACGGCGGCCTATATGGGCGCGCTTAAAGATCAGTACCAGCATCTCCAGACAAGATGGATATTAAAAATTGATCAGATACAGAACTGCATCAAATGCGCGGCAACCAGACGGACCAAAGGCGGGCGGGAAAAAATAAGCTTTTGGAACAAAGGAGTTTATTCAAACAAAGAGAAAATGAAAAACTGCGTTCATGAATGGTCCGAAGTAAAAGGCGATATCGAATTCGAGGAATTCCCCTACTGGCAGAGCGACTTCGAAGGATTCTTAGCCGCAAAGCGCCTGTGGGAATGGGAAGAAGAAGTCTGGCTGAAAAAAATCGGGTATATATAAAATATTCTGACTATATACAAAACTACCCTAACTAATATAATAAAATCATGACAAAATATATTATTTTCATGGCAGATGTTCAACCAGTACAAGCTGGAAAGCTTAGACAAGCAATTACCGATGCTGTTAATGAAGGGGCAACCGATATTTATCTCGCGATTTCTTCTGGTGGTGGACTTGTCGTTGAGGGTTTGGCTATTGCGGCTTTACTAAAAAGTCTTTCCATAGAAGTAACAACTCACAATATCGGACAGACCGATTCAGTAGCAAACGTTATCTTTGCCTCAGGAAAAAAACGTTACGCAAGTAAAAATGCTAGCTTTTTATTTCATGGCGTAAGTCAACCAATTAACAATGTAAACTTTTCTGAAGCTCAACTCTTAGAACTTTACAAAGGAACCGTCCGACTAAGAGAGATGATTGCCCTCAATTTTTCCTCTTATACTAATATTCCATTGACT
>Ga0163199_1002166_pt1 | contig 12065 bp, 11 predicted proteins | sample PL_2010_150m_FD_113537 | JGI IMG/M metagenome (GOLD analysis project Ga0163199, IMG submission 113537) | Freshwater microbial communities from Powell Lake, British Columbia, Canada to study Microbial Dark Matter (Phase II) - PL_2010_150m | ecosystem: Environmental > Aquatic > Freshwater > Lake ...
ACATTAGTGACCGCTCAGCATCATTGCGAGTCTTCGAGAAGCAATCTCATAGCGCGACCGAGATTGCTTCGCAAAGTGCGCTCGCAATGACGAATCGGCTGAGCAGCCCCGACATTATTTCTGATGGCATGGTTCTGGGCGCGATTCAAATTCCGGCGAATGGTCAACCGATTCTGATGATGAGCGATCACGCCACGACGGGCGGTTATCCAAAAATTGCCGCCGTCGTGAGCGCGGATATTTCCGTCGTGGCGCAACATTTGTCGGTAGGGGCGAGGGTAGGGGCGCAGCATGCTGCGCCCCTACGATTTGCGGCAACATCAATAGAAGCCGCACAAGAACGTTATCGGGTGATGATGAAGAATATAAAACAAATCGTTGAACCCGAAGACAATTTTTATTTTGGTTGATGGAGAAAACAAAATGCACATTGATCTCAATTCTGATCTCGGCGAAAGTTTTGGGCGTTATACCTTAGGAAATGATGAGGCGTTAATGCCGTTCATCACATCGGCAAACATCGCTTGCGGATTCCACGCGGGTGATCCGTTGGTGATGCAGAGAACGGTGACGCTTTGCGTGGCGAAACAGCATCACGTCGGAGTCGGCGCGCACCCGTCGTATCCCGATCTGCAAGGCTTTGGGCGGAGAGAGATGTCGTTATCGCCCGACGAAGTTGAAGCGATGATCATTTATCAGGTGGGCGCGTTGGCGGGATTTGTTAAGAGCGAGGGCGCAGAGTTGATTCATGTGAAGCCGCACGGCGCGTTGTATAACCAAGCGGCGAAGGATCGTGATCTGGCAGAGGCAATCGCGCGTGGCGTAAAACGTTTCAGCCAAGAATTAATTTTGGTGGGATTGGCGGGATCAAAGTTGATCGAAGCCGGGATCGGAGTCGGCTTGCGCGTGGCGAATGAGGGTTTTCCAGAACGGGGCTACAACGCGGAGGGATCGTTGATGTCACGAAAATTAAAAGGTTCGATCATCGAATCGCCGGAAGAGGCGGCGGCGAATGCGTTGAGGATGGCAAAAGATGGAATCAAGATCAATGGATTGAAGATCGAAGTGGAGACGTTGTGTATTCACGGAGACAACGAGCGGGCGGTGGAGATTGCGAGGGCGATACGGGAAGTTTTGCTGACGAACGAAATCGAAGTGAAGGGGATGAAGGGGATGAAGGGGTGATCCGTTTTTAAAAGATCACCCCTGCACCTTTTCACCCGTTCACCCTTTCAGTTTTACAACTTCGACAACACCTCCGCCCCATTCTCTGTCACGACCACCGTGTGTTCAAACTGCGCCGAGAGCTTTCCGTCTTTCGTTACCACCGTCCAGCCGTCATTCAATAATTTCCATTCAGGTCGTCCTTCGTTGATCATCGGTTCAATGGTGAAGACCATGCCCGGTAAAAGAATCGGACCCAAACCGCCGGGTCCGGTATGCGGCACCGACGGCGCTTCGTGCAAATTGCGCCCGATGCCGTGACCGCCCCACTCGCGCACCACGCTGAAACCGTTTTTCTTGGCATACTTTTCAATTGCCAAACCAATATCACTCAAAAAATTTCCGGCGCGCGTCGCTTCAATGCCGAGCCGCAAACATTCTTGAGTGACGTCCATTAACTTCTGCGCCTGCGGAGAAATTTTTCCGACGGCATATGACACACAGGCGTCGCCGCAAAAATCGTTGTATTTCAAACCGATGTCCACCGCTACGATGTCGCCGTCTTTCAAGAGTCGATCATCGGGGAGTCCGTGACAGACTTCTTGATTGAGCGAGGCGCAGATGACTCCGGGGAACGGTGGATGATCGGGCGGGTTGCCGCGATAATTTTTATAGAGAGGCAGCGCGCCACGCTGTTCGATAAGATTCGTCACGATGCGATCTAATTCGCGCAAGGTGATCGATGGTCGCACCGCCTCTTGCAGCGCGGCGAAACACTCGGCGACCAGTTTGCCCGCTTCGCGCATCGCGGCGATCTCTTTGGGATCCTTTAAACGGATACGCTCAATTTTTTTCTTAGACATGTCTAACGCTAGAGGCTAAGGCTAATTTTATTGTGAACGTCGAGCCTTTTCCCTCTCCTTCGCTGTGCATAGCAACACTGCCGCCCATCATCTCGGCAAGTTTTCGTGAAATGCTCAAGCCCAAACCCGTGCCGCCATATTTGCGAGTCATACTGCCATCGGCTTGCACAAACGGTTGAAAAAGTTTGGGTTGTTGCTCAAGTAGAATGCCGATACCCGTATCCGCTACGGCGATCTCCATCAACGACTCTCTCACACGCGCGCTCACAGTCACGCCGCCCTTGTGCGTGAATTTGATGGCATTGCCGACCAAGTTCAACACGACTTGCCGCAGCATATCCGTGTCGGCCCAAACAGGGGGCAACAACTCGGAAGAAATATCCACCGCCAGCGTGATTTTCTTTTCGTCGGCTTGGACGCGCATTAACGCATACACATCGGCAAGAATGGGGGCGATGTCCACTTCCTGCATACTCACATCCATCCGACCCGATTCGATCTTGGCAATGTCGAGGACGTTATTGATGATAGACAACAAACGCTGCGAAGCGTTGAAGGCGATGTGAACACATTCATGTTCTTCTTCTCGCGTATCACACAAACCGTCTACGACCATGCTCAAGGAGCCGATGATGCCGGTGAGAGGCGTACGCAGTTCGTGTGAGGTGTTGGCAAGGAATTGACCCTTCACTTGATTCGCTTCTTCGGCAGTCTCACGCGCCAATTCTAAACGCGACAGCAGATTCACATTTTCCATGGCCAGAGCTACTTGTTCAGAGAAGGCGATGATCACGCGACGGGCGCGCTCGTCAAAGGCGTCGAGGTCCGGACTCTGCACATCCAGCACGCCGATCACTCGCTCGCCGGCGATCAATGGCACACAAAGCTCGGATCGGGTGATCGCGTTGCCAAGCAGGTAACGCGGGTCAACGGCAACGTCGGGCGAATACACCACTTCTCTGGTGCGGGCAGAGGTGGGGATCAAACCTAACCCGTCGAATGATATTGGTTTCGGCGAGTGGTACCGCGCATCACCCACATGAGCTATCGCGCGTAGTTCTCGACTCGCCTCATTCAATAGCATCACCGCACAGTGTGCTTGATTAAACTCTTCGGTGACGATGATTGCCACGCGCATACCGAGCGCCTTAAGATCGCTGCCCGGATTCAGCAACTCGGACGAGGCGTGATAAAGCGACGCCAGTTCGGAAGCATTTTGCTGAGTGGCTTTGTAGAGTCGGGCATTCTCAATTGCCACCGCCGCTTGATCGGCAAAGACTTTTACGCGCTCGGCATCAGCGGACGTAAAAAAATTGGGTGTTGCGCTATTGAGATTCAAAAAGCCGATTAGTTGCCCCTTCGAATGGATCGGCGCGCTGACATGGCTGTTGATCCAATTCGTCTCAGGAAATACGATCCACTGTGGATCTTCGCGCGGGTTGGGGATAATACAAGGTTCCAACGTTCCTGCCATGTAGCGCAAGTTCGGTGTATCCTCAACCGAAAGTCTTAATTGGGCGAGCCACTGATCCACGTCTCGTCCCTCATACCCGTGCGAGCGAACCACGCGGCATAATAAGGTTGTCTCGTCCACCAACATAATTTCTGCCGCATCATGCGGCACAACCCGACCTATAATTTCGAGCATCTGATCTAACACTTCATCCAGATTAAGCGTACTGTTGAGCGCGGCGGCGCTGTCACGCAGAGCTTCAGTCAGCGCGCGATGTTGGCGCTCCACCGCTTCGATCTTTTGGCGGGCAAAAGCAGCGCCCAATGCGCCAGCCACGCTCTTCAACGCTTCGATCTCCGCCATGGACCATCGCCGCTCGCGCCAATGATCGGCGAAACCAAGCACACCCCACCAATCGTCGCCGACAAAAATCGGCACCATAGCAAATGAGAGAACTTTTTGCTTGATCAGTCCAAGTCGTTCTTCGGGCGGAAAATCTCGCGGGAAACCATAGACCGGCAAGCCTGCTTTAAAGATGCCCACCCAACGTCCGATGCCCATCTGTTTATAAGAAACCTTTTTGAACAATTTGTTTCTTGCTCTGACTTTGTTGGTGCGTGCCGACCATAAATAGCGCATCGTGCTGAAAAGATCGCCATCGTCATCATGATTCTCGAAAAAGTAAGCGAAGGTGGTGTCCGTCGCCCGACCCAGATGGGCAATCACATTGGGCAACGTCTCGTCCAGATCACCCGGCATCAATAGTTGGTGACTTACGTGCGCCAGCGATTGAAGAATCAAATCTCCGCGCCGCATCTCATCAAGCAAACGGCTCATCTCTTCAAACAACCGCGCATTTTCAATCGCCACCGCCGCTTGGCTGGCGAAGGTCAAAGCCAAACCGGGATCGAAATCGTTGTAAAAACCGGCTTGCTGTTTATCCAAATTCAACACGCCGATGGCACGATCTTTGACCACCAACGGCAAACCCAACCAACAACGAATATACATCGCCGTCTCTCGTTGCCGCCAACGCGGATCGGTGGCGGTGTCGGCGATCACCACCGGATGGCGTTCCGAAATAATTTCACGTATATGAGCCAAATTCTCAATCTTCAAATTCGTGGTTTGTTCACTGTGAAGATCAAAACCGTGCGCCGCAACAATATCTAACTTGCCATCAGACACTAACATGATGGAGGCTGTGTCAAATTCCACCACGCGGGCAAGTTGTTCGAGAATCAATTGCAATAAGCTGCCCAATTCCAAATTGGTGGTAAACATGCGCGCCACTTCGATCAGCGCTTCGGCTTGGGCACGCGCCGTGCGTTCTGAAGTAAAGAGGCGCGAGTTCTGAATCGCCACCGCCGCTTGATCGCCCAACAAACGAAGGGCATTCAACTCCGAAGTAGAAAATTCGCGCGGCGTGCTGTAAGCGACATTCATCACGCCGACGACCTCGGTTCCAATCTTCAAGGGCAGACCGATGATCGCTCCGCGCCAACTTAATCCAACAAAGATCGGATCGGTATACATGTTCGGCACCACGATCATTTCGCCTCGTCGAGCGACGGTGTAGGTCAACCCACTCTCGCGCGGCGGCGAATAGGGACGAACACGAAAATGCTCCAGCGGCATCCCTGCGCCGAACGATAAAAGATCATGTTGAGAGTCGTATAGGAATAAGTGAGCATCTTGAGCGTCGCGCGCCAGGCGCAATGCGCTTTCCAAAATACGCGCCAACAAATCACTGAGTTCTAAATTAGCCGTGAGGCTTAAGCTCGCCTTCAACACTTCTTCCATTTGAGCCGATTGATCGCGGCTTGTCTCTTCGGCGATCTTGTGTTCGGTGATGTCACGCGCGACCCAGACGACTGTATCGTTTGTCAACGGTGAGATCGCCGCATTGAACCAAGTATTTCTGCCATCAATCGTCAAGCAATACTCACTGTGAACCGTGTCGCCGCTCGTCAAAGCGCGGTTGACGTAACTCAACATTTCATCTGCTTTCGGTTGCGGAAAAATTTCGTGGAGGGTTCTGCCTAACACCTGATCGGCAGGTTTGTATAGAAGGTTGGGATTGGTGGGGGCAATCTCCAGATAGCGGCCTTCGGAGTTCAACACCAATACAACATCGGTCATCGCGCTGAGCAACGCGCTGAGGTCGACAGACGCCGCGCGCAATAGTCCGTTGCCGTGATTTTTGCTTGGCTTCTTTTTGGCTACACGAGAAGTGCGAGACGATTTGTGAGGCGTTTGTTTCATCTGACAAAGATGGCGCCAGCCACTCCATCAACTACGTTTCGGCGGCAGTCCAACTGCCGCCGCGCTCGCAGTGCAACTGCGGCGCAAACCGAGACTTTATAGTTCGCGAGCAGTTGCACTGCGAGCAGGATGCAGTCTAACTGCATCCTGAACAAGGAACTTGTTTTTACACGAGTCCAAACCGAGACGCTCTGATAGGAATTTTTATGTTTCATCGAACGAAGATGGCGCCGCCTGCCCCTTCTAGGACTTCACCGATCTTCCAAGATGGAACCGCGTGCAAAAATTCTTCGGCGCGTGCCGAGTCTATCGCCAGGAGTAAGCCGCCGCTGGTTTGTGGATCGAACATCAAGCGCCGTTCCCAAAGTTCCAAGCCGCGCTCAAACGTTGCCCACTGCGAATAAAATGCTTCGTTGCGTTCCGCGCCGCCGGGAAAAATTAATTGCCGCGCATAATTTTGCGCGCCACCCAACCACGGCAATGATTCAAAATTAAATCGAATGGCGCACTCCGAAAGATGCGCCATCTCGTGGGCGTGACCGATCAGACCGAAGCCGGTGATGTCGGTGACGGCGTGAACTGCCTCACCCAATTTTTTCGCGGCGCGTGAGGCCTCACGATTAAGTTTCATCATGGAGTCAACGCAGCCGCGCGCGTCGGCGGCATCACATTCGCCGCGTTTGATCGCCGTGGTGATCGTGCCGGTGCCGAGCGGCTTCGTCAAAATAATGGAATCACCGGCGCGCGCCCCGCCTTTGGTGAAGATGTGATTCGGATGCACGATGCCGGTGACGGCCAGACCGTATTTCGGTTCTTGATCGGTGACGGTGTGACCGCCAGCCACCGCACCCCCTGATTCCTTAACTTTATCCGCGCCGCCGCGCAAAATTTCCGTCAACAGACTCGGATCCAGATCATCGCGCCAGGCAACAAGGTTGAGGGCGAACAAAACTTCGCCGCCCATGGCATACACATCAGACAGGGCGTTGGCGGCGGCAATCGCTCCGAACTCGTAGGCATCATCCACCACCGGCGGAAAAAAATCCACCGTCGAGATAATCGCTTGCGACTCATTTAATTGATACACGGCGGCGTCATCAGGCGCGGCGAGCCCGACCAGCAGCGACGGATAATCTTTTGCCTGAAACATTTCGCTCAGCGGCTTCAACACTTGCCCCAAAACTTGGGGGTCGAGTTTAGCCGCTCAACCGGCGCATGTGGCGTAAGACGTTAAACGAATCTGCTTTGCAGTAGTCATGGTAGTTGGGTGGTTAGATGGTTAGGTGGTTTGAAGTTTGTAGTTTGGAATTTGGGTTTTTGGGATTTGGGATTTTGTCATTATATGCTATCCACTAATTGTTCATTGTCAAGCGATGCTATAATCCCGCGCATGAGTGACAAGTTAGCAAAACTGGAATCGCATATCGAACAAATTGTGGAAGGGACGTTCACCCGTTTGCTCGCCGGACGATTGCAGCCGCGCGAACTCGCCGTGCGTCTGGCGCGAGCGATGGAAGACTTTGCCATATCCGGGCCCAAAGATTCAAAACTTGCGCCGACTCAATATCGCGTGCGGCTCAACCCTGAAGACACTATCGCCCTCAAGGCGGCCTCACCGAGTTTGATCAGCGGTCTGTCGGCGCACTTATTGATCTTCGCCCGCGAACTCGATCTGGTTTTGCTCACACGCCCGACGATCACCCTCGAAGCCGATCCCACCGTGGAGCCGAATGGCATTGTGGTCGAAGCCGTAGGCGACCCCAACGACACCACGCGCCCCATGCCGCTCTCCGTGGCAGAGTTGATGCAACAAAGCTCACGCGCGCCGAAAGGATTTTTAATCATCAATGGCAGCAAGCATGTGCCGTTGGATAAAGCGGTGATGACGATTGGACGACGGCTCGACAACGTGGTGATCCTTGACGACCCGCGCGTCTCGCGTCATCACGCGCAGATACGCCAACGCTATGGCAAATGGGTGTTGTACGATCTCGGATCGGCAAGCGGATCCTTCGTCAACAACCAACGCGTTGAAGAATGTGTCTTGCGCGCGGGTGATGTGATGACGCTCGCCAGCACGACTCTCATTTATGGCGAAGAAGAACCCTCGCCCAACCCCAACGATACGGGCGAGACGAATCCGCTGCCGGCGCGAAGCGATCCGAACCCGACGCCCAAAGAACGCTAATGGCAGATGGCATATCGCAGATGGCTGATTGCCATTCGCGATATGCCATTCGCTAAACGATGTCCCCCTCTTTAGTTTTTTTCATTTTGCGAATCTTCTTAGCCGCGCTGATTCTTATTTTTCTCGGCGCGATATTTTTTTTGTTGTGGAAGGATGTGACTCGCGCCACGATAGAATCGCAAGGGCGCGATAAAGTGCGCGGGCGCTTGATCGTGATCGAGGGGGGGATGCCGCCGATTCGCGTGGGCGACTCTTTTCCTCTTTTGACTCTCACCTCCATTGGTCGCGCCCCGACCAACACCGCCCACATTGACGACGACACGGCTTCGCTCGAACACGCGCTGGTGCATCTGCGCGATGGACACTGGTGGCTGGAAGATTTAGATTCGCGCAACGGGACGATACTCAACGACAACAAGATCGATCATCCGGTGCCGGTTGGCGCCGGAGATGTGATTGAGGTGGGGCGGGTGAAGTTGAAATTGGAAATCCAGTAATCAGTAAACAGTAAACAGTAAACAGTGAACAGTGAACAGTGAACAGTGAACAGTTTCCACTGATGACTGATCACTGATAACTGATCACTGATAACTTTCATAAAACTATGCCTAAGAAAAAACCCTCTCGCAAATCTTGGATTGACGTTAGCTCGCCGCTCAAAGCCGAAGGGGCTGCCGGAGTTTACAGCGCAACGTATTCGCTCGAAGAACTCACTCGGCGCGGGACGATCAAAGACGAAGCGTTTGATTCGTTTAAGCGCATCACCAAACTCGCTGACCTCTCGTGGCGTGCGCTGTGGACTCGCGGCGCGGTTGCCAAAGCCGGTGGGCGCGAAAATTTTTTACGCAAAGCCCGCGCGGTGATCATCTTCATTCACGGCTGGGATGGTAGTGGCGCTATTTGGGAGAACTTACCGGCACACGTCTGCGCCGCTGAAAACGACTGTTTGATTTTGGTACCCGATGTCAACGGATTCGGCGGCAGCCCCTTTGCTCATCCCGAACGCCTCACACCCGATCAATGCAGCCCTCAGGCAAATATGCGCGCGCTGGAGAAGTGGCTCTCCACATTAAAGTTGCTGGGCGCGCGACGCGAATATCCAACGGTGTTCGTCGGTCACTCGATGGGCGGGGCGACTCTGTTCTACCTCAACGAGCGTTTGTGGAGCGGGCGCACGGTGGGGCGTTATGCTGTTGCCCCAGCATTGTTGCTAAACGATCTGACGAAGAAAAGTTTTTATCGCACACTTGGCGCTGGAATTTTTGCGGGCAACATCTTGGCGCTCGACAAATTGCAAAACCAGTTCGCGCCATTCATCATCAACCAATTGATCTCGGGCGCGAGCAAAGCCGTGCAGGCAGAACACAAACGTATTTTTAAAAACACGCCCAAGCAAACAATCGCCCGCACCTTTGATGCGATGGGGCAAGCAAAGAAACCGAGTCACGGGCGCGAGTGGAATCGTTTTCGAGTCATCTTGGGTCACTCTGATCGTTTAGTCGGCGTCTCCCCGATGCTCGATCTGTTAGCGACTCTGGGCTTCACCTCTCGCCAAGTGCGCGTGGCATTGGGCGATCATTATTTTTTCTCGGTGAGCAAAAGTAGTCAACCGTTGCACGCAGCGAACAGAGAAATTATGTTAGAAGATATTCGTCAACTCGTAGCAGAAAGCGTGAAGGGTTGATGGGAGCTTTTGGGATTTTGGGGTTTTGGGATTTGGGTTTTTATTCTTCGGAGTTTGAAATATGTCTAAAGCAAAAAATTTAACCGACATGGTGCGCGTGTTCGATCCGGTCCAACCCTTGAGCGGCACGGAGTTGACGGAGTATTACGTGGATCGGCAGAGTGAGGCGCTTGCCCAGATGGAAACACGGCTGCGTGTGGCGCGCAAAGGCGAGCCGATCAAATTATTGTTCACCGGTCAACGCGGTTGCGGAAAATCCACCGAGCTCGCCAAGCTCGCCCATAATTTGCGGCGGCATTATTTCATCGTTCCTTTTTCTGTTCAACGCCAGCGTTGGCCCATCGCCGAGCTCACCTACTCCGATCTGATCTTAGGCATGGCATCGGCGCTTTTTCGCCAAGCCACAGAGAAACACATTATTACCCAAGCCCCCGCTCAAATTTTAGATGAGGCAATGGACGACATCCGTCTTTTTTTTGAGAACACGGTCTTTGGTCCCGAGATACCGTATCGCGTGCCGGAGCGCAAACTGGAGAACTCGGTCAAAGTCAACGCGCTGGCTATTGAATTGCAAACAAAATTTTCCGCCGAAGGAGTGACACGAGACGGCATCCGCAAGCGGTTGGAAAAGCGCATGGGTGAACTGATCGGCAAAATTGATATGATGGCTGATCAAGTGCAGATCAAATACAAACGTCCGGTTTTATTTTTGGTAGAAGACACCGACAAACCCGATCTGGAGCGCGCCCGCGCCATCTTTCTGGGATATGGCGCAACGCTCACCGCGATGCACGCTTCGGTCATTTACACCATCCCCGTTGGCTTGCGCTACTCCACAGACTTCAACGCCATCCAATCGCATTTCAGCGACAGTTTCTTTTTGCCGAACATTTTGTTGAAACACAAAGACGGCAGACGCGATGACGAAGGATATAAACAAATGGCGGAGGCGATTAACAATCGTTTAGCGTTGCCGTTGATTGATGCCGCCGCGCAAACCGCCATGCTTGAAGCCAGTGGCGGCTTGATGCGTATTTTGATCCGCCTCACGCAACGCGCCGCCGTGCGCGCATTGGCGCAAGATCGTGAACGTGTCACTTTAGCCGACGCGCGAGCCTCTATAGAAAAAGATCGCGGCGACCTGACTGCTATGCTCTCGCCTGTTGATTACGCCACACTCGCCGCGCGCCATTTGGATAAACGCCTGATGAGTGGCGACGCGGCAACGCAACAACTGCTGCACGCGCTTGCTTTGCTCGAATATCGCAACGGCGATTCGTGGTGCGATGTGAATCCGCTACTGTTGCCGTCTCTCCAAGAACTGGGGCTAGCCGCCGCTTGACGCTGTGCGACTCACACCCGATGCCCGGCAAGATCTAAAAGAATTAAGCGTGCTGCTGCGCAACACCAAACGCGCCTGTTGGGCCTTTGCCGTTTACAACACCTCTACCATACGCGACGTGGCGCTCAAGTCGTTACAAAGACTGCTCAAACCCATCCCAATTTTCGATTTCACTTTTTCCTCTAATCAAAGAAACCCTCTCGCCTATCTCGACACACTGCCGCCGAAGGCGCGAGAGAGAAGAGCGGTCATTATTTTTTTCGATGTGGAACGCGCCGACGATAAAGTCTTTGGCATTTTAGAAACTCAACGCGAGACCTTTGCCGATCATCCGCACAGTTTAGTTTTTTGGACCACGCCCGTCGGGCGGGCGCAGTTAGCCCGCAAAGCCCCCAACTTTTGGGCGCAGAGGAGTGGCACGTTTGATTTCACGGTTAAGCAAGAGGGGGAAGGGAACAAAAGGAACAAAGGGAAAGAAGGGAATAAGGGGAAGAGAGAGGAAAAGATGGAAGGAAAAGGAAAGGGAAGAAAAAAGAAACGGAAAGGGTTGCGTTGATACCATCCCCGCCATCTTCACGCCACACCTGACAGGTCTTGCAGAATTTAACGACAGCCGAATTGTAAACAGACCTGTCAGGTGTTGTTGACTCTACTTCGCGTGAGGTGGCATTTTGATATACAATCTTCCTCACCTCACTTCAAGAAGGGGTTCGTTATGTTCCAACAATTCCTCACAGATTATTGGTTAGCCATTCTTGTTGTCGTCATCGCGCTGGCGATTCTGTTCGTGTTGCTATGGCGCAATTACGATATTGAAGAGATCACACCCACGCCACCGTTTGTAAAACTCAAGCGAAAAGCAAAACCCACGCCGCCCTCACCGTCTGCTCCTCCTCAATCTGCATCCGTCAACATCAGCGGCAATATCATGGCGGGGAAAAATAAAGTTGCGGTTCAACGTGACAACGTGAACGTAAGCGGCAACAAGCTTTTGGGTGAGAATGAAATTGCAGTAAGCGAAGAGAAAAAGAAGGGAAAGAAATAACGATGACACGTTCAATTACGATTGATCGTGAACCAGAATTGGCGCTCTTTGACTCAGTCAT
>Ga0163199_1002167_pt1 | contig 12061 bp, 7 predicted proteins | sample PL_2010_150m_FD_113537 | JGI IMG/M metagenome (GOLD analysis project Ga0163199, IMG submission 113537) | Freshwater microbial communities from Powell Lake, British Columbia, Canada to study Microbial Dark Matter (Phase II) - PL_2010_150m | ecosystem: Environmental > Aquatic > Freshwater > Lake ...
ACTGTGGGCAGTGAGGAAGGCGGGGGAGGGCAACATTGAAAAGTTGCTGCCCCGCTATTGTGCAATCATCCGGTATTTTTGCCATTTATCAGCATCAACATTAACCCATTCCTAAATTATTACTGCGCACGCCTGATCATTGCCGCCACGCTATCGGCCGGCATGGGTTTGCCGAAATGATAACCCTGCACTTCATCGCAACCGCTTTGCAGCAAATAATCAGCTTGTTCCTGGGTTTCTACACCCTCTGCAATCACTTTAAACTTTAGTATTTTCGCAATGGAAATAATCGTCAACACAATGGCGGCATCGTCATCGTTATGCATTACATTATCCACAAAAGATTTATCAATTTTTAACTTGTCGAACGCAAAATGTTTCAGTTGGCTCAAACTGGAATAACCGGTACCAAAGTCATCAATGGAAATTTGCATACCCAGTCCTTTAAGCCGGCTTAAAATGTCGCGATTATTTTCCGGGTCCTTAATCACCATACTCTCAGTTATTTCCAATTCCAGGCATTCTGCCGGCAAACCAGTCTCTGCCAGTATCAGCGTTACCCGATCAATAAAATTAACCTGTTCAAACTGGCGCGCCGACAGATTCACCGCCATTGTTAATACGCCTAAACCCTCTTGCTGCCAGGCTTTGGCTTGCCGACAGGCTTCGCGCAACACCCATTCGCCTATTGCTTCAATTAATCCGGATTCTTCAGCGATAGGGATAAATACCATAGGCGACATTAGCCCGAGCTCAGGATGTTGCCAACGAATGAGCGCTTCCACACCTATAATTTGGCCGGTTTTTAAATTGATCTGCGGTTGATACAGCAGAAAAAAATCATTACGCTGCAAAGAGTGTCGCAGGTCATTCTCCAAACGCAGTTTTGATGATAAGGCTTGCTCCATACTGGCTTCATAAAACCGGTAGGTATTGCCCTGTTCCTTGGCGCGATACATGGCGGTATCCGCATATTTAATCAATATTCCCGCATCCTTGCCGTCAGCCGGATATAAGGTGATGCCGATACTGGAACTCAGATAAAACTCCCGTTCCATGAACGTAAAAGGTTGCGCAATCGCGCGACAAATTTTATCCGCAACTTTAGCCGCTACTTGCGGCGAAGAAATATTCTCCAGCAAAAGAGTGAATTCGTCCCCCCCGAAACGCGACACCAGATCGCCGTTACGCACGCAGCCTTGAATACGTTCGGCCGCGGCCTTCAGTAATAGGTCACCGACCTCGTGTCCCAAGGTATCGTTAGCCAATTTAAACCGATCCAAATCCAGGAACAAAATAGCATGTTGAAATTGCCCGTGATCGGCACGCTTCAACGCCAGCGTCAGCTGTTCCATAAATTGGGTACGGTTGGCGAGATTAGTCAGGCTATCCTGATACGCCAGGCGGTTCAGATTTCGCTCGGTGCGTCCTGCTTCCAACAAGCGCGCTACCCGTTGCCGCAATACCGCAAAATGTATCGGTTTGGGAATGTAATCATTTGCCCCCACAGCAAAGGCAAGTTCAACCGATTGTTCATCATCTAATGCCGTAATCATCAAGATGGGCACATTAACGCCATCAGGATATTCACGAATCCTCTGGCAAGCCGTAAAACCGTCCATTTCCGGCATTATCGCATCCATCAAAATCAAATCCGGCATGTGCCATGCGCATAATGCTACGGCTTGAGTACCCGTGCTTGCTTGCTCAATACTATAACTATCTCTTTCCAGGACATCGTGTAAAGCAAAACGTATCGCCCTGTCATCATCTGCGATCAGGATACGCGGCCCGATACGCTCAGTGGACCGGGCGCCGTTTGCCAGCATCAACTCGTGTTGCAATGCTTGCTGCACCGGCTCATAGCTCTGCAACAAGTGCTTCATGGTTTCTTCAACATCAGGGACATTCCCCTGATGGGCCTGTTCTTCGAGTTGTTTGGCAAGTGCAGCCAGCTTTTCCGCACCCAGGTTGCGACTGGCTCCCTTCAAACTATGCGCCAGTTCGCGTAACTGCAGGGTGTTGGCAGCCTGCATGGCACGACGGATCAGTTGTAATTGCAGGGGGGCGTCTTCAAGATATACCTGCACCATTTTATGAAAGCTGCTGCCGATTTCATCACGTAATTGATTGAGTACCTGGCTGTCCAGTACAGCCTGCATGTCGTGCGATAACGGGGATGTCTCCAGTTCCAATGAGGGTTTGTCGTCAAGTTGCAGCCAGACCAGCAGTTTTTCTTTCAGGGCATTTAATTTAAAAGGCTTGGCCAGATAGTCGTCCATCCCCGCCTCAAGGCACAAATCACTATCACCCTCTTGCGCGTTGGCGGTCATGGCAATAATCGGCACATGCCCGGAATCACCGGCCAATGAACGGATGCGCCGTGTTGCTTCAAAACCGTCCATTTCCGGCATGTGGCAATCCATCAAGACTAAATCGTAGCGACGCCGTGCTACGTGAGCCAAAGCCTCCCGGCCCGTATCGGCAATATCAAAATTGCAGCCCAGACGTTCCAGCATACCGATCGCCACTTGTTGACCGGCCCTATTATCTTCGACTACCAAAATTCGGCAGCCTAAATAGATTGGCGCTGTTTCTGTCGCATCCAGGCATGGCGTAAGCGTTTTTGTATGATTTATTTCTGCACTCAAAATACAGTCGTACAACGATGAAACCTGCACCGGCTTGGTTAAACATGCCGCTATTTGCGGCCGGCCGGTATCCGCCTGCTGATCCCCGTCGGACAACAAAATAATCTTGATATCCATTAAGGCCGGATCCAGTGCCACTCTGTTCAGCCATTGTTGATAATCGGTCTGCGCCGGCGTAAGGTCGACAATGGCAAACTGGTAGGATTCGCCCTGAAGCGCTGCCGTATGCAAAATATCCAGGGCACGCGCACCGTGACCGACGCTGCGGTGGATTATTTGCCAGCGCCCCAGGGTTTGCGTTAAAAATTGTCGCATTTTATCGCTGTCGGTAATCACCAAAATACGTAAATGGGTTACGTATGCCTGCCGCGCTTCCGATAGTGCCAATATGCCTTTGGGGGGCTCGAAGGGTACTTTAAACCAAAAAGTGCTGCCTTGCCCCGGCTCGCTTTCAACTCCGATTTTACCGCCCATTAGTTCGATTAATTGCCGACAAATCGCCAACCCCAAGCCGGCGCCTTCGTGATGGCGGGTACTGGAACCGTCTGCCTGTGTAAAGGCTTCAAAAATCGACGCCTGTGCAGCCGGTGCAATACCCTGCCCGGTATCCGTAACGCAGAATCGTAAGAACACATGCGCTTGATCCGCTTGTTCCGGCTCTACTGAAATGGTGACACGGCCTTGTTCGGTAAATTTAAGCGCATTACCCACCAGATTGATCAGCACTTGGCGTAAACGGGAAGCCTCACCATGCAAAGCCATGGGAATGCCGTCAGCAATCGAGTAACTGAGTTGCAGTTTTTTCCGCTGAGCTTGCCCATCCAACAAGCCGACGATTTCATCCAATGTTTCATGCAACACAAAATCGATCGGCTGCAATTTCATCATACCCGCTTCGATGCGTGAAAAATCAAGAATATCTTCGATCAATTTCAACAATGCTTCCCCGGCATTGCGGGCAATGGCTACATATTCCGTCTGTTTAGGCGATAAGCCCATGCCATGCAGGAGTTCCAGCATACCCAGCACGGCATTCAACGGCGTGCGTAATTCATGGCTCACATTAGCGGCAAATTCGCCTTTTAACCGGGCAGATTCCAAGGCACCGTCGCGCGCTTTTTCCAATTGCTGCTCGCGTGTTTCCAGAACCTCCATCATGTTATTAAACGCGGTTTCCATTTCCATAATGTCGCGGGGGCCCGCAAGATGCGCGCGTACATTTTCCTGCCCCATCGACGCACGTCCCATACTGAGAGCCAAGTCTCTTAAAGGGCGCGTTAAGCGCTTCGTGACACCTAACAGAAACAGCAGAAAAACAATGGCAAACACCGCCGATGCGATTAAATTGGTTTGTAAAATATTGCGTTCCATGGTCTTGAGCGATTGCTTGCTCATCACCAAACGCACAAAACCCAGCAGCACCCGCTTTGGCGGGCTGAGTTCAAACGGCGACGTTTCAACGGCATTGGCAACGGTGTTATTGGCAAACACGGGTGCGATAAAATACCAGGCATCGGCAGTTTCCTGTTGCAAGGCTACTGCCTCAGGCCAGGATAACGCGGCATCCGTCAACGCAATTTGTTCGCCCTGGGTAAACAGCGCTTGATGATCCGTCGTATAAACCGCTACGCCGCTTACATCAGGAAAATTCATGATGGTCTGCGCCGGCTTTTCGGCATTTTCCTTGCTGATATACAACAGTGCAAGCGTACTTTGATCGGCAAATGTCTCGACCGCTTGCCTGCCTTGTTCGAGTAATTTGCCGTGCACAATACGGTAGGACAACCTGGAGATGGCAAACGAAGACAGCAAGGACAACGCGATAATGCCTATGGAAAAAGTCACCACCAGCAACTGCAAAAAGCTGGGACGCTTACGCCAACCAGGGATGGGGGCTTCGGGGGCAATGCCGGAAGTGACGGGATCACAGCCGGTAACAGCAGGCCGCATTCGGATTTTCATATCAGGATTTATTGAGAATTGGGGAAAACCAAACCGAATTCGCGTCGTGTCTGGCTGGAAAACTGCAGCCCCAGATGCTCTGCTGTGCGTAAATTAACCGCCAGCAACAAATCGCGTAATGGTTTAATGCCGGCCGTTTTCGGGGTCCCGGTGCGCAGCTGTTGCAACGCCAGTGCGGCAAGACTTCGTCCCATGCCGATATTATCGGGATAAAGTGAAAACAACGCCCCCTTGCGCACATGATCGAGATTACTGGAAAACACGACAAAGTTTTTTTCCCAGGCTTCTTTTAAAACCACCGGTAATAAGACCTGTTCAGTCATCGCCAGACCTTCGCGCGGCAACCATAAGGCAATGGAATTGTCCTTGATTTCGACCAGCACTTGTCGGTAAAGCGTCGATGACTGCTGGACATCCTGCGCCGGCAATGCCTTGAGTAAAAATCCGCGTGTTTGGGCGACTTTTTTTGCGTGTTCAATTTCCCAGGCCGTTTGCGTGGGATCAAAAACAACAGTAATTTCCTTGATAGCCGGTGCGATACGTTGCAACTGCTCAAATAACACATCAGGGTCAGGCGCCAGACTGATGCCGCTCAAGCCTTGAATCTCCTGGCCCGGTGCGACCATTACGGCGCCAATTACCACGGGAAAAGTTTCACTCAATGTTTTCGCGGCTTCAAGGCCGGCCCGCCCCAGGCTGACGACCACATCGATTTTATCTTCTTTCATTCTTTCGATAATGCTTGTTAGTCTGGATGGCTCGTTTTCCAGGACGTACGGCGTTACCGATTGACCCAGCTCCTTTTCCATGCCCCGGATAATTTCCAAAAAAACGGCGCGGTAAGGCTCGCGGACTTCAGGATATAGCACCGCTACCGACCGTGTTTCTGCCTGCACGGTACGGGCGGTAAAAAAACTGCCGCATAGAATAGGCAGTAGTAAAAAGAGATAACGGTTCAACTTATATTGACTCCTATGCTGTTTCGTAAAGGCAGGCAATGCGGTTCCGCCTATCTTACTGTGCTAATACAATCTTAAATTCTTAAATGCAAGTGGGGTGATGCAATTGATATGTCCACTGCATTGCCTTGCAGGATAACAAAACTTTTTCCAACGCGGGAATACAGCGCTCCGGAAAAGTGCTGTCCATAGCTTGTTCAGCTCATCTTGTTAACTCGGGTAGTCTAAAAATCAACCCGAATTTCGCCATAAAAACTTCTCCCCGCCAGCGGTAAATCGTTTGGAATGGCGGCGCCCGTTCTGCCCGCCAAACTGGGTTCGCGTGCATCCGCATCAAGCAGGTTACGCATCGAAAATGCGACTTCCCAATGTTCAAGTATATGCCGGCGACGCAGGGTTAAATCGACCCAGGTGTAATCATCCACCGGCGGGCGATTATCGCCGATGCTACGCTCACGGCCGATAATCCATTTGGCTTGCGGGGTCAAATGCCAGTCGGGTAGAAATTCCCAGTTGGCGCGTAGATACACTTGATGTTGCGGTGCATAGCCCGGAGTATAGTTGACAGTATTGTCACGGGATTTTTGCCAGGAATAATTACCCAGCAATTTTAAGGTATCGGCCGCCTGCCACTCGGCTTCCAGTTCAGTGCCGTAACCAGTTTGTATGCCGGTATTTTGAGCTGTAACCGTGGGCGCTCCGGCATCGGGTATGAAGCGGATAATATCGTTCCACCAATAATTGAAAATATTCAGACCCAAACGCAGTTTATCGCCCGGCCGGTAATCAAAAGCCAGTTCCACGGTATCCATGGTTTCCGGTTTAAGGCTGGGATTACCCCGACTGACAGGATTGTTGATACTGTACAGCTCCTGGAATGATGGCGCCCGAAAAGCGCTGCCATACATCAGTTTGGTGGTCAGGTCATAACGGGTTTCCCATACCAAAGCGGTGCGCGGATTGAGCGTATTGCCAAAGTCCGAATAATTATCGTAGCGTACACCGGCGGTAAGCGTCCAATCCTTAACGAACTTCCATTCATCCTGGAAAAAAGTAAACACGTTCTTGCGGTCGACAGGATGGATAAAAATGTACGGGCCATCAGGTACATAGATGACGGAAAAATCATGATCCGGCGAGGGATTTGCTTCACCCGTTGCGGGATTGATGCCGGAATTTTTGTGCGTTGAAACGTTGTAAAGGCTACTGTAATTGAACCCGGCGCCCGCTCGTAGCGTGTGCCTGTCAAAACCAGTGTAAAAGGCCGAGGTATTGAATCGGGCATAGCGTTCGTATACTTCAGGGGCGCCGATGAAGCCTTGTGGAAAAGTCACGAGGGGGCCGTTACCGATCTGACCCGTGGTGGGATCGATAGGTAACTTTGCTCCCGGCGGGAAGAACGTCGGATAGGTTTCCGGTTCCTGCGAAGTATTGAAATAGCTCAACTGCGCTTTGACATCCCAGTCTTTGGCGAAATCAGGATTATCGTAATTCAGGTCCGCATTCCAACGGTCACTACCATAACGGCCGTTCGGATCCAAGGTCTGTGGACTGCCGGGACTAATACCCTGGTTGCCTCTGCTTTGTAATCCGCCGCGAAAGCGCCAGTGCTCGCGGGATAAATCCAATCGGGCATCGACATTTTGCCGCGACAAATTAACCGGGCCGGGCGCTAAAGAGGCATGGGTGCCGAACAATTTATCGAAGTTGGTCTGGGCATCGGCGTCGATAATGCTTTCTTGGCCTTGCGTATCGTGGTATTCCACGATGGCCGCCACGTCGAAACCGGCCCAGGTGTCGCTGTGCAAGGCCCAGCCGTCGTAAGTGTCGAAGCTGCCGACGCGCCCGCCCACTTCGGTGCCGTTGATGTCCTGTTTGGTCTTGGTGATGATGTTGATCACTCCGGCGAAGGCATCGGCGCCATACATGGCGGAGCCCGGCCCGCGCACCACTTCGATACGGGCAATGGCTTGTACCGGCATGCCGCCCCAGGTATTATGCCTATTCCCGATATAGGCATCAGTGACAGGTATGCCGTTGATTAACATCAACACCTGTGGATTGTATTCAGAGGATATGCCGCGAAAAGTATAGATAGAATTGTAACTGTCCTTGCTGCGCGCCACGTGCAAACCCGGCACAGTTTCCAAGGCCTCGTCGATGTCGGTGGCGCCCATGGCTTTAATGTCTTCGGCGGTAATCACCGAAGCCACCGACGGTGCCTTGCCTACCAGTTGTTTGGTGCCGGTGGCAATGCTGATCATGTCCTGGTCGCCGTAAATTTGCGACAAAGCCTGTTCCTCCTCCTGCATCGGGGTGGGTTCGGCACGAGCTGTCGTCGCCGCCAGCAATAGCGTCAAGGTGATGCCGGGAAACAGCATTCGTGGGGTAACAGCCATGGGGAATCCTGGGTTATTTAGGACTGCACAACATTCAAAATAACGGCGGAGTATAGTTGAAAAGCGTTGGCGCATAAATCATTTTCGCCACAGCAGAGACAGATGCTGCTAATTTACGCTGGTGAGGATACGCAATATTACAACTGTGCCGGTTTTCCAAAAAAACACCACTGAACAGACCCCTCCAGATAAGCTTTGCCTTATTTCCGCAGGCTGGGCGCCTTTGGTTTCGGACACAGAGAGCAAAACTTTCCTGCGTAATAGTGTGACGTCCTGTTAAAAATTAACCCGAATTTCGCCAAAATAACTTCTGTCGGCCAATGGCAAATCATTAGAAGCTGTCCGGCAAAACATTAAACGCATTTTGTAAGAGTTGTTTTTAACAGAGCAATCCGGATCATGTTTTCGGCAGTTGCAGGAAGTATTTCGAAATCCTTTGATAAACGGCGAAAGCCTCCAAGCCGGGAAAATGTCCGCTCGACGACCCGGCGCTTGGGCAAGACGACCCATTTTCCTTCGATTTTTTGTGAAATAGACAAGGTCATGCCTAGTTTTTTAGAGGTAAACTCAACGGCTGTCCCCCCCGATAGCCCGCGTCCCCAGAAAATGCCTCGATTGATGGATACTTGTCGGCAGTCGCCTCCAAAACATCACAGGCACTTTGGGTGTCGCTCAGGTTGGCGGCATGGACACTGACGTGAAGCAGGTTGCCGAGAATATCCACCACGATGTGCCGTTTGTACCGGGCATAAATGGCCTTTTCTTAAAGTGGAATTTCACTACCGTTATTCAGCAATAACTATCGCCTTGCGCTCTTCACCTTTGCCTATGGTCAATAAATCCCAGATCAGCAGAACCAGGCCGGCCAGTGTGACCAGGCCAAAAAACCAGCGCCATCCCATTGCGCTTTGGAATGACGGATGATTCTGCGCGGTAAAGTAACCCGCCCAGGTTGAGCCTTCTACGGCGCGTTCGATGAATGACTGTTCGTAACCGGCGATCAATAACGCAATCGTCATGCCGAGTACGCCGCCATTGAGCAGGCCCAGCGCCCATTTCCAGCGCCAGCCGTTTTTAATGCCCTCGCTCATCCAGACATTGCCGCGCCAGTGTTGAATCGCCAGATAAAAGAACGCGATGTTAATCGTTGCGTAAGCGCCGAAGAACGCCAGATGGCCGTGTGATGCCGACCACTGTGTGCCGTGAGTAAACAGGTTAATCTGCGGCAAGGTGTGCATAAAGCCCCAGACACCGGCGCCGAAAAAGTTACCGAAAGCCTGCGCGATAATCCATGCCAGAGCAGGGTGGTTGCCGTTTTTAAAAGAATGAGTACCGGCGTCATAAACCGCATGAACGACCATCGCGACCAATGGAATCGGTTCCAGCGCGGAGAAAAAACCGCCGATGGTCAGCCAGTATTCAGGCGTGCCTATCCAGAAATAATGATGGCCCAGCCCTAAAATACCCGAGCCGAACATCAGCGCAACTTCGATATACAGCCAGGTTTGTACGATTTTGCGTTTAACGCCCAAGAGTTTCATCAACGACCACGCCATGATGACGCCGACCAGCACTTCCCAGGTCGCTTCGACCCATAAATGGATTACCCACCACCACCAGTATTGATCGTGGGTGATGTTGGTCATATAAAACATGCCGGCGGTATAAAGACCCGCCAGCGCGACCAGGTCCAGCGTCAAGACGCCGGCGATACCCGACCACTTGCCTTTGCTGAAGGTGGCGACGACGTTATAGAAAAATATCAGCATTACGATGACAATGCCGATGTCCGCCCAGCGCGGCGCTTCGATGTATTCACGGCCTTCGTTGATAAACCACAGGCTGGAATCCTTGCCGGGACCGATTTGCACCAGCAGGTAAACCAGCACCACCAGCGTGACGGCGCCGGTCAATACCCAAAAAGCGATAGTACCGAGCTTCAGGCCGACAATGTCGGTACCGCTTTCATCTTCGAGCAGCCAGTAGACGCAGCCGATAAAGCCGTACAGCATCCATACGACCATTGCATTGATATGCACCATGCGGTTGACGCTGAAATCCAGGATGTCGTACAGGAAGCCCGGAAAAATAAATTGCGTCGCCGCCAGCATGCCGAACAGAATTTGCGCAAAAAACAGGATGACGGCGACGGTAAAGTATTTGACGGCCAGTTGTTGCCCGTCGCTTAGATTGGCGCTGTCCAATGCCGTCCAGCTCTTGAAATCATTGACGCAGACCCGTGCCTTGTCCAATAAACCGGCCGCCTTTTGCATGATGCCCATTGTGTTACTCGTATCCATGCTTATTCCTCTGCGTTAATGGTTTTAAAGTTATAAGGAAAACCGTTGGTATCAATGCTGGACATCCATTTCAGGAATGCCACGACGCCTTTCGCTTCTTCTTCGGTGATGTTCAGGTCGGGCATTTTGCGGTTGCTGCCGAAGGTACGGGCGTTTTTATCCGGGTGCATCAAAAACTTCACCATCAAATCTTCGCGCATTTCTGTGGAAATCCAGCCTTTATCAAGCCAGGCTTTGGTTAAATCAGGGGCGTAATAGGCGCCGTTGCCCAATAGTGTATGGCAATTCATGCAGTTTTTGGCTTGCACGGTTTTTTTGCCCAGCATGACTAATTGCTCCGCTTCCGTTTCGGTAAATTCCCTGCCGAATAACAATTCGCTTTCACCTATTACGGGAACAGATTTATGCAGCTCTGCTTTATAGTGGTAATCGATTTTTTTATTGATAACGGCATAGGCGGGAACACGCTGACCGCCCGCACGGGTTTGGCTTAATGAATCAAACGTTAAAACGACTAAAATAATAAATGATCCGGCGGTGACCCAGATTGCCGTTTTTTTCCAGAATGATTCCGAAGCCCATAAGGGTGTTTCGTTCATAGCTTATCCTCCTCTGTTGTTGTTAAATCGTGGTCCGTATGGGTTTTAACGCATAGATGCCAGATGCCTATCGGTGCAAAAAAATAGCCGATCAGCATCGCGGCCGAAATAATCAGCCAGTAACCTGAAAAATGGGCGGCAGAACTCAGTTCCGCGACTGACGCGGCCAATACCAGGTAAGCGCAGTAGGCGGCCAGTCTGATGCGGGTATTCGCGGTGACTTTTGACCAGGCAAACAGCAGAGCGTAACTTGCCCCGGCCATAATGATTAAAGCGGATGAGAAAAACGTGATAAAAAAGTCTTTTAACGCGACGGGTTCAATCATGGCTGTTTATTGATTGAGAACGGACACAGTTGCCCGGAAAAATTGCTTGTCGTAGGGCGTGCTGCGCGCCTTAACACACCCGTATGTTTTTATGTTTTGGACGCATAAGGCGCGCGCGACGCGCTCTACAAAGAAATGCCAAAATTTATCAGGATGAGTATAGGTATTAGAAAGATCAGCCGGCTTCATGGGCTGATAATCTTGAAGCGGCAAACAGCGCCGCCGGTTGCCATACATTCGACATGATCGATTTCTTTATCCAGTAAGGATGAAATTAAGGTCCTGTCGAATTCGCAAATTTCTTCGTGCTTTTGAGCCAGGTCATGATAAATACAGTTACAGGCTTCGATGCTGCTGTCCACTGCTTTGGCCTGGAAGCCCAATTGCTCCATGATTTTCAGCAATTCGTCAATGCGTTCGCCGCTTGGTTTGCCTTCAAACTGCGGTAAAAGATTTTGTGACAGCGACACACCCAATTTATGCAAATAACGCTGAAACGCTTCCGAACCCATTTCTTCTTTCAGATTGCTGAGTATCAGTTCGGAAAACCATGCATATTGCTTTGGAAAACTGTTAATGCCCGCTTCCGTCAGTATGTACGCCCGGACCGGACGGCCCGCCGTTTTATTGAGTCCGCCTGTTTGTATATAGCCGTCTCTTTCCAGGGCGGTGAAATGCTGCTGCACGGCGTTACGCGAAATAGCCAATGCCGCTGCGATCTCGTCGATGCTCAGCCCGGCCTTGTTTTCAAGTAACAGTTTTAAAATTTGCTGCTGTCGTGAGCCGATCTTCTCAGTCATAAAGCTCCTCTTGTTGACCCGTTAAATAGGCAAAGAGTAACAAAAAAATCCACATTCAATAGTAG
>Ga0163199_1002168_pt1 | contig 12060 bp, 7 predicted proteins | sample PL_2010_150m_FD_113537 | JGI IMG/M metagenome (GOLD analysis project Ga0163199, IMG submission 113537) | Freshwater microbial communities from Powell Lake, British Columbia, Canada to study Microbial Dark Matter (Phase II) - PL_2010_150m | ecosystem: Environmental > Aquatic > Freshwater > Lake ...
AAGCCAGCGCGTCATCCACGCGCTGCTGATATTGCCGGACGACTTCCGCCGGCCGGCGAAACACGTAGCTCGTCGCCGCCAACTCCAGCCGGTGCTTCAGCGCATCGAGCACCGTCTCCGTCTCGCGCTCCAACCGCTGGCCGAGAGCCGTGACGGTTTCGGCAAGTTCCAGTCGCTGTTTCACGACCAGCTCCGCCGCCGCGCTCGGCGTCGGCGCGCGCAGGTCGGCGACGAAATCGCAGATGGTGAAATCAATCTCGTGCCCAACCGCCGAGATCGTCGGAATCTTCGACCGCGCCACGGCCCGCGCGACGACCTCCTCGTTGAACGCCCAGAGGTCCTCGATGGAGCCGCCGCCGCGCGTCACGATCAGCACGTCCAGTGGCAGGCGGCCCGACTCGTTCAACGCGTTGAACTCATCCACCGCAGCCGCGATCTCCGCCGCCGCGCCGTCGCCCTGCACGCGCACCGGGGCGATGACGATGTGGACGTTCGGGAAGCGGCGCTCAATGATGTTCAGAATGTCGCGGATGGCCGCGCCGGTGGGCGACGTGACGATGCCGATGTGCTCCGGATACGCCGGGACCGGCTTCTTGCGCGCCGCGTCGAACAACCCCTCCGCCGCCAGCTTCCGCTTGAGCTGCTCGAACGCAAGCTGCAGCGCGCCGTAGCCCTTCGGCTCCATCCGTCGTGCGATGAGCTGATACTGCCCGCGCGCCTCATACACGCTCAGTTCGCCGAACACGACGATCTGCAACCCGTCGGCTAGCTTGAACTTCAACGACGCCGCGTTGCCGCGGAACATCACGACCGAAAGCTGCGCGCCGGCGTCCTTGAGCGTGAAATACAGATGCCCGCTCGCCTGCGCGCGGAAGTTGGAGATCTCACCCTCGACCCAGACCTCGCCGATCTCCGCCTCCAGCATCTCGCGCACCTCGCGCGTCAGTTCCGTGACGGTATAAACCTTCGGCTGCGCCGGCGCCACCGCGTCAGCCATCGTCTCAAATTCGTCTTGTCCGGCATTGCTCACGGTCGTGACGCTATCACAACCTCCACGGGCTGTCACGATGGCGGCGTTCTACTTCTTCCGCACGTTCATACGGATGACGATGGATCGGCTGAACGGCGGCAGCGTCACGGCGTTGCCGGAGAGCTTCGCGCTGCTCCAGCGATCCTTCCACGGGTCGTAGGTCTTCATGCCAGTCGGTTTGATTCCGGCCATTGCCTCCGACAAATCCAGCTTCACGCCGTCGAGCGTCTCCGGCACCTTGCCGTCCGCCAGTTCGCTACGCCAGTCGTTCTGCGAATCGCGGCACCAGAGCAGCAGCGTGCGTTTGCCCTTGAGCGCATAGACGCGCAGGCGCGGATGAGTGAGCTGCGTCGGCTGGAAATCCTCGGCGGGCGGGTCAAGGCCTTTGACGACGGCGGCGAAACGGGCGAAGTGATGCCAGAGGTTGTTGCGGTCCACGTATTGGTCCCAGTGCCAGCAATGGCCCGGCCCGGCTGCGCCGGCGAAGAACGGCGCGAACAGCACGTCGTGGAGGAGGATGCCCGCCGTGTCCTTTGCGTAGAGCTTGAACGGCCCCGCATGTCGCGGCTCGACCGCGCCACTCTCGGCGAGGATGACCGGCCGGCCCGGTTTGTGACCGAGCAGTATCCGCACCGCGTCGGCGGCGAACACGTCCACGGGGCCGTGGCAGATTTCATACTTCGCGCCGCAGTCGAGATAGCGATGCACCTGCGCGACATCGTTGCCGGGCATGGTGCTGAGGCGCTCATAAGGTTTGAGTCCCCAGTCGCTGTCGTAGCTGCCGAGGCTTTGCATCGCGAGGTTCTTCGGGAAAAGCCGGTGCAGTTCCGCCAGCATCACCTCGCTCCATGCCGCTACGTCGCCGCCCGCGACGCAGTTGACCTCGTTCCACAACTCCCAGCCGAAGATTTCCGGCCGCTCGCCGAACCGTTGCGCATACCACGCCAGCTTGCGTTTGAACTGCGCCCGGCTGCGCTCGCCGTCTATGAAATCAGCCGTGTTCGCCGCCGGGCCGCCGTTGGCGGCGAGATGCAGCGGCTTGGCGGCCCACTTCTGGTGGTATTTGGGATCGAGCAAGCGGAAATGTTCGAGGCAGAGTTTCAGCCGGATGCCGTATTTACGGGCGAGCGCCAGCAGCGCATCAATCCGTTTCGCTTGCGCCTCGTCATACTCGCCGCTGCGCGCGTGCTCGACGTCGAAGAACCCGGTGCTCAGCCAGATGCGGGCAAAGTTGCCGCCGTTCTTGGAGAGCGTCTGGAACCATCGTTCCATGCACGCCAACCCGCCGGCCTCGTCGTTCTCACGCGCTTCGGGATGAACCATGTTCAGGCCGATGGGGATGTAGGGCTTGCCGTCGCTCAGTTCAAGATAGCGCGCGTCGCGCGGGCTGACGCGGACGAAGACGGGTTCGGCTGCGGTCGCCACGCTGGCGGCAATCATCAACAAGAATATCTCTTTCTTCATAGTGTTCTCGTAGCGGTTCACTCAGGTTTCAGTTTCCGTTTCGCTTGCGGCAGCTCCAGCGGCTGGATGCCCAACGCCGGCGCGGGCGAGCCAGGTCGAAAACGTAAGTCGCCGCGCTCGACACGGACGAAACGCGGGTCGGTGCCGATGCTGCCATCGCGCAGCTCCAACGGCAACTTCGCTTTGACGCTGTAGTCGCCGAGGCGCTCCCAAATCACCTGGCCGGTCTTGCTGTAGAAGATGTTGTTTGGCATGGCGGCGATGCCGTTGGTGGCGCAGCGGAATAGAATTTCGCCGCCGGCGTGGAAGACGTTGTGCTCGAACACCGCGCCGGTGGTGCGGGCCATCGAGACCTTCGCGTTGCCCGGCGTGATGAAGACGTTGGAGCGGACGACGTTGTTGGTGGTCATGTGGAGATGGACGGGCCACGCGACGTTGACGGAGAGGTTGCCCTCGACGAGGCAGTCGCGCGCCTGCTCGTCGAGGTAGTAGGCCGACGCGCCGTAGCCGCCGAGATCGGTGATGTCGCGGACGACGTTGCCGCGCACGACGACATTGGTGCAGAAGGTGATGTAGATGCCCGCGCCGTCGTGCAGTTCCCGCATCGCGCGGTAGATGAGGTTGCGCTCGATGAGATGGCCGTTGCTGCCGGCGGTGAGCGCGGAATACGGCGTGTCGTGGATTTCGTTGCCGGCGATGCGGTTTCGCTGGCCGCCGATGGAGACGGCGATGGCGCTCGGATACAGCCGCCCGACGTGATGGACGTGGTTGCTAGCTACGACGCTCTCCTCCCCGTGCGACAGGATGCCGCACGCGCCGGTGTCGCGCACGCGACAGCCTTCGACATGGAACTGCTGGCAGTTCCACGCGCGAACACCTTGGCCAGCAACGTTGAAGATCGTGAGGTCCTGGAGGCGGCAGTCGTTTGCATGGACCGCGTGGACCGCTCCGCCAAAAGCGCCCGCGCCGAAGCCGCCGGCTTTCAACGGCGTGGTCGTCACGGTCAAGGTCAGTCCTCTCAATATGATGCCGCGCACGGGCGCTTTGGGGGTGCCGTTGAAGCGGATGAGTGACTCCATCGTCGGCGCGAGCACGTCGCCGCGCCGCATGTCCTCGCCGCGCCGCGGCCAATACACGACGCGGCTGGCGCGCTTGTCGAGGCACCACTGGCCGGGCGCGCGCAAGCCCTCGCGCACGTTCCAGACGACGAACTTCTTCACGCCGAACGCGCCGGGCGGATGTCCGCTCGGCGTCGAGAATGTCAGCGTCTGCGTGGCGGGATCGTGCGCTGCGAGCCCGACGCGCGTCTCGTCCCACATGTGATAGACCGTCACTTCCGCGCTTGCCGAGTCCAGCCACGGGCCGAGGTCGCCGGGACGGTAGCGCATCGTCGTCAGCTCCTCCGTCGTGGGTTTGCGTTTCCAGCCGCCGCCGCTGGTGGCCATCCAAGGCACCTTGAATTCCGTCAGGTGCGTGAACGTGCCGGTCTCCGGCAGCCGCGCGCGCGGGCAGAACGCGCCGTTGACGACGAGCATCCGGAAGTCCCATTTGCCGCCGGCTGCTTCCGGCACCGGCGCGGCCCAGCAATACTCGCCATCGGGCTGCCAGCCCGTGATCCGCCGGCCGCCGATGAGCACGGGCGTTTCGCGCGGCGCGGCTTCGATGACAAGGCCGGAGTCGGTAGCAGCCAAGTCGAGCGGCGCGTCGAGGAAGTAACGGCCGCCATGCACGACGATGCGGGCGGGTTTGTGTGTGTGCGCGGCGTCGCAAGCCTTGGCGAGCGTCGCAAACGGTTTGTTTTTCGTCCCCGCGTTCGCGTCATTGCCGTTCGGGGCGACATGGAAGACAGTTTCCTCGCCGCTAGCGGATGCAGCGAAGAGCAAGGCAAGCACGAGAGCGAAACAGACGACTTGTGACGAATGCGGGCGTTGGTTGGTGCGCATGATTCGGATGTCGGGATTATGTGGTGGCGCGCCGTCAGCGTTTCGACCCCACGTCCTGTTTGATGATGTTGTCCTTCACGACGCTCTCGTGCGCTGAGCCTAGCACAATGGCCGGTTTCTTCTTCGGGGCTTTGCGGTTGAAATCCACAATGACGTTGTTGTTGACCACAATGCGCTGGCAGTTGTTCGTGGCCCGCACGGCCTGGCCGTCGAGGCCGCTGAAGCTGTTGCCGGAGATGACGATGTCGCTCGTGCCGTCGAGGAGGATGCCGCTGGAGGCGTCGCGTGACATTGGCTGCGGGCTGTCCTTGAGCCGCCGGTCCTTGCCGCCAACGTAGCTGTTGCAAAAGTTGTTTCCGGTGACGGTGATCCGGCCGCTCGCGGGGCCGATGGCGATGGAGTTGGTGTGGACGAGCGTGAAGGTGTTGGCCGAGACGGCGCAGCCCCAGGCGTCGCGGAGGTCAATGCCGCCGCCGAGATGATGGGCGATGACGTTGGCGCTGAGCGTGATGCCGTAGCAGTCGCGGTCGAGGACGATGGCGATGCCGTTGCATTCCTCGATCATGTTGCCGGAGAGGACGGAGCCGTAGGTGTTCTCGATGACGACGCCGTGGCGGAGGTGATCGTCCACGTTGTTGCCGTTCATGGTGAGGTTGAACGAGTCCACGCAGCGCACCGCGTCGAGGTTCTCCTCGAACTGGTTGGCGTTGACGACGATATCGTGGCAGTTGGTGAGGTTGAGGCCCGCCTGCGCGTTGTAGGTGATGTTGCAGTGAACGACGCGCGGGTTCTCGTGGCAGTCCACCAGGTTGATGCCGTGGCCGCCGTTGTGGTCAATCGAGAGGCCGTGGATGAAAATCTCCTGCACGAACTCGGCGCGGATGCCGTCGCCGCTGTTGGTGCCGCCGCTGACGCGGAAGTTGCCGATCTGCACGCGCCAGAGCTGCGCCTTCTTGTTCTTCGCGCGGTCGGCCGGCGCGACAATGAACGCGGGCTGGCCATTGGTGTTCTTGTTGATGAGGTGCGTCGCCGCGCCCGCGCCCTCGATGCGGGCGTTCTCTCTCGCGAGCCGCAGCGGCTGGGTCAGTTCGAAGTCGCCCGCGGGCAGCACGACCATGCCGCCGCTGGCGGGCAGCGCATCCAGCGCCGCTTGCAGGCTCGGGTGTTTTGCGGCGTCAATGACCGCGGGCGGCGTGTTTGTGGCGGCGGAAGACATCGTCGCGAGCCACGCCATCAACAATGACAGGAGCAATCCTTGGTTGGGTTTCATGTTGGTTTACCTTTCGTGCGGGCGGCATGCCGGCTTGGGACCGGCTCCGGTTTACGACTTGGCGCTCAGCACTTCGTAGAAGCTGAACGTCTTGGTCTTGCCGCGTAACTGCGTGTCGGGCATCAAGCGGCATTCAAACGCGTCCTTCACCGTCTCGTAGGTGGGCTGGGTGATCAGGATGGTCGTGCCGAACTGCTTGTTCAGCGTCTGCACACGGGAGGTGGTGTTCACGCCGTCGCCGATGACGGTGTATTCGAGCCGCTTGTGGGAGCCGATGTTGCCGACGATGACGTCGTCGGTGTGGATGCCGACGCCGATGGCGATGGGCGGCTTGCCGGCGATGCTGCGCTCGCCGTTGATCTTCCCCAACAGCGCCTTCATCCGCAACGCCGCCAGCACGGCGCGGCGCGGATGGTCCGGCTGGTCGCCGAGCGAGCCGAACACTGCCAGAATGCCGTCGCCCATGAACTTGTCGAGCACGCCGCCCTGCTCGAACACCGCCTCGACCATCTCGGAGAAATAGTTGTTCAGGAACGCCACGACCTGCTGCGGCGCAAGCTCCTCGGCCATCGTCGTGAAATTGCGGATGTCCGAGAACAAGATGGTGACGTTGCGCATCTCACCGCCGAGGTTCAGCTCCCCTTTCAGGATTTTTTCAGAAACCTGGGTGGCAATGTAGCGGCCGAAGACGTCCTTCACGCGGTCGCGTTCCTGCAACCCCTTGGCCATCTCGTTGAGGGCTGATCCGAGCTGGCCGAGTTCGTCGCGGCCTTCCACGGTGGTGCTTGCCGTCAGGTCGCCGCTCTTGACCCGCCGCACCATCGTCAGCAGCTCATGCACGGGGCGCTTGATGGAGACGGACAACTGCCACGCGATGAGGAGGCTGGCGGCGATGAGCACGGCCAAGCCGAGGGCAAACTCATCATACAGTTCCTGCAACGGCGCAAGCGCCTCGGACTCGTTGATCTCCGCCAAGAGGAACCACGGTTTCGGATCCACCGTCGCCGGGTTTTTGATCAGGCGGTAGATCATCAAGCGCTCCACGCCTTCGTGATTGCGCTGCACGACGGAGCCGTGACGGCCGGTGCGCCGCGCCTCCCGGATGGCCGCGTAGGAGGAGATGTCGTCGTTGATCCGCTCCGCCTTGGGATGCGCCAGGATGTGGCCGTCGTTGGACACGAGGACGGCGTAGCCGCTCTGGTTGAACCGGACCGTCTTGAGGTAATCCGTCAGCATCGCCTGCAAGTCGAACCGCAGGTTGATGCCGCCCAGAACCTCCCCGTTGTCATCCTTGACCGGCGCCCCGATAAAAACGATGTGCTTCTTGAAGACAGCCGACTCATACGGGTCGGAGACAAACTCCTTGCCCTCCGCCGTGAACGCCGCGCCAATGCGGTTGATTGGTTCGGTTTCACCCGTCACACTCGTCGTGGCCAGCGGGCGCAGGTCCTTGTCCACAACCCCGACTTGCAGGTAGCGGCTGTCGAAACGCTGGAGGCCGCGCAACGGTTCGGCCAGTTGCTCGGCGGACGCCCCGCGGCGCAGCAACGGCGCCAGCACGCGCCCCAGCGCGTCAAGCTGCCGCCCGATGCGTTCCTCACTGGCCGTGAGCTGCGAGTCAACGATGTCGGCGACGTTCTCCAGTTCCACCACCAGCTCACGCGATACGATGTCCTTCGCCGCCTGGTAGCCCCAGACGCCAATCACCGACGCCGCCATCAACGCCATGCCCGCGAGCGCCGTCATCACCATCAGGAGAAACCCCCGTTCAAACCGCGCAAACCCGCGCCGCCAGACGACGCAGACGAACCCCGCCACCAGCGCCGCCCAGATCAGAGACACAATCGCCATGGATTGAAGGGTGTCATTCATGGGATCATTTCCTCGGCGGCAGCATACCGGCCAAGCCGCGCAACTGCAATCCAACTCCGGGTTTGTTTGCGCGCATTCACAATTCCATGTCGTGTTCGGGATTCATTTGCATTGGACTTGGTCGGATTCACTCGGATTGACTTGGACTGGGTTTGACTGGGTTTGACTGGCTTGGACTGAACCTGGATCGCCGGCTTGGGCAGGAGGACTGGCGGTGCCGTTGTCATCCGGGTGGAAGCATTGGGTCAAAATGTCTTTGGCGCGCTGGTCGTAATGCCCGTGCAAGTCCAGTCCCGAACGAACAAGCTCTTCCAACATCAGGTTAATGACCGGGGCCATCTCTTTCAAACCGGCCTTTTTCGCGCGCTCCTTCGCCAACTCCACATGCCACTGGAGGCGCTTGAAGGTCAGCTTGCCGGCGTTGAAATCACTCTGGCGCACGCGGCCGAGAACGTGGAACAACTCCTGCAGGCGTTGCCACCGCTCTTTAGCGTCGGCCGTTTCATCCAGCAGCGTCTGGGCAATGCTCACCAATTCCACCATCAGCACGGTCGAGAGTTGATCGCTGATCGGCACTTCGTCAGAGGCCACGGTCAAAGCACTGGCTTTCTCGGACAGCCGCCGGACGATGTCGCACGCCTCCTGTCGCTTCAGCCATTCCTTGTAGCCGCGTTTCTTCCACTCGCTCAGGTTTTGCTTGGTGACCGGCTTTCCATCGAACCACAAGTCGAGAACCTTTTTGACTTCAGGCTGCGCGTTGAGCCACGCGACAATGCTTCTGCCTTCCATACCATGGTCAAACGCCAGGTTGATCGTGTCCCGAATGACACGCGGCATCCGCGCTATTTTTCCGTTGCGGGTCATGGCGGGAATGTTGTGTTGGAGTGTTGGAGTTTTGGAGTCATGGGGCCAGCCTACCGATACCTGCCGCGAATGTAGCGGTTATAGTAGCCACCCTTGGACGAGGCGTTCATCAGGCCGGCATAAACGGAATACGGCACGCGGTAATGTTCGTAGGTCTGGCCGGTGTCCATCTCCACGTAGAGCGTGCTGCCGTCGTAGCCGATGGCGCAAATAAACGACGAACTCACTGGGATCATTTCAACGCAGTAGAACATGACTCTCCTTTCGATGGTTGGGGTTGCGGGGTGGATGTGTGCGAGCGGTGGAACCGGCGCACCTGACAGGACAACCCAAAAACTACTTCGCCAGGTTTTTCACTGGCGTTTGCTTTTCGTTCGAACATGGCGCAGGTGTTATCACACTGCGCCCCTCACCGGTAATTCCCTCTAAATGAGCAATCGGTTTCCCGAGTATCCGGCAAATGGGATGGCTATTTCGCGGGTAGTTTGATTCTTGCGAACCTGTTGCGCTCGCCTTGAGTGCTCCAGCAAAGCGGGGTGTCATCATACGGGAAGATGGTTTTGTAGGTCCGCCGGGCTTGCTTGCGGGCGTCATACCATTTCCTCCGGCCATAAAGTTTCCACGCTTCCGGGCAACGAGTCGGCATCTCAGCCAAAGTATAGTGGTGTAACAACCGCATGATGCCCAACCGCTCCAAGGCGACTCGCAGATCGTTGAACTTCTTTCCGCGTCGGCCAGCCCGCTGTGGTCTGTTGGTTTTGAGCCAGCCTGCAAAAACGGCAAGAATCTGCTTGTTCGTGAAGCGTTTGAAATCTATGGCAAACGCCGCGAGAGTTTCGCCGAAAGGCCCTTTGTCCTTGAGAACCTTCCCCTCATCGAAAGCCGCAAAGTCCGCATCTTCGTCATCGAACTTGCCGGAGCCTTTGCCTTCTCGGATGGCCAGTAGGTTTGCAGATGACGCATTCCAAAGCTCTTCCACATCGCCCACGGCAGCCGCCCGAATTGCGCTGACCAAGTGACGTTTCTCCGCCATTTCACACAGCAGGCCCCGGACTTTTTCGGGCAATTCGGCCCATGGCGGGGAAAACGGCGTTAAGCGCCCATCGAGGAATTGGCGTAGCTCCTTTAACCCATATTCGGAAAATTCCCGCGCTTCGCAAAACTCCTGCCAGTCGATTTCCTCTTCCTCGGTCATGGGTGGCGACTCTTTCTCCAGCCTCCGAAGTTCAGCAAGCTTCTTGCGGCGCTGGCGCGCATTCGACTGTTTCGCAGGAGGACCGGCGAGGAGATAGATGCACTCGCGGCTGTATTCATAAAGCACACACGCAGGAAGCTCATTCTCCGTAACTGACGTGAAATCCCAGTCGCCGGGCTTTAGTGGCAACGGCAGATTGTTTCGATCCCATTTCTCAAAGCGGTGGATGCATTTGTCCGCCAGCGTCATCCGCGGATCCGCGTAGCCAGAGTCAGACCCGGCAAACATGCTCTTCATGGCGTGAAAAATCCGCCCTCCCGCTTATGCGCCCTTCCCAGCGTCACCAGCGTTTCCAGAATCTCCGACACGTCGGCGGGCTTGGCGCGTTGGAATTGTTTGGCGAGTTGCTCGGCGGAAATCGGAGCGCCGGCGCCGCGCAACGCGGTCTCCACGGCTTGCACGCGATCAGAGAGGGATTTGGGCCATTTCGATTTCGGAGTGCGGAGTGCGGAGTGCGGAATACGTTTCGTCGCCGATTCGGTCAACGGCATCGCAGTCTGTTCATTCCGCGTTCCGCATTCCGCATTCCGCATTTGATACTCCGGTCGGAGCCATCGGATGAGTCCGCTCGCTTCCTCACTGGCGCGCTCGGCGTTCAACGCCACCAGCCGTTCGAGGATTTCCGCGTCGGTCAGCGTCGCGGGCCAGCCGTAGGCGGCGAAGACGGCGGCGTCGAGTTCGTCGTGCAGTTGCTTGAGCACGGAGACGAGGCCTTGGTCGTGGATGAGTTTTTCTTTGGCGTTCAACTGTAGCGGCGGTCTCTGACCGCCGCCGGAAAGTGGGACAGGCGTCCCGCCTGTCAAATCATTGTCAATGGACAGGCAAGATGCCTGTCCCACGTTTCGGCGGTCGCAGACCGCCGCTACAGAAGAAGATTCCGCAGCCCGCAACTTCTCCAGCACGTTATACATGCCGGTCAGCGTCAGGCCGGGATGCTGCGCCTGCACCCGCTTGCGGTGCGCGTCCAACTCCTCCGCCACTCTCCGAATCCGCTCCTTCGCCGCCTCGTCGCACGCCGGAAATGCAAAGGGGAAGAAAGTGGCTTTACTCGTGTAGCGAGGATCGTTCCCAACACCCATTCGCCCACCGGCAGACAACGCCCAGACGGTATGGATGCGGCTCAAAAGAATCCCAAGGTCATAGGCGTCATCAGAAGGGATTGCATATGCCATGGCATCTGGAATTGTGTCGCTACGCAGGAAGACAAAGGAACGAAACTTCGCCGTGTATGGCGTAGCTATGTAACGCTTGAGTCCTTGCAGAGCTTTGCGCATTGCAGGACGAGGCTCGGCAAAAATCCACCAATTGATCCGATACGTGTCACGCTTGTTCTGCCTTCGCTCGGGGTAAACGCGATCAAACAACCTTTGATAAAGTTGCGGCCACGTTTTGCGAACCTCTTCCTCGCTATGGCCAAACAGATCGATGATGAACTTGGGATCAGGCTCCTGCACGATGTCGCGGCCAATGACATATCGCCGGATGATGCACGGTAGCTCAGCTTCATTGAAACCGAGTTCATGGAGTTCATCCGGTGACAGCTTGAATCCGTCGCCTGCGGGCACAACACCTTGGAAACACATGCCGTCGTTCGACTGCAATTGGGCAACGCGCGTTTGGCCAATGACCGGTTTCAGCGCACCGTCCAGTGCCTTCACCCGTTGCTCGGTGAGCCTCACAGCCCCCGAACCCTTGCTCTCGTCCGTCACCAGAAAAAGCTGTGCTGGCCCGTGAAAGTTCAGTTTTCGCATCGCCACCGCCATCGCGACGCGAACATCAGCGCCGTCGGCAGCATCAACCCATGGATGGTCGGTGATTGCGAACGTGATCGCGATGCCATCGTCGGCCTCAAGGTGACGGTCAATGAGTTGCCGTGAATACGACTGGACGATGCTATTCGTGGTGATAAACCCAAACCGTTGCGATTGGTTATTTCGGACAGCGAGGGCGGCTTTGTGCCACCAGTAGATGACGTAATCGCTTGTTTCTGGAACGTCCTCGTATGTTCGGCGGAGTGTATCCACATATTCGTCACCAAGAGCGGGTTTCATCGTTCTGACGCCGATGTAAGGAGGATTGCCGACGATGAAATCGGCTTGCGGCCATTCCGCTTGCCGTGCGTTGACGTATTTTAGCAGCGGAACTTGAGCAGTTTCGTCAGGGATTTCTTCACCCGTCGCGTGATGCCTCTTCACCGTCTTGCCGTCCCAGCGCGTGACCGGCTTGCCCGCTTCATCAACCACCGGTTGCGGTTCACCGTCGTAGGCGAGGACGGCGTCGCGGCATTCGATGTTGCGGAATTTCTTCAGGACCGGCTCGGCGGGCATCGTCTGGCCGCGGGTGCGGAAGTGCCATTGGAGGT
>Ga0163199_1002169_pt1 | contig 12060 bp, 12 predicted proteins | sample PL_2010_150m_FD_113537 | JGI IMG/M metagenome (GOLD analysis project Ga0163199, IMG submission 113537) | Freshwater microbial communities from Powell Lake, British Columbia, Canada to study Microbial Dark Matter (Phase II) - PL_2010_150m | ecosystem: Environmental > Aquatic > Freshwater > Lake ...
AGGCGAGACAAAGTTCACTTTTTACAAGCTCGGGAGAAGTCTTTCGTAACTTATAAATCGATTTTCTAATCTCGCTCCAGAGCAAGAAAAAATATTCCAAAACAAACTTTTCCATCTCATTGAATCGACTCTGGGTAAGTTCCTCTCCTTTAAAAACAATGTGAATATTGGTCATGAGCTCGGAATAGATTAGTCACCTAAGATTCGGAGCCACGATCCATCGCTTCGTTGGCGAGAGCGTCGGCGTCACTATTTTCTTCGCGCGGGACGTGGGTGAATGAGACAGAACCGAAGGCCGCAGCGACTTGAGAGAGCCGTGCTTTCTGTTCACGGAGGACCGGATGACGCACTTTATACAGCCCGTTCATCTGCTTCACGATAAGCTCGCTGTCCAGCTTCACCACGACATCGGTCGTGTCGTGCTCTACAGTCGGCACGAGCTTGGCCAATGCTTCAAAGGCGAGGATGACGGCCTCATACTCGGCGAAATTATTCGTCTGATGCCCGAGAAATTGAGAAACGCTCGCGACCGAAACGCCGAACTCGTCGCGCACCACCGCGCCCGCGCCCGCGGGGCCCGGGTTCCCCCGCGCTCCCCCGTCGGCGTGTATCGTGAACCGCATACGTTTAATCATACCAGTCGTATGTCGAGCAGTCGCAGGCGGACGGGGTTGCCTCTACTGAAAGTATCGCGTTCCAAATGCGCGAGGAGGTTCACGAGACTGCCGCGAGAGAGGGAACTTGCAGTGCGCGCGAGGGCGCCTTTGACGAAAAAAGTGACGGCATCGATGCTTTCATTTCTACCACTCACGTCAATTTTTATTTTCAGATGCTCCCCTCCTTTTCCAAAGCGTGAAATCTCTCGCACCGAGACTTCGCGCAACATGAACACGGGTTTAGGATTGTTCATGCCGAAGGGAGCGAGCTTCTCAACCTTTTTTAAAAATGACAGTGCCATTTCTTCTGGAACGATAACTGCATCGGCATGTTGTGAGAAGTCATCTTCAATTTTTTCGCTCACTAGTTTCGCGTGCGCTTCGTTGAGACGGTCTTCAAGAAAAAATACTTCAGTATCTATCAGAGTGAAACCGCCCGCGGCGGCGTGCCCGCCGAATTGCGCGAACATATTTTCAGTCGTGCGCAGGAGCTCCATGATCTGTAGCGACCCGCCGCTTCTGAAAGAACCCTTCAGGCTCATGTTCCCTTCTCTCCCCCAGAGGAATACTGGTCGCTCATATTCATCTGCAATATTTCCCGCAACAAGACCAAGTAATGCTGGCCGCCACTCCGGGTCGCCGAGCGCAATAACAGCTCGCACATCGCCGCGCTCTTTGATACGCGCGTGCACGGCTCTTGTAATCGCCCCCGCTTCTGCTTTTCTTGAACGATTCGCCTTCTCCAATTTCTTCGCGAGCATATCAGCCTCGTTCTCGTCGATGGTGGTGAAGAGGCGGAAGGCGTCGCGCGCGTCGCCCATCCGGCTCGCGGCATTCACGCGCGGGGCAATCATGAAGCCGACGTCGTCTTCGGTGATGGCGCGTTGGTCTACGCGCATGCCCCGACAGAGTTTCTGGAGCCCAATCCTTGGTGATTTGCGCATGACGAGGAGCCCGTAGGTGGCGAGCACGCGATTCTCGTCCACGAGCGGGACCATATCGGCGATGGTCGCGAGCCCGACCATGTCCAAGAGCCACTTCTCCCACCCCTCCGGCACTTTCTCTCGTAACTCTGTCGCAATAGCTAATGTCGCGCAGATAAGTTTCCACGCGACGCCGGAGCCGCAAAGACTTTTAAACGGATACGTCTCATTTTCTCTGGCATTTGGATTGAGAATTGCGAATGCGTTAGGTAATTTTTCTGCGGGGAGATGGTGATCAGTAACTATCACTTCCATGCCGAGCTCGTTCGCGCGCGCGACGGGCTCAACATCGGTAATGCCGGAATCAACGGTCACTACCAATTTCACTCCGCCTTCCGCGAGCTTCTCAATGCCCGCAACATTCATGCCGTAGCCTTCGTCGTGGCGATGCGGAATATAATTTTCAAAGTTCGCGCCCGCTTTTTTTAAGAAATCATGCATGAGGACGCCACCCGGGATGCCGTCGCAGTCATAGTCGCTCCACACGGCGATTCTCTCTCCAGAAATAATTGCATCAGCGAAGCGCCGCGAAGCTTTTTTCATATCAGTCATCAGGAAGGGATCGTGCAAATGCAGATCGTATGAGGGATTAAGAAACCTCGCCGCTTGTTCTTTTGTCAGAATCCCCCGCCGCGCCAACAGGGCGGCGGTGAGGTCATCATGCGCAGACAACTCTTCGCGCAGAACATCGGTCAACGGGTCGTGGAGCGGGAACATGTGAGCACTATTGTATACTGTCCGCATATGGAAAGCTGTATATTCTGCAAGATAATCGCAGGCGAGGTTCCGAGCGAGAAAGTGCACCACGAGGACGACACAATAGTTTCGTTCCCCGATCAGCACCCGGTACGACCGGGCCACACGCTCCTCGTTACCGCGAAGCACTACCAGTGGTTTTGGGAATTGCCGGACGATGTCGCGAACGACCTGTTCAAAGTCGCACGCTCGCTCGCGCGTGAAATGAAAGAAAAAACGGGAGCCGACTACATCCAGCTCTCTATCGTCGGGAAGGACGTGCCGCACGTGCACATACACCTCATACCGCGGAGGTTCGACGATACCAAAGCGCTACTGTAAGGCTTCAATGCCCGGGAGGGTGCCGTGGGCGAGGAAGTCCAGCATCGCGCCGCCGCCAGTGGAGACGAACGAGAAGCGTGGCAGGAGACCGAGATTCTGAATTGAAGCGATGGTGTCGCCGCCCCCGACCACTGAATAGGCGCCCGAGTCCGCGACCGCTCTCGCGAAGGCATCGGTCGCGCTAACATATCCGTCCTCATACTTCCCCAAGGGGCCGTTCCAGAGGATGGTCTTCGCTTTCTTCGCGAGCTCGGCGAGAAGCGCGATCGTGCCAGGTCCGTGGTCAAGAATCATTTCGTTCACGACAACGGAGTCCACCGGCAGTACTAATTTAGGATTCGCGAGAAGTTTTTTAATGTCTGCCGCATCCGCCATTCCGGACACGAGCGACTTCCCCACATCCTTTCCGGACTCTTTTAAAAAGTCATTCGCGAGCGCTCCGCCGACGAATACGTGGTCGTATGTTTTTAAAAGAGTCGTCAGCACCGCTTCTTTCGTACTGAATTTCGCCCCGCCGATGATCGCGAACGAGGGGCTCTTAGGCGCGAGCGCACGGGACAGTTCCCTCGCTTCGTCTTCAAGAAGGAGCCCTGCATACGAGGGCAGCAATTTCGGGACGCCGACAATGGAGGCGTGCACGCGGTGACAGGTATCAAAAGAATCTTCAACGAATACGTCGGCGAGCTCCGCGAGCTCTCGTGCGAACGCAGGGTCATTCCGCTGTTCGCCCTTATCGCGTCGCAGATTTTCCAGGACGAGGATGTGGCCGGGAGCGAGAGTGCGGATGGCTGCGCGCGCGCGGGCACCGACCGTCTCGCCAAAGAACGACACATCGCGAGTAAGCAGGCCGAGCGCTTCCGCAACCGGCTTCAGGGTCTCGGTCCCCTGCGGAGGGACGTTTTCCGGCGGATCAATATGGCTTATGAGAATAACACGTGCGCCGCGCTCGGCGAGGTAGCGGATGGTCGGGAGCGCTCTGCGCAGGCGGTAATCGTTCACCACTTTTCCCTTCAAGACCGGCACGTTCAGCGCCGCGCGCACCAGTATCGGAATATTCTGGAATATCCGTATGTCGCGGACGGTCCGCATGCTATCCCAACTGCTTCACGAGCAGTGCGAATGTCTGCGGATCCACCGATGCATGCCCGATGAGGAATCCGTCAACATCCGAGCTCCTCGCAAGATCGCGCACATTGTCCGGCTCCACCGATCCGCCGTAGAGGATGAGCGAATGGGTGGAGTTCTTCCCGTGCAGAAGCTCCGCGAGCACCTTACGAATGTAGAGCACCATCTCGTATAGCTCGTTCGGGCCGATAGCATGCTCCGCATCCCGCCCGATCGCCCAGAGCGGTTCATAGGCGATGATGACTTTCGCGCGCTCCTTCTGCGCGAGCGACTCGATCGCGAGCGTGAGTTCCTCGCGCACCACGGCGAGATAGCGTCCCTCGCCGTCGCGCTCCTGCTCGCCGACGCAGAGGATGGGAGCGAGCCCCTGCGCGAGCGCGTGCGAGAGCTTCTCGGCGACGATGGCATCCGTGTCGCCCTCTGCCCTTCGCTCCGAATGCCCGATGATCGCATACGCCGCGCCGGCCGCCGCATACGATTGGGACGTCGCTTCGCCGGTTCGTGCGCCGCCGGTCGTCGCCGAGACGTCCTGCGCCGCGAAAGCGACCTTTGATTTATTCCGCACCGCGAGCGCGCCGAGAAGCGGCGCGGGCGGCGCGAGGACAATGGTGTTAGCCGTGGCTTGCGCGAGCCGTTTCGCGAGCGCAAAAAGATTCTTCGCCTTCGCGAGTTCTTCTACATATGCCTTCCAATTGGCGACAATGAGCATACCTCTATGATATCAGGTTACGCCCCTGCTTCGAATTAACGCGAAATAGAGTAGGTGCGCGGCACGACCGCCCATGACCCTCCGGGGCCGTTAGAGAAACTCTGATTCTGCAGACCGTTCACATAGGTGATGGTCGCATTATTATTGAGATTGAGTCCGTAAGCGGTGATTTGGTTTGCTCCGGCATTATTACTAACTTCTACAGTGCCTCTCGATGCGTAGAGAATAACGCTGGCGGTGTTGTTGCTGAGGTCTATTGCCGAGGGGCCTGAATTGGTGGAGAGTAGCATCGGATAACTGCCCGAGCCTCCGTTCCCAGAGACACTCACATTGTTTTGAAGTTCGATCGTGCCGATTGTTGCCTCGCTGCCGGGGACATCTGCAATAAGTATCGCGCCCTCGTTGCCGGTGACCGGAGAGACCGTAAGCGCCGAATTGTTTGAGAATGAGATATTGCCGCTCACCCACACCACGCCGCTCAAGGTCAGTGTTCCGTTTATCGTTAAGTTCCCGTTAATTTTTTTCGGGCCGAGCGTCTGGTTGCCGCTTACGGTGTAGTTACCGCTTATTACCCCGCCGGCCGCTGCGATCGTTTCCCATGCGGTAATTTGAGCGTCTGAAATAGGCATTGCCTGCGGCAGCATGTCGACACTCCCCGGGTATTTTATTCCTGCCACGGTACAGCTTGAGATGGTTTGATAATACGCATCTGCCCCGACGGTACAACTGGAGAGTGAATGCGCCCGCGCAGTTCCTTGTACCGTGATACCGGAAAGCGAGGTTGCCGGAGTGCCGCTTGCGACCGTGGCATCGCCCGTGATGGTGCCGCCGCCGGAGACGCTGCCGTTGGAGAAGAGATTTCCCTGTATCTGCGAACTGTTGCCCATACTAATGCCGCGTGCTCCGACCTGCGCGCCGTAGCGGAAAGAGATCGTCGTGGTGTTTATGTTGGCGAGCATCGTCACGGTCTTGATTGCCACAGGATTTGCCGCATTCGGGACGGAACCCGTAACCGTCAGACGTTTCGTGTTCACACTCACGTTTGAAACAAGGATGGTGTAGACGCCGTTCCCGAGCGCGGTGTTCGTTTCTCCGGCATAATTCCCATTCTGGTTCAATTGGTATATCGCTTCATCCGCACCGGCTTCGGCGATAGCGAACGCCTGCGCGCTCGCGATATCGTATCGCGCGCTTCGCGTGGAGCTCGTCACCGAGCCAAGATACGCGGCGGCGGTCGTGAAAAAAATGCCGAGGAAGACGAGCGCCAGAACAAGCACATATCCTCGGTTGAGCGCACATATGGCGGCGGATGGGTACATAGGGAGAGAATTAATAATTACGCAACCGTATCTGCTCGCGCAGATGGTCGGACAACACTTCCTGTTTCGCGCGCGCTTGCGTCTGGATGTCCACCGTAACGGTGCTTGTCGTGGCGAAACTGAAGCCGTCATACGAGAAAGTCAGAAAATTTATCGTTGAACTCAATTGTTTCGTGCCCGGAGAGCGCTTGCTCAACGCATTTGTTTCAAGAAGACGATACGCGTTCGCTCCTGTTGAATAGAACGCCGCATAGTCGTAGGTATTCGCGACGACATTTCCGGAACTGTCTATGGACGGGATCTCAAGGACGAGAGCGGTTGAAGAGGAAATGCGCGTAGAACCGGAGAAGGCATGTGTTTGGAGCACCGCATCGGCCGGGGAAGCAAGCGATTCTATCTCGCGCATGAGCGCGCTCGCGGAGCCGGACGATTGTGCGGAGGTCTTGTCATAGACTGAAATTTTATTGAAATTGTAGATCAAAAGGATGATGGCGATCAGCACGCTGACGCTGAGTGCAACAACGATCACCGTCTCAACGAGAGTGAAGGCGCATCGGCGTGCTCGTGGGCGGAGCGTCATGGCAGTCCGCCGGTTTGAGTGATAAGCGTTGAGAGCGAGACGGTGCTCGATGCCGCCGCTCCCGGGTCCTTCCACACCACGCTCGCGGTTACCTGCTTCGTTTTCGAGTTGTAGACACTTACGGTGAGCGTCGTTGTCGCGACAGTCGGGAGCGTGCTCAAGAGACTGTCGGGGAATGAACCGCTTGGAGGAATGGCGGCGTAGCCGCCGATGCGCAAACTTTCAAGTTCATTGCGGGCGATCGCGAGGGCGATGCCCTGATTCTTCGACGTCCTCACGAGCACGCTGCTGCGCACCACCGCCTGAAGGAGGAGTAGCATGACGCTCACGATGAAGATAGAGACGATTACTTCAGTGAGTGTAAACCCGCGTTGAGTGTTCATGTCAGATGGCCGATGAGAGCGAATAAATAGGCGCGATCATGGAAACGGCGAAGACGCCGACGACCGCACCGATGAGGAGCATGAGGACCGGTTCTATGATCGTCGAGAGGTCCTTCGTCTTCTCGGCGATATCCGCTTCATAGAATTCCGCGATCTGTTCCAGCATCTCGGCGACCCTACCAGTCTCTTCTCCAACCGCGAGCATGTCGCTCATGAGGATCGGGAAAAGCCGTGTATGTTCGGCAAATGATGCGGAGAGAAGCTCCCCTTTCCTCACGTGCTCCTCCGCCTCCCCGACGACATTCGCAAAGACGCCGGCATGCACCACCTCTTTCGTTATAGAGAGCGCATCGAGTACCGGTACGCCCGAAGAGAGGAGCGAGGAGAGCGTGCGGGCGGCGCGCGCCGTGTAGGTCTCGCGCACGAGTTCGCCCACGACCGGCAGATAGAGCGCTCCCGCAAGCACGATGCCTCCTCCCCGTTTGGAGCGGACGAAGGCGGTACCGCCGACGACGACAAGAACGATCGCGGAGAGGACGAGCAAAGAATGCGCCACCATGAAGTTGGAGAGCGCGACAATGACCCTTGTCGCGAGTGGTACCTGCACATTAAGGTCAGTGAAGGTTTTGGTCAAAGTGGGGACGACATAGATGAGCATCAATATGCCGACAATCACGATTGCGGTGATGACGATGGCCGGATAGATCATCGCGCCTCGGATCTTGCGCACGAGTTCCTCCGAGCGTTCCATCTGCAGCGCGACGACGGAAAGCGAGCCAGCGAGAGATCCCGACTCTTCTCCCGACCTCGTCATCGCGACAAACAATTCGGAGAATATTTTTGGATATTGGGCGAGCGCTTCGTGGAATGAAGAACCTTTCTTGACCGATTCAGAGAGGCCGGTCGCGATCGCTTTCAGACGTTTGTTGTCTGACTGCCGTTCAATGACCGAGAGCGCGCGCGAGATGGAGAGACCGGCGCCGAGCATCGCGGACATATTTTTCGCCATGCGGATGATCTCTCTGCGCTTGACGCCGGTGCCGATGGTAATGGAGAACCATGCAGGCATCGAGAACCCGCCTTCTCCCTCGCGGATCTCAACAACGACGCCGTCCTCTTTCTGTATTTGTGCGTATACCGCGAAACGCGACTCCGCCTCAACGACCCGAGTCTCGTCCGGCACGCCCTCCTTCCGTATCGTGGCGCGGAATTTCATACTTATTCGGTGACGGTGCGGAGGACTTCTTCAATACTCGTGATGCCGCGCGCGGCCTTGTAGAGACCGTCCTCCAGCATCGTGAGCATGCCCTCCTTCTTGGCCTGCGCTTCAATGGCGTCGCTCGTGCTCGACTTGAGAATGATCTCTCTGATTGCCGGCGAGGACGCGAGCACTTCGTGGATGCCGATACGGCTCTTATAGCCATCCGCGCACTCCGGCGAAGAAGTCGGCCGATAGAACGGAATATCGTCCAGCGTCGTTCCCTCTTTGATCAACTTCTCGGCTTGAAGCGCTTTGAAGGCATTTTTAAATTCTTCTTCGCTCGCGATCTTGTCGCGCATCGTCTTGTCCATCGGGTAGGATTCTTTTGGATCGCAGAGTTTGCGCACGAGCCGCTGTCCCACGATGACGCGGACGGTGGAGACCAACAGGAACGGTTCCACACCCATATCGATGAGACGCGGTATCGCGCCCGCGGCGCTGTTGGTATGGATAGTGGAGAGGACCAGATGGCCGGTCAAGGCCGCATTGATGGCGAGCGAGGCCGTCTCGCCGTCGCGTATCTCGCCGACCATGATGATATCGGGGTCTTGGCGCACGAGCGAGCGGAGACCGTTCGCGAAGGTGAATCCTATCTGCGGCATTACCTGCGTCTGGTTCACGCGCTTCATCTGGTATTCGATCGGGTCTTCAATGGTGGAAATATTGACGTCCGGCCGGTTGAGGATGTCCAGCATCGTGTAGAGTGTCGTCGTCTTCCCACTTCCAGTTGGTCCTGAAATAAGAATGATGCCGGTGGTCTGTCTGAGCGCGCGGTGAATATGTTCCAGATTCTCTCCGTGGAGACCGAGCACCTCCAGCGTGAAGCCCTCGCCCGTCTCGCGCAGGAGCCGCATCACGGTTTTTTCTCCGAAAAAAGTGGGGAGAATAGAGACGCGGAAGGAGACGCGATCAGCCTCCGTCTCCATCTTGAACCGACCGTCCTGCGGAAGGCGCTTCTCATCCAGTTTCAGATTGGAGAGGACCTTAATGCGCGCGACGATGCCCGCCGCCGCGTTTTTTGGGAGCGTCATCGCGTCGTGGAGAATGCCGTCAATGCGATACCGCACCAACACCTCGGTCTCCATCGGCTCTATGTGGATGTCGGATGCCCCCTGCACGATGGCGTGCCGCAGTAGCGTGTCCACGATACGCACGATCGGCAGGTCCTCGGCCATCTTCTTCAAGTCTTCGCCGGAGAGGTCCTTATTCCCTTCAGCGACGACGCGTATCTTGCTCGCCTCGGTGGAGATTATGTCGCCGAATTCGTCCTTCAGCGATTTCTGATACTGCAGGAGCGTCGCCTTAATGCTCTCGGTGTCGGTGAGCCGGGGCAATATCTTCAGCCCCGTCTTTTTGCGTACCGAATCGATTGACGCGAGGTCGCCGACGTCCAGCATCGCGACTTCAAGCGAGTCATCTTCTTTCTTATAGGCGACGATGTTGTGCGTACGCGCGATGGGTTCGGGGATGAGCGAGAGCACCTCAGACGCGATGCGATGCTCTTTCAGATTAACGAACGGAATGCCGAGCACATACGCCTGAATTCTCCGGAGTGCGTCCTCGGTCAAGGACCCGCGCGAGACGAGGATATCGCCGAGCGATTGTCCGCGCGCCTTCGCTTCTTCATCGGCAGCATCGATCTCCTTCTTGGCGACGAGGCCCGAATCAATGATGAACTCCTTCAGCTCGCCTTCTGAAACGTGCATATATAAGAGAGTATAGCGCGTCCCGCTTATGGCGGGACGCGCACTCCCCACACAGTTGACGCGAAGAGCACATCTGGTATACTTCCCGCACATGAATGCCCCTTAGGGGCTTTCTTTATAAAAAGTGCGACATACACATTCCATATGATTGACTTAAAGACCATCAATGCAGTGCTCGGGGAGTTTGAGGACAGAGGCATCAGCCGCCATACGATGCTTGATGCCATCGAGAGCGCGATGGCGACCGCCTACAAGCGCGAATACGGCAAGCGCGGGCAGGTCGTTCGCGCCAAGCTGGATCTCAACACCGGCACCATCGCCTTTGAACAAGTGAAGACCGTCGTGGACGACACGACGGTGCGTTTCCCTGCGGAGGGTGAAGAGCCGATCGCTCATACACACGAACATACGCACTCGTTCCACGGCGAAGAGGAGCATCTCGCTGAAGGAGAACTGCCGAGATTTGATTCTGAAAAACACATCTTGCTCGCCGATGCGAAGCTGATGAAGCGCGGTGCGAGCGTGGGCGAAGAAATCATCTTCCCTCTTGAACCGCAGGACGACTTCGGCCGTATCGCAGCACAAACTGCAAAACAAGTGGTGATACAAAAAGTGCGCGAGGCAGAGAAGCTCTCCATGATGGAGGAATTCGGCGAGAAGAAGGGACAGATCGTGAGCGGCATCGTCCAGCGAATGGAGCGCGGGGCGATATTCGTGGACCTCGGACGCACGACCGGCATCATCCCCTACGAAGAGCAGATACCGGGCGAGCGATACCGCATGGGCGAGCGTATCCGCGCCTATCTCTACGCCGTAGATGAGGGCTTTCGCGGGGTGTACCTACGGCTCTCCCGCGCGCACCCGAAGTTCGTCGTGAAGCTTTTTGAGATGGAGGCGCCGGAGCTTGCCGCCGGCTCTATAGAGGTGAAGGCGCTCGCGCGCGAGCCCGGTAGCCGCACCAAGATCGCGCTCGCCTCGCTTGACCCGCACGTCGACCCAGTCGGTTCTCTTGTCGGCCAGCGCGGCGTCCGCGTCTCGACCGTCATGAGCGAGCTCGGCGGCGAGCGCATTGACATCATTGAGTGGAACGACAACGCGAAAGAATTCATAAAGGAGGCGCACTCCCCCGCTACGCCGACCGAGGTCGTGCTGAACGAAACCGACCATCGCGCGACGGTGACCGTCTCTGAAGACGAGCAGTCGCTCGCTATCGGCCGTGGCGGTCAGAATGTCCGGCTGGCCGCGAAGCTCACCGGCTGGAATATAGATATCATCTCGGCCGGAGGTGCCGAAGTCGGGGCCTCGACGCCCGAAGGGGTCGAGGCCCCGACCGAAAGCGTCGGGGACGAAGTGCCGTCCGAGGCGGCGGGCGTGATGCCTACCGAGAGTTCTGAAATGATTACGGATGCGGCTCCAGAAATAACAGAGCTTCCGGCGGAAGAAGAGCTAACCGAACTCCCCGCGTCGGACGAGACCGTCGCTGATAAAGAAGAAGATCGCGACAAAGCGAAGGACGAATAAGTTATCGGTAATGTATAATCGGCTCATATGAACCTATTACACGATGTAAGCGCCGGAACGAAGAATGCGATGAACGTCATTATTGAAATTCCGAAGGACTCGCACAATAAATATGAGATAGACAAAAAGACCGGACTCATCAAGCTGGACCGTGCGAACTATTCTTCTGCCGCGTATCCGTTTGACTACGGCTTCGTCCCGCAAACGCTCTGGGATGACGGCGACGCGCTTGATGTCATTCTTCTCACCACGTATCCGCTCAATGTGGGCGTTCTCGCTCCGGCGCGTCCGGTCGGTATTCTCAACATGACCGACGGCGGCGATAAGGATGACAAAATTCTCGCCGTGCCGGTAGACGACAACCGGTGGGATGATGTGCAAGATTTGAAGGATATCAACAAACACACGCTGAAAGAATTCGTGCATTTCTTCGAGACGTACAAAAATCTCAGAAACAAATCATCCCAAGTTGTCATCAGCGGCTATCAAGGACGCGTCGAGGCCGAAGAGGCGTTTGAACGCGCGCGAAAGATGTATAACGATGGAAAATAATATGGAACCAGAAAAACTTTTGCCACCGGGAGAAACGCCGCAGCCAGGGGTGCCATCGCAGAAGGCGCAGTCGTGGGGTGTTGTCATCTCGATCGTTATTATCGTACTCATGATTATCATCGGTGCATTCTATGCGTGGGGCCAGCGGATCGCGCAGAATCAAGCGTTCACGACATCCTCTACTACGC
>Ga0163199_1002170_pt1 | contig 12059 bp, 11 predicted proteins | sample PL_2010_150m_FD_113537 | JGI IMG/M metagenome (GOLD analysis project Ga0163199, IMG submission 113537) | Freshwater microbial communities from Powell Lake, British Columbia, Canada to study Microbial Dark Matter (Phase II) - PL_2010_150m | ecosystem: Environmental > Aquatic > Freshwater > Lake ...
GGCGACAGGCATAATACGATCGACGACACAAGGCTTAATGCAAGGCTTCGCATCCTGCCGGCGGTTGTTGCCGGTTTATTAAATTGCATGGTGTTAAGTGTTTTCATGGTGTCACGCCTACCGCCTGGTTATAAAGCGCCTGGTCGCGCAGTAACATTACGGCGCGTTCTTTGGCATTCAAAATGGCTTGCTGGGTTCTGGACTGGATTCTTAATAAATCCATCAAATTTATTTCACCCGCCGAAAAACTCAGTTGAGTCATTTTTAAATGTTCTTCAGCAACCTGTTTTAACTCATTAGCGATGCGCAGTTCGACCTGGTTGACTTCCAGATTATGTTCGGCTTCATGGTGAAATTGTTCCAAATTCCGGTAAAGCTGTTCACGTTCGGCGATCAGCCTGTTTAATTCGACATTGATAGCGGCTATATGAGGCTGTAGATGCGCGCTGCCACCGAAAGGCACGGTAACGCCGATATTAAAACTTTCTGTTTTATTACTGCGCGGATCATTCGTCATGCTGTCGCTATTGACGCCGACCGTCAGGTTGGTTTGGCCTGAGCCTACCCGTTTTATCGCATTGAGTTCGGCGTGTTTACGCTCAATCTGGCTGTTAACGCCCATCAAGGCAGGATGGTTTTGCTGGATTTCCTTTAACGCAACCAGATTTTCCTGGTACATGCCGGGGATTTTAGCGGTCTGGGTAATGCTGGAGTAACGTTTGCGCGCGTGCATTAACTCGGCTTCGGCCAGTGTCAGCACCGAGCGTTTTTGCAATAACTCGGTTTGCGCCAGCAACTCGTCAGAGCGGGGTAAGTCCCCCAATTCAACGCGCCGTTTAACTTTAGCCAGTAATTGTTCGAAAATATCGACCTCTGACTGAGCCTGTTCATAACGGATTTTTTGCAGCGCCATATCCCATAATGCGCCTCTGACCAATCCGGCGATGCGTAATTTAATCGCTGCAGTTTGCATGTGCGCACTGATTTCAGCTTTCTCGCCGATTTCCCGTTCCGCATCGCGCTGTCCCACATTCCACAACGGCACCTGTACCGTCGCATCGATATAATGCAAAGTGCCGCTGGTCGCTTCCTGAAAGCGCAAGCCTGCTTGCGATGCGCCTGCCGTCCAGCTTTCGCCGCGCCTCTGCAAAGCCGCCGCTTCGTCTTCCAGCGCATTAAGCCAGGTAATATCGGGGTATTTTTCCAAGGTTAAATCAATGAGTTCGGCTAAACTCAGCGTGGCATCCGTGACAATAGGGTCCCGATGGGGAACGATCGTCTGCTCTTCCGTTTGGGCGCCGGCATAATCCTGTGCCATGCAGGACAGCGGAATAAGCCCGGACAAATAGGCCAGTAAAAAAAACAGCCGACATCGGTTTTGAGGCCCGCGCCGGGCGCGAGTATGCAAAGAAATCATAAGATAAACTCAATGCGGCAGCTGCCGCGTTAAAAAGTTTTGAGAAAGCTTTATTAAAAAAACCGGATAGAGCACCGGCAAGGCGGTTCTCTAAAGAACAATCGGAAACTAAAGGACAGGCGGTGCCCGCGGGGAATGCGGGGAATGCGGGAAAAATAAATAGCGGATCAACAAACGCGGCGGTGAACGTGGACCGGTGCCTGCCGACAGGACCATCGGCGCGTTAAAGACTATAACCGGCAGGGGCAAATAATAATGATCGGCATCGGCCACATCGTTATGCAGGTTTTGTTTAATGCCCGTGTCGACACCGACCACAATACCTTCAGACGGCGCATCCAGCTTCGCGGAACAGTATTGCAAAATCTCCGCACCGGGCCTCGGTCGATCATAACCATCCCCATACGCTTCGAGGCCCGGAATATGCAACTTGCCCGTATCATGGCTGGTGACTGCAAAAAAACGTTCACCCGCATGCGCATGAACTAACGGCGCAACGCATTGCAGCAATACCAGAAAGATGACGAGGAATGTACGGAATGCTGAAAACATGCAGTGCTATTCGCTAAAGTAAACAACGTAATCGGCATTATACTTTAAACGGTGATGTTTTCGGGTTTTACTTAAGGCAAAACAGGAAAACTAAGCATGTGACTCGGTATCTTTCTTTATGATGTCTTTGATGTAATCGTTTAGCGATTTTCCTATCTCGCCGGCTCGTTTTGCTGCTTTTTCGTGAAGCTCTTGGCCTATTCTGACGTTAAATGAACCTATAAACGGTTTTTTGGGTTCTATACCGATTTCTTTGCACGTTTCCAGGTAGCTGTCCACGGCCAGCCTGAACTCTTTTTCTAATTGTTCGGCTTTTTCGGCTTCGTAATTTACCAGGTCATTAATAAACTCAATTTTCCCGTGTAAACAATAGTCTTCTATGCTTACCCTAACGCTGCCTTGATAACCTTTGTAATTGAAGCATGTCATTTGATACACCTCTTATCCTTTAACTCTTTGATGATATTTTTTCTTTGCTCGGATTGAACGAGAAGCAAAGTAACTTGCAATAAATCCCCCTGTCACAGTCGCCACAGATTCACAGATTACATAGATTTAATCTGTGAATCTGTGGCGATTTATTTTTGCGAGTTACCTAAATGGACAGATCGGGTCACATAAACCCGAGCTGCCAAAGTAATGCGCTTTTTCAGTATCCAGTTTGATAACCGATGCATAACAGGGCCATGCAGCTATAAAACCGATTCCGCTAAAGATTAATGTATAATTGGCGCGAATTCACCCTTTGCCAACCGGACACTGTAAGCGACCGGGGTTGCCACGGTTGCATCCTGGCGAATCAGGTTGATTTCAACGTAATAATCGTTGTTCTGGAAATCAAAGGTATGAGTAAATTGCTTCACGTCTTCGTTTGCGGACACATTGGCAGAAAGGTTGCTGTTGAAAGTAGCGACGGTCGTTTCTCCAAGCGTGGCCCGGCTTACTTTTCTGAGCGATGCACTGACCTGGGCTTTCGTGCTGATGCCGTCAGTATCCTTATAGCCGACAATCAAGGCATTCCAATCCGCGCTTTTCCAATAAGCCGGCGTACCGAACAGATCACCTGACGCCGCAGGTACGGCCGGTACATAATCATAGATAGGCGTGACATTGCAACGCACGGTAATCGGCTGGTAAGTTGGGTTTGGCCTGACGATTATTGCGCTATTGCCGGATGCAGCGGCATTGCTTGTAAATACACCGAAATTACTGACATTGGTTCCGAGATAGCGGAATTGCGTGCCGGAAAATTCATATTTGTCGGCTGATGATTCATCGACAGAGCAGGATGATGCCGTAGCGGTCCAGGCAGGCAAATAATCACCCCAGCCTTGCGGCAGAGCTGAAGCGCTGGTAGCCGTTACGATAGCGCCGGTAGCCAGCAGAGTCGTTAAAGTGTTGCGTAATGTTTTCATGGTCGTTTCCTCAATAAGTTTAATGTTTAGGGATTGTCTGAATGCTTCGGACAGGTCATAGCTTACGGAAGTCACGCATTGATCACAGTGATATAGTTACCAGGCGGGTTGATATTATTTACCTGCCGCCCGCATAAACGTTGATCGCTCTATAATGACGTGGCGTCGTTGATATGCTTTAAGTGGTCAGGTTTTTGGTTTTTCAAAAAAACAGATGAAATTGGACAGATCAAATCCGAAGTTTTGCATAAGTTTTATTTGTGCCATTTGCGATGCTGCAGGTATTTAGCAAATGCGGTTACATTTCAAAGGAAATAAAAAAAGGGTTACAGTGATAATTCTGTAACCCTTTGATTTATCTGTTTTGGCGTCAGGGACTCGAACCCTGGACCTATGGATTAAGAGAAACCTACTCAATTTATAAGTATTTTATAATCAATAACTTGCATCACTCGTCCAACCAAACCCTACGACAAAACTACTACATCCTATGTCAAAAATATACCGGCGTAGTGACAAATTTACTACACCAAGTTTGCAAGGCTTGTTTTGATTTTTCACTAAGCTTAACCCGACCTCTGTTATTTTTATTTGCCGTTGGGTTAGTATTCAACCCAATCAACCCGCAATATCAACCACACTGACCCGATCTACTCCATTACCAACATCACTACGCTTGTATCTTTCAAACAAAGGGCTAATATAAGCACTTAATTGAGTACCTATAAGGTGTATATATGCAACAAATATTAGCTCCGTTTAGTGCCAGCATTTCAGAAACGATTACATCAAAGATATTGTGAAGAAAGACACTGAATCACATGCTTGATTGCACTGCTAGTGAATAGTATAAATGGGCAAGTTCTTTCCATATTTTTTTCCACTTTAATGAACTATAAAGAGCTTTAAAGCGGTTTTTATTTTTGTAAGTGTTTGTTTTTAAACTATGTATGGCTCTTTATCGCTCACTACAAGTCTCTTTTAATGAATCAAATGGGTCAGTGTCGTTGATATTGAAAGCTATAAGACGGTTTCGTGCCAGCAAATCGTCAGATGCCTGTTCATGCGTTAACAACCTTCAAAACTTTGTGTTATTTTCGCTTTCGGCGGCCGTGGACGGTTAACTTTACGTTAGCCTCAATTATTCAATAGAGGTACAAAATGCCATCACTCTTTAAAAAAGCAGGATTAACTGCTCTGCTGATATTCACTACAGTCTCGGCTTCAGCAGTCACATATAACGGTTTTTCCAATGTTTCCAATTTAGAACTCAATGGCAGTGCTATTAAATATCGCTCCGTCCTGAGACTGACTTCCGCAGCACTTCAATATTTCCAAAGTGGCAGTGCTTTCAATAAATCGACTTTAAACACATCGAAATTCAGTACCTTTTTTAAATTTCGCATTACCCAAAAAGGTGGCTATATTGCCGGAACTGGAACAGGCGGGGATGGTTTTGTATTTGCGATTCAACCGATTTCATCAAATGCAGTAGGCGATTCAGGCGGGCACATGGGCTACGGTGGAATTGCTGGTGGCAGTGTCGGTATTGAGTTTGATACCTATCAAAACACAAATTCTAACGACCCTAAAATTGCCCATGTGGCTATTGATATTAATGGCAGTACGATTCATGACGGCACATTACCTGTTAAAAAAATAGTGCCCGGTTTTAATAACGGCCAAATTTGGTATGCCTGGATTGATTACGATGGCAAAACCTTAGCCGTTCGCATTAGCGAAACAGCGGTCAGGCCAGAAAACCCACAACTGAAAACCGAACTGGATATTCCTGCGATATTAGGAAATGTCACTAATGCCTATGTTGGCTTTACTGCTGGAACCGGTGGATTTTGGGAAAACCACGACATTCTTTATTGGGAATATCGGGAAAATTATCAGCCTGTAGAAATATTGAGCGGTATAGTGAACCGAATGCAGACGGTTACGATAACCTGTAAAAACGTTGACACTGATCAAGCTGTCGAAATTCCAGAGTCTAAAATAAAAGCATGGAATTGCGAAGATGCTGGACTTACAGGTACTCAAGGGGATGCCACCGTTATTGTCATAAAGGGCAAACTTAAATAGCAATTAAATATCAGAATTGTAAAGTGGTTTCGCCTCAGCATTCCTGAGGATAAGCCTTGCTATTTCCGGTTCGCCGTTAAGGAAGAGCGATATGGCTTCGTCAAGCAGGGCTGCCGCAAATTCGGGTTCCCGCTGGACGTTCTATAAAGTCAACCCGAATCCCCAGCACTTCATCAAGAATAGTTCGAGCCATCGCCCTAAAGCCGTGGGCGGTCATCACGTCCTTACCGTAACCCAGTCGCTTTAACGCCGCGTTCAAAGTGTTTTCGCTCATGCACCTGTCGCCGCGTGGTGTACGTTCAGACGCAAATACATAACGCCCGTGGCCTGTAAGTGGGTGGAGTTCTTGCAGTATCGCCACTGCCTGATCTGATAACGGAACAATGTGCTGCACTTCGGTTTTTGATACAAAGTAACGCCACTCTTTAGCGTCAAAGTCGATGTGTTGCCATTCGGCGGCGCGTAATTCGCCAGGGCGAACAAATACCAGTGGAGCAAGTTTTAAGGCGCAAACGGAAGGGAGCGAGCCTTGATAGCTATCTATAACGCGTAACAATTCAGCTACGGCTTTCGGCTCGGTAATGGCTGCAAAGTGTTCGCCTTTGGCGGGTGGTAATGCGCCGCGTAAATCCGGTGTTATGTCTCGATCAATCCGGCCTGTTGCAACGGCATAACGATAAACCTGTCCGCATATTTGCAAGGTTCGATGTGCCGTCTCGATAGTTCCCCGATCTTCAACGCGCCTTAAACATTCCAGAATGTCTTTAGGCAGAATGTCAGTTATGGGTTTGCCACCCAGCCAAGGGAAAATATTACGTTCCAGCATTCGTTTAGAACGGTTATTTTTATCGCCCCAGGTATCAACCTTTTTTTGCCCCCATTCCCTAGCGATCACTTCAAAGCTATTTGCGGCGCTATCAGCTTTCGATGACTTAACGGCTTTCCGGTTTTCGCTTGGATTGATGCCCCCGGCTATCTGCTTACGGATAATGTCCCGTTGCTCTCTAGCTTGCTGCAAACTAATTTCAGGATAAGTACCCAATGACAGCAAACAGTCTTTACCGTTGAAGCGGTATTTGATTCGCCACCATTTAGCCCAACTGTCTTTGAGCGGCTTAATGAGTAGATGTAACCCCTTATCGTCAAACAGAGTAAAAGCCTTACCAGTTGCGGCTTTAGCGTGTTTATGGGCGTTCTTGCAGGCGCTATCGGACAGTGACATTGGTATAACTCATTTGTGGTATTGGGCTGTTATACCGAATGTTATACCTATATGCGCTTGCATTACAATGTTAATAATGTACTTCGTTGGACAATAAAAAACCCGCTAAGCCTTGTGACTTGCGGGTTTTTGTATCTTGTTGCACTGTAAAAAACTTACTGATGGAGGCTGCGGCCGGAATCGAACCGGCGTAGATGGCTTTGCAGGCCACTGCATAACCATTTTGCTACGCAGCCATAAACTCGAAATAAAAAAGCCGCGAATGTACGCGGCTTTCTGAATTTTTTGGAGCGGGAAACGAGATTCGAACTCGCGACCCCAACCTTGGCAAGGTTGTGCTCTACCACTGAGCTATTCCCGCACTGCAATTTATTTTGTTTATTATAGAGATTCTTTATATTCTGTCAAACTTATTTTTACTGAACATCAATTGACAAGGCCCAGCCTGAATTACCTTTGCATTCACCTTCTTCAATTTGAACTTTAGCATAGGCATTTTTCTTACCATACGCATCCTGAAGCTCAAGAACAGATACAGCGGTTCCCTGAGGTATATGCTGACAAGCACCACTTCTATCAGCTTCTTCGGTGTCATCATATGCTGCTATAGTGCCGGGAACACTCACTAAACGAACAGTCGCATCCTTGTCATAGGCATTTGCACTTTTCAGAACATAGCGTTGCCCAACAGCAAGATTTTTAATGACAGGCCCTGAAACAGTCTTTGAACCGCCGCCACTCATCATCATTAAAATCAACAGAACAACAACCCCGCCAACAGCACCAAAGAAAACTTTCGGATTCTTTTCTTTTAAATTCAACATTGAAGAAAGTAGGTTATTAGCAATATTTTTTGCTGAATCTACGGTTTCTTTCACGTTTTCTTCATTACTCATTTCTCATCCTCACGGTAGTATAATTTTTATTATATTTATTAATCATTGCCTTAAGCATTTTGATGTCGCCTAAATCAGCCCGTAACAACAGACACCTCTACTTCAAGCAAATCTCATTATAAAAGCAGTGTGTCATCAATGAATACCAACTCATCGACAACTTACCACGATGAAATATCTTTTCAAGCGCTTTATGTATATTGCCTGCTAAACGATATACCTTGACGGGATAAAATAGTAGCTTTTTCTGCTTGTGTCTATTTTCTTTTTTCCGCCACTTTCAGACATTCGAACTGCCAGTACCCAAGCCCTATATTTTTCTTATTTTTCAGTATAATAGGAAAATCTTCCTGATTAATAAATAATCGGATAACATCATCTTCCTTTAATATATACGTATCGGCGATTATATAACTGTTCCCGTCCTGTTCCTTGTTTTTATAAAACAACGCTTGTTTAGGATGATCGTTAGTTGCGGCGTTAAGCGGCAGATATGTCACTGCAATAGACTGATGTGTCAGTAACTGCACGCCAAAATTTATTTTTCCTTCCTCTTTTTCTACAGCGAGCATGTCGACAATTCCCAAAAAGCGTTTATGCTCAGGCATGTCTATTCTTCGAAAGCTTACCAGACTACCCACAGACAAGATGCCCGGTTTTTTAAATACGCAGGATAATGATCGATTGGATACCGATTGTGCGAGAAATTCAAGCTGATCTTCCGAGCTCGTAGCGAGTGCTTTTTGCAATTTAAAGGTAGACGTTAGTCCTATTGCAAGGTATCGATCCAGTCTATCGCTAAAAAGCGGGGTGCTTTGCAGATTAATTCCTAACCATCTTTGTTTGAGGTAATCAAGCAATTCTATGGTAGGTTTTTCGGCAGCATTATTGACTGCATGCATTGAACTAAACCTTGCCTCAGTTGCATTGGCCCGAATATTTTTCTGCTCGAACGCTTGATATAACCTGGTAAAATCCAGGTATAGTCTGGCCGAATCCGTCTCAGCTTCCGCCTCAAACTGATAATGCGGCGGCTTATCTTCATCAGTAAAGATAACGCACTGCACCGCCTGCCCGAAAACCGCCTCTTTTTTCAAACTGACGAACGACCGTATGGTTTCTATGAAATCATAAACCAGCCTGATTTCTTTTTGCATCAAACCTGTAGGATCAGCAAGACTCAGCAAAATAATCTGTAGATAGCACTCTTCAGGACTACTCGTTTTATTGGTGCGATTGGTTTCATTAATTGCAACTTGTGTTGTATTTTTTTTTATCTTTACACTGAGTTTATAGAGTGAGTGCAAATCCATCCATATCCAATCAGGTACCGGCATCCCCATCATAAAATAACTGGTCACGATACTGCTCAAACTTTTAATACAGCGCTGGATAGCTAATGCGGCATTCTTTCCCTGAAACCAGCCTATCGCATGCCCGGTTAGTTCTTTAAGTATTATCCAGTAACTAAGCGCAACACTTTTTTCGAGAGCGACTAACAGCTCCAGCGTTTTCCAGTCGTTTTCTTCTTTTGGAAAGCCTGATCGTACCAATCTTGAGCGCAGATAATCCTCAATCGCAAGAAGGCTGGGCCTTAATAATTCCAGTGCGTCAAGCCTTAACTGGGCGGGCATGTTTACCGTATTAAAATCAGTAAGGTAATCGTAAAACAGCCGTGTCGCCAATAACGGATTAGCGATAGGCAACTCGGCAATCCATTGTTCCAAAATTTTCGCCTCAAACTCTTTCAAGCGCTGAGGATTCTGGTGTTGCTTTGGAATAACGAGGAAAAAAGAATTTTTCAATGTGTGTCCACTGGATTATCTTGTTAGTAACAGAACGCTGAACTCACACAAACAGCATGATCAAGCCGCGCCTTTTCGGGTCATCATCCCTTTGGATGGGTTATAGCCGATGATGGCTATCGTCATAAAGACGATAAAAGCAAGCAGTGTATAAATAAATGCCTGCTGGTTAAATTGCCCATACAAGGCAAAACGAATAAGCTCAACCGCCTGTGAAAACGGATTGTATTTCGCCAGATGATGTAGCAGTACGCTAGATTCTTTAAGCTTCCATAAAGGATAGAGCGCAGTTGACATAAAAAACATTGGAAAAATGACAAAATTCATTACGCCGGCAAAATTTTCCAATTGTTTTATGAACGATGACAACAATAATCCCAATGCCCCCAACATCAAGCCTGACAATATCAAGGTCGGCAGCACCCATAAATAGCCCTGCCACGGCACCTGTATGTCATAGGCCAACGCTATCGCCAAAAATACATACACCTGCAGGACGGATACACCTGTACCCGCCAGCAACTTGCTGAGCAACAAAAACCAGCGCGGCAACGGGCACACCATCAATAGCCGCATGCTGCCCATTTCCCGGTCATACACCATCGATAATGAACTTTGCATGCCGTTAAATAACTGAATCATGCCGCACAAGCCGGGGGTAATATAAACTTCGTACAGGATATAGGTTTCATAAGGCGGACTGATAGCGAGACCCAATGCAGCCCTGAACCCGGCAGCAAACACAAACAGCCAGACCAAGGGCCTGACCAGCGCTGAAATAAACCGCTCCCGCTGGGTAACAAAACGCCACAATTCCCGCCCGACAATACCCCACAGCGCTCGCCAATAATGCATTAGATTCACGCGTGTTCTCCTTGTGTCAGGTGATAAAAAGCATCTTTGATCGCTGTCGTGCCGGTTGCTTTCAGCACATCGTCGACCGTGCCGTTAGCCTTAACCCGGCCTTTATGCAGAACAATAAGATAATCGTTCGGATAAATCTCATCAATCAAATGGCTGGCCCATAACACGGCCATGTTTTCGTGGCTGGCCAAGTGATGAACATATTCGACTATCGCCAATCTGCTCGGCACATCCAAACCCACGGTAGGCTCATCCAGCAGCAACAATGACGGCTTATGCAGCAACGCGCGGGCGATTTCCACACGGCGTTTATGCCCGCCATTGAGTTGGCGCACTTTCTCAAAACGGCGCTCATACATAGCTAACCGCTCCAGCTCCTGCTGAATGTTTTTATTGGCTTGCTTACGGCTCATGCCGTATAGCGCGGCGTGATAATGTAAATTCTGCAGCACCGTCAAATCCATATCCAGCGTGGTTTGCTGAAAAACGATGCCCAGTTTCGCCAAAGCCTGGCGGGTTTGCTGTTTAATATCGTAGCCGCACAACTGGATATGCCCGTCCCGGGTATCGTATAAACGCGTAATGAGCGCAAATAGCGTGCTTTTTCCTGCACCGTTAGGGCCTAACAGCAGCGTACATTCGCCCGGACGTATATCAAAGCTGACATGGTCCAGCGCCTGCTTGCCGCTGTACGAAAAACTTAAATCTTCAACCGACAACGCGATAGATGAATTCATGGTTTTACCGCAACGCCCCAGGGATAAGTGCCTACACCGACTGATTTAGTCACGGCCTGGCTCTTAAGATCGACGATGGATATATCGTTACTGACGCCGTTAGTCGTATACAGGTGATTTTGATCCGGTGAAAAGGCCAGATTCCAGACCCTCGAACCGACCAGCAATATTTTTTCCACTTGATAGGTTTGGGCGTCGACAACAGCGACACGATTTGCCGGCCCCAGCGCGATATAGGCTTTGCGCCTTTCCTTGTCGATCACGACGCCGACCGGCTGAATTTTATCGGACGTGACGCCGGTCACATCAAAGCGGATGGTTTTAATGATTTGCTTGGTTTTAACATCGATAATCATCAGGGTCCCGGCCATTTCCGAAGTCACCCACAACTGCCGGCTGTCAGCCGTGAAACTCGCCGCGCGCGGACGCGGATCAACCAGCGTATTTTCGACGATTTCATTGGTTTTCGTATCGATCCAATGCACCATATTCGTCGTTTCGGAAGCGCTGATCAGCCATTGATTATCCGGGCTGACGGTAATACCTTCAGGTTCAACGCCGACTTTAATCTGTTTGATGACTTTTTTTTTCGCAATGTCAATGACCGTCACCAGACTATCATCTTCGTTGGATACATAAAGCCTGTCTCCTGCGGGATTTAACGCGAAGGTTTCAGGATCGTCCCCGGACGGCAGATTCCCCAGCTCCTTGAATGTCTCGGCATCAAATATTTTTATCGTATTGTCATCGCTGGTTGCAATATATAAAATTTTATTGTCTGCGCTGATGGCAATGCCCCGGGGACGCCGGCCTACCGGTACGGTTTTTATTAATTTGCCTTCAACCGGATCGACAACCGCGAGCGCATTATCCTTTTCCAATGTGACAAGCACGGTTTCAGCATGCGCTGTTCCCATTAATCCAAGCAGCAACAGCAAGCTTGTAACATTTTTTTTCATGACTATGCTTTTCATAATTATGCTTTATTATAAATTATTGATGCCATTGACAATGTGATTCCGGCTGATCATAGCCTAAGGTGTCCAGTTCGGTTTTGGGA
>Ga0163199_1002171_pt1 | contig 12058 bp, 9 predicted proteins | sample PL_2010_150m_FD_113537 | JGI IMG/M metagenome (GOLD analysis project Ga0163199, IMG submission 113537) | Freshwater microbial communities from Powell Lake, British Columbia, Canada to study Microbial Dark Matter (Phase II) - PL_2010_150m | ecosystem: Environmental > Aquatic > Freshwater > Lake ...
GCTGCCGCCCTCGCCTTTGGACTGGACAAGAACGAAAAGGGCGATCGCAAGATTGCTGTCTATGACCTCGGCGGTGGCACCTTCGACGTCTCGATCATCGAGATTGCCGATGTCGATGGCGAGAAGCAGTTTGAAGTTCTGTCCACCAACGGCGACACCTTCCTGGGTGGCGAGGACTTTGATCAGCGCATCATCGATTTCATCATCGCCGAGTTCAAGAAGGATCAGGGCGTTGATCTGGGCAAGGACGTGCTGGCACTGCAGCGCCTAAAGGAAGCAGCAGAAAAAGCCAAGATCGAACTCTCCAGCAGCGCGCAAACCGACATCAACCTGCCCTACGTCACGGCCGACGCTTCAGGTCCGAAGCACCTCAACATCAAGCTGACGCGCGCCAAACTGGAGTCGCTGGTTGAAGAACTGATTGAACGCACCATCGGCCCATGCCGCACGGCCATCAAGGATGCGGGCGTCAACGTCGCTGAGATTAACGACGTGATTCTGGTCGGCGGCATGACGCGCATGCCCAAGGTGCAGGAGAAGGTCAAGGAACTGTTCGGCAAGGAGCCGCGCAAGGACGTCAATCCGGATGAAGCCGTTGCCGTCGGTGCCGCAATCCAGGGTCAGGTTCTCTCTGGCGAGCGCAAGGACGTGCTGCTGCTCGACGTGACACCTCTGTCGCTGGGCATCGAAACGCTGGGCGGTGTCATGACCAAGATGATCACCAAGAACACCACCATTCCGACCAAGTTTGCACAGACTTTTTCGACCGCCGACGACAATCAGCCGGCCGTCACGATCAAGGTGTTTCAGGGTGAGCGCGAAATTGCGGCCGGCAACAAGATGCTGGGTGAATTCAACCTGGAAGGGATTCCGCCGGCTTCGCGTGGCACACCGCAGATTGAGGTCTCGTTTGACATCGATGCCAATGGCATTTTGCACGTGGGTGCGAAGGACAAGGGCACCGGCAAAGAGAACAAGATCACCATCAAGGCCAATTCCGGTCTGACTGAGGCCGAAATTCAGCAAATGGTGAAAGACGCCGAACTCAACGCGGCTGACGACAAAAAGAAGCTTGAATTGGTGCAGGCCCGCAACCAGGCAGATGCCAACCTGCACAGCGTGAAGAAGAGCCTCACCGAATACGGTGACAAGCTGGAGGCTGGCGAGAAGGAGAAGATTGAGGCTGCCATCAAGGAACTTGAAGAAGCCATGAAGAGCGATGTGAAAACTTCCATCGAGGAAAAGAGCACCGCCCTGATGACCGTCAGTCAAAAACTGGGTGAAAAGATGTACGCCGATATGCAGGCCAAACAGGCCGCGGAGGCCGCGGCCTCTGGCGAAGCCGGAGCGCCCGGTGCACCGGGTGCGCAAGGTGGCTCCAACCATGCGGCGGACGACAATGTCGTTGACGCCGAGGTCAAGGAAGTCAAGAAACCTTAAGCGCTTGCGCTGAAAGCTGTTTCCACCAGACCATGGCCAAAAGAGACTACTACGAAGTCCTGGGTGTTCCCAAGAACGCCTCGGATGAAGAAATAAAGAAGGCTTATCGCAAGCATGCGATGAAGCACCACCCGGATCGCAACCAGGGTGACTCCTCCAAGGTCGCGGAGGAGAAGTTCAAGGAGTCCAAGGAAGCCTACGAGATGCTGTCGGACCCGCAGAAGCGCGCCGCCTACGACCAGCATGGCCATGCCGGAGTCGATCCCAATATGCGCGGTGGCCCCGGCGCCGAAGGCTATGGTGGTTTTGCCGAGGCCTTTGGCGATATTTTTGGCGACATGTTCGGCCAGCAGCGCGGACGCTCAACTGGTGGTGGTCGCCAGGTCTTCAGGGGCAGTGATCTCAGTTACGCCATGGAAGTCACGCTGGAAGAGGCTGCCGGCGGCAAGGACGCTCAGATTCGTATCCCCAGTTGGGAAAGTTGCGACACCTGCAAGGGCAGCGGTGCCAAACCGGGCACGCAAGCCAAGACCTGCGGCACTTGCAGCGGCTCTGGCGCGGTGCAGATGCGCCAGGGGTTTTTCAGCGTGCAGCAAACCTGCCCGACTTGCCGTGGCGTCGGCAAGGTCATCCCTGAGCCCTGCCTTGCCTGCCATGGCCAGGGCAAGATCAAGAAACAAAAGACGCTGGAAGTCAAGATCCCGGGTGGCATCGACGGCGGCATGCGCATCCGCAGCGCTGGCAACGGCGAGCCAGGCACCAACGGTGGTCCGCCAGGTGATCTGTACATCGAAATCCGCCTGAAGAAGCACGACATTTTCGAGCGCGATGGTGATGACATACATTGCTCGGTGCCGATCAGCCTGATCACCGCTTCACTGGGAGGTGAGATCGATGTGCCCACGCTGGCTGGCAAAGCTGCCATCGACATTCCTGAGGGAACGCAAACCGGCAAGCAATTCCGTTTGCGCGGCAAGGGTATCAAGGGTGTACGCTCAACTTATCCGGGCGACCTCTATTGCCATATCACCGTCGAGACACCGGTCAAGCTCAGTGAGCACCAGAAAAAGTTGCTGCGCGAGCTTGATGAATCGCTGAAAAAGGGCGGCGGCAAGCATTTGCCCAGCGGGGATAGTTGGACCAACCGGCTGAAAAGTTTCTTCAGTTAAGTCCGATTTCAACAGGAACCGGGAGTTATCCGCATGACCGTCAACATCACTTTTCTTGGCGGCACCGGGACCGTCACCGGCTCCAAATACCTGGTACAGCATGATGGCAAGAGCCTGCTGCTCGACTGCGGCCTGTTTCAGGGCTACAAGTTGCTGCGCCTGCGCAACTGGACACCGCTACCGGTAGCACCGAACCGGATCGATGCGGTCGTGCTGACGCACGCTCACCTGGATCACAGCGGCTACCTGCCCCTGCTTGCCAGGGAGGGTTTCGCCGGCCACGTCTATGCTAGCAGCGGCACGCGCGACCTGTGCCGCATCCTGCTGCCCGACAGCGGTCATATTCAGGAAGAAGATGCGGCATTCGCGAATCGCCACGGTTTTTCCAAGCACGCGCCGGCCATGCCCTTGTACACGCGCCAGGACGCACTGGACTGCCTGCGCTTGCTCAAGACAGTTGAATTTGGCCTCACGTTTCAGCCGATTCCCGGTTGGCGGGCAACACTCTCGCCCGCCGGACATATTCTGGGCGCATCCAGTGTGCTGCTTGAAGTGGCAGGTCGGCGCATTCTGTTCTCGGGTGATCTTGGCCGGCCCGATGACCTGCTCATGAATCCTCCCGTCAGCGCACCGGCGGCCGACACCGTATTGATTGAGTCAACCTATGGCGACCGTGAGCACCCCAAGGAGGATGTTCTGGCAGAGTTGGCGCCAGCGCTGAAGCGGCTGGCTGCGCGTGGCGGCGTCGCGGTAGTTCCGGTGTTTGCCGTCGGTCGGGCCCAAGCGCTGTTGCACGCCATCCACCTGCTCAAACTGCGCGGCGAGATCCCGAATTCGCTACCGGTTTTCCTGGACAGCCCGATGGCCGTCCACACCACGCATCTGTTCGAACAACATCCGGGGGAACATCGACTCAGCAGCAAGGAGACGCATGCGCTGACACACAGCGCCACCATGGTCAGCAGCACCGATGAGTCTCGCGCTCTGGCAAGCCGCCATGGTCCGATGGTGATTCTGTCCGCCAGCGGCATGGCCACCGGTGGACGCGTGTTGCATCATCTGGCGCACTACGCGGGAAATCACCGCAACATGATCATCCTGACCGGCTATCAGGCACCCGGCACCCGCGGTGCCACGCTGGCCAGTGCTGCCAAGTCGGTGCGCATCCATGGACGCGACGTCGAATTGGGCGCCGAAGTCGTGCAACTGCAGTCGGCCTCGGCGCATGCTGATGCTGGGCAACTCCTGGCCTGGCTCAAAACCATGCCCCAGCCACCCGGCCAGGTCTACGTCGTGCACGGCGAAATGGCGGCATCGGACCAGTTGCGCCTGCGCATCAAGAACGAGTTAGGCTGGCGCGCCATGGTGCCAGAACACGGCTCCACCTGGCCAAGCTGAGAGCCAATGAAGGAATTTGTTCGAAGCTATTTCAAGTTTGCGGCCGGCACCAGGTCGCTGTTGCTCAGCTTGGCGGGTGTGCTGCTGATGGTGCTTTGGGTGTTCCCCTCCCTCCCCATCGGCGCTGAAATGATCGACCTGAAACTGTCGTACGACCTCGCTGCGATTGAGCAATCGATGCTCCAGTACGGCGCCTCGGGTCGAGCGATCTACGCCCTTGCCAGTCCCACCGTCGACACCTTGTTTCCGGTCCTGTACGTGACCTTTTTTTCAGGCCTGCTCTATCGCTTTCGCCCCAACGAAACACTTTGGCTGACGGCCTTCATCCCGGTCGTGGCTGGCCTCTGGGACCTGTGCGAAAACGCACAAATCACCGCCATGCTGCTGCAGTACCCCGAGCTCTCGACCAGGCAGGTTGCCGTGGCTTCTTTCTTCACCAGCACCAAACACGTTCTCAGTGGTGCCTATGAAGTTGCTGCGGTGGTTTTCCTGCTGATCTACGTGCTTCGAAGATTCAGTGGCAAGACCAAGGCTTGAAGCTTTCACCTTTGCCAGCATTGTTTTGCTCGCCAGGGCGGGCTATGCCGCTCGCGCCGACATGCCCCAATGCACCACGTTCCTTGAACGCGAACGCAAACTAGATCAACGGCGGATTCTTCAACCTAGTTGCAAACGTGCCCGTGCGGCCGCGTATTCGCGCTTGAGCTGTGCCACATAGTCGGCGGTAGTCTGAACCTGCGTGATGGATCCAATGCCCTGGCCACAGCCCCAGATGTCTTTCCAGGCTTTGGACTTGTCGCCACCAAAATTCATCTTGCTGGGGTCACTCTCGGGCAGATGCTCCGGGTCAAGCCCGGCGTTGCGGATACTGGGCGCAAGGTAGTTGCCGTGGACACCGGTAAACAGGTTGCTGTAGACAATGTCGTCCGAATCGGCATCGACGATGGCCTGCTTGTAGGCCTCCGACGCGCGCGCTTCCTGGGTGGCGATGAAGGCTGAGCCAATGTAGGCAAAGTCGGCGCCGGCAGCCTGCGCGGCCAGCACGGCGTCACCGGTGGAAATCGAACCACTTAAGGCCAGTGGTCCGTCAAACCATTGACGGATTTCCTGAATCAAGGCAAAAGGGCTCTTCACGCCGGCGTGGCCCCCAGCGCCCGCGGCAACGGCAATCAGGCCATCAGCGCCCTTCTCGATCGCCTTGTGGGCGTGCTTGTTGTTGATGATGTCATGCAGCACCACGCCGCCGTAGCTGTGGGCGGCGGCATTCAGGTCCTCACGCGCGCCCAGACTGGTGATGATGATTGGCACCTTGTACTTGACACACATCGCCATGTCGTGTTCGAGCCGGTCGTTGCTCTTGTGCACGATCTGGTTGATCGCGAACGGCGCCGCCGGCTGCTCCGGATGCGCCTTGTTGTAGGCAGCCAGGGTCTCCGTGATTTCAATCAACCATTGTTCGAGTTGTTCGGCCGGACGCGCATTGAGCGCCGGCATGGAACCCACCACACCGGCAATGCACTGCGCTATCACGAGAGTGGGCGTGCTGATGATGAACAAGGGTGAACCAATCACCGGGAAAGGCAGCGACCTGAGAACGGGCGGAAGTCTGGACATGGTATTTTGAACGTCAATATCAGAATGATTCGAGTGCCAGCGCAGTAACGCTATCTGCGCCTTCAACGATGGCGTCCCGGATGCCTGGCGCCTTGGTCAGCAGGTGGTCGGCATAGAACCGCGCGGTGGTGATTTTTGCTTGCATGAAGGGCACATCGACACCTTGCGCAATTTGTTCAACTGCTACCAGGAGGGCACGCCCCAATTGCCAGCCCGCCATCAGGTTGCCAGCCAGCATCAGGTAAGGAACACTGCCCGAATAAACCGCATTCGGGCTGGCCTTGCTGTTGCATGCCACAAAATTCACGACATCGAGAAAGGACTCGCGCGCCGCTTTCAGACGTCTGGCAACCACCACAGCGTCCGTGTTGCCGCAGGCCACGAGCAGACTCTCCGTCGCCTCAATCTGCCTGGCCAGCGCCTTGGCACTCTGGCCACCGTCGCGCGAGGTCTTGCGTCCAACCAGGTCGTTGGCCTGAATCGCCGTGGTGCCTTCATAGATCGTCAAAATCTTGGCGTCCCGGTAATACTGGGCGCAGCCGGTCTCCTCGATATAGCCCATGCCGCCGTGCACCTGCACGCCCAGTGAGGTCACTTCCAGGCTCATCTCGGTGCTGTAGCCCTTGATCAAGGGCACCATAAATTCGTAGAAGGTCTGGTTGTCCTTGCGCGTCTGGGCATCCGGATGGTGGTGCGCGGCGTCAAAAGCCGACGCCGCCACTGTCGCCATGGCGCGGCAACCCTCGGTGTAGGCGCGCATCGTCATCAGCATGCGCTTCACATCGGGGTGATGAATGATGGGGGCGCTGGCCATGATGGAACCATCCACCGGGCGGCTCTGTACGCGCTCCTTGGCAAACGTCACAGCCGTTTGATAGGCACGCTCCGCAATCGCAATACCCTGTACGCCGACGCCAAAGCGCGCTGCGTTCATCATGATGAACATGTACTCGAGTCCGCGGTTCTCCTGACCTACCAGATAGCCCATGGAGCCGCCGTGGTCACCGAATTGCAGCACGGCGGTCGGACTGGCCTTGATGCCCATTTTGTGTTCAATGCTGACACAGTGCACATCGTTGTGCGCACCGAGTGAGCCGTCCTGGTTGACCTTGAACTTGGGCACCACAAACAGGCTGATGCCCTTGACGCCCTCGGGTGCGCCACTGACGCGTGCCAGCACCAGATGGATGATGTTCTCAGCCATATCGTGCTCACCCCAGGTGATGAAGATCTTGGTGCCACTCACCTTGTAGCTGCCATCTGCCTGCGGCTCGGCGCGGGTACGCACGGCAGCGAGATCGCTGCCGGCCTGCGGCTCGGTCAGATTCATGGTACCGGTCCACTTGCCGCTCACCAGGTTTTCAAGATAGATCGCCTTGAGCTCATCCGAGCCCGCCGTGAGCAAGGCCTCGATCGCACCGTCGGTCAGCAGTGGACACAAGGCAAAGCTGATGCTGGCCGAGTTCTGCATTTCGCCGCAGGACGCGCCTATCGTCTTGGGCAGCCCCTGCCCCCCATAATCAACCGGATGCTGCAGACCCTGCCAGCCGCCCTGCACAAACTGCTCAAAGGCCTCCTTGAACCCCGGTGTTGCCGTCACTTTGCCGTCGTGCCAGCTAGATGGATTCTTGTCGCCCTCCCAGTTCAACGGGCTAACGACCGACTCATTGAACTTGGCAGCCTCCTCAAGCACCGCCTGCGCCGTATCAAAACCGGCATCCTCAAATCCGGGCAACTGGGCGATCTGATCAATCCCCGCCAGGTATTTGATATTAAAAAGCATGTCTTTGAGGGGCGCTACATAACTCATCGCAAATCTCCGTTAATCATCGCGGCCTTGTCATGCCGTGCTAGACCCGGCATCCGAATTGGCGTGCCGGCTGGATTGCGGCGCAAGGCCGCAATGACAAACTCAGATCGCAGCAACCAGTTCCGGCACAGCCACAAACAGATCAGCCTCCAGACCATAGTCAGCGACGCTGAAGATGGGTGCCTCGGCGTCCTTGTTGATCGCCACGATCACCTTGGAGTCCTTCATGCCGGCCAAGTGCTGGATGGCACCACTGATGCCCGCTGCGATGTAGAGCTGCGGTGCCACGATCTTGCCGGTCTGGCCAATCTGCCAATCGTTCGGTGCGTAGCCCGCATCGACCGCAGCGCGGCTCGCCCCAATGGCAGCGCCGAGTTTGTCCGCCAGCGGCGTCAGGACTTCGGTGAACTTTTCGGCTGAACCCAGCGCCCGACCGCCAGAGACAATGATCTTGGCCGCCGTGAGTTCCGGTCGATCGTTCTTGGCAATCTCACTGCCCAGGAAAATCGCTTTGTCGCTGGCTGCGACAGCTGCCAGGCTCTCGACGGCAGCGGATCCACCACTGGCACTGGCCGCATCAAAGCCGGTCGTGCGCACGGTGATGACCTTGATGGCGTCCAGGCTCTGCACCTGCGCCATGGCATTGCCGGCATAGATTGGGCGCTCAAAGATGTCCGGGGCATCGACGCGGGTGATGTCCGAGATCTGACCGACATCGAGCTTGGCTGCCAGGCGCGGAGCAATGTTCTTGCCCGAGGCGGTGGCCGGGAACAGGATGTGGCTGTAGTTCTGTGCGATGGCCAGGATCTGGGCTGTCACGTTCTCGGCCAGACCATGGGCCAGCCCTTCTGCGTCGGCGTGCAGGACTTTGGCCACTCCAGCTATCTGCGCTGCTGCGGCGGCTGCAGCACCTGCGTTGGCACCGGCTACCAGCACATGCACATCACCGCCGCACTTGAGGGCAGCGGTGACGGTGTTGAGGGTTGCGCCCTTGATGGACGCGTTGTCGTGTTCTGCAATAACTAGGGATGTCATGAATCGGCTCCAGGAAGTTTGTCATTGCGGGCCTGACCCGCAATCCATGGATCCCGGATCTGGTCCGGGATGACAATGTTGATTAGATTACTTTCGCTTCGTTCTTGAGTTTGGCCACCAGCGTGGCGACGTCTGGCACCTTGATGCCGGCACTGCGTTTGGGCGGCTCGGTGACCTTGAGGGTCTTGATGCGTGAGCTGACGTCTACGCCGAGGTCTTCCGGTTTGAAGACGTCCATCTGTTTCTTCTTGGCCTTCATGATGTTGGGCAGCGTCACATAACGCGGCTCGTTCAGGCGCAAATCGGCGGTGATGATGGCCGGCAGACTGATGGAGAGCGTCTCCAGGCCGCCATCGACTTCACGTGTAACCTTCAGTTTGCCGTCAGCGGCTTCGAGCTTGCTGGCGAAGGTGGCTTGAGGCAGGTCAGCCAGCGCGGCGAGCATCTGGCCGGTCTGGTTGCAGTCGTCGTCAATGGCTTGCTTGCCCAGGATGACGAGACCGGGTTGTTCTTTGTCGATCAGAGCCTTGAGCAGTTTGGCTACCGCCAGCGGTTGCAGTTCGGCTGCGGTCTCGACCAGAATGGCGCGGTCAGCACCAATGGCCATGGCGGTGCGCAGGGTTTCCTGGCACTGCGTGACGCCGCAGGAGACGGCGATGACTTCGGTGGCAACACCCTTCTCTTTCAGGCGCACCGCTTCTTCGATGGCGATTTCGTCAAAGGGGTTCATGCTCATCTTGACATTGGCGATGTCTACACCCGTGTTGTCCGATTTGACGCGGACCTTGACGTTGTAGTCCACCACGCGCTTGACTGCGACCAGGACTTTCATTGCTTCCACTCCAGAGTTGTTAAGAATTCGGTGAATTGTTGGCTGCGCACAAAGTCATGATTGACGTGCACGTCAACTTGGATTCTATGCGCTGTCGCTCGTCAGACTAGTCATCCACACGACAATTAGTAAAGAAACAGGGATCAAATAGTACGGCCGTGCTATTTTACTATGACTGCAGCGAGAGCCCGCCCGAAACAGATCAGGACGCCGGCGTGCGCGTATGCAGCACCCGCTGCGGAAACGGTATCTCGATAGCGTGCTGGCGCAGCGCGCTGAGAATATCAAGGTTGATCAAGGACTTCAGATTCAGGCTGCCATTCTCCGGATCTGTTATCCAGTATCCCACGGTGAATTCCAGCCCGTCCGCAGCGAAGGAAGAGAGCGACACCGATGGCTCCGGGCTGCGCAAGACCCGCCCGTGCTTCAAGGCGGCCTCTTTGAGCAAGCGCATGACCAGCTCCACATCACTGTCGTAGCCGACAGTCACCACAGTAAATTGCCAGACCTGCGCATCAGCCAAGGACAGGTTCTCCACCCGACTGGTGATCAGCATCTCGTTGGGCACGATCGCCTCGCGCCCGACCAGTGACCGGATGACCGTGTAACGCGCGTTGATCTGTGTGATGCGACCCTCAAACCCATCGACCCGCACGTTGTCACCGATGCGCATACTGCGCTCGGCCAGAATGACAAAACCACTGACGTAGTTGGCAGCGAGCTTCTGCAAGCCAAAGCCGACGCCCACGCCAATCGCACCACCGAGCACCGACAAGGCAGACAGGTTGATACCGACGGCAGACAGTGCCACCAGCAACCCGACAAACAGCAGCAAGGCGCGGGTCGCATTGCTCATGGCCTTGCGCAGGGACAACTCACCGCCCGTGGCCGAACGAAGCAATCGGGACTCGATACCCGACGAAATCCACAGCGTGACGATCAGCACGCCACCGGCGGTCAGCGCGCCCTCGATCATGGTGCGCACCGACATGGCGGAGCCACCCACCTTCCAGCTGATCTGGTCAAGTTCCTCCAGAACCACGGGTAGCAATCCGCTGACCCACAGCACCATGGCCAGCCAGGCCAGCCATGAAATACTTCGCTCCAGCAGGCGCACCACGGGCGTCTGCTGGAACGCCGCCTGCAAAACCTTGACACCCAGGCGTATCACGAGCAATGCGATCAGCACCGGAATCGCAATCTTGAATACCGCCATCGGCAACCAGCGCAGCAACAGAAAGCGGGTGACGTAGGCCAGCAACAACAACAACATCGGGAACAAGACACCATCGACGATGCTGCTGCCAAACAGGATGGAACGCTTGTCGCGCAAACCCAGCGCGCGCCCGACCATCGCAGCCACCGCCCATGCCGTCACCGCACACAGGGCCAACGCTGTGAGCTCCAGCAACGCAGAAGTCCTGGTCAAAGCTGCAATCCAGCTCTCCAGGTCCGTAATGCGGGGGTCAGACATCGGCCAAAACCCGCAGGTGCGCCTCCACACTGCGCCCCAGCGCGCTCATCGCATAACCACCTTCCAGGCAGGACACAATGCGCCCCTGGGCGTGGCGTCTGGCAACGTCCTTCATGCGATGGGTGATCCAGGCGTAATCCTGCTCCACCAGACCCATCTGACCCATGTCGTCTTCGCGGTGCGCATCAAAACCGGCACTGATAAAAATCATCTCCGGGGAAAACTCCTCCAGCCTTGGTATCCATGCACTCTCTATGAGTTCGCGCACGTCCATGCCTTTGGTATAGGCTGGCACCGGCAGATTGACCAGATTGCTGGCGCCGCTGTGCGCCCAGTCCGTCGGGTAGAAAGGATGCTGGAAGAAGCTCACCATGAGAATGCGCTGGTCACCGGCGACGATGTCTTCCGTCCCGTTGCCGTGGTGCACGTCAAAATCGACAATCGCCACACGCTTCAAACCGTGGCGCTCCAGCGCATATTTGGCGGCAATCGCAACGTTGTTGAAAAAACAGAAACCCATCGCCTTGTCGCGACAGGCGTGGTGTCCAGGCGGACGAACCGAGCAGAACGCCGTCTCCATCTCACCTGCCAGCACCGCGTCGGTTGCAGCCAGCGCCGCGCCGGCAGAGCGCAAGGCAGCGTCCCAGGTATTGACGTTGATCGAAGTGTCGGGATCAATTTGGGCATGGCTGGGTCCACCAGCCTCGATTTCTTCACGCAGGCCGTCGCTCAGACCTCGCAAAGCGGCCACATACATGCGACCATGCGCCAGTTCAATGTCGGCCAGCGATGCCAGCGGCGCCTGCCGTCGATCGAGTGCAACGTCCAGACCCGAAATCAACAATCGGTCTTCGATGGCATCGAGCCGCTCGGGGCATTCAGGATGTCCCGGCCCCATTTCATGTTTCCAGCAATCGGGATGAGTAAAGTATCCGGTCATAGTCACAGTGCGCGTCCGTCTCTTGAATTTTTTGGTAAGGTCATGCCATGAATGCACAACAAAAACTTAAATCACTGGTGGATCAGCTTAACACGGTGATCGTCGGCAAGCCGGCGCAGACGCGGGACTGCCTGGCCTGCATGCTGGCGGGGGGGCACTTGCTGATCGAAGACGTGCCTGGTGTTGGCAAGACGACCCTGGCCCACGCGCTGGCCAGAACGCTGGGCTTGCAGTTTTCACGCGTCCAGTTCACTGCAGACCTGATGCCAAGTGACCTCTCCGGCGTCAGCGTCTACGAGCGCGCCAGGGAGACCTTCGTTTTTCACCCGGGGCCGCTGTTCACGCA
>Ga0163199_1002172_pt1 | contig 12058 bp, 4 predicted proteins | sample PL_2010_150m_FD_113537 | JGI IMG/M metagenome (GOLD analysis project Ga0163199, IMG submission 113537) | Freshwater microbial communities from Powell Lake, British Columbia, Canada to study Microbial Dark Matter (Phase II) - PL_2010_150m | ecosystem: Environmental > Aquatic > Freshwater > Lake ...
CCGTTCTGGAGCTCGCCGCCCTCGTCAAAGATCTCGAAGGCAAATGGGGCGTGTCGGCCGCCGCTGCCGTCGCCGCCGCCCCGACGGGCGCCGTCGCCGCTGCCCCCGCGGTCGAGGCTCAAACCGAGTTCACCATCATCCTCAAGGCCGCCGGCGCGAACAAGATTGGCGTCATCAAGGAAGTCCGTGCCATCACGGGCCTCGGCCTCAAGGAAGCCAAGGACCTCGTCGAAGGCGCGCCCAAGAACGTCAAGGAAAACGCGCCCAAGGCCGACGCCGAGGAAATCAAGAAGAAGCTCGAGGCCGCCGGGGCCCAGGTCGAGCTCAAGTAAGCACCGCGAAGCTTGGCGATTTCATTCGCAAAACTTCCGATTTTTTCGGGGCAGGCCGAGCACCCGCGCGGCCTGTCCTTTGCCATTTTTCAATTCGTTCTTTCGTTCGCTGTTCGCGCCGCGCTCTGAGCGCCGCGCCTCGTCTTTTTCCGCCCTCTTAATCTTCACCGGGAACTCCCATGGCCGACCGCAATAATTCCGAGCGCATCAACTTCGGCAAGCTCCGCGAAGTCCTTCAGCCGCCGAATCTCATCGAGATTCAAATCACGTCGTATCTCGACTTCCTGCAGAAGGGCGTGCCCGAGAAGCAGCGCAAACCGCAGGGCCTCGAGGCCGTGTTCCGCGAGGTGTTCCCCATCCTCTCCTACGACGAGCGCCTCACGCTCGAATACGTCTCCTACAACCTTGGCGAGCCGAAGAACTCCGAGCTCGAGTGCCTCCGCGAGGGCATCACCTACTCGGTGCCGCTCTACGTGAAGCTCCGCCTCCGCGAGGAGGACTTCATCAAGGACGAGGACATCTACATGGGCGAAATCCCGATGGTGACCGAGCGCGGCTCCTTCATCATCAACGGTGCCGAGCGCGTTGTCGTCTCGCAGCTCCACCGCTCGCCCGGCATCGCGTTTGAGGTCACGCCGCACCCGAACGGCAAGCCGCTCCACTCCTTCCGCATCATCCCCGACCGCGGCACCTGGCTCGAGGTCCAGTTCGACAACAACGACCTCCTCTACGTCTACCTCGATCGCCGCCGCCGCCGCCGGAAATTCCTCATCACGACGATGCTCCGAGCGATCGGCTATTCGAGCGACCTCGACCTGCTGAATCTCTTCTACGATATCAAGGACCTGAAGGTCTCCAAGGCACTCGACATGGAGAATGTCTCCACGCTCGTCCTCGTCGAGGACGCGATCGACGCGCAGAAAGGCGTCGTGCTCGCGCGCGCGTTCGAGCCGCTCACCAAGGCCATCGTCCGCACGTTTGAGAAGCACGACATCACCACGCTCCGCGTGATCGACACGTCGATCGACGAGGGCGCCCTCATCCGCGCGCTAAAGAAGGATCCGACGCGCAACGAAGAGGAAGCCCTTAAGGAAATCTACAAGCGCCTTCGCCCCGGCGAGCCGCCGACTACCGCCAACGCCAAAGCCCTCCTCAAGCGCCTCTTCTTCGATCCGAAGCGCTACGACCTCGGCCGCGTCGGCCGCTACAAGGTCAACCAGAAGCTCGGCCTCAAGACCGAGCTCGAGCAGCGCATCCTCGAGAGCGCCGACATTGTTGCCGCCACGAAATATCTCGTCCGCCTCAAGAAGGGCGTTGGCGTCGTCGACGACATCGATCACCTCGGCTCCCGCCGCGTCCGCACCGTCGGCGAGTTGCTCGCCAACCAGTGCCGCGTCGGCCTCAGCCGCACCGAGCGCCTCGTCCGCGAGCGCATGACCATGTATGACCAGAGCGTCGACTCGATCACGCCGCAGAAGCTGATCAACCCGAAGGCGCTGACGACGGTCATCCGCGATTTCTTCGCGCGCAGCCAGCTCTCGCAGTTCATGGATCAGATCAATCCGCTCGCCGAGGTCACGCACAAGCGCCGCCTCTCCGCGCTCGGGCCGGGTGGTCTCAATCGCGAACGCGCCGGCTTCGAAGTCCGCGACGTCCATCCGTCGCACTACGGCCGCATCTGCCCCATCGAGACGCCCGAAGGCCCGAACATCGGCCTCATCAACTCGCTCTCGACTTACGCCCGCGTCAATGAGTTCGGCTTCATCGAGACGCCCTACCGCGTCTGCAAAGACGGCCGCGCCACCGACAAGATCGACTACCTCACCGCCGACCAGGAAGAGGCCAAGGTCATCGCGCAGGCCAACGCCGAGATCGACGACAAGGGCCACTTCATCGGCAAGGTCACTGTCCGCCAGGACGGCGAGTTCCTCGAAGTGCCCGCCAGCGAAGTCCACTACATGGACGTCTCGCCGAAGCAGGTCATTTCGATCGCGGCCGGCATGATTCCGTTCCTCGAGCACGACGACGCGAACCGCGCCCTCATGGGCGCGAACATGCAACGCCAAGGCGTGCCGCTCCTCCAGGCCGAGGCGCCGTTCGTCGGCACCGGCATCGAAGAGCGCGTTGCGCGTGACTCAAAGATTGTCGTGGTGGCGGAAGAGGGCGGCATCGTCGCCTCCGTCGACGCCAAGCGCATCGTCGTCACCAAGGACGGCGAGCTGCCGCGCGCGATCAAAAACGATCCGAAGAACCACACCTACGTCTACGAGCTGCGGAAGTTCATGCGCTCGAACGCGGGCACGTGCTTCAACCAAAAGCCCATCGTCAAGCAGGGCCAGAAGATCAAAGCCGGTCAGATCATCGCCGACGGTCCCTCGACCGATCACGGTGAGATGGCGCTCGGCCGCAACGTGCTCGTCGCGTTCATGCCGTGGAACGGCTACAACTTCGAGGACGCCATTCTCATCTCCGAGAAGTGCCTCCGCGAGGACATCTTCACCTCAATCCACATCCAGGAATTCGAGGTCACCGCGCGCGACACGAAGCTCGGGCCCGAGGAAATCACCCGCGACATCCCGAACGTCGGCGAAGAGGCGCTCAAGAACCTCGACCACAACGGCGTCATCCGCATCGGCGCCGAGGTGAAGCCCGGCGATATCCTCGTCGGCAAAATCACCCCGAAGTCCGAGACCGAGCTCGCGCCCGAGGAAAAACTCCTCCGCGCCATCTTCGGCGAAAAGGCCGCCGACGTGAAGGACACCTCCCTCATCGTCCCGTCCGGCGTCACCGGCATCATCATGGACGTGAAGGTTTCCTCCCGCATCGACAACGAGCAGGAAAAACTCTCGCCCTCCGATCGCCGCCGCCAGGCGAAGCAGATCCAGGAGGAATACAAGACGCAGATGGACAAGTTGCGCGAGGGCCTCACCGAGGCGCTCTCCAACATCCTCCTCGGTGAAAAAATCCCGCTCGACGTGATTAACGGCGAGTCGGCCGAAATCATCATCCCGGCCAACCGCAAGATCACCAAGACGCTCCTCCGCAAACTCGCCGCCGTCTCCAAGCACGTGCAGATCGACCCGTCCCCGGTTCGCATCAAGATCATGGAGATCATCGGCAGCTACCAGACGAAGTTCGACGAGCTGGAGAGCGACCGCGAACGCAAGATCGGCAGCATCGAGTCCGGCGAATCGTCGGGCGACGGCTCCATCAAGCAGGTCAAGGTCTACATCGCCACCAAGCAGAAGCTCGAGGTCGGCGACAAGATGGCCGGCCGCCACGGCAACAAGGGCGTGGTCGCCAAGATCGTGCCCGAGGAAGACATGCCGTTCCTCCCCGACGGCACCTCCGTCGAAATCTGCCTCAACCCCCTCGGCGTGCCTTCGCGCATGAACGTCGGCCAGGTGCTCGAAACCCACCTCGGCTGGGCCTGCAAAAAGCTCGGCCTCAAGGTCGCGACGCCCGTGTTCGACGGTATCTCGGAAAAGAAAGTCCGCGAATACCTCAAGGACGCGAAGCTCCCGACCTCCGGCAAGAGCCCGCTCTGCGACGGCCGCACCGGCGAGAAAATCGATCAGGAAGTCGTCGTCGGCTACATCTACATGATGAAGCTGAACCATCTCGTGTCGCACAAGATCCACGCGCGCGCGGTTGGTCCTTACTCCCTCGTTACGCAGCAGCCCTTGGGCGGCAAAGCCCAATACGGCGGCCAGCGCTTTGGCGAAATGGAAGTGTGGGCGCTCGAGGCCTACGGCGCGGCGCACACGCTGCAGGAACTGCTCACCGTCAAATCCGACGACGTGCAGGGCCGCACCAAGATCTACGAGTCGCTCGTCAAGGGTGACAACACCCTCGTCGCCGGCACGCCGGAGTCGTTCAACGTGCTCATCAAGGAAATCCAGTCCCTCGGTCTGGACATCAAGCTCCAGAAACGCGACGCGCTGAGCTACGGCTGAGCCGTGGCCCGCGCGTCGTTTCCATTTCCAAAATAACTTAGGGAGACAATATCATGATTCAACCTGCCGACACCGCCGCCTCCGCTCGCACTGAAGCCCGCGAGACCCTGGGCCTTGAAGAGGCCGCCTTCGACTGCGTATCCATCTCCGTCGCTTCGCCCGACATCATCCGCAAATGGTCCAAGGGCGAGGTCAAGAATCCCGAGACGATCAACTACCGCACCTTCAAGCCCGAGCCGGGTGGCCTCTTCTGCCAGAAGATTTTCGGTCCGGTGCGCGACTACGAGTGCGCCTGCGGAAAATACAAGCGCATCAAATACAAGGACGTCGTCTGTGATCGCTGCGGCGTCGAGGTGACGATCGCGCGCGTCCGCCGCGAGCGCATGGGTCACATCGAGCTCGCCGTGCCGGTCTCGCACATCTGGTTCCTCAAGAGCATGCCGAGCCGCCTCGGCCTCCTGCTCGACATGACCGCCCGCTCGCTCGAGCGCGTGATCTACTACGAGAACTACATGGTCATCGATCCGGGCAAGACCCCGCTCGAGATGAAGCAGCTGCTCACCGACACCGAGTATCGCCAGGCGCTCGATGAATACGGTGACGATTCCTTCGTCGCGAAGATGGGCGCCGAAGCCGTGCGCGATGCCCTGGTGAAGACCGACATGGAGGCCACCGTCGCCGAGTTGCAGGAGCAGATGCGCGCGACGAAATCGAAGCAGATCAAGAAGAAGCTCTCGAAGCGCCTCAAGGTTATCCAAGGTTTCATCCATTCGAAGAGCCGTCCGGAGTGGATGGTCCTCGAAGTGCTGCCCGTCATCCCGCCGGATCTGCGCCCGCTCGTCCCGCTCGAGGGCGGCCGCTTCGCGACCTCCGACCTCAACGACCTCTACCGCCGCGTCATCAACCGCAACAACCGGCTGCGGAATCTGATGCAGTTGAAGACGCCCGATGTGATCATTCACAACGAAAAGCGCATGCTGCAGGAAGCCGTTGACGCGCTCTTCGACAACGGCCGCCACGGCCGTCCCGTCACCGGCGCTGGCAACCGTCCCTTGAAGTCGCTCTCCGACATGCTCAAGGGCAAGCAGGGCCGCTTCCGCCAGAACTTGCTCGGCAAGCGCGTCGATTATTCCGGCCGCTCCGTCATCGTCATCGGGCCGGAGCTGAAGCTCCACCAGTGCGGTCTGCCGAAGAAGATGGCGCTCGTGTTGTTCGAGCCGTTTATCATCCGCCGCCTCAAGGAACTCGGCTTCGTGCACACCGTCCGCGGCGCGCGCAAGATGATCGAGAAAAAGTCGCCGGAAGTCTGGGACATCCTCGAGGAAGTCACCAAGGGCCACCCCGTGCTGCTCAATCGCGCGCCGACGCTCCACCGTTTGTCGATCCAGGCGTTCGAGCCCGTCCTCATCGAGGGCGAGGCCATCCGCATCCACCCGCTCGTCTGCACCGCCTACAACGCGGACTTCGACGGTGACCAGATGGCCGTGCATGTGCCGCTCTCCCTCGAGGCCATCATGGAGTGCAAACTCCTCATGATGGCGACGTCGAACATCTTCTCGCCGTCCTCGGGCAAGCCGATCCTCACGCCGTCGCAGGACATCGTCCTCGGCGCGTATTATCTCACCATCGAGCCGCGCACCAAGCCCGCGAAGAACCACCGCGTGCCACTGCTCGCCGGCTTGCAGGAAGTGCTCTACGTCAAGGCCGACGGGGCGCTCAAGGTGCACGACTGGGTCGAGGTGCCGAATCCTGACTACGGTCGCGACACGGTCTTCGGCGACAAGAAGCGCAAGGTCCTCCGCACCTCGGTCGGCCGCGTGATCTTCAACCAGATCTGGCCCGCCGGTCTCGGCTTCATCAACTTCCCCGTGCCAAAGTCGAAGCTCGGCGACCTCATCCTCAACACCTACAAGATCGCCGGCAACCACGTCACGGTGGAGACGCTCGACAAGCTCAAGGAACTCGGTTTCACGACCGCGTTCCAGGCGGGCATCTCGATCGGGATCGACGACATGATCATTCCCGACACGAAGAAGGACATTGTCATCGAGTCGCGGAAAAAGATCGCCGAGGTCGAGGCCCAGTTCAACAAGGGCATCATCACCGACGGCGAACGCTACAACAAGGTCGTCGACATCTGGACCGGCGCCACCGACAAGATCGCGAAGGAAGTCTTCTCGAAGCTCGAGGCCAACGACGGCAAGGCCGAGGTGAACCCCGTGTTCATCATGATGGACTCCGGCGCGCGCGGCAACCGCCAGCAGGTGCGCCAGCTGTGCGGCACCCGCGGCCTCATGGCCAAGCCGTCCGGCGAAATCATCGAGCGCCCGATTCTGTCCTCGTTCCGCGAGGGCCTCACGGTGCTCGAATACTTCATCTCGACCCACGGCGCCCGCAAGGGCCTCGCGGACACCGCGCTCAAGACGGCTGACGCCGGCTATCTCACCCGCAAACTCTGCGACGTGGCGATGGACGTCATCATCGCCGAGGACGACTGTGGTGCGCGCGACGGCGTGTGGAAGAAGGCGATCATGGAAGGTGACGACGAAATTGTCGGCCTCAAGGAACGCATCATCGGCCGCTTCTCCAGCGACGATGTCCACAACCCCATCAACCCCTCCGAGGTCCTCGTCGGCTCCGGCGAGATCATCACCGAGGAAATGGCGGCGCGGATCGACGAACTTGGCATCGAGCGCGTGAAGGTCATGTCACCGCTCACGTCGAACTCCAAGGGCGGCATCGACGCGAAATCCTATGGCATCAATCCCGCGACCAACAAGGTCGCGAAGATCGGCGACTCCGTCGGCATCATCGCCGCGCAGTCAATCGGCGAGCCGGGCACGCAGCTCACCATGCGCACGTTCCACATCGGCGGCGTGGCGACCGGCGGCTTCAAGACGCCCGAGATCCGCGTCCGCTCCAGCGGCACCGTGAAGTATCGCGCCCTCCGCCTCGTCGAAACCGCCGACGGCGCACACATCGTCCTCAACAAGACCGGCTCGATCCAGATTCTCGACGCCGAGGAGAAGGAACTCGAAGTCTACAACATCGTCGTCGGCTCCTTCCTCCACGTCGGCGACGGCGAGAAGATCGACAAGGGCGACATCCTCGCGCAGTGGGATCCCTACAACATTCCGGTGCTCTCCGAGAAGGGCGGCACGCTGCACTTCAAGGACATGATCCCGGGTGTTACCGTGAAGCGCGAACTCGACGAATCGTCGGGCCGCATTGCCACGGTCGTCATTGAGCACAAAGAAGACCTCAACCCGCAGGTCGAGGTCCGCGACAGCAAGAACAAGCCGCTGGCCGCCTACTCGATCCCCGTCGGCGCGCAGATTGCCGTCAACGAGGGCGACATCATCCAGCCCGGCGCGCTGCTCGCCAAGACGCCGCGCCAGGCGTCCAAGACCAAGGACATCACCGGCGGTCTGCCGCGCGTGGCCGAGCTGTTTGAAGCCCGCCGCCCGAAGGAAGCCGCCGAGATGTCGCGCATCGACGGCATTGTGTCGTTTGAGGGCACCGTCCGCGGCAAGCGCAAGCTCTGCGTGAAAAACGAGGAGACCCAACAGGAAGAGGAGCACCTCATCGCCACCGGCAAGCACATCATCGTGCAGCCCGGCGACGTCGTCCACAAGGGCCAGCACCTCACCGAAGGCGCCGCCGACCCGCACGAAATCCTTGAGATCCTCGGACCCTCCGCGCTCTACGACTTCCTGATTTCGCAGGTGCAGGAAGTTTATCGTCTCCAAGGCGTGACGATTAACGACAAGCACATCGAAATCATCATCCGCCAGATGCTCCGCAAGGTCCGCATCACCGACCCGGGCGACAGCGAGTTCTTCTGGGGCGAGCAGGTGGACCGCGCCGGGTTCCTCACCACGAACAAGCGCATCGAGGAAGCCGGCGGCAAACCCGCCGAGGCCGAACCGATCCTCCTTGGCATCACCAAGGCGTCCCTCGAGACGGAAAGCTTCATTTCGGCGGCGAGCTTCCAAGAGACGACGCGCGTCCTCACCGACGCTTCGACCCTGGGCAAGGTCGACATGTTGAAGGGGTTCAAGGAAAACGTGATCATGGGTCACTTGATTCCGGCCGGCACGGGTCTGCCGAAATACAAGCACCTCAAGATCAGCCTGCCCTTCGGCGCTGAAATCGTCGACGAGCCAAAGCCGGCGGAAGCGAGCTGAGGCTTTCGGCGGACAGTTTTTTCCGAAACCGCGAACTTCCGTTCGCGGTTTCGTTGTTTTCAGAGGTGAAAAAGGGGAATAACCTGTGAATAATTCCTCCTTGTGATTCGGGTTTTCGCTGGCACGTTTCGCATCCCTCCCGCCAAAAACGCCATGTAGAGCCTAGCTCCTTGGTGTTTTACGCCCGGTCTTCGGACCGGGCGTTTTTTTTCTTAGGCACCGGGGTGGGTTTTTGTCGCCGCTGCGGGAAATCTGCTTGAGTTCTCCGCGCGAGTCGCAACGTTGGACCCTCTTTTCTCCCACTTTCTGCGCGTTGTCGGCCCCGGTCGATGAACGCTTTTTCTCCTTCGCGGAGCCGACCACCAAAGCCGGTTTCCGCGAGCCAAGCTAGTTTTCGCCAAAAAGTTCTTGCCCAGCTTTTGGCGCAAGGTAGCGTCCACCTCTTTTCGCCAATTCCATCTCTGTAACTTTCATCCCTCTCGTATGCCGACCATCAACCAACTCGTGCGCAAAGGCCGTCGCAAGATGCGCACCAAGTCGAAGTCTCCGGCTTTGGCGGGCAACCCTTTCCGCCGCGGCGTCTGCGTGCAGGTCATGACCCGCACCCCGAAGAAGCCGAACTCCGCCATCCGCAAGGTCGCCAAGGTCCGGCTCACGAACGGCAACGAAGTTATCTCCTACATCCCCGACGAAGGCCACAACCTCCAGGAACACTCCATCGTGCTCGTGCGCGGCGGCCGCGTGAAGGATCTCCCGGGCGTCCGTTACCACATCGTCCGCGGCACGCTCGATGCGACCGGCGTCGAGAAGCGCCGTCGCTCCCGTTCCAAATACGGCGTCAAGCGCCCGAAGGCCGCCAAGTAAACCCGTTCTTTCCTAAAACCATTTCGCCATGTCACGCCGTCACAGAGCTGAGAAGCGCCAGGCCACTCCCGATATCCGCTACAAGAGCCCGCTCGTCGCGCATCTCGTCCACGTCATCATGAAGAGCGGCAAGAAGAACCTTGCCCAGCGCATCGTCTACGGCGCGTTCGAAAAAGTTTCCGAGAAACTCGAGAAGGGCGATCCGGTTGATCTCTTGCTTGGGGCGCTTGAAAACGCGCGCCCGCGCCTCGAGGTGAAGAGCCGCCGCGTCGGTGGCGCCACCTATCAGGTGCCGGTGGAAATTTCGTTTGAGCGCCAGGAGTCGCTCGCGTTGCGCTGGATCGTTTCCGCGGCGACGGCCCGCAAGGGCATCACGATGCGCGACGCGCTCGCGGCCGAGATTATCGACGCCTACAACAACACGGGTTCGGTCGTGAAGAAGAAGGAAGACACGCACAAGATGGCCCAGGCCAACCGCGCCTTCGCCCACCTCCGCTGGTAACCAGTCCAGCCACTGCCCATGTCCGTTGTCGCCGCACCCGCTATAACTGTCGTCACTGACAAGGCGAAGATCTCGCCGGTCAATGCCAAGGACCGTCCGTTCCCGCTCGAGTGGACGCGTAACATCGGGATCGCCGCGCACATCGACGCCGGCAAAACCACGACGACCGAGCGCATCCTTTTCTACTCCGGCGCCGTCCACAAGATGGGCGAAGTCCACGAGGGCACCACGGTGACCGACTGGATGGAGCAGGAGCGCGAGCGCGGCATCACCATCACCGCCGCCGCCATTTCCTGCGCCTGGAACGCCTCGTGCGGCCCGTGGAAGGGAATCAAGCAGCGCATCAACATCATCGACACCCCCGGCCATGTGGACTTCACCGCCGAGGTCGAGCGCTCGCTCCGCGTGCTCGACGGTGCAGTGGCGGTGTTCTGCGCCGTCGCCGGGGTGCAGCCGCAGTCCGAGACGGTCTGGCGGCAGGCCAACAAATACAAGGTTCCGCGCATCGCCTTCATCAACAAGATGGATCGCACCGGCGCCGACTTCTTCCGCGCCGTTTCCGAGATGCGCGAGAAACTGAAGGCCAACGCGCACCCGATTTTCATTCCGATCGGCAAGGAGGACAAGTTCTCCGGCCTCATCGATCTGGTCCAGAACGTCGCCTATTCCTTCGAGGAGGATCCGAGCGATCAACTCGGCATGAATCCGAAGACGATGCCGGTTCCCGCGGAGATGGCGGCGCTGACCAAGGAATGGCGCGACAAGCTGATCGAGGCGGTGTGCGATTACGACGACGTCATCGCGGAAAAATATCTCGGCGGCGAAGAAATCTCCGTCAACGAGCTGATGCTCGGCGTCCGCAAGGCGACCATTTCACTCCAGTTCACCGGTGTCGTCCCCGGCTCGGCGTTCAAGAAGAAGGGCGTGCAGCGCCTCCTCGACTGCGTGGTCAATTATCTGCCCAGCCCGATCGACGTCCCGCCGATGATCGGCCAGGACAGCGACGGCAAGGAAGTGGCTGCGACGGTCGACGACAAGGGCAAGCTCACCGGCCTCGCGTTCAAGCTGTGGAACGACCAGTTCGTCGGCCGGCTCGTGTTTTTCCGCGTCTACACCGGCCAGCTCAAGCGCGGCATGTCGCTCTACAACCCGCGCACGCGCCGCAGCGAGCGCTGTTCGCGCCTCGTGCTCATGCGCGCCATCGAGCGCGAGGAAATCGACGTGGCGTATGCGGGCGACATCTGCGCCGTGGTTGGCGTCAAGGACGTCATCACGGGCGACACGTTGTGCGACGAGGATTTCGACATCCGGCTCGAGCCGCCGTCCTTCCCCGAGCCGGTCATCTCGATGTCCATCGAGCCGAATTCGAAGGCTGATCAGGAGAAGATGGGCACCGCCCTCCAGCGCCTCGTCGCGGAGGATCCGACGCTCAAGGTCAAGACCGACCCCGATTCCGGCCAGACGATTCTCGCGGGCATGGGCGAGCTCCACCTCGACATCATCCGCGATCGCATGAAGCGCGAGTTCAAGGTCGAGGCCACCGCCGGCAAGCCGCAGATCGCCTATCGCGAAACCGTCCTCAAGCATGCCGACGGCGAGGGCAAGTTCATCCGCCAGTCTGGCGGCAAGGGCCAATACGGCCACGTCTGCATCAAGCTTGAGCCGAACGTTAAGGGCAAAGGCATCGAGGTCCTCAACGAAACCGTGGGCGGCTCGATCCCCAAGGAATTTATCAAGCCCTCCATCGCCGGCATCGAGGAGGCCTGCAACAATGGCACCGTCGCCGGCTTCCCGGTGGTCGATGTCATCGTGCGCATCATCGACGGCTCGTTCCACGAAGTGGATTCGTCCGAGCTCGCGTTCAAGATGGCCGGCATCTTCGCGTTCAAGGACGCGATGAAAAAGGCCAACCCGATCATGCTCGAGCCCATCATGGGTGTCGAGGTCACCACGCCCGAGGATTACCAGGGCGACCTCATCGGCGACATCAACCGCCGCCGCGGCACGATTCACGGCATGGAAAACAAGAATGGCGCGTGCATCATCGACGCCCGCGTGCCGCTCGAGACCCTCTTCGGCTACATCACCGACATCCGCTCGCTCTCGAAGGGCCGCGCGTCCGCCTCGGTCACGCCGTCGCACTTCGAACAAGTGCCGAATTCACTTCTCGCCAAAATCGTCGAGACCAACGCCAAGGGGCCTGCCCGCACCTAAACC
>Ga0163199_1002173_pt1 | contig 12056 bp, 13 predicted proteins | sample PL_2010_150m_FD_113537 | JGI IMG/M metagenome (GOLD analysis project Ga0163199, IMG submission 113537) | Freshwater microbial communities from Powell Lake, British Columbia, Canada to study Microbial Dark Matter (Phase II) - PL_2010_150m | ecosystem: Environmental > Aquatic > Freshwater > Lake ...
CGGCCATGTGATCGGAATTTTCTCCGGCGCGATCGCCGCGGTGCCGCTGTTCTACCTCTTGTTCCTGCCACCGGGAAAAGACGGGGTGCGCTCCGTCGAGACGATCGTTTCCGATCAGTTCGCCATGCCCGCGGCGGTGCAGTGGAAAGGCGTCGCCGACATCATCGCGCACGGACTGAAGTCGCTCCCGCCTTCGGCCATCATCGCGATGGTCGTGGCCTGCGTGTGCGCCCTCGTGTTCGAGGTCCTGCGTATCGTCACCAAGGGCCGTTTCCCGCTGAGCGCGGTGTCGATCGGCCTCGGCGTGGTGCTGCCGCCCGAATACGTCTTCACGATGTGGCTCGGCGCGATGATGTTCTGGTGGTTCGGACGCAAGCACCGCGAGCCCGGCACCACGGGTCACCACTACTGGGTGGAAGGCTGTGAACCAATTTGCGCCGGCCTGATCTCAGGCTGGGCGCTGGTGGGCATCGGCAATTCGATCCTCAACGTCCTGGTGTTCTGACCGCGCGCCGGTGGTCGCCGATGTCCCCATCGGCGATGAGCGGCGGTGGGGACACCGCCGCCCACCCAAATGCCTGCGTCGACCTCGGGCGACCCGACCCCCTCACACCGCCGGTGTATCCGAGGCCGCCGGTGCTGCCGGCAGCTTCGCCTGCACCAGTTTGCTCGCGACCCCGAAATCGATGAGCCCGGCGTCGGGGTGTTTCTTCAACGCCCCGATCACCTTGCCCATCTCCTTTTTCGATTGGGCGCCGGTTTCCAGAATCGCCGCGGCGATGAGCGCATCGAGCTTCGCCGCATCGAGGCCGGCCGGCAGGTATTTTTCGAGCAGCTTGATTTCCGCTTCGTTCGCGGCCACGAGGTCGGCGCGGCCGCCGCGCGCGAATTCCGCCTTCGCGTCCACCAGGTTTTTTACCGCCTTGCGCAGCGTCGCGATCACCATCGCCTCGTCGATGTCCTTGTTCGCGTCGATGGCCACGCGCTTGATCGCGGCGTCGGCCGTGCGGAGCGAAGTCGTCGCGATGCTGTCGCGGGCTTTCATGGCCGTGATGATGTCGGCGCGGAGAATTTCGTAGGTGGTGGCCATGTCCGTAAAATCGGATCGTGCATCGCCGGGCGCAACCGTGTTTTGCTGCCACCGATGACACCCCAGCCCTCGCGCAACGTCCTCGGCGGCCCGCTCAAGCCCTGTTCCACCGATCCTCTGACCGGGTTCTTTCGCAATGGCCACTGCGACACCTGCGCCGAAGACGACGGCTGCCACACCGTGTGCGTCGAGGTAACGCAGGAGTTCCTTCAGTTCAGCCGTGCCGCCGGTAACGACCTTTCCACGCCGCGGGCCGAGTATGGGTTTCCGGGTTTGCAACCCGGCGACCGTTGGTGTGTCTGCGCCGCGCGCTGGCTGGAGTGCGTCGAGGCCGGCGTGAGTTCGCCGGTCGCGCTCGCGGCCACTCACGAACGCACGCTGGAAATCGTGCCACTCGAAATCCTGCAGCGGCACGGCACCGCCTGATTCGCCTTCCCCCAAGAAAAGTCCTTCCCGCCATGAGCTCGCTTCGTCTCCCGATCGTTTTTCTCGCTGCGTATGCCGCCGGCGCGGTTGCCTCCGCCCGCTCCGATGTCGCCTGGCTGCCGCCCGGCATTCCGCGTGCGCGCGCCCAAGGCCCCGCCCTCACGCCCGGCGCCTTCCTCAAACCTGAGCAGGGCCAGGCCGTGCTCGACGCCGCGCTCGCGCAGTTTCCCGATCGCGCGTCTTGGCAGGCTTACGCGGATCACGTTCGCGCGCGCATGCAGGAAGGCGTCGGCCTGAAGCCATGGCCGCAGCGGACCCCGCTCAACCCCATCGTCCGCGCACGACGCGTGTTCGACGGCTACTCTGTGGAAAACGTGGCGTTCGAGTCGGTGCCCGGCTACTTCGTCTGCGGGAATCTCTACCGTCCGCTCAACGCCAAGCCGCCCTACCCGCTGGTCCTGTCCACCCATGGCCACGGCAAGCCGGTGCAAAAGCCCGAGGACTTCGAGAATCAAGGCCGTTTCACCGGCACCATGCAGGCCCGCGGCGGCACGTTCGCGCGCCTGGGCGCCATCGTGCTCTCCATCGAGATGGTGGGCTACGGTGACTCGATCGCGCAGGTCGGCCAGGCGGCACACAAGACGTCGTTCGTGCAAACGCTGCAAACGTGGAACTCGACGCGCGCGCTCGACTACCTGCTGTCGCTCGAGGGTGCGGATCCCACGCGCGTCGCCGTCAGCGGCGAATCCGGCGGCGGCACGCAGACCTTCCTGCTCACGGCCCTCGATCCGCGCGTCACGCTCGCCGCGCCGGTCGTCATGGTGTCGTCGTATTTCTTTGGCGGCTGCCAGTGCGAAAGCGGCCAGCCCGTGCACCGCAGTGCCGACCATTTTGTGAACAACGCCATGATCGCGGCGTTCGCGGCACCGCGACCGCTGCTCGTGGTCTCCGACGGCAAGGATTGGACGCAACACGTCCCCACCATTGAGTTTCCCTTCATCCAGAAAATCTACGCCTACTACGGCGCCGAAAAAAACACCGCCAACGTCCACCTCGCCACCGAGGGCCACGACTACGGTCCGTCGAAGCGGGAGGCGGTGTATCGCTTCATCGCGGAGAAATTCGGTCTCCGCCTCGCGCCGGCCCTCGATGCCGCCGGCAAGATCGACGAATCGCACGTGACCATCGAGCGCCACGGCCCCATGCACACCTTCAACGACGAATTCCCGCTTCCCGCTCGCGCGCCGAAGGACATCGCGGCCGTCGAGCGCACGTTGCGCGAATTGCAGCGTTGAACGCGCCCCAACCTCCCGCCACGAATCTCTCCGCCATGAGCAACCTCCCCGACTGCCAATACTGCCGCAAAGACCAGCGCCTGCACGATCTCATGATTGAGATCGCACCGCTGAGCGCCTCGACGCTCTACCTGTTTAAGGAGCAATCTCATCGCGGCCGCTCCATCGTCGCCTACCACGGCCACGTCAACGAACTGTTCGAACTGCCCGACGCCGAGCTCATCCGCTTCACCCAGGACGTCGCCCGTGCCGCCCGTGCGATCAAGGCCGCCGTCAATGCGAATAAGATCAACTACGGCGCCTACTCCGACAAACTCCCCCATCTGCACATGCACCTCGTCCCGAAGTTCGAAGGCGGCGTCGCGTGGGGCGCTCCGTTCGAGATGATGCCGGCGAACAAGCAGTTCCTCGCCGAGGCCGACTACGCCGCCCTCATCCAGTCGATCAAGCAGCGTCTCTGATTCCCGGCGGGAGCGCGACGGGTTTGGTCCGTCGCTCGGAAATTGCTCCGAAATTATCCGGACGACACGCTGGGCCGCCCGTGCTATCGTCTGCCATGCGAATGAATCAGGCCACCATGTATGCGCGGGTTCTGGCTGGTGACGCGTCCTGCAATGGCCGCTTTTTCACCGGCGTGCTCACGACCGGCATTTACTGCCTGCCCTCGTGCAAGGCGCGCAAACCGAAGCCCGAGAACGTCCGCTTCTTCCCCACCTGTGAGGCCGCCCGCACCGCCGGCCTGCGCCCCTGCAAGAAATGCCACCCGGACGACTTCGCACTCGGAGCGGATCCGGTGCAGGAGACCATTGAGTCGCTTGTCGCCGAAGTGTGCGCGGCGCCGCAGGATTTCGCCGATGCCCGCGCCATCGTGCGGCGCTCCGGGTTTGGCGCCACGCGGCTCTTTGAGCTGTTTCGTCAGCACTATCACACCACTCCGGCAGATTTGCTGCTTCGAGCGCGCCTCGACACGGCGAAACGGCGGCTGACCTCCTCCGAGGCCAGACTAACCGAGATCGCCGGCGACGTCGGCTTCGATTCGCTCTCGGTTTTTCACGAGCACTTCCGCCGGCTCAACGGCCTCACGCCCGCCGCATTTCGCGAACTGCGCGACGCCCGCGCCTTCGACCTCGCGTTGCCCGCAGGCTACCTGCTCGGCTACCTGCGGCGCGCGATGAGCCGCGGCCTCCACAGCGTCACCGAGCGACTGGTCGACGATGCCTACACCGCCGCCGTTCAGCTCTCCGACGGCCCCGCGCTGCTTCGGCTGCAGCTTTCAGCAACAGCAGTGCACGCCGAGATTTCGAATGGCTCCGCGGTCGAAGCCCACGCACTCGTCGTCGGCCTGATCGGCCTCGACGAGGATGCCGCCGCGTTCGCCCGCCTCGCCAAGCGCCTCGGCCTCGTCCGCCTCGTGGCCGGCCGCCCCGAACTGCGCATCAGCCAGACCCCCTCCATCTTCGACGGCCTGCTCTGGTCCATCATCGGCCAGCAGATCAATTTCCCGTTTGCCTGCCTCCTGAAGCGCCGGCTGATCGAGCGCGTGAGCGCGCCGCTCGCCGACGGTCTTTTCGCGCCGCCGACACCTGCCGCAGTTGCGGCGCTCGAACCAAGCGCGCTGTTGCCGTTCCAGTTTTCCCGCCAGAAAGCCGACTACGTGATCCATACGTCGCGCCTGATCGTGGAGGGCAAGCTCGACCTCGTGGCGCTCCGCGCAATGTCCGCCACCCGCGCCGAGCGGACGTTGCTCGCCGTGCGTGGACTCGGACCGTGGTCCGTGAATTACCTGATGATGCGCTCGCTCGGCTTCCCCGACTGCGTCCCGCTCGGCGACACCGGCGTCACCAGCGGCCTGCAAGCCCTGCTGAGACTCGAAGAGCGCCCCGACATCGACGCCACGCGCCGGCTCATGGCCATGTTTTCCCCATATCGCAGCCTCGCTACTGCCCACTTGTGGCAGTTTAATCAGCCCATCCCGACATGAGACAATTCTACGACACCTTCTCCACGCCTCTGGGCGATTTTTCCGTCGCCCTCAACGCCACTGGCGCCGTCATCGCCACCGCCTTCGGCGGCTTCGACGAACTCCGCGAGCGCTTCAATCCCGACGAAGTCACGCGCGACCCCGCCCGCGCCGCTGATGTCCGGCGCGAAGTCACCGAATACTTCGCCGGCACGCGCCGGCAATTCACCACCGGACTTTCACCGAGCGGCACACCATTCCAGCGCAGCGTTTGGTCCGCGCTGCAGCGCATCCCGTTTGGTCAAACGCGCAGCTACGGCCAGATTGCCGCGGAGCTGGGCAACCCTGAAGCCTCGCGCGCCGTCGGCCGGGCCAATGCCACCAATCCGATCTGCCTGCTCGTCCCCTGCCATCGCGTCGTCGGCGGCGACGGCTCCCTGACTGGCTTCGCCTTCGGCGAGGACATCAAGCGCCGCCTCCTTGAACACGAAGCCGCGCTACCGGCGGCGTTGCTGTAGCGGCGGTCTATGACCGCCGGGCGAATGCCACATGGCCCACGTCGGCGGTCATAGACCGCCGCTACAACTTTGCGATCGCGGCTTCGTGTAGCCTCACGACGAAGCGCTTTAGCTTTTCGTGATCCTTCACGCCCGGCGCTGACTCGACACCGCTGTTCACATCGACGAAGCGCGCCCCGCTCGCGCGCAGCGCCTGGCCGATGTTATCGGCATTCAAGCCTCCCGAGAGAATCCAGGTCTTTTCCGGATGCGCCAGCCGGTAGCGCGCAAATTTCGCCCAGTCGCCCGTTGCGCCCGTGCCGCCGAATTTCTCGGCGTGAAACGTGTCGAGCAGGAAGTGCTTCGCCAGCGGCAACAACGCGGCGGGCACCTCCGTCTCCGGCGGAAGTTTCGGCGCAAGCCAGACGCGATCACTAGGTAACATCGAAATATACTCGGCGGCGATGCGCGCACCGTGTTCGACACGAAAATGGATTTGAAAGAAATCGAATCCTACTTCGCGGATATTCATCAACTCTTCGCGGCCCGGTTCGACCATGACCGCTACTTTCTTCCGTTCCGGCAACTTGGGAAGCATTGCTCGGAATTGTTCTAGCGACACGTAGCGTGGCGACGCTGGGTAGTGAACAAAACCGAGAAAGTCTGCTCCATAGTTATCGGCGCACTCGGCATCCACGAGTGAGGTCAGGCCGCAGACTTTGATTCGAATGCCGTCGATCATGATTGAAACCACTAATCCACACTAACGGAGCGCTAATCCAACCTATCATTAGTGAAGATTAGTGTGCATTAGTGGTTAAAGGAATTGAGCGAATCGATGACGTGATCGACCTGCGCATCGGTGAGCTCCGGAAAGATCGGCAGGCTGAGGCACGTGGCCGCCGCCTTTTCCGCGACCGGATACGAGCCCGGCCCGCGGCCGAGCGGCGCGTAACATTTCTGCAGGTGCAGCGGCACCGGGTAAATCAGATCGGTGCCAATCTCCTGTTTGGCGAGATGCTCGCGCAGCGCGTCGCGCCGCGGATGGCGGATCGTGAACTGGTGAAACACCGATCGCCCGTAGTCGGGCTGCTCGGGCAGGCGCACATCGGTGAGCCTGATGCCCGCGAGGTAGCGCGCCGCGATTTCCCGGCGGCGGGCCGTCCACGCAGCGAGGTGCGGGAGCTTCACGTTGAGCAGCGCGCCTTGAAACCCGTCCATCCGGAAATTGCCGCCGACGATGTCGTGAAAGTAGCGGCGGTCCGAGCCGTGCACGCGGATGTGACGCGCTCTGGTGTGGACCGCTTCGTCCTTCGCCACGAGGGCGCCGCCCTCACCGCAGCCGCCGAGATTCTTGGTCGGGTAGAAACTGAACGTGCCGACATCGCCAAATATCCCGACCGGCTTGCCCTGGTATTTGGCGCCGACCGCCTGGGCGCAGTCCTCGATCACATAAAGGCCGTGCTTCCGCGCCACGGCGATGATCTCGTTCAGCCGCGCGGGCTGGCCGAACAAGTGGACGACAATGATGCCTTTGGTGTGTGGCGTGATCGCGGCTTCGACCTTCTGCGGGTCGAGATTGAAGGTGCCTTCCTCGACATCGACGAACACCGGCGTCGCGCCGACGTAGCTCACGCCCCATACAGTGGAGATAAACGTAAACGGCGGCGCGATCACCTCGTCGCCCGGGCCAAATCCTGCAATCATGCACGCGACGTGCAGCGGCGCGGTGCCGCTGTTCATCGCGAGCGCGCGCGGATAGCCCAGCGTTAAGGCGAAGTTCTTCTCGAAATCGTCGACGTCTTTGCCGAGGCAGAAACGCGTGGCATCGTAGGTGGCGGCAAGGGCGGCGAGCGCCGGCTCGCGCAGTGCGCGATGCTGGAGGCCGAGGTCGAGAAACGGGACTTTCATGTTGTAGGAGCCTGCTTGCAGGCGATGGAAACCATGGTTGGCCGCGGAATCGCCTGCAAGCAGGCTCCTACCTTCCGAGCTTCTTAACCAGTGCTTCGACCAGACTGTCGAGGCTCGGCGTCTTCGCCTCGAAGGCAATCGGCATGCCCACTTTCTTCATCGTCTCACTCGTCTGCGGGCCGATGCTCCCGGCGAGCGGTCGCTTCGCCCCTGTTGCGAGCGTCAGCGCCGCAGCCTGATCGGCGAACGACTGCACCGCGGACGAGCTCGCAAAGAGAATCGCGTCGGCCCCGCGGGCACGGAAATCGGCCGCCAGGGGCTCGCCCGTGAGGTCGGTTTTTTCGGTCCGGTAGACCTGCAGTTGGTCGACGATTGCCCGGGCCCCCTCGAGTTTGGTCACAAGAATGTCGCGGTTGAGGTTGCCGGTGATGACGAGCAGCTTCGCGCTGTCGAGGCTGCCGGTGGCGATGAGCTCGTCGGCGAGCGCCTCGGCGGTCGCAACCTTCGGCTGGCACTCGATCTTCAGGTGATGCTCGGCGATGGCCTTGGCGGTCGCCTCGCCGATGCAGGCGAAACGCAGCAGGCCAAACGAGCGGATGTCGTCGAAGATGCGGAAGAACTCCTCAAAGAAAAAACGCACTCCATTCGCACTCGTAAACACGATCCAGTCGTAGCCGCCCAGTTCGAGCAGCACGTCGGCCTCCGCCTGCTTGTCGATGTCCTTCACGACATGGATGAGCGGCAGCTCGATCACTTCGGCGCCAAGCGCGGTGAGCCTGCCGGCGAGTTCGGAGGCCTGCTCGCGGGCGCGTGTGACCGCGACGCGGCGGCCGTGCAGTGGAGTGGTGCTCATTTCAGACCCAGTTGTTTCAGCACTCGCGCCGCCGTGGCGGTTGGCTCGGCGAAGTCGGCACCGCTGAGTGGCAGGCGATGCAGACCGATGTTTTCGTGAAAGAGATAGAGCGAGTCAGTCGTTGCATGGGCCGCGAATGCCGTGTGGCAGCCTCCGCCGAGGGCGGATTGGAACGCGCGCTCGAGCGTGACCGCGCGCGCGGTGGGTGCGTCGAACACCACGGCGAATTTTCCCACGTCAGCCGCGCGGCACTGTATGCCGATCGCCGCCTGGCCGACCGCCGGCACCATTTGATCGAACGGGATCGGCCGAAACTCCGTGCCCGGCCAGTCCTTGATGCCAAGCCGGGCGAGGCCCGCGGCGGCGAGGATGGTGGCGTCGGCAAGTTTGTCGGTGGCAATCTTGCGGAGGCGCGTGTCGACGTTTCCGCGGATGGTGGTGAACTGTGCGCCCGGATACTGCTTCAGCAACTGCAGGCGCCGGCGGGGGCTACTCGTGGCCACCAGCGCGGGCGTCTCGATACCATTCCTGACGATCAGCATGTCGCGTGCGTCGGCCCGCGGCATGTAGCCGGCGATGGCGAGGCCAGCCGGCATGTCGCCCGGCAGGTCCTTCGTGCTGTGCACGGCGACGTCCGCTTCCCCGCGCGTGAGCGCGGCTTCGAGTTCGCTCGTGAAGAGACCCTTGCCGCCGCGTTGCTCAAGCGACCATTCGGTCTGCTTGTCGCCGGTGGTGACGATTTTCAGAAGCTCGGTTTCGACCCCGAGTTTCTCGCGCAGGTGCGCGGCGACCATGGTCGTCTGCGCGAGCGCGAGCGGACTCTTTCGGGTAGCGAGGATGAGCGTGGTCACGAGGAAGAAAAAGGGCGCAGAGAGTGTCTGCGCCCGGAAGCTTTTGGCAATGTCGCGCTACACTCAGTAACTGGCCTGGACGCCCTTGATGTTCTTCTTGGTCATCCAGGGCATCATGCTGCGGAGGTAGAGACCGGTCTTTTCGATCTTGTGCTTCTCGCCCTTCTTGAGGAGGGCGTTGTATTTCTTGAGGCCGCCCTTGTATTCCCGGACCCACTCGCGGGTGAACTGGCCGGTCTGAATTTCCTTCAGGATCTTCTTCATCACGGCCTTCGTCTGCTTGTTCACCACGCGCGGGCCGCGGGTGATGTCGCCGTATTTCGCGGTCTCGGAAACCGAGAAACGCATGCCGGCGATGCCCGACTCATACATGAGGTCACAGATGAGCTTCAGTTCGTGGAGGCACTCGAAGTAGGCCATCTCGGGCTGGTAACCCGCTTCGACAAGCGTCTCGAACCCCGCCTGCACCAGCGCGCTGGCGCCGCCGCAGAGCACGGCCTGTTCGCCGAAAAGATCGGTCTCGGTCTCTTCCTTGTAGGTCGTCTGCAGCACGCCGGCGCGGGTTGAGCCGATCGCCTTCGCCCAGGCGAGTGCCTGCTTCTTGGCGGTCTTGGACTTGTCCTGGGCCACGGCGATGAGCGCGGGCATGCCTTTGCCTTCGACGTAAAGGCGGCGGACCATGTGGCCGGGACCCTTCGGCGCCACCATGATGCAGTCGATGTCCTTGTGCAGCTTGATGAGCCCGAAGTGCACGCTCAGCCCGTGCGAGAAGAGGAGCGTCTTGCCTTTCGAGAGATTGGGCAGGATGTCGCTGGCGTAGACATCGGCCTGTTTCATGTCGGGCAGGCCAACCATGATGACGTCGGCGCGGCGGACGGCCTCGGCGGTGTCGACGACTTCGAACCCGTGCTGCGTGGCGACCGCGCGGGATTTCGAGCCGGGATAGAGGCCAATGATGACCTTGCAGCCGCTGTCCTTGAGGTTGAGCGCATGGGCGTGGCCCTGCGAACCATAGCCGAGGACGGCGAGAGTTTTATTTTTAAACACGCCGAGATCGGCGTCTTTGTCGGTGTAGACTTTGGCGGGCATGTGGAAAAGGAGTGGAGGGATGAGGGTTGAGAGCCGAGGACGGAAAAAACGGCTGGCGCGTTAGCGCTTCTGCGCCAGGCGGCCGGTGCGGGCGAGTTCGATAATGCCGAACGGTTCGAGCAAGCCAAGCAGTGCGGCGACCTTTTCCTCATCTCCGGTTAGCTCGATGATGAGACTCTCGTGATTCAAATTCACGATCTTCGCGCGAAAGATGTCGGCGATCTGGACGATTTCTGGCCTGGTCTTGGTGTCCGCCTTGACCTTGACGAGGATGAGTTCCCGCGCGACGGCCTGGCCTTCCTTGAAATCGGCTACCTCCACCACGTTGACCAGCTTTCGGAGTTGCTTGACGCACAGGTCGAGCGCGGCCTCGTCGCCCTTGAGGACAGCGGTGATCCGCGACAGCGACGCGTCGTGGGTGGGAGCGACGTTGAGCGAATCGATGTTGAAGCCGCGGCCGGAAAACATGCCGGAGACGCGCGCCAAAACGCCGAACTTGTTCTCAACGAGGACGGAGATCGTGTGTCGCATGGAGGTTGGAGTGGATAGGAAAAATGGTGGCTTGCCGAGCCGAAGCTTGCAGCGGGAACTGAGGCCCGTCTTCGCTCCTGGCGGAGCTACGACGAGGCAGCCTTCACTCTCCGCTACACTGCGAGCGAAGGCTGGTGGACGCTGAGGGACTCGAACCCCCGACACCCTCGGTGTAAACGAGGTGCTCTAACCAACTGAGCTAAGCGTCCGAGCCAACGGAAGAGCAAAGCGGGCGGGCAGAGGCGATGACAAGGAATTATTGGGCGATGACGCAGCGGCTGACGCGACTCGCAACCGCGCCAAAGGGGCGGAAAATCATATACTGGCGGGCGCGGTCTTGGGCTTGAGCAGGCCCTCGCGGACCATGAGTTCAGCGTTCTGAATCGCGTTGAGTGCAGCGCCCTTCCAAAGGTTGTCACCGCTGACCCAAAGGGCGAGACCGTTGTCGAGCGCGGTATCGATGCGGATGCGGCCGACGCCGCACTTCACCTTCTTGCTGAAATCGAGCGGTGTTGGGTAGATGCGGTTGGCGGTATCATCGACGAGTTGCGCCCCCTCGAACGCCGCGATCGCCGCCCGCGCAGCCTCGACGCTCACCGGACGCTCGAACTCGGCATTGACCGCCACCGAGTGCGCCCGCACCACCGGCACGCGCACGGTGGTGGACGAAACCCTGAGATTCGGCAGACCCATGATCTTGCGGCTCTCTTGCGCCATCTTCGTCTCCTCACCGGTGTAGCCGTCCGGGCCGAACGAATCGACCTGCGGGATGACGTTGAACGCGATCTGATATGGGTAAACTTTCTTGGTCATCGGCGCACCCTTCGCGTAGGCGTGCACCTGCTCGTCGAGTTCGCGCACAGCTTCGGCGCCCGTGCCGGAAACGGACTGATAGGTCGCGCAAATGTAGCGTTTCAGGCCAAAGGCCTTGTGCAGCGGCCACAGAGCCATGAGCGTGACGGCGGTTGAGCAATTCGGATTGGCGATGATGCCCTTGTGCTTCCGTAGCCCCTCAGGATTGATCTCCGGAATTACGAGCGGCACGTCGGGGTCCATCCGGTAGTGCGAGCTCTTGTCGATCACGAGGCAGCCGGCCTTGACTGCGTCCGGCGCGAGCGCCCGCGTGACTGAACCGCCCGCGGCGAAGAACGCCACATCGACGCTGGCAAACACCCCGGGCTTCGCCTCCTCGACCGTGTATTTCTTGCCGGCGCACTCCACGACTTTGCCTGCCGAACGCGCCGAGGCGAACAGCCGCAGCGAGGTCATGGGGAAATTACGCTGATGCAGCAGCTGCAGCAGCTCTTGACCGACGGCACCAGTGGCGCCGACGATACCGACATTGATGGATGCTTTGCTCACGAGTGATTCTCCTTTGAAACGGGCCAATGAAACTTGCGCCCGCCTCGGCATCAAGCCCGGAGAGCGGCTTCTCGTCGTGCGCATCGGCACAGCGACCCTGCAATTCTACCGAAAGGCTGTGCTCATTAAGAGTTACGCCATCTCCACGTCCCGCCGCCGACCCTCCAATATCAAGGGTTCCCTCGGCACGC